>Ga0307508_10007460_pt1 | contig 10181 bp, 8 predicted proteins | sample 9_EM_MG_FD_203089 | JGI IMG/M metagenome (GOLD analysis project Ga0307508, IMG submission 203089) | Populus trichocarpa ectomycorrhiza microbial communities from riparian zone in the Pacific Northwest, United States - 9_EM | ecosystem: Host-associated > Plants > Roots > Unclassified | place...
TCATGTGAGGGGTCAAGTGTCAGGGTGTGACAGCCACTCCGGGCTGAGCGTATTGCCACCATGTTAACCCCGGAGAAAATTTCCCTGCTGGTAGGGGAAGGCATTGTGGCAGCAAGGAACGATCAAAGGGCCCCAGAGGTAAAATACACACCTCACGACTCAAGATAAAGAACCCAGAATCCTTCGATGGAAAACCCACCTCGGCATTCAATGTCTGGTGGTAATCGGTCCTTGAGCACATTGGGTTCTACCCGGAAACCCTCAATGCCCAAAAAATCGCCTTGGTAGGAATGCTGCTGTCAGACACCGCAAAAGCCTGACACCAGCACTGTCGAAGGACAATGGTGGATCAGGACACCTGGGCCCGATACACTGCGGCAATCCGGGCCGAATTCTGGGACACCAGGGAGGCAGCAAACGCCCAGCTAAAGCTCAGTCAACTACGCTACAAGGGCGACATCAATGCCTACTTCACGGAATTCCGTGCCTTGAACGTATACACTCGAGCCACCGGTGTAGGCCTGAGGGAGAAGATTGACCAGGCTATGCCCGACAACATCCTGAACTTGCACTTCACCCACTATATGGAAGAATTCGTAGATGACGAACACTTCCTGGCGGCCACATACAATGCCGGTCTTCACATGGAACGGAGAAAGGCCTTGAAAGCAGCCCGCAAAGTGCAGCCAGGAAGTGGGACAGGACGGAAGGACGGCCCGGACGGAAAAAATCCGGGCAATGCCCGAAAGGGCAAGGAGAGCAGTGGCCCCAAGCAGGCTGCGAAGCCTGACTCGGGGGGCAAGGCTGAAAAGGCAAGGAAATCATGCGGAGAGCCACTGGGGAAGTGGTGGTAACGCCTACAAAGGGGTCCCGCAAAACGAGATCTACGCCCACAGGATCAGCAAAGCCAGCTGCTGGAGGTGTGGCTGGGACAGCCACACCACCCAGGACTGCTACGCCCGAACAACGGTCAAGGGCATGGAGCTACTGGAAGTCCCGAAGCAGGCAAGTTCGATCCAATGGAAAAGGAAATGGGGTGAAGATGCCGAGGAGGCTCCAGCCCCCAAACAAACCAAATCCGCCCACGTCAAAGTCGAGGACGAAGACATGCAGAAAGCCGCGGCCGCAACACTGCAGTCAGGCTGGCAAGATGACTCGGATTTTTAGAAGGACGGGGCTTGCCACACCCCAGGTCCTTCCCAATAATTAGGGGGACAAATCGAAAACGAATGGGTCTGGAGCAACCAAGTGCTGGAACCTCGTAGGATAGACAACAATGAAGGCTAAACCCCAATAAAGCCTCGCCCGAAAAGTCTACGAATAAACCACAGTGCAGCAGAAGACCGATCACCACCATGATCATTTCGTGGGGCCTGACCCAACACGCGGTGCGGGCCTTACTCGACACCGGTTGCTCGGTACCTTTGATTAGCACAACGACTACCAAGCAGCTTGACATAACCTGAATCCACAGAAGGGAGGCAGCCCCACTACTGAACTGCTTGGGGGAAGAAGTCAAAGGGGCAGGAATGGAGTACACCGAGCCGCTCCTGCTCCAGCATCGAAATCATTATTTCAGGGAGGTGTTCGAGGTCGCACCATTGGAGCCGGAAGTTGACCTCTTCCTCCCATTCTGGTGGATGGCAAAGCATCCCCCCCAGGGCGCATGGGACTCAGAAGAACTCCACTTCAGCAGCCACAACTGCCTAGAAAAATGCACACGATTCGAAACTGCGGAATTCTCTCTGTCTCTGGATGAGACAGTTACCCTCGACCCAGGAGCCAAAGTCATTGGGTATGTCTCAGCAATAAACGAAGAGGACCCGTGGGACCAGATCCCTAAGGAGTTCAGGGGTTATCTCGACATCATGAGCCAGGAGGCGGCAGAGTCGCTGCCAGCACACCGGCCATACGATTGTAAGATTGACCTCAAGTAAGGGGAGACCGCCCCCTGGGGAGCGATTTACGCCCTTTTGGAAAACGAGCTCCAGACCCTCAGGGAGTGGCTCAAGGAAATGCTAAGGACAGGCAAGATCCGGAGGTCCACCTCACCTGCGGAATCCCTGATTTTGTTCGTACCGAAACCAAACGGGAGGGGACTCCGGCTGTGTGTCGACTACCGAGCCCTCATCCGAATAACGATTCCCAACCGATACCCCCTTCGTCTGATGCAGGAGCTACAGGACCGGGTACAAGGAGCCAGATGGTTCACCAAGCTGGACCTGAAAAACGGGTTTAACTGTATTCGCATCCGAGAAGGAGACGAGTGGAAAACAGCATTCCGAACCCGTTACGGACAATATGAGTTCCAAGTTATGCAGTTTGGACTAACCAACGCACCCTCAACCTTCCAAGACATGATGAACCATGTCTTCTCCGACATGATAGACCTGGGCCTCTTGGTTTACATGAACGACTTCCTGATCTACGCAAAAACCGAGGAAGAACACGATCGGAGGGTTATGGAAGTGCTGGCAAGACTGCAAGAAAACCGGCTAGCAGTCTCGCCGGACAAATGTGTGTGGAAAATCCAGGAAGTAGAATTCCTGGGATACATCATCGGAAGAGAAGGGATTAAGATGGCGGAAGGAAAAGTGGAGGTGGTGCTGGGATGAAAGACCCCAGCATCACTGACGGAAGTACAGTCATTCCTGGGATTTGCCAACTTCTACTGACGCTTCATTCAGGACTACTCCCAAGTAGCCAGACCCCTGACACAGCTGACCAAAGGGGACAAAAAGGAGTGGAAGTGGAACCTGCAGGCGGAAAAAGCCTTCCAGGAACTGAAACGGCGATTCACAACGGCACCGATACTAGCCCACTCCGACGCCACAAAACCCGTGATTATCGAAACGGATGTCTCCGACTTCGCAATCGGGGCTATTTTATTGCAGGGAGACAACAAAGGGACGCTACACCCTGTGGTCTTCCACTCGTGGAAGTTGCAGCTGGCGGAAATCAACTATGAAAACCACGACAAGGAACTTCTAGGGAAAAGTTGAGAAGGCAAGATGTGTGAGGATTTTTGGTGAAGTGCGCTGTAACTGCAGTATAAACGATTGAAGGTGTGGGTTCAGATCGTTTTTCGCCGTTGTGTGGCTCTTCAATACTTGGTGCAGACAGCAGCTTTTTTATATTGTTTCCAAATAGCATACCCTAGGGCTGACTTTGCTAGTCTTGTGAGTAGCAATGTGAGTTTGTTTACTGAGAAGCCCTACACACCTGTTCGTGAGGATGTGTAGGTCTCGAGGAGTAAATTCTTCACCCAGGGCGTGCTAGTTGAAAATTCTATAATTGCATGTATACGGCACGTGTATAGATGCTGCGCGCCTAATTCTGACTCATGTATACATTTTGCATACACAACGATTTCAGTGTTTCCGAAGTCGGAAGTCACGAGACTGAGCTCCTACAACCAGCGATGAGCCATCACTGATAAGGCAATCCTTTTTCTGAAGAATCCGAGCAACGATCTGAACCCACACCTTCAATCGTTTATACTGCAGTTACAGCGCTCTTCACCAAAAATCCTCACACATCTTGCCTTCTCAACTTTTCCCTCGAAGCTCCAACCTCCCAACCTCCTAATTAGGTGACATTCTATAGCCGCCCCAACACTAACCATAAGCGCACTAGCATGCGTTACACCGCGCTAAACCCATTTCAAAGGGAGGACTCTTATGCGAGATAATACGGTAGTTCACAACTACAAAGATACTCAGCCGTCGCCAGGCATGGTGGGCCCAGGAGCTAGCAGGTATCGACTTCCGCATTTACTACCGTCCAGGAAACCGGAACGGAAAACCAGATGCTTTGTCAAGGCGTTCGGAGTACCGCCCTGAAAAGGGGGGGGGTGAAAACCTGCCGATTACGAGAGTTTTATGAAAAGACAACTTTGCGGAACCAGACTTTGCAAAACCAGACAGACGAGAAAGAACGTTTATCTGTTCTTCAGCAATGTTGGCATCACTCCCACCACGGCAATGGTCGGAAGAATTCGCGGAAGCAGTCAAAAAGGCAGGAAAGAAGGACAATGAATACCAAGGCGCGGTGAAGGAACTGGAAGCAGTGCTGGGGAATGAGGCACTGAATGACCGGAAGGTTGAGGAGGAAGCTGCCCACCCTTGTGAGGTACGGCAGAGGGACTGAAAGGTCAGTATGGAAGAGGTCCTCGAGATCAAGGATGGGCTACTCTACTGAAGGGGTATGCTCTGGATCCCGGAAGATGGAAACCTCACAAAAATGATTCTCGAGTCAGAACACGACACGAAAATCACTGGACACATGGGCCAGGATAAGACGATCAAACTCATCCGACGGAACTTCTGCTGGCCAAAAATGAATGAAAGGATTATCGACTTCGTCCGGAGCTGCCCCGAATGCCAGAAGAACAAGGCGGCTCGGCACCAACCATACGGACTTTCCTCCTCCCTGGAACTACTGTATGCCCCCTGGCAGTCCATCGCAATGGACTTCATTACGGAACTGCCACTCTCAGAAGGATGCGACCAATTGTGGGTAGTTATAGACCGATTCACAAAGATGGCACACTTTCTTCCCCTTAAAAAGGAAACAAGGACGGCAGCCGACCTGGCAGTCTTCTTCACCCGGGAAGTCTGGTAATACCACAGGCTACTCTTGGACATCGTTTCGGACCGGGACTCACGATTCACCTCCGAGACTTGGCAAGAATTCCTGTGGCTATCAGGCATCCGCCCAAGGATGTCGATGGCCTTCCACCCCCAAACCGACAGGCATTCAGAATGTCTCAACCAAACAATCAAAGCATACCTCCGAACGTTCGTTGGCCACAGGCAGGACAACTGGGTAGGCCTACTCCCGATGGCAGAGTTTGCCTACAACAATTCGATTACCATGGGCAATGGGATGTCTATGTTCTATGCTAACTACGGATTCCATCCCGTGTCCTTCGACCGAGCCGCTTCGGGACCCTTGAACCCCGCCAGCAAGCTCTAGGCCCTCTGGATGCATGCGGTACACAAGGCATCTGCCGAATGGCTGGAAGCGGCACACGAATGAATGCACAGCTACACGGATCCCCAGCGCACCGAGCCTCCGAAATACCAGATTGGAGACTTGGTGATGCGCAACGGGTGCAACATCAAAACGCGCCGACCCTTCTGGAAGCTGGACCACAAGAATCATGGCCCCTTCCAGGTAGAAAAGATCGTCTCGCCCCTCGCAGTACGACTCACGCTGCCCCGGAAATGGAAGATTCACAATGTCTTTGATCTATTGCTACTCGAACCTTATCGAACCAGCGAACACCGAGCGCCAGCGAACCCCTCAAAGATCCTGCGAGAGGACGACGATATCGAACAGAGAGAGGAATACGACGTTGACGAGGTCCTTGGGAGTACCAGGAAAGGGCGCCGCGTCCTGTACCTCGTCAAATGGCTCGACTAACAGGACTGGAAGGACTGGACGGAAGAACCATACAATAACTTTTCGGTAGGAGGTCTGGAGAAACTCTGGGAGTTTCACAGGAAGAACTCAGACGCTCTGAGGGACTACCGGCTCACCGAGGGCTAGACTCTGATCCGCTCCGGGCACATGACAGAGCCGAAGGGGTTGAAGCACCATCAAGGGGTAGTGGGATGAAGGGGAGGAGGACTTCATCCACAACACTCGCCACGAGCAGAAGAGTGAAGGTATTGTAAATCCATTCAGACGACAGTCATCCCTTAGCTGTGGCGAGGCATGGGTGACCGGTTGAGAGCCACTGGTTTTGACTGGCTCTGGCGGCGAGACTACTGTACGGCCAGCCTGATCCCCTGCTACACCGGTGTGCCAGGTCAACCCGTCTTCTGATCACCTCTTCGGGGGAACACGGTCGTCAAATGGTTTCCTTCACACCACTCCAACAGTAGGATCCTGGACTGGTCGGAAGACCACCCAGATCCGAGGGCCAGCCACCCACCGAATTGGTTCCGAAGTTTTTTCCACTGGAGGGTTTTCTTCAGGACCAGGCGGCCAGAGGGATGCAGGGGCTGGAGGACTGCATTCCACTGTTCACACGAAGAAGGAGAAGGAGTTAGGATAAATCAGCTTCGCGCCAAAGCTAAGAAAGAGGGGGAGTAGTGTTACATCCAAGGGTAACAAGGGGAATAAAGATACAAGGAGAAAGGTAGCAAACAGTAAGTTACGTGGCTAGGGATCCCTGATAGAATCTCAGGACCTTGGAAAGCAGTTCGGCAAGAGTAAGTAGTGCAAGGGTAACCTCAGCAGGGGTTGGATCTTAGGTCAGCCCGCCGGGTAGACCCAATGCACTGCCAACTGTTGTAGCCGCTGCATACGAGAACGAGATAAGGGAAGAACTAGCTTCCGGCAAGTCGCACGCTATAAGCGGTGCTCATGTTGCAAGACAGGTCTGGGAGATTCTAGACGTGAGATAAGATCCGGAGTTAGGACCTTCCGCTCAAGACGAACGGATGAAAGAATAACTCCGGAGCGGGGCCAGCGGCAAACTAAGAGGGATGGCAGACTCCGAAAGAATTACGACCGATCCTGACTGGAACCTCGATACGAAGCCCGCATAGTCCGAAAGACTAGCGCCGGGAGCAATACAAGGTCACCGACTGTTAGCCTCCACCCTTATCGCTGGAACCGGCCAGGACCAACCACACACATGCGCGGAGCTCTCTGAGGCCGCGCGCCTTGAGACTGAGATCCCCAACGTCTCAACGGAAAGAAGGGAAACCACGTGATGAGAAAAAAGAGTTTGCATATATACCGCACGAGAAACTCCACCGACTACCTTCTATTCCCCTTCCTGGGATACCACACTCGCGAACACTCTGACATGACGAACCCAAGATTTTTCCACTGTGAATAAAGAAATCGAACCTGACTCCACAATATCTCTACCTCCACCTCCGTACTCGCGTACCTAGGTGTCACAAGGCAACACCCCGACTCAGAAATCAGTACCCGAAACCCTTCCGAGAATTTTGCCAAAGCCTGTTCACCACAATTCTGAAAGCCCAATGTGAAAAAAATAATAATCTCTGAGGGGTGATATTATTTTGTTGATGAGGAGAGAGCTAGGAAATTTGGAAAAAGTCCATTCGCATCTAAGTACTATAGCAAAAGGCCGGGTATTATCGATTCGGGAGCATGACCGGATACATGATATGGCGGTGGTACTCCTGCAGTGCTAAGAAGCAAGCACTTGTACGAATTTTCAGATCAATGTATTACGTAATTCGGGGGATTCTTTAGTGATATCGTAATTAAATGATTACGCAGCTAAAGTTCATTGCGTAAACCACTCAGAATGTCAAATTGTGTAGCATTCACGGCATTCTGGGTAAATACTCATAGAGAATGCGTCATCATCGATGATTGCTCTGACTTTGACACCAAAGGTTGCCGTGTAGCTCAGAATGCTGTACCGAACTGGCAGCAATCCATCATATAGAATCCCATTATCTGAGAGTGTGTTTAACAAACAGATATACTTTGTACAATGATATTCGGACTTAAAAGGGTAGAGAAAGTAGAAGAAATAATGAGACTTCTACCGGACAACATGATTGTACTAAAGGAAGTAAGTTGTATAGAGGTTGCACCACCAACTATCCTTCGACTTTTGTACAAAGTGTACATTCATCGGTTCCAGTTCAGACACAGCCAACACCTCCATATTCCCTCCTGTATCCTATCGAAGGTATAAACATCGTATGGAGCTTCATTAACTTCTTGTTCCACAGTTCAGACCAAACGTCTACAAAGCAGGAATCCACGCTGGATTTTACGGATTTGCTGTACTCAACGATGGTTTCATCGCCGGCGCGCAGTGCTCTCTTTTCAATGGATTTGCTGTACTCAACGATGGTTTCACTGCTGGCGCGCAGTGCTCTCTTTTCGACGGATTTGCTGTACTCAATGATGGTTTCATCACCAGCGCGCACACCCACACACCGAACAACCCTCTCCCTCCACGTTTACAAATTTTATAAATTCAATCGACCCTTTTACTCCCCTACTAGCAACTCTCACACGATGAACAACCCCTACCCTTTATCTCTACAAATCACAGGTATTGAACTGTTTCTTCTTTTCACCTACTACAACCACTATCCATCGAAGAAAACCTTCTCATCCTGCCACAACTCCTACATACAGAACTGACCCTTTTACTCCTACTCTACAACCTCATACATCAAGCTGATATAAAAACCAATCCGATGGTTACTGACTTCATTCGTATGCTTCCTCATGCCCCTCCGTATAATAAATGATTTATAGATATACAGATGTCGGTGACGATCATTCGCTCAATCCTCATGTCACACCTCACCTCCATCTGTGTGTTACTATGATGGAAGTCACGCTCTCCCTTCATGGAACTCAGAATGCCACTCAAGAGGATGCTATCAAGTTGCTGAGCGATCGATGAGAAATTGGCTATATCCGCAAAGGTGAAGACCTTACTGAGATATTGCAACTTTATCAAGGATGGTCAGAGTATTATCGGAGTGATCACCCATCTTGAGCCATTCATTTGGCATAGAACTGTGTTCTTTCACGGTAAAGTAGAGGTTTCCTTCCTGGATGTCCCGGTTTGTGATACTTTTCTATTTTCCTCGTCATACACTCATAACAAGTATATAGGCTGCTGATAATCAAGTCAACGATCCCAATATCTCTGTAATTCCTTTCCTCTTCTCACCAGACTGGTCAGCTAACATATCGAACAGGATTCGGTACATGATGATCTAGTGTAGCGGATAGGTCCAGCGGATTGCCAGGTAGTAATACCATCATACCATTACTGACATTGAGCTAACATTTCAACATATCAGTACATTCGAGGTTGTCAAATTGATGTCGATATATGTACAAAGTATTATGCCCTCTTCAATGTACCTTAATTCTCTTTACTAACTCTGCTGTCACCCACTAATAGTTCACCGTCGATCTCAATCAACTTCTAGTATTTTGAGTAAGTGAATGTTTGACCCCACCCCCAGTCCGTTCCGTCTCTAATTGCTTGCACATGCTAGTTCTCTCTCGCTGTCCACTTTCTTGATTGTAATATGTATGTATAATCCGTTCTCTACTTGTTCTTATTCATTGTTTACTAATTACTTTACCCATGAACCTTAGGCTATCATCACAGTTCAATTGTTGGCATCTCTAGCATGCGGCTCTATGAATTTGGAACCGCTGATTCTACTACTATTCCAGTACGTCCCAGTCTCAAACATGCGTTTTCTCTACTGATGATGTGAGAGGTATCAGGCTTAGGTACTATCTGAAATGTTCCAAGTGGATAACTTGTACAATATGAATAAAGTTGGGAACTGCGTGCGAGAACTGAAGAGGATGAGAAGGACTGGGACTTGTACAACAATGAAATCTCACGTTACTCGATTGTGAACAGTGGAGGACCTGGAATTCCTAGGGATTTCTATGTAGCATATGGCTTTATATCTAGTACTGGAGAGAATTCCGAATAGTATCACATGCGAATTATAATGAAATCTGCCATAACTATCATATAGATCCAAGAGTGATACTGCATCAGCGAAAAAATGACGACATCATTCCTGTACTATTACCAGCTTTTCTCTTGTCTTACTCAAGTCTTTTGACAGCGGCTCTCTTCAGATAACGCAATTCAAAAGCTGCAATAATGATAGAGTCTCACTACTGTCGTAGTCTGAATACGGAGACTTTGAAATCTGATTGCATGACAGTACACCTCCAGCAGTATTGAGATTCCGCTATTCGTTATCAACAGTAATTGTGAAAATACTGGCACTAGCATAGGGCGGCAATTGTATGATTACCACACCTGTCTAACAGAGGTACGGCATTTTTTCAATTACATACTTATTCAACAGCTGCTACGCTACTGTATTGCAATGGAAGTATTGTGATTCAAGTTTTCATTTCACTATGTATCGCAACGCCATTACACAGTGATATATTCAAAAAATTTACAACATAACCGTCATAAATTGGAAGTGTGATTTCGTTACACAGTTTGCAAACAGTGGTAGCTATGCCAAGGCGATATTAGACCGATAATACCCCGCTTTTTGTTATATTAGTTAACTACCATAGAAATACTTCCTAGTCCACCTTTTTCGGTTTGTTCTTAGAGCCCAATGGGCGGCCTCCTTTTTGCTTTGGCACTTCGGGTATCAGGC
>Ga0307508_10007461_pt1 | contig 10181 bp, 8 predicted proteins | sample 9_EM_MG_FD_203089 | JGI IMG/M metagenome (GOLD analysis project Ga0307508, IMG submission 203089) | Populus trichocarpa ectomycorrhiza microbial communities from riparian zone in the Pacific Northwest, United States - 9_EM | ecosystem: Host-associated > Plants > Roots > Unclassified | place...
CACGAGCCGCAGATTGTGATGATTGCGGACGGGTGGACCCCGGAACACGTCTTGGGTGACGAAGGATAGGATTCGCGCCCATCATTGCCCGGCGCCGCCAGGAACCAGCCCAGCCAGCCCCCCGCCATTCGCCGCAGCCTCGCTCAGCAACCGCGCCGCATCGGCCCCCTGCCGCGCCGGCCCAGCCATCGCCGCAAGCTTGGCCCCCTGGGCCTCCTGAGCCCGTTGCTGCCGCGACGCTTCCGCTTCATCCACCGAGCGGATGATCCGCGGCGGCGCTCCGGCCCGATCGGCATAATCATCGACGATCGCATCGACATCGAGCCGATCCCCAGCCTCGGGAAACTGCCCCGCGAGATTGCCGATGAACGACACCGTCCGCTCGATCTGGCCGAGCCCGACCATCCTCTGCATCTGCGCAAGGATGCTCACGAAATCGACCTTGATCGGCTGGCCCTGCAAATGCTCGGGCGCCGGCGGCAGCATCTTCTTGCGCGCCATGATGCCGAACGCCCGGTCGATCGCGACCTCGAGCTTCTCGCTGTTCACCCGCTCGATCACCGGCCCCAGCTGGGTCAGCTTCTCCTCGTTGCGGCTCGCGATCTCCTCGACATTGCGCGGCTGCACGCCCTGCATATTGGTGATCGCCATGAACAGATCGGCATAGGTCAGCCGGTCGACCGCGTCGGCGCAGCGCTGCACATCCTCGGAGATCGCGCTGATCGCGGCGGGATCGATTCTGTACGGCACGATCACGCCGGCCGCATCGACCTGGCTTGCCGTCACGATATTCCCCGCCCGCCCGGTCAGCTTGACCGAGGCCGGCACGATCTTCTCAGGCCGCAGCAGGAATTCGGTCGCCAGCGACTTGCGCCTGGTCTGCAGCTGCAGCTCGCGCAGATCCGGAAGCGCGTCGAAGCCCGGCGAGGTCCCATAGGTATCGCCGCCGACCGTGTCCCAGCGCGGCGCCCAGAAAGGCTGTTCCTCATAACCCTGGACGCGCAGCACCCGCTCGCAATCGCCGTCATTCTCGTCCCAATAGACAGAGCGCCAGGCTTTGCCCGAGGCTGTCTTCAGCCCCTCGATCCGGTCCTTGTTCGGCTCGATCGCGTGCATGACATTGACCTGCTGGTCATAGCGCCCGCTCGCATGCGCATTCCGCACGAAGTCGCTCACGCCGTCGAGCCCGAACGACTGCACCACCTGGTGCACCGTCATCGGGCAACGGCGATACAGCGTGTCCGGCACGCTCGCATCGGAGAGCGCCAGCCAATATTCGCCAGCGGTCATCGCATGGCAGACGGCGCCCGCCTGCCAATGCTCGACCATCACGCACGCTTCGGTGCCGAACATGCCCATTTCGGCATAACCGGATTTCATCGCACCGTAGAAATTGGTGCCGGCGAGAAAAGCATAGATCCGCCGCTCGACCTCGGCCAGCCAGTTGCGCACCCCGGCATCGCCAGCCAGATCAGCGTCGAACGGCGCCAGCCGGAACCACGGCCGCGACGGCGAGGAAAGCCCGCTCGTCATCCCCCCGGTCAGCGTGCGAAAGCTCAATATGCCGTGGCTGTTATAAACCGTGTTGTTGGTCCGCTTGAAATTGCGGTTCTGCTCGCTGTTGAGGAACCGCGAATGCGAGGGCTGCGCCATTTGCGCGATCTCCCGCCACTCGGCCTCATAGGGCTGCCGAGCCGCCTTGAGCGCGCTGAGCCTGCGGTTGCACCGCTCCTTGATGGTGAGCGCCATATCAGCCCCCCAGCGCGCTGGTGGTCGCCGGGCCCGAGCCGAGGCCGAGCGCACCACGATACGCCGTCGCCATCATCGCGCGGCGTCGTCGGATCTCGTCATCGATACGCGGAGCGGTTGCGCCATTGTCCGGCAGCTTGAGCGCCTGCCGTTCAGGGATGGAGGTTGCCTTGGGCATTTTGGGTGTACACATGCATGCCGTTTAAGCCCGCCGCGCTTGTGGTTGAATCAAACTGGCGCTCCGGCTGATCGACCTTGCCACCCCGGCGCTTTCATCACACGATGCGAGCAATCAGGGGGGAAATGGCATGACTGAAGAGCTCGGGACACCGGTGCCACCGTGGGACAAGGAGGACGAGCCACCCGCGCCGCCCCACATCCCCACCACGCCCTTTCCCGCCATCATTCTCGGCATGATCCTGCTGTTCGCCGTCGGCTTCTTCATGCCGTACGTGACCAGATCACACACAAATGTGACAGCGGTGGTCGGCTGGTCGATCGCAGCGGCAATCCTCGCCTGGTGCGCCGGCTTTCTGTTGGCGTTCCGCCGCACGAGTACCGGCTGGATTGCCGGGTCGTTTGCCCTGATGCTGATAGCCGCAGTGTTGGGCGCCGAGGTCGGGGTGACGAAGGCCCGCCGCGCGATGCAGGCGGACCGCCTGGCTTATGCGAGCATCGAGCGTCGGCCCGATGGCTCATTCGGGTTACCCGACGGCGTCGAACCGGGTCCATTGACGCGAAAAGCTCTCACCGAATTCAACGAAATCGCGGATATTGCCCGAAACCGCGACAAAAAGGTCGAGGCACTCGGCATTGCGCTACTCGCCCATCCCGACGCCGTCACCCGCGACCCGTCGCTGCTCCGCGACTGCGATCGGTTCCCACGCGCCAAGCCGATCGTCGACGATTCCGCCGGGCGGCTGATCGCTCTGCTCGCAAGGTTTCAGGCCCCTGCGCCGGAAGGCCTGAGCGACCAGGGGAAACTTGCCTTCGAGACGCGGCGCGCTGCCGATCAAGCCCGTGCGGTGATCGCGATCAGGGCGAAGGCCGCTGCGGATCGCGATCGCCTCGATAGTGCGGGCGAGATGTGCCGCGTCCTGGCGACGGCTCACTGGCAAGTCGTTGGCGGGGCATTTCGCTTCACGGATCGCGCCGATACGCTGCGCTTCGAGGGTTACAGATCTCAGCTCGCCGAGCTGGACGCTGCCGATGAGCGGGATGCGGCATATGGTGCGAAGGATTTGCACGACGCGCAAGAGCGGGCACGCGAAGCCTCGCGCTGGTGATAGCGATAAAGTCCTGCTCGCCGCCATGAAAGACTATGCCATCATCTTCGGCGCGGCGGTCTGGGAGAATGGGCGGCTGAGCCCCACACTCCAACGCCGCGTCCAGGGTGCGCTGGCCTGGGCGCTGCACCATCCCGATGGCCTGCTCATCCCAACCGGCGGCATCGGACCCTCCGGCCTGACCGAAGCCGAAGCAATGCAGCGCAATCTCCTGATCGCCGGCATCTCACCGGAGCGCATCATCCCCGAAACACAGGGCCGCGACACGCTGGAATCGGTCCGGCTGTGCGATGCCATCCTGCGCCAGCGCGGCGATTGCCGCAGCGTCGCCATCTGCACCAGCCCGTTCCACCAGCCGCGCTGCGCCCTGCTCTTCCGCCTGCTCGGCTACCGGGTCGAGCGGCCGCCCATGCCCTCCGATCGCGGTCGCGTGCTCAAGCGAAAATACGCGCGATATGTCCTGAAGGAGATCTTCGCGACGCCCTACGACGCGCTGCTCCTGCTCGCGCGGCCCCGGCCCTGATGTAACCCCGGCCGCGTCCGGATATCGGCGAGCGCCTGCGGAAAACCGTTCATTGTCACCCCTTTGCAATGAAAGAGTCACGGGAACGGCATTGTCCTGATGCACTGGGGCGCGTCGCAGCGACCGCTGCATGAAGGGGAACACCGTGATCAGATTCACTTCCAGCATGCTCGCGCTTGCGGGCGCGCTTCTCTACGCCAACGCGGCATGCGCACAGACGGCCGAACTCACCAGCGCCGACACCGCGACCGGCGGCGACACCGCGCCGGCAGCGACCTCGGATATCGTCGTCACCGCCAAGCAGACCCGCTCGGCCACCGCGCTCTCCCAGGCCGAGATCCAGAAGATCCTGCCCGGCGTCTCGCCGCTGAAGGCGATCGAGACACTTCCCGGCGTGCTCTACATCACGGCCGATCCCTGGGGCTATAACGAGCAGAACGCCCAGATCTTCATCCATGGTTTCGCCGGCAATCAGCTCGGCTACACGATGGACGGGGTTCCGCTCGGCGATCAGAGCTATGGCAATTACAACGGCCTCTCGCCGCAGCGTGCGGTCATTTCGGAGAATGTCAGCCGCGTCATCGTTTCGGCGGGCGCCGGAGATCTTGCTACCGCATCGAACAGCAATCTCGGCGGCACCGTCGAGACTTATTCATCGGACCCGCTCGACCATTTCGGCATCCAGGCGGCCCAGACCTTTGGCAGCTTCGATACCTCGCGCACCTTCGTACGCATCGACAGCGGCACCTTCGGCGGCACGAACTCGGCCTATATCTCGGCGGCGCGGCAGCACGCGAAGGCCTGGGACTTTAACGGCATCCAGGGCGGCTATCAGGCCAACGCGAAGTTCGTCCATGACGATTCCATCGGCAAGCTCACGCTCTATTTCGACTATAATGATTTCACCCAGCCGAACGAAGACGCGACGGTCAAATTCAAACCGTCCGCCGGCAATACGGCCACGGCGGTGCAGCTCTACACACCTTATACAAAGCCATTCTTCTATCCGGATTTCAATGAATACCGGACCAATTACCTGAGCGCGCTCGGCAATTCGCCGGCCGCTGTGGGAAGCAATTATCGCAATTATTATTCGGATGCGCAGCGGACCGATTTTCTCGGCTATGCGCGGTACGATCTGCATATCTCGAAGGACGTGAATTTCTCGACCACCGGCTATGCCCATCACAATGACGGCGTCGGCGTCGTGGCCGGTCCGCTTGGCCAATCGATCACGACCGCCCAGCCCTATCTCGATCCCAATTATGCCAGCCTCCCGACCAATTGCCGGTTCAGCGCCAACGCCAACGGCGTGCGTCCTGCTGCCTGCACCGGTCTAACCGACGCGCAGGCGGCGGCGTCAGGCGCAGCGCTTGTCGCGGCCACCGGCGGCTCCGGCCTGATCACCCGCACCACTGAATATCGCATCGATCGCTTCGGCGTGATCTCAGCGCTCACCGTTGATCTGGGGAACCACAAAATCGAGCTCGGCGGCTGGTTCGAGCATAACAGCACGACTCAGTGGCGCCGCTGGTATGCTGTCTCTGCCGGCAATCCGGCGACCAGCACGCCCTATATCCGCCCGCTCGCGGCCGCCCAGCCGCTTTTCACCCAATATCAGGGTGAGGCGCGGATCAACGAGCTCCAGCTCCACCTCCAGGATAGCTGGCAGGTGACCGACAAGCTGCTCGTCCAGGCCGGCTTCAAGACCAGCGCTCAATGGGCCGAAGGCCATTTTCCGGTTCAGCCCGTGGCGGGATCGCTGTCAGGCCTTACCGGCGGCCTGCCCCAGGGCAGAATCAACACGCTGCGCTGGTTCCTGCCGGCATTCGGCGCGACCTATGATTTCAACGGCCACGAACAGCTTTATTTCAACGTGCAGGAGAATTTGCGCCAATATCCGGCATATCTGGCCGGCGGTGGCGGTCCCTGGTTCACCGGCAGCCAGGCGGCCTTCAATGCCTTTGCCGATCAGGGCAAGCCCGAGAGCAGCTGGACCTATGAGGGCGGCATACGCACCCACCGCACTTTCGCGAGCGGGATCGGTTTCGAAGCCCAGCTGAATTATTATCACGTCGTCTTCAACAACCGCCTGCTGGCGATCTCGACCAATCCGGGCGGCATCGCCGGCGGCGGCATAACCGGCGGCACCTCGATTCTAGTCAATGTCGGGGACGTTCAGACCAACGGCGTCGACGCCGCCTTCACCTTCCGCGTCGGCCGCGGCTTTTCGCTTTACAACGCGACGTCGTACAATTTGTCGAAATATCAAAGCGACTACACCGCCGCCGCGATCGGCATCGGCGCCGCCACCGGCACCTGCATCGGCGGCTATCTCGTTGTTAACGGCGTCGTGCCGACCTGCGGGAAGCAGCTGCCAGGCACGGCGAAACTGATGAACAAGACGGTCGTGACGCTGTCGCAGGGCCCATTCGAGGCGCAGCTCATCGGCGACTATGTCGGCGAGCGCTATGCAACCTTCACGAACGACGTGAAGGTGCCGTCCTATTTCCTGACCTCGCTCCGTATCGCCGCCAGGATCCCGGACAATATCCTGCCGCTGCGCAAGGCGGAGATAGCGCTCAACGTCACCAACCTGACCGACGAAAAGGGAACGTCGACCCTGTCGATCGGATCGGCCACCAACAGCTACTCGGCCTATCCGATCGCGCCGCGCCAATGGTTCCTGACGCTGTCAGCTGCCTATTGATACGAGCGAGACGCAGGCGGGGTCTCGTTCCTCGGGACCCCACCCGCATTCTGTACATAGTTCTGTACATATCAAAAAATGTCGCAGTCCTCATGACATTTCCAACCGAAGCGCCGCGGCCTCTGCTGCCGATCCTTCGATTCAACTGAAACCGCGTCCGCGCTATCCGGCATGATCGTAGCGTAAAAATCGCTGTCTCTTTGCTCATTGGCGGCAACGGAAAATGTCCGTTGGGTTGGGCTGCAGATTCCGCCGTCCCAGCCTCGGCTATGGTCGCGCTCAATCCGGTGTCCGCCTGCCCTGCTCTTTCTCAGTGTCGAAACAATCGAAACGCCGTCGCCCGGCCGAGGATGAGCACGCGCGTCGTCGAGTTTTGCGAGCAACAAAAGTATAAAAACCTGACTCGCAAAATGGTCGCGATGGTGGATATCCGCTATCAGCCGGCAAGCCCGCGCCGCTGGATCTCGCCCCACAAGGCCTGAGCGTCCTTGTCCACGCCATTGCTCTGCTCAAGCGCATCGACCAGCGCATCGTCCGAAACCGCAAAGCCGGATCGCTCGAGCAGCTCCTGCGCGTCGCGGATCCGGCGTCGCAGATCGTCGCGGAAACTCTTGCTCTCATTGCGGCGCAGCACGCCGCCGTTCCGCACCTTGATCGCGAGCGCACCGCTCTCGATCATGGCGTCGATACCGAGGTCATCGTTAAGGCGTTGGCGGAGATGCGCCATGCACAGCGCAAGCATCCGGGTCGAAGTATCATCAGGCATTGGCGCGCCTTAAGCATCCCGGGCCGGTCGGTTCAACCCGCAAACGCCCGGCATATGCGACGAGACGCCCCGCTGCCCCGCCCGAGCGCCCGGGCATGTTTGTAGGCCGGCTGAGCTGCGACATGCGGCCCAAGTCGCCAGATCACACCATATCGGTCCTAAATCCCGGCCCGCTCCCGCTTCCGCGCTTGCCGACGGCCCGCCAAACCATCACCATGCCACAACACCGGAGACGCGAGCGATGAAGCTGGGTTCGGGAGCATTGACCGCCGCGATCGGATTGGCCCTGTCGCTTGCCCTGTCGGGTTGTAGCAAGTCGGCGGAGCAAAGCGCGGACGTCGCCAATACGTCGGTGGAGATCGCGGGCCAGTCCCCCGAACCGATACCTACGGTATCGCCGACACCGAATCCCACCGCCGCGCCCACCCCGGTCACCTCAACGACTGCCACGCCGACGCCAGTCGCGCCAATGCCCGTCACTACTCCAACGGCGACCGCACCAACACCAGTCGCTCGAACACTCCACCCCACCGGCACAATGGCCATACGCCGTGAGACCGCGGCAATCGCACCGCGATCGCTCGACACCTCGGCAGAGGCCGGCGTCGCCGCCGATCCGGCGCCGCCGCCTCCTCCTCCCCCCGCACCAACCCCCACCCCCGCGCCGGGCGAAAGCTGGTGCGATGCGGCCGAAGACAATGTCAGCCCAGCGGAGTGCGCGCGGCTGACCGGGTTCGTCCAGCATCTCAAAATCGGCGAGGCGGGGATCAGCGCGCCTGAGACCATGTATGTCGGCGATACCGATCAGTTGACGTTCGCGATCACCAAAAATCCGACGGCGAACCCGGTCGGCGACGTGCTCGGCGGAACGCCGACCGAGACGATGCCGGTCAAGGTCACCCGGCGGATGGCGGCCGAGCTCACCGGCGTCGGCTTCGAGATCAAGCCGGCAAGCAACCAGGCGCGCGACCTGTCGGCGACTGGCGGCGCCTTCTGGTCCTGGACCATCACCGCCCAGCCCGGCGCCAGCCACAAGCTCGATCTCTCGGTCTATGTGAACAGCGCGCGCGCGAATGAGCCGCCCGAGCTTCACCTCGTCCGCGTGCTGCACCGGACCATCAAGGTGAAGGTCCATATCGGCGACCGGGTCGACAAGGGCATCAAGCGGGCGACCGATCAATCCACCGGCCTCACCACGCTGATGAAGGCGCTGCTCGGCCTCGTGATCGCCGCCGGCGCCCTATGGGCGGCGATCAGGACCTTCGGCAAAAAGTCGAAACCCGAGGAACCACCCGCCAACCCGCCGCACTGATCTTCGCGCCGTCATCCGCCCCTCAACCGCCGTTCCGCTTCGCCCATATAATCCCGCACAATGGGGGCGGCATCGCGCTTCTTCGTCAGCTGGAGCTGATAGACGAGATGCCCGTCATGCCGGAACGCGGCGATCGCGCCGGCCAGATAGAAGCGCCACATCCGCCAGAAGCGCGCATCATATAGCGCGGTGATCTCGGCCTGCGCCGCAGTCACCCGGTCATACCAATGCTCCAGCGTATAAGCGTAATGCAGCCGCAGCGATTCAAGGTCAGTCAGCCAGAGATATTCCCGCTCGATCGCCGGCATCATCTGGCTGAGCGCAGGCACATAACCACCCGGGAAGATGTACTTCGCCAGCCAGGCATCAGTCGGCGCAGGTCCATCGGCGCGGCCGATCGTGTGAAGCAGCATGATGCCGTCCGGTGTCAGCAGATCGCGGCATTTACCGAAAAAGGCCCGGAAGTGCGGCGGCCCGACCGCCTCGAACATCCCCACCGAGACGATCCGGTCGAACTGCCCCTGCACATCGCGGTAATCGAGCAACTCGAACCGCACCCGGTCAGCCACCCCCGCCGCCTCGGCCCGGGCTCGCGCGATCTTGAGCTGCTCCTCGGACAGGGTGATGCCCAGCACATCCACATCCGCCACCCGGTTCAGGTACAGCGCCATCCCGCCCCAGCCGCAGCCGATCTCGAGCACCCGCTGCCCCGGCGCGAGCGCCAGCTTGGCGGCGATATGCGCCTTCTTGTCATGCTGCGCCTGGTCGAGGCTGTTGGCCGGGTCCGTGAAATAACCGCAGCTATATTGCCGATCGCTGTCGAGGAAGAGATCGTACAGCGCGCCCGACAGATCATAATGATGCGCGACATTGCGCCTCGATCGCCGCTTCCAGTTCCAGCTGTCGAGCGGCGTCGCCAGCCGCCCCGGCCGCCATTTCCGCGAGCGCACCGGATTATCGGCATCCCAGCGGATATTGTAACCGATCAGATCAGCCAGATCGCGGATATCGCCATCCTCGATCGTCAGCCGCCCATCCATATAAGCCTCGCCAAAGCCGAGCGCGGGGTTGACCAGGATACGCCACGGCGTCGCGGCGCCGGTGAGGCGGATCGTCAGCGGCTTCACGCCCGCCGTCGGAGCGCCATAGCTTTTGCCCCGCCCGCTGCGATCGACCACCGTAAGCGGTCCTGACCGGATCAGCCTGGGGAAGATCAGGTCGAGCGGGGACATTCCGCCTAGTTGTCCATCCCGATTTTGCGAACCTCACCCGAGGCGTACTCCGTTGTCACACCCCAGCGCACCGACACGGTCGTCCAGGACAAAACCGGCTTGCCATCAGCACCTGTCGCCGGCCTGTAGCGCGCCCGATGGGTCAGCAGAGTACAACTCAGCTTGTCGAGCGGCGGCGCCTGGCTGGCGACGGCGCGACAGGATTTCACCCTGCCGTCTTCCCCCACATTGACCAGCATCGTGACCTTGCCTGCAGGAGGGTCCTTCTGGCCTTTCGATGGCGTAGGGCCGACGCCATAGCCGCCATAGGGGTAATCGTCGTGGCTGAACCAGCTAAGCGCGTTATTCAGCGGGGCCGGTACCGACGCACCGCTGCCGAGCAAAGCGGGATCGACACCCCAGGCGGCGATCTGCTTTGCGTTACACTCTCGAAGCGCTGCCAATGCCGCCGTGCCACCCCGGATCTCGATAACCGTCGGGACATCGGCTTTGAGCGTCATCGTATCGACCGCTTGCAGGCCATCAAGGGCCCGGCGGTCGATATCGAAGGTGGTGAGGCGTTGCTCGCTTCCGGGCACCTTGACGCTGGAAAAATCGCCCTCG
>Ga0307508_10007462_pt1 | contig 10181 bp, 15 predicted proteins | sample 9_EM_MG_FD_203089 | JGI IMG/M metagenome (GOLD analysis project Ga0307508, IMG submission 203089) | Populus trichocarpa ectomycorrhiza microbial communities from riparian zone in the Pacific Northwest, United States - 9_EM | ecosystem: Host-associated > Plants > Roots > Unclassified | place...
CGATCGCTGATTTGGGCACCCACTTCAAACTGCGCGATCTGGGGCCCACTACAGAGCTATTAGGCATCCAAATCGCTCGAAATCGCGCCAAACGGTCCTTGACCATCTCTCAGCCTCAGTATTGCGCCGAGATGCTCGCTCGCTATGGAATGGGTGATTCCAAGCCTGTCTCGACGCCTATGACCCCTGGATTGTGCCTCTCGCGCGAACAGAGTCCCAGGAATGCGGAAGAGCGTGCTTTCATGCGATCTGTCGATTATGGTGCTGCCATTGGATCACTGCAGTACCTGTCCTGCACCACTCGTCCTGACATTGCTTACACAGTGGGTCAGCTTGCCTCTTTCACTGCAGATCCTGGTGTCGCCCATTGGCATGCCATCAAACACCTCCTGCGCTACATCAAGGGCACCATGGACTATGCCATTACCTATGCTCCAGACCCATCGATGTCCCAGCTCTTCACCACCTATTCAGATGCAAATCATGGCGGTTGTAAGGACACAGGGCGCTCCACTGGTGCCTACATTGTCAAGCTGGGCTCTGGAGTTGTCTCCTGGCAGTCAAAGCGCCAATCCATTGTAGCACTGTCTACAACCGAAGCAGAGTACATGGCTGCATGCGAAGCAGGCAAGGAGATTGTCTGGATGCGCAAGATGCTACAGGAGCTCGGATTCCCCATGCCCACTTCGTCGGTGCTGTACATGGACAACCAGTCTGCCATCCAGGTGGCGAAACATCCTGAACACCATGGCCGCATGAAGCAGCTGGACCTGTCATGGTTCTGGCTTCGAGATGTGGTGGACCAGGGTACAATTTCGCCCACTTATGTGCCCACTGGGGAGATGACAGCAGATCTACTCACCAAGGCATTACCTCAGCTGAAAGTGGAGTACAGTGTCTACCATTGTGTCACCATTGCATCCTCGCATTGCCATTGCTGGTGCCACCACAGCGGTGCTGCCGCACCAGTGGTAGTAGTAGTGTTGCTGATACCACCACGGTGGCAGCAGCGTGCCAGTGGTGGTGTCAGTGTCATCATTGTGCTAATGGTGGTGTTGGAAATGCCATCGCAGCATCATAGTGGTGGTGGTATTGTGTTGATTCAACAGAGTATAACAGAGTGCACTAGACCCAATCGTATCAAGGATCTCAAGACATTTGAAGATGTGAAACATGAGCTCAAGGTTGCGCAATGACAGGACCAATATGGGAGGGCTCCCCAGCTTCATTTTGGTACAATCCCAGACCTAGAATGCCAGCTTTCCAAGGATGGCAAACTGAAGGAGGACAACGCAGAAGGCCCTCTTGTGATGTTTCATGGTAGAGTGACAAGCAATGACATATCGTGGGTCATTGTGAAAGCTACTGGAATTCCTGTCCAAAACCTTTGAGGCAAATGTGAAAAATTAGTCCGCGCCAGTCATTCCTTGCTTCTTCTCAACCACTCTAATGACGCATGGTGTGATTTAGATGGAAGATGTGCTCAGGCAATGTGCAGTTGGACAAGATCATGTTGTATCAGCCATCAGCGACACTGTCTGAATCTTGTGAGCCAGTCTACAGGCTTCAACATGACTGATAGCTTCATTTGAATCCTTGCGCCCACTGTTGCTGGCAAGGTTCACATTCATTCATAGATGCTTGCTGAATATGGTCCAGACTGAAGTCTCAGACTGAGCTTTTGAAAGCTCTTGCAGCTTTTTTGTTCACTGACAAGCAACGAGGGCTGCAAGTCCACTTTTTCAACGAGGTTTCTGCCTGGTATTGACTTCTCTCCCAGAACCAGTATCAATATATCAGAGGTAAGCTATGTCCCAAAGGGAGCTAGTAATTGGAGCATTTATTTTGCAGTATCACAACCGACACACCATATCATGTCTGATTGGATCAGGTTACATTGGGTTTGGGAAGGGTGGTAGGTTTTCTCGTTTCTGCCATGTCCCGATGATCTGTGTCACACCTTGACTATTTGCAGGACAATTGGCAGAAGCAGTTAGAAGAAAGCCTTATGGTACATTTGTTTCGAATTCTTGGCATCTATCTAGATAATAACTGGTGTGGGAAGCTGCAATCCTTTTGGATGAGCTCAAAAAGGCTCGCAAGGTATGTTTATCTTTGGTATCTGACTAATAGGCTGTCTATAATCCATAACTGGTAGGACGTGGCAATAATTCTTCTCCAGATTCTGAACGAAGGAAGTCTCACCAGCAGCCAGGGTCGTAAAGTTGACTTCAAGGTCCATTACTGTTAGCCATCGAGTTGGTCACATTCCTGATCCGAATAAACTATCAGAATATGACCATATGCCTGACTAGCAACTTCAGTGGCGATATCCTTGCGGACCCTTCCTCCTATGACACTGATGGCATTGTCACCATGGCTGCCAAGGCCGAGGTCATAGAATGCACGTCAGAGTACTTCCCCCCAGAACTACTCAACTGCCTTGACACAATGCTAGTATTCAATAAGCTCTCACAAAGATCTTGGATGTCGTGGCTCTGCAGTTGAACGATGTCGCTGAACAATTGAAGGACAAACAGATCATGCTTGATGCAGATGAGGCTGCTTGAGCATGGTTGGTGAGAAAGGGGTGCTTAGATGTGTACAGTGCATGCATGATCGCACATGTGGTGCACATGAAGGTGTTGTTCCCACTTGTGCAAAAGTTGTTGTGGGGGACGATATGGTATGCTGTAAAACAACAAACCTCTTTGGGAGGTTATGTGTGTGGGTCTGCAGGTGCAATAGGCTCGACCCAGGGGGTTTGTAGGTAGAGACGGTGGTCAGAAGGGAAGTCTGCTTGAAGTCCGGAGCGCAAGAACAAAGTCGGGAGGTATCTCCGGCGGTGGAGAACGATAGTCCGGAGGTAGGAGATGAAGACCGGGTGTACGGACCCAGTGTAGGTGACAAAGTGGAAGGGAACGGTAACGGTGACGGGCGGTGGGGACGAAGTTCATGCATGCATGCGTGCAATGGGAAATCGGAAGATCAGAAGATGTATTCTCACTTGAATACTACAAGGCTTTATAGTCCTAAGGACTGTAAGGAATGAGTGTCTAAACTCTAAATAAAAGAAATGGGGGATGTATCTATGTCACGAAGCGAAGTTAGGAACATACAAAACATGTATCAGTAAGCCGAAATGATAAAGATGATCAAATAAAAGGAGATAAACGAAGTCCGACGAAAAGCGGTCTAAAATGGACCGGGCTATGGAAGTCCGGACTATAGGACATCTGGAGTTGGATCGGACTTGCACTGGAGTTGCTGCGGGATGACCAGGGTGTCATGCAAGAGTGTTCGGAGAGTTGTAGAAACGGGTAATATCACCATAGAGACCTACGGGTCTCTACAACGCGTATTGTATTGGTTTGATGTGAAACGATTGGTGATCAACGGGTTGATTCCGCCGCGCTTCCTGCACTGTTGATAGTGATGGCGATACTGTGCATGTTGGTGTGATGGCTGACACAGAAGCACTTGATATCTGCTGATGCAGAGAATATAACGTCCCTGTTGGGACATGGCAGTTACAAGCGACCGGTGCCACTTGAAAATTGTACATGGCAGTTGGATTCAGCTACTAGTTGAGATCTATTGTAAATATCATTGCTCGAACATTTGCCCCTTGGCCTTTGTTGGGGGATACTGGGCCAATGCAGCTGAGGAGAGTGCCCAGGACAGCAACCTTGGGTTGGTAAACCTCGTCGAATGATTATTGAGTCAGGTTTGTGAATTTGGCATCGCGAAGAACAATGGTCACGATGAAGATGCCTCTGATCGGTCCAACTTCCTTAGCTCGTGCAACAACAGTGGTAGTCTCCACCTTGTTGATCGCATTGGCAGCGATCACCTCAACTTGCACCCCTGCATTGCACATACTTCGGACGTACATATTGTCGATTTTGGTTTTGGTAAGACCTCTCAGTCCACGATGACTGGTCAAGAAGACATTGCAGGCCCCATGATTAACCATCCACTCAGTAATGTGAACACCAAGCTCGCTGCAACCTCCGACAAGGATGTAGGACTTGCGAGGATCAAAAAGCTGACCAGCAGGGTCGATCCTGACAGTACGGGTTGCTTCAGGAACGACGACCAAGGAGTGAACATCGTGGGAAGTAGACCCCTTGTACACAGACATTGTGACAGTGCACAAGCAAATGATGAAGGGCTCCGAAGCACAGGTTGAGAGTAGCGCTGAGATTGTGGGAACGAGGAAAGCTAGCCACACAGCAACAAGTTAGTTGATGCTCAGGATGCAGCACCAGAGGGAATTTTGGGAACTTCGTCAGATTGGATGTGGACGTAGGATCCGAATGGCAAGAGATGCTCCAACCCATGAGCATAAACCTTTTTTCTGCTATCATTGAATATAATGTCAAATTGAGATATGGTCTCAGTCCTAATCCACTCTGCAGTGGCGAGAGAGAAGTCATTGATAAGGACGATGTTGGAGGTCGGAATGCCACGTGAAAGTTCTTCTGCTTCTTGCTTGCTTGAAACAGTGGAGAACACCTTGGCATTGAATCATTTGGCAACCTGGACTGCAACTGAGCCAGCAGTTACAAAATGAGAGGTGAGCCGAGACCAGGTGGAATTCGCTCTTGGTTTACCTGAGGTGCCATCATGGACAAGAACCGTTGAGGAGGTCAAGATAGAAGTGCATGAAACAAGACCAATCCATGCTGAAAGGAATGTGAAAGGCAGAGCAACTACATCCCTAGCATTGATACCATTGGACAACACAACCATTGCATCCTGAGGGGCAATGGTGATGTCTGCAGGAGTCTGGCAAGTGATTCCCACAACCTAAGTAACAAAGGGTCAGAGTAGATATGCATCACAGTAAAGAAAGTATACCTCGGCACTGATCTTCATGTGTGCAAGTGAACCTCTGTAAGATTTGACAACTCCGATGAACATCAGCGCAGGCTCTGAAGATGCCCCGGGATAGATGCCCAGCGCCTTGACCTCAATTTCCACGTCTGAAGCTGTGAGGGCAGGCGGGAAGTAGGCGGCCAAAGCACCAGATGGCCCTGCTAAGCCAGCAGCAGGAAGAGGGACTTGTTTAACATCTGCCCTGCCATAGATGAGTCGATGAACAAGGACTTTGCCGCTCTTACTGATCTTCATGTGCTGCTCGAGAAGCAGTGAGTTCTTGCGCAGATCATGCACGACCTTCTCACGTGCAACTTCGTCCAGGGAGTGGTCTTCGAAAAGAATCAAGAATACTTGGTACTCGGGAGATTCTGTGATGAGACATGATGTGATACTGAGAGCTCCAATACCAGCAGCATTGCCATTGCCGGTAATCCACAGCTTGGCCTCCAAAGAAATGTCCTTCGCAATTTCGGTTAGATCCCCTTCCTGGCTGTGTTTGAAAGGGTCAACAATAACAGTCTTGAATGGGTTAGCAGGGACCAACAGAGTAGGCTGTGTGATCTTAGCATATAAGAGTGCCCTTTCGCCAACAAAATCTGAAATACGGATGACGGATCCGGGAATAGTAGAGAACCTTCTAGCCAACACAGCCAATGTGAGAGGTTCAATGCTCAGATCTTCCACTTCCACACCAGAATCTGGGTTGGTTAATGAGAGCCAGTCAAGGAAGCAAACTATGAGCTGAACTTACCAGTCATGGAGAGGAAGACAATACGATTTCTTCCGACGACATTTGTGATTGAAGTGATGTCAACTTACACTGCAGTGAGATCAACTTGGTGCACCACCACATTGAAACTGAAACATTGGTAAAAACCAAGAGAGAATTCAGTGTGAATCTGCTCACTTAGCCAGTGGGTGTTCGCTGAATCCTCACCAAGGTTCCAAGATTCAAGAATGAGCAACCTAGTGAGTGGAGGGTTCCGGTTTTTGTGTCTGCATCCGATCCAGTGCTAGAAACACAGAAATACTCGACAACAACGCTGCATTCATCCACAAGAGCCTCGAGAACTGCATCGAGGTAGATGGTGATGTCGGAAGTCTCCGCTACATCAGCAACACGGATTACCTTGCAGCTTGCGAATACGGAACAAAGAGATGTGTGTTGTGGAAGAGAATCGAGAGATGCAGGGAAAGACTTGGGTTACCAGACAGTAGTCAGACGCTCTTCATGGCTGTTGTCTGTGATGCCAAGAGGTTCAGCGTTGGGGGCAAGCACAATCTGGAAGCCCTTGATAGTGAAAAGTACTTTGCCCTCCGAGTTGGCGATGATATAGTTCGACTTGAAGGGACCAACAGGTGACCATGTTATAGCTGCAAAGTACGCCCAGATACCCTTCCTGATCTCAGAATCACGATCCGGCACATCACGAGAATCCCAGTGATGAAAGGCGTTGATCTTGACTGAAAGAAAAGTGCCATTGAAGTTGAATTGCTTGGTCCCCATGTTAATGAACATTGCAAGACAACACTGCATAATACTGTCTAGGATCTGGGTGAATGACTTCGCCTTTACCGAAAACATCTGGGGTGCCCTCCGAGATCTCAAGGTATGTTAGATATGCCTTGCCACCCCAGCTGGTTTCATCGTTGAGTTCATGTACGACCTTGAGGTAATTCCTGAAATGGTCTTGATACCGGTACGCTGAAGGGATGGCCTCATAAAACCCATCCCCAGTAACAGAACCCTGGGAATGAGCAAGCTTGGCTTGGAAGTCGAAGGTGCGGGAAACACCCTCGTCATGAGCTGGATTAACCCGAGAGAAGGAACCACTGGTGTAAACGGAATCCAATATGATGGTACCGTTATTGCATCGAGGGGTGGTGGTCGCCTTGAGCTCTCACTTATCACCATTGATTACACAACCAGCATGGCCTGACAAGGAACTGGTGTCATTGAGGACGAATGGTTTGTGGATTGCAATGTGATTGACAACCATTGTGCTATTGATACTTTCGATATAACTATGCTAGAACGTTGAGTGCCAATCGAACAAAATAGGAGGATCCAACGCACCCGGAGGCAGGGAATAGTATCTCATTGAAAACAATGTGGCCAGTCAAATCGAAGTGACTATCAACATTAATGCGAAAGTGGGGCGAAACAACGGGATGGGGCTGCTCTCTGAGCCTCTCGGATCGCTGTGATCCAGACTCCTTCCAGCAGCGTGACTCGTTGTATGCATACTTGGGAAGCTTCACTTTCACAAACTTGGCAATGCCATTAGGGGAAGTGCACAGCTTGTCAAAGTCCACGTTTTAGAAACCAGTGTTGAGAAAATCCCCAATCCCCTCCAAAGTTGGTGATGCTCACCAGTATTTTGGGCAAACACCTTGGGGTTCAAACGATGAATCAAGGTGTGTGGTGCAATCCCCACGAATCGCACACTGTCGGGTCCTTTGTCAGAAATGATCTTGTTGATGGCAGTCCTGAAGAGGACCAGACGACGAATATTATCCCAACAGTAGTTGATGTCAAGGTCTCTGTCAAGCCACCTTCTGTCTGTGGTAGACATGATTACACACACAAAAGGTGTCTTGATTCCCTGCCCTAGAGGCGGCGCTGCAGCCCGTTCCTTGAAAAATTCTTCCTGTTGCTCCATGAGAGGTGTGTGGAAAGCGCATGTGACATGAAGTGTAGCGGCCAAGACTTTGGCGTCGGGGTTGTTCACAAGTTCAATGATGGTGTCGATAAGTTCATGGGTTCCAGCTGTGGTGACAGCCCAAGAAGAGTTGATGCCAGCAATTCACAATCCAGAGGTTGCCTCAGCTTGCGAAAGCATCTTGTGGATCTTTGTGTTAGCCTTTTGTACACTAACACCAAGAGCTACCATGGCACCATTGCCATCTGCATGGATCATGGCAGCTGTGTGGGCAACTGTGATACCAACTGCCATCTCGCGATCATAGTGCCCAGAGGTGTAACCCATAGCAATCTCACTGATACTGTACTATGGTCAGCGATGACAAGTAGGACGAACAGTATACCTCACCTGTGACCAACCACAAAATCGTGCTTGATGTCCAAGCTCCTCACGAGGGCCACCAGTGCAACTTGAATGGACACCAGGCATAACACAGCCTCCTGAACAGGCCATACTCTGTTCCAAGAGAACGATCGCATCCTGGTCGAGAAGTATGGTATGGACAAGGTTCGATGCTTGAGTGCACCGGCCTGTTTGTTCCTGGAGTCGAGTGCAAGCTGCCTGCGATTGCAGAGAGGAAGGTGGGGTAACTCTCGGCGAGTTGATGATCCATGAAGATGTGTTGCGATCCCTCGCCAGCAAACACCAAACAAAGTTTCGGGCTTGCATTAGAATGTCGCAAGACAGGTTTCGAGAACTTTAGAGATGCATCGAGTGATGACCCAATGGTGAAGGCACGACTGGGGTAAGCACAAGTTTGTTGCCCAAGCTCATGAGCGATGGAGCGGAGTACGCGGTCGTCAGTTAGCCCGTAGTAAGCGCTGAGAAGAGCATCTTTCCAGCATCCAAGGGTAGGTTCTGTAAGAGAGCTGATGGAGAAGAGGTATGGTGGCTTCTTATGGATGGGTGGTGCAGCGACAACCCTTGTGAGGTGGGCAACTGTCTCTGCGCTCTCCAACACTACATGCAGATTGGATCCACCCACACCATACAAGGAAGTGGATGTCACCCATGCCCCATCTGACACAGCCATCCCTGTGGTGATGACCTCCAACTATGGAAAATATCACCTTATCAGCCAACACAATTCGTACAAAACAAGCAAAATACAAACCTCAGTTTGCACCTGCATCTTCAGAGCAGGGAAGTCGATCTTGGGATTGGCTTTAGTGAACCAGATGTTGGGGATGATCTCCTTGTGATGCAACATCAATACCTTCACCAAACTCGCCAGGAAACTGCATCCTTTGGCATGACCAATGTTAGACTTGACACTTCTGACTCTTAGAAATCATTGTTAATGATATGATGAGAGCCCGTCCCAACTCAAGCACACCTAAGAGGCTTTGGTGCATTGCGGCCTTTTGAGAACACTTTGCTTGCCGCGTTAGTTTTGATGGGGTCACCAACCTTGGTTCCTATGGTCGCAGTCAATACCATACACTTCACCGAGTCAGTCATCAATAACTCACCAGTAGCATGTAGTTCTACAAAGAATGCCTCTGATGGGTCCCTCTTGGTGACCCGATAGGCTTCCTTGACTGTCTCTGCTTGCATATCTTCTTTGGGCATGGTCAAACTCTTTTCCTTGCCGTTAGCATTGATGGCACTGCCTTTGATGATAGAATAGATCGAATCTCCATTCGTGACAGCAAGATCAAGCTGCTTGATGAGAACAGCCACCGCTCCCTCAGCATGGGCATATCCATCAGCTGACTCATCGAAGGATTTAGAGGACCCAGTGGGTGACAAAACACCGAGCTTGGAGAATAAAATGGTATGTTCTGAGTTAATGATTGTATTTGTGCCTATATCATTTCAATATCTCGCTCGCTGCATAAATATCCTGATATGTCACTTACCCACAACAAATGCCTGGTCAACCTCCCCATGTTTCATTGAGCAAAGTGTGAGGTGCATCACAGTTGCTGATGCCGAGCAGGCTGTTTAACAGAAATGATGGTGTATACCCAAGGACAATTGTGATGGAAGCGTGGAACATACCAGTATCTACCGTCAACAAAGGACTGCGCAAGTCAAATATGAAAGAAATGCAGTTTGCATGAATAGAAACACAGTGCCTGATGCCATTGTGGCTGTCGATCTCATATCGATCATCATCAAGTCCGTCGACGGTGGTCAACAGGTTACCAAAGAAGGTGCCCATATTGGAACCTCTGTAATTAATGTCCGAATCTTGTAGTGCCTGGAAGACCTGGTCAGTGACTGGGACGGGAAAGCAGGGCATAGGACGGACTACTTGTGCAGTTGCTAATGTGAGTCTAATCGCAGGATCAAAGCATGTCACCTCCCTTGTGGAGATACCGATGTAGAGACCCATAGGTCTCTACGGTGATATTACCTGTTTCTACAACTCTCCGAACACTCTTGCATGACACCCTGGTCATCCCGCAGCAACTCCGGTGCAAGTCCGATCCAACTCCGGAAGTCCTATAGACCGGACTTCCATAGTCCGGTCCATTTTAGACCGCTTTTCGTCGGACTTCGTTTATCTCCTTTTATTTGATCATCTTTATCATTTCGGCTTACTGATACATGTTTTGTATGTTCCTAACTTCGCTTCGTGACATA
>Ga0307508_10007463_pt1 | contig 10180 bp, 12 predicted proteins | sample 9_EM_MG_FD_203089 | JGI IMG/M metagenome (GOLD analysis project Ga0307508, IMG submission 203089) | Populus trichocarpa ectomycorrhiza microbial communities from riparian zone in the Pacific Northwest, United States - 9_EM | ecosystem: Host-associated > Plants > Roots > Unclassified | place...
CGGGTGCTGATGTCAACCAGTTGAGCGGAACTGTCGTGAACGGTGGAAACGCCACAGCTGGCGAGGGCTGGGCGGCAACCCTCAAGCGTGAGATGGCAAACAGGTACTTTACGAGCGTCTTGTGTAGCTGGTGAGCATATTCCGTATCCTTTGCTTGTCGGCTTATCATATCGTCTGTAGGTACGCAACTGGAGGGTCTATTCCAGGCATGCTACCCCAGTTGCCTGCTTTACAACTCAACTTAACTGACAGTGTCAACAATACTGGCAATGTACGTCGTCACTTCCGCATTGCTCTGTATTTTCTGGACTCTAACTCGTCATCCGATTCAAGATGTATGAAAAGTTTTCCAATCTCGATGTCGATTCCTCAGGGTACGGCGGTGAATACACTGTCCAAGCGGGCTTTGGGTGGACGAACGGTGTTCTGTTATGGGTTGCAGCAAACTACGGTCAGTTGCTCGTCGCCCCTCAGTGCCCCCCACTCGTCGCTTCGACTAGTAGCACGAGCGGTGCTGCAGGCTTGTGGCCATCGTATGTACCCTCGACGGGAGCCGTAGCCGTCGTTGCATTTGTCCCGTTGGTTGGGTCGTTCTTGTTGTGAGAAGTGCCTGTGACAACATGTCATTACCATACCAATTTACATGCCAGAAATGACCTTCCCGTATAGTACGATCCTTCGCTGCCTCGGGCGTTGTAGGCTGTTCCTCATCCCTGCAACATTCCTGATTCTACCAATCGGTCCATGGCAGCCCCATCCTGACCATACACTAATCAGCAAATCCTTCATGACGAGGAGGGCAACTCACTAAGACCACGGGACATTAACAAGAACGTCGCCGAAACCTCTAGACGCACCGTGATCGCCATGTCCCAAGTATCATCGTTGTCTGTACTCTCATATGTGCTGCATGAGCTGCGTACAACTGCAATTGCGTATTTCGTACTGTCCGAATCGTGTAGAACTGCATGATGAAAGTCGGACTGGACAGAAATGGGGGGTGGTCTGCGTCTACTTTGACGTATGTCGAGAGCACATTAAATATACCCGACGAATGCCTTGTGAATGATGCTAGAGAGTAGAAAAATAAACGCACGATCGAGATCGATTGCAGTCATTCCTACGTTGGAACACCCGGGCCCGGGTTCTCCCGAGTCAGAGTACACAGGTAGGGGTTCTTTTGCAGGCTGTTTCAAGTCCACAATTCTGTCTTGGACGAAAACCATGCCCACATCTGGATGTGTTTCGCCCAGCACACAGTCAGTGGGAGATGACATTCGCCATTCCGGTGATCTCATGTTACAAAGCCAATTCGGCTACAATTGCTCACATGCATACTATTCTTGTCTTCTAGTCCACTCCAACCCTACGACTTAGATGACAGGTTCTGCAACGGATATTAATGTGTCAACGCTGCCAGACGACGATTCGAACCAAGGATTCGTACCTTTGGTAGGTAAATGGTCGCCTTGACTTCCACGACGTTTAGTGTCAAACTCTATTGCACAGAGGTCAGTACATATCGTTTGCTTTGAATGTAGACAGACGCGCTGGATCACGCGTGGCGACGCCGGCACGCTTGTTCGCCCCAGGTTCCTTGTCGGCATCCGGCTTGGACAACCGCTGTTGTTCTCGTTTTGTGAGTTCGTCGTCTGGGATCTTGTCGGTGGCTTCTGGGGGAAATGCATCGACAGGCTTGTCGCCAACGAAATTCTGAGTGACCATGACGTTGAGATGATGGTGTGGGTTGGAGAGGATGTTTGTGGCGCTGTCGTCCCCTATCATATCCGAAAACCGTTACATGCCAATTTGCCCTCAAAGCGTGAGAGATTTGCTGCATACCGAGTACCGTCACGTTTTGGGACACGTCGACGCACACAGAGCTCGGTCTTATCCGAACCCTGAGACTTCATACGGTCAATCGCACTCTCCAGACGATCAGCGTATCGCAGTTGGTTTCAGGAAAGGGGAAATCATCATCGAGAGCCTATCTCCCATTGCAGTAACTTGTAGCGTGTATCGTTCGATCACAGCCTATTTGAATAATTTTACTCCAAACCATGTCCACACACTTTGTTAGGCTTCTACTCACGGGCAAGAACAACCAGATGAGCGACCTTCGATATCGGGAGGTCATGGCGGCAATTCACCTGACTCCGCCCAGGTAGGGCACTGCGATGCGACTTCGCGCGTAGACGACCTCATCGGCATGGTCCGCTCCAACTCAATATGTTATGTGGTCAAGGCATGTCATTGATCTACTAATACACGACAACATAGCCTCTGACATTCCGAGCAGGCATATATGTATGTTCTCCTTGGAAATTCGCGCATGGAGTGCAGCGATTACGAGGGTGCAGTGTAGTCCTTTGAGCGCGCTCTAGTCCAAATGCGGCACCACACCAGTCGACCGCTGTTTGTGATTTCATTGGTGAGCTTCCCAACGGGTGTGTTGGGACGTATCAAAATCGCTCAGTTTCTAACAGATATCCGGATGGAAATTTGATAATCTTGGCACCACGATTCGACAGACTTTACGTGAAGCGCTGCATGCAGCAGGTTGCACCGAGGATGCGATCGAGTGTTTTCATCAAATGACGAGCGAATTGGGAGGGGAGATAAACCTCCATGGTGAGCATCTCGAATGCGCTCTGGGTGAGTGGATTCGTGTGTCGTGGTGTCGTGGTGTCGTCCCTCGTATAACAATTTCTGTCAGACTTTCGTCAGCGTTCCTCTAAGAAACTGGAACATCTCGGAGATACCGCAGTGGATGGCCAGCGGCATGACGAGGCCATCGGCATGACGAGGCCATCTCCCACTACACGGCTGCTTTGTTACTCAATCCGCCCTCCCCACAAGTCATCCTCATCAAACGAGGTAAAGCATTCATGGCAACCGGATCATCGAAACAGGCTCTAGACGATGCAAACCAGGCACGTCATGTTTCTCTTATGGAGGTCAATCTTGTTGACCTATCATCCTCAGGTAATCGTGCTCGATCCGTTGTCGCCGTCAGGCTACAAAATGAAACATGCAGCCTTGCACAAGACATGAGACTATGACGATGCGATCGATGCGTTCGAGACGATGCTCGCGAAGATAGCGCAGTCGCCCGACCTGGATGTTCAACGTGAGTTGTATGCTCGTTGCTATTATGCAGATGATTTGTTGACATCATCCGACAGAGCGTGGGGACCAGTACATCAGCCCATCGAGCACACGAGCCACGATTTGCAGGATTGTTCAACGAACCATGCGTCATCCGCATCAAGCGTGAAGTACGAGAGTACTTCCGATATGTGATGCTATCGCACAAGTGGGAAGAGAACGAACCGCTATTCCAGCAGGTGATACATATAGCAGTGTATGACCTGGAAACATCTCCGACCCATGACAAGTTGCAAACGTTTTGCAAGATTGTTCGGGATGCTGAATTTGATTGGGCATGGAGTGATACATGCTGTATCGACAAATCAGATCACTTCGTGCTCCAAGAAGCCCTGGTCGCCATGTTCAAGTGGTACCAGCGCTCCGCCATGATGATCGTTTTTCTCCGAGGTGTTCGTCCATCTCAGCGCGGTGCTCTTGTGAGGAGCATTTGGAACACCCGCGCCTGGACACTTCAGGAATACGTTGCTGCCAAGGTCATCCACTTCTACACAGAGGACTGGACGCTTTATCTCGATCCGGAGCTGCCGAACCACAAGGAGTCACCGGAAGTGTTCTCGGAGATGGAGCAAGCCACTGGGGTTTCTGTACAACAGCTGATGGCACTTCGTCCCGGCTTGACCCGCGTTCGGGACAAGTTGCGTCTCGCTTCAACCCTGGACACGACGCTAGTCGAAGATGCTGCATATTCCTTGCTCGGCATATTCTCGGTTACTGGTATGCACGCAATATATGGAGAAGGGGAGGGTGCACTAGGACGTCTATTGGCGCATGTTCTTGCTGGATCTGGAGACGCAAGCATTCTCGCATGGACTGGGGAGTCCGGCAGCTTCAACAGCTGCTTGCCGGCTCGTGTCAAGGTATTCAACGGACCAGCAACGTCGCACCTCCCGCTACCCATTCAGGTTGAAAGAATCATCACATCGCAGACTTCCTCATTCGACCTGGATGTTGCGCTGAGCCTATACGACCGTCTGAACGAGTTTCCTGCACCTTGGTTCGCAGCCAGTCGGATGAAACTTCCATGCATCGTTTTCCAGCTTCCGCCTCTCTCACTTTATCGAACACGTTCAGGCCGTGTTTATCGCGCGGATACTCCCACGTTTGGGACGGTGACTATCAAGACGAGACAAGACCTCTCTCGAATGGATTCTTTGTATCTCGTTCACCCCTGGTTGGATACCCTCCTGGAGCAGGATGCTAAAAGCGGCACAATCATGAGGGAAGACGTTGCGCCACCACCCTCACCGACCACAGATGATGAAGAGATCCCCGACGGGTAATTCGACGACGATTCCTTATTGCTCGTCGAATTCGAACCGCCGTCACAGCCTGCTCCCGCGCGCATGGTTCCAATGGACAGAGAGACGCGAGCACGACGGCTCGTTGCGCATCTCGGGCAGCCATTTGGAGCACTCTTGCTCACATTGGCATCGACGGGGAGACGTGCGGTCGATTACAGGCGGGTCGCAGCGGATAGTGTGATTACCGTACAATTTCAGGAGAACGTCTCTCTAGCTGGCGATGCGTCTGTTCATTCTCTCTCGCGGATGCATTCACACATCTACCGACGACACACTTCCGTTTACTGCGCCCGTCGGGCGGCCCCCTTGTGATAACCCGCCTTCCGAACCATGCTGTCCACGAGTAGCCTGATACAAGTCCATGCAGGTCGAGAATCGGGACATCCACCCACTTGTTGCAATTGAGGAAGCTGAGCACAGCGTGAATCGTCGTCGGGGAACCTCTTCAGTGACTGGCACTTCAACTTGTAAGTTTTGAACTTTGTTCGGCATACAGGAAGGATATCGAGGGGCCCATAGGGTGATCGATTGTCATGTCAAAGTGAAGAGATGACAACTTGAGGCACGGCTGATCAGCAGCTTCCTTTCTTACTACCCCGGGCCCCCTATTGCACTGGTGTCTTTAGAATAGCACCCGACGGCTGATGTGAGTCCGTATCCGCCGGAGGACGTGGAGCTAGTCACTTGCACAGCGTGACGCAGCTTGTACAAGTACCGTGTGATCGTGCGCCGAGATCCAACCTAAAAAAAGAAGAGGTGTAATCTGATACGCCCCTGGCAACACGTGCGCATGCAAATCTTGAAGGCTACCGGGTCGCTTGGTTGACGTGGGTTGAAAACAGGGCCTGAGTCAGTGGGCAAGTATTGTACTGACCGTGCAAGGTATCCCTACATGCCACTTGTCTCTTGTACACGACAATCATGTACCTTTGCGATAAATTCGAGGGAATGCCACAAAGGCGAGACAGATTCAGATATGATGATGATGGTCGACGAAGCGCGAAAGACGTTTAGGAACAGGGTAATAAACATTCTAGTGGTAGCATAAGATAAATAGAACAAAACATGTTCCCCTAGTATGAGCTACACGTCGATCTACATCGCGTCTGCCATGTACAATGCAACCATTACCGCCACTTTCAAGTGGCCGCAACAAGACGAAGATTGCCGCGCTCCAAAACGGCCCTGAACCCAAAGTGATTGTCGTCGGTGAAGCTACCGAACGGGTCGTATATCGGTCGGTTCTGCTTGCGGACATTGATTCGACCCAGTACGAGCCTTGCTTCTTCGTCAGTCCTATCAATCAACTTGTCTATCTGGTCTTGCGTCATGATCGGGGCCTTCGGGTCCAACAATTTGGGGTCAAGTCTGGCGAACAAATCGTTGGGTACGAGTGAAGAAAAAAGGAATCAGAGAATGTACCTTGCACTGACGTCCTTGATCATCTGAGCATCCGTCGGAGCAAACATGTTGGTGCAGAAATCCATCGTTCTCTGCGATCTCAGTTCAGCAACTCCAGAAAACATCGGATGTCACAGTACACTCACATCGAGCTCGTCTTTGGTAAGTTTCTTTCCAACGTCGGCAGTGCCTTGAATGACTGGATACGATACTACGTCAATGACGAACCAATGACAGACTGGATGTTGCATACCGGGTCTAAGCAACTCGAATGCACGATCGAAGTTGTCTTCGTTGACATCGCTCAAGATGGGGGCGTCTTGGTTGCGCATCTGCTTGTATGCTGACAGAACGACAAGTAAAAACCTGATTCAAGTACGGATTAGCAATTTGATCATACGCATCATAAACATTCAGCTGTGCACGGACCTGGTATAAGCTGTCCCCACTGTGGAAGTATGCCAGCGATGCGCCTCCGTTTCTGTGGCAGAACCACGGATAGAAGCCGAGATTGTTATTGCCGCGGACAGGCCTCCATTTAATGCAAGGTGGACGCCAGACGAATAAAACGGATCTACGAAAGCTGTGATGCGCGTTAGACTGAGGAAATACGTCTCCTGTACTTGTACGACTTACCACCTGCGTCCCCTATGATGCGATAATGGTCGCCGGCGTATGACGATGCAGAATAGCTAAAGTCGCTTGTGCTCTTAATCGCCCCAGGCTGTCCTGAGAGCTTGAGAGTTGCCTTGTCCCCAATCAGCTTCATTAACCCGGGCACTTTCTTAACTTCTTCTTCGTAATGCGCTTGAAGGTTGGACATCCCGGGAACGCTTTGCACTTCCTTCTTCTTGCGGTTGCTGATGTCTTGATCGATTACAATTCCGACAGAAGTAGAACCATCATGAAGGGGAATAAACCATGCCCAACCAGTTTCATCTACCCGCCGCACATAGTCAGTCTCAGAACATCCAGTATAGATAACACACTAACCTGGCAATGCTTCTATCCAAATAGCATTCTCCCGGGTAGCGTCCGCCGGCGAGTAGTAACCAGTTCCTTCCCAGTATCCCCAACAGGCGATGTTGTTCAAGCTCTTGTTGAAGTGCCTGTTGCGAAGATACTTGGTGCACATGATCCCGTTCCTGCCGGAGGCATCCACCAAATAATCGAATGATATCTGTCCCTCGACGCCACCGCGCGATACCCAGGAGGCAGAAACGGGACGCTCGCCATCAAATTGTAATTCTGTAACCTTGGTCTCGTCAAACACTGATGCACCGCACTTTGCAGCATGCTTGAACAACAGGTCATCGAATTCGGATCGGACCTGTAGATGTGTTTGCAAGCCTGTCAACATAACAAGCAAATCTATGCTTACAACATTCCAGGAGTAATTATTGGGGTCCACTGCGGTGAAAGCAGTGTCTGTGAATCCGTTTCAGTGACGAGTGCAACTACAGGAGGAACAGAACACAAACATGCTTCTCGTTTGTACTGATTGAACTTGAACGCTGCACCTGGCTGGATCCAACTTCAACAACGATGCCCGATTAGACACTCCAGCACTATCACGTACCTTGATGGTGAAACCGTGAGCGTCTACGGTGTCAAATGCGCCAATGAAGCCCAAAAAGTGTCGGACCGACGCCAGTAAACTTTCTCCGATGTGATACCTTTTCAACATCATTAGGAGTAGCTGATCGCACTATCCGGGTAGTACAAACCTTGGAAACTTGGACGCCTCTAGGAGTACAACCTCGAAGCCTTCATTTGCGAGAGCGGCCGCTGCATAGCTACCTGAAGGGCCACCTCCGATGACGAGGATCTGTGCTTTAGTGGGCTTTAATAATTCGATGAGTCCGTAGCGTAGATAGAAAAGCGCGAGGACAACGTACGACTGTTGTGCTCGCCATTTCTTGTGAGTGAATGTGAATGAATGCATCAGGTCAAGCATCCTACTATATATACGAAATTCACCGCAGAGTCCCAATCAAGTTTGGGCGTTGCCTCAGCGTTAGATAATCGCATCATGATGGTCGTTTTCGTAACTGGACAAAACAAAGTTCCGAGTCACCGCCATCAACGCCAAGGCCCCTCACCTTCCACCGGCTGCACTGCACGCTAGCGAAATGAAATCCCGCATCCGGCGCGCCCGGTTGGTAAGAACCTGGGTTCTGGCGCCCTGGATATCCATGGTCAGTCATCATATGCCATAGGGACGCAGTGCATTTCACTGGCACCTCCTGTGTCCCCATTGCTCGAATGCACCTTCGTAAGCCAGGTGGAAATCCTAGAGGTCAGGCTCGTCGGTACCCAAACGACATGTCCTCCCACTCTTATCACCCCTTTCCAATTCTAGCATCCCACTTGCCCCGCGGCCACCTGGGTAATCTAAGTAACATTCATACCCAGCCCGCAACTGGTACACCCTCGCCATGCATGAACATAGCATTAGCGGCAGTCCCGTGACAACCGGTGTTCGCAATGATCCGGCTGGCGATGATTGCGCCAACTAGTCTACCCACCCGAAAAGTTGAGAACCATTTCGACGACTCAGATCATATTTCTTTTGGAACAGTACGCACCCTCGTCCACATCTAGGTATATTGTTTAGTAACTCTTGCTGTACTTAGCTAGTGTAGCTTTTCGCCACTACATAAGCGCACCAAGGTCAAGGCGTCAAGCAAGACATATTTGGACACCGTCTTTGAGTAGTACTACAATGTTGTAACATCAACTGTTTTGCACGCATGGAAACATACCGTGTACTCGGAGCAGTAGTTTGGCTTAGTTACCTCAATCTACTTGATAATCATGATTAGCAGAATTGCAACAGAATACGACTTAAATTCTGGTGAGTAGATAGTATTCGACACAGTGATGCGCTATTTGGATCTCCACGGGTGAGATTGCTATGATTCGCCACATGAGGAAAACGCCAACTTACATACATAGGCTTTCATTTCGGCGGTTGGCCATAAAATTCTGGTTTCAAGTTGACTGAGACTGAGCATGAAATATGTGGAAGAGCTTATTACTATAAGCTTAGAAGCGTTGATGATCAAGGAAATTTACGTAGTACAAGAAGACAGCCGGCTTCGTTGGCGGAGACTTGCGCGTTAGAGCGGTTTGCTGCCTACAAGGTCCTCGTCCGATCATGACGCCCCAAATGGAGATTACGTGGCGAGATCTCCCTAATATGGCGAAATATCAATGAATGCCACGCACCGCACTTTTTCCCATCCATTTGATCGGGATCAAAAGCTCATGGTAAATTTCGGCAGTGGAGGTGTCGCCGCACCAAAAGCCCAACAGCCCCACGACGTCAACAGTGTATCAAATTACCTACCGCCATCACTCACTTAACACCGGCACCACCACCACAGCCATGACTATGCACACCACACTGTGTCCACTGCTCACTTGTCACCTTGCTCCACAGAAACCGCAGCCCGGATCTACGCCCTACGCATTCAGTCGGTTACACATAGCCACTGCCCAGACGAGTTGGATGTGACAAGAAACCACCAGAACCGTCCGGTGATCCACGGCCACAATAGATAGTGGCGTGTGCTGTCCACAAAATCTCACAGAGGCCTTCAACGGGACTGAACGTGTGGGTGAAGGTGTCGAGGGTCGATCTGGGCAGCCCTACCGTGAAGCACTTAGCACCCGACGAAGCAGAGGGCATGCGGACATGAAATCCTATCCACACACCACCAGATCGTGTGTATCCCAACGGGCCTATCATTTCCCAACCAACCATGCACGCGTGACTACTCTCAGACGAGCTCGCACGCCATCCAAGAGGGCCCCCACACACTCCAACTACGCGAGTGTAACCGCACATGGTCTGTACCCCCACCGCTCGTCAATGACTAACCATACACCACAGCGCAACTACTGGCGAAATGAAGGTATCCAGTCAAGGAACCAAGCGGTAGTATGGCCACCTGGTCATCCAAGACGAGACGAGACGAGACGCGTCGAGGTTCACAGGGAGCGGCTACACCACTGCAACCGCAACCGCACACCGTCAAGGAGCACACAGGCACCACCACCACCACCGTTCGTGCAGCACCAACATCGGTGCGTGCCTCATTTATTTTTATTTCTTTGTAATACCTTGTAATCCGCGTTATCCAAACGATCAAGCGCATTGTAAGCTGTGCCAGTCCGTGATCGGACTCCATGGCAATCACTGGTACTATTTGCATGCACGGGGATCCCCGGATCATGAGCGCTGGTCCCTTGATCCATGGCAATGTTCCTTGCCGATTTCTGTTTGAGCACGATGTCGAGAA
>Ga0307508_10007464_pt1 | contig 10180 bp, 11 predicted proteins | sample 9_EM_MG_FD_203089 | JGI IMG/M metagenome (GOLD analysis project Ga0307508, IMG submission 203089) | Populus trichocarpa ectomycorrhiza microbial communities from riparian zone in the Pacific Northwest, United States - 9_EM | ecosystem: Host-associated > Plants > Roots > Unclassified | place...
TACACACTCCTTGTACTGTGCCCAGACAGTTCCGCATTTCTGCTCGAATTCCTCCGCCTTCTTCTTGGCGTACTCGTTCCGCTCACCATGCGGGACGTTCTTGGAATGTGCAATGGCGGGCTCGAGATATCCTTCGAACCATGTATTGAAGCACGCGTCATATGTATGTTTGAGGGGGGTACATTCGGGCGAGAGTGAGTGTGCCATAGAAACAACGTTCTTGGAGATCTTGCCAAAAGTGGGGACGAAGAACACTGAAAAGGCATTGGCGCACCAGCTGGCTTACATCACAAAGCTTACTAGGCATACGATAGCGGTGCTAGACTAGATACACAACATTCCACTGCGCGAGTGACTCAACGACCTCTCGAGTATGGATGAAATCGACCCTTTTTCCGGTCCCCTCCTCTCTCCTGTGACGGACGCGTGGGCTGCGGTGGAGGCGCCTTGGAAGATGTAAAAGCAATCTGTGAACGTTTCGACTGTGCTGCTGACGCCTGTTCTGAGCGCATTTTTTGTAGCTCAGCTTTGAGGAGGTACATATTTTCCGAGAAAGAGAGCCGTCGTTGGGCGTAACCACACAAAAGGGCGACAAGGGCATGAACATGAGTCAAACGAGACCACCAGACACCACGTACCTATTCGATCTGCAAACCACTCGGGTTCTACGTCATTTGGGTCCCAAATATTGGTCGGAAAATTCGTCGTTCGTTCATCAACGTCGACAAAGTCGACCAGCGTAGCATAGAGATGAGGGTTCCGGAACGACCGGTTTGACATGAGAGAATCGTTGAAGTGTCGGGGATTCACGGGATCGCGCTTCAACGCAAGGAACTGCGCTACTTTTACCTGTGATGTATTTAAGTGGACTGGCAAAGCAACCTGTAAAGCATTGCCCTACTTCAATGGCTGGATCACACGGTGCCGTGGATTCGGCGGGTATTCCCCAGTCTTCCATGCCTGGTATTGATGACGGTCTCGAAAGTTCGCGAATCCGTGTTAGCTCATGGTCTCCAGAGGAACTCGGGGCGGAGGGCAAGTCTTTCAAGGATTCTTCGGGCGTGAGTGGCGAGGAGGCTGATTGCGATGGTTCTGACACAATGTCATCGGATAGGTGTGCTCGAGGATGACTTCGCGTAGGTGCTGGTCGACGAACGATGACTTGGTTTTTTGGAAATAGTCGAGCTAGAGAGCGATGACTATCAAGAAAGGCACCCGGGGCATATTACGCAGGACGTACCATCTGAAGACGAAGCAGGGGGGTCCTTTAGTGGCTTATCCTATTCCCAAACAGAAACACAGCCAACAACGAGGGAAACGCTAGGACAAAACCCGGCAGGGGAACTCTTACATGGTTATTGGCCAGGCCAATGCCAGCAGACTTGGAGGTGGAGACGACGTTGCCCTCCGAGTCGCTTTGTGAGTCGTCGCTGTATGCGACAAGGCCTAGGCGTGTGTTAGACGTCACCGACGGCCGTGACATGGCGCTGCTCACCGTGCATGGCAGCGCACACAGAAGAGAGGTCAATACCGAGAATTGGAACCCCGCATGATCGTGTCGGGCGAGGTGCCGAGTTGCCGAGACACACTCTCGAATGCGCCTCCGTCAGCTGCTCGTCTGTCTGGCCGTTTGGACGGTCCGCAGTGTTGTTGCCAGTGAGCAGGTCGTCGCCGACTTTTATGGCAGACATCCATCCAGCTCGGGGCACACCAACAACTGGGCCGTTCTCGTGTGTGCCTCCCGATATTGGTTCAATTACAGGGTATGTCCTGGTACTGTACAATAAACCCACTGACCCCGATGCTCCTCAGCACATGGCAAATGCCCTAGGAATGTACTTACCCTTTCTTCTCGCGTTTTGTCGTGGTACAGACTCCTTCCCAGGTATCGCACCGTGAAGCGTCTCGGCATCCCCGACTCGAATATCATCCTCATGCTCGCCGATGACGTCGCGTGTAACACGCGCAACAAATTCCCCGGGAGCGTATACGCAAAAGCGGGACGTCATCTGGACCTCTACGGTGATAACATCGAAGTGGACTATCGTGGCTACGAAGTGACCGTGGAGAACTTTATCCGCCTGCTTACAGGTATGTCGAGGTTCAAAGCATTCTCTCTTGCACCAACTATCCACGCAGGACGAGTCGACCCTTCGGTACCGCGCTCTAAGCGACTACTCACGGACGACCGCTCAAATGTCTTCGTATACATGACCGGACACGGTGGAAATGAATTCCTCAAGTTCCAGGACAACGAAGAGATCAGCGCGTTCGACATTGCTGACGCCTTTGAACAGATGTGGCAGAAGAAGCGGTAAGAAACTAGATGCGTGTTTGATTCATCCCACGTGCTAAACAAGCAATTCGTAGGTACAATGAATTACTCTTCATGATCGATACCTGCCAAGCAAATACCATGTACTCGCAGTTCTACTCCCCAAATATCCTAGCAACAGGATCATCAGAGATAGAAGAGAACTCTTACTCGGTATGTTACCCTCAATTCGTTTCTCCAGAAGGTCTCATCGTAAGCAGCACGAAAACGACAATGATATCGGCGTATCCGTCATCGACAGCTATACCCATTTTGTACTCGAATTCATGGAAGGCATCAATAAGACAAGTCAGGTTTCCGTACAAGACTTGGTACGTACTCTTACCTCGACGGCATGCTGTCAGACGCACTCATGTCTTGAAAGTTCTCGTCTTACGATCCCGCCGTGATTCGTTCGCATGCCGGCGTGCGCTCAGATCTGTTTCGACGGCCACTGGACAAGACACGCGTCACTGACTTTTTCGGAGGTGTCGCTCAGGTCGAGATGTTCCCTCCTTCCCAGGAAAGTGCGCAGACCGTCCTCCCGGAAAACGTACGACCGCCGGAAACATCGCAACACGCAGCAATCCCTCCCGACAGCGACCTTGTTACTCTGCATCACAATCCCGATGGGGCACGGGACACCACTTTACCGTTACTGCAGAGCGAGAGTCAAGTGTGGGACACGAGATGGAAGGATATTAGGAAATGGACTTCTGTCTTGTTGGTAGCATCCCTTGTGACCTGGGTATCGTTTGCATGATAGCCCGCAATAGACCCTTGTAATTCTACAAATTTTGCCAATGTCGATACGTCCAAGGAATGAATGCGATCCTTGCGCTCGAGTTCTCACCTCCCTCCTTGATGTCGAAGGAGTTAGGTATACCTATGCCCTACTAATGCACAGGATAAGATCTGGACTGTATATATACAAAATACGTGTAAATCACAGCAGTGTGATGATGCTCCAGTCCTGTGTTGCCCTTCAGAACTCCTGGTGCTCCTCAGCATTCCATTTCTTGTCAGGATCGTACATCGTCCCGTCCTCAGACATGCACCACTCGATCACCGCACAGGGAGGCCACAGACCTTCGGGCTCGTCACCGGCATCCTGGAGGAGCAGCGCGACGACGCCGTGCGCAGGAACGTCGTGTGCTGTAAAGTTTCTCACTGCGGTACCATTGTTGGTGTGCGTCCAGAGGTCCTGAGTGCAAGTTGAGCACAATGGCTGATGAACACATTGAGGTCTGAATCCTACCCGGACGGAGTACTGCCTTCCGGCTCGAATCCAGGGAGACTCTGTTAGGTTGAAGAACATGGTCGTAGGTTCATCCAAGGTGTTAATCTACTTTGCCTCAGCAATGCAAGAGGCAAACAAGGAAGAAGTTACTCACAAGCATGAACACCGTGCCATTCTGGCTTTCACCACTCCAGTACTGTGCGGGGTGGGTTTCATTGCTCACGTAGTCGGGCTTAAGTTAGTTCAAGTCAGTGAGTCAATGTGTACGAGCGCATACTTACTTACGTTGATACCCCATCGGAAGGGTGAAATGCTCGTACCCACCTCAGGGTCTTGGTTGATAGCAATAATTTCGTGGTTGGTGAGGATCTCCAAGGATTCTTTGCTTGCAGACCCCAGCTAAACAGAGACCCCATTTCTATACCCCGCTTCCACTGTCAGGGGAAAGCACGTACATCGAGACCGATGAAGAGAGGTGATTTCATGAGAGCCCAGGCGGTAAAATGTGTCTTGGTTTCTTCGTACGATAGATCGCCATTCCCTCTTGTGATTGACATGAGCAGAGATGATGAAACACAAAATATGTTACTCACACCTCCAACTAGGAAGATGTGAGGCTTAATTCAGTTAGATAGGTAGAATCACCCACCATATCCATATCGTTGTGACCATAGAAATCAGTGGCCCAGGTGTAAAAAGAATTTCTGAAAAACGGTTTCAGAATGGCTCAGGCAAAGTGGCAGGCAAAGCTGCTGACTGATTGATAAGGTTCGCAATCGAAGGCCAATTTGCTCCTAGGGGACTCGGTCAGCGGCGATCGTAGTATACAGGAATAACACACCGATATCACTTGTTGTCTGACATGCAAAGCTAGTTATGAACGCGCAGAATAGCATACCGTTAAATCACCTACCCGCCAACTTTGGCCATACTTCCTCGCCCAAAACCATCCTTGCTCCTAATTGAACATATGAGCATGAGCACAGCGACCCGGACAGTTTGTATAACCATACCCTTCCCCACTGACACATCGACAGGAATAGAGGTGGTCTGCCAGAAGACTTGGCGAGATCTTTGATGGCGTTCGCCATACGTTCGTACCCTGTACGACAACCATCAACTCGACACTTGGATAATCAAGGTCGTCAAGGACGAACTCACGACCCATGATATTCTCCCTCGTAATATTGTCGAACGGCACGGCACAGTTGTCATACCTGCAAGGAACGAAAATCAGGGCCATAGCTTCGTCACACAGGCCGAGTCACGGTGTACGCACTTAAGGTAGTCGAAACCCCAGTCCTGAAACAACTTTATGTCTCTGTAAAAGTATGAAAGGACCTTTTGGCTTGAGTCGGGAAAAGGGCCTGCCTTGCTTCGTTCTGATACGACCCAGGGTATAACTGGCAAGTAAACCACCCCGAGTCACTGTACTATTGCGAGGAGCGTCAAATGCAAAATAGGTCAGATGGGTCAGATCTCACAATGCCTGCTTTGCTGCGCGATCCTCGACATGAACGCCACACATCAGTGAGGTGCGCTGTGGACTCACAAGCCCAATTCGTGAATCTGGTCCGTCAACGCATTCATTCCCGAGGGAAACCTGGCCATGTCTACAATGACGTTATCTCCATCTATACTACACGCGAAACAACGCACTTGCGACAATATCTCCAGCGGGGCTCCGTTCTTTCTCCGAGTAACAATCATCAAGATTGATATGATCATACCCCACGTCCTGAGTTCCGAAAATGAGTTCACATAACGTCACACACGAGGCTATTTGAAACGAACAGCAAGACCAAGGGATTTCATCAATTTGGCCGTCTTGATGATGAGCTCCTCGTCAATGGCACACTACCAGAACAAACATGAAATTGCATCGTACACCTTAAACGACAACTCACGTAGTACGCATTCCAAGCTCATAGTCGAGATTGAGCACCGTACGACCAGCACGACCAGACAACTTACTATTATACCCCATGACTGAGTGTGAACGTCAGACGCCGCGCGGCCCACACAACTCGTCGTGCCCACCTGGAAGCTTCCCAATTCTTTCAGTCTCGTTCGCGAGATGCACATACTTGCCACGATAGACGAACAATGTTGACAATCCCAAGATCGCTATGAGGGTGAACGCCAAAACACCGCAGAATGTATCTTTTGACTTGCGTGGTGTCGGCCGCGTTTGCGCTGCATATCATACAAGAAAGTCACAAATCAATTTTGCTGGTATATTGGGAGAGCCCCCTCCCCCGTTTGCACCGTCCCATATGGCGTCGTCGTCGAAGAGCGCGCACTCACCGAGTAAGGGTGTGCTGGATGTAGGCACCTCCTGCCGAGCAGGGCTTGACCTCGTAGTCATGGTATAATACGTTTGCCAGATAGTGACGGAAGGGAGAGAAGGAAGATGGATTTCTCCAAGTTGTCGCTGTGCCTCCGAGTCCGTAGTAAGTACGGTGACGTATGGGAACCCACTGAATTCCGTTGGTAACCCGTCCATAAATAGGTGCTGTGGTTCCACCCCTGTCACTACACATCCATCAAACCACCACTGGTACTTTCTTGATATAATCCCCACTCATCATGGATATCGATGAAATCCCCAACCTGCCACTTAAGGTCATCAAGAATGAACTTGTTCGTGACGACTTTGAGCCGGGGGAGCACGAACAGATGGATGAAACTATTCGCCAAATTTATCTGGTCACATCTCCCGCAGCAGCATCGTACATCCTCAACGAGATCGTTGAGCAGTTGGGCAATCGCTGCCTCACGAAATACCGAAACAGCGATGAGTGTGAAACTCTCTTAAACAACAACCCCGCAATCCGGGAAATGATAGCCGATGGCGCGCAGAATGGTTTTAAAAATCTGCGACTTTTGAGTAAGGGCCTGTTTGAATCCGCTGGTTGCATGTCTTATTTCTGCATGATAGAACTTCTTCGACGAGGTGAATGTCAATCCAAGACAGTCAGGCAGAAACAGTGTTAACCTTTGTTTGTTTGAAGAGCACGTTTCGAGCAGTGTCGAACCTTCGAAGGGTTTACCTTCTGGTGGGCAGTCTTCATACTTCCAAACACCACCCTATTCACCTATGTTTGTGACCAGCCGCTGAAGGTGGTTGGGTAGCGGATTACGTTGGAGATGCTGAGCGTGCCCTCTGGGATCATGTGCAAACGTGGTTCAACAAGCCTTCCCATTCTGATCCAGGTCGAGTCTATTATGCGAAATACTGCGCCATTGTTCAATCTTCCGGAATGGGCAAATCTCGTGTTGTCGATGAAATGAGCAAGTCCCACTTCGTAATTCCTGTCAACTTACGCCTTCCTACCGAGTCTGGTATTCCCCCTACCTCATTCCTTCATTTCCCTTGAATGCTGATTGTTCTCAAATCCAGGATATCCTCCTGGCGACTCACTAGCATATCATTACCTTGTTACAAGCTGCTTGCAAAGAGACGCATTTTTTCGGAGCTGCGCATTCCTCCATGCGTTATTTTCCAATACAGCTGAAGTTGTGAAAGGTTTCCAAAAAGGCAGTGCTGCTAAGGAATTTAGGGAGTACATGAAAGATGGTATGGAGCGTCTGACCCATGGCGAACCTCGGAGGAAATTTTATGAAGGCGTCTTAACCGAGGTCCAGGTGAGAAACACCCGCTGTTGAATTCCTCCTATCTCATGAATGTCAAAGGACAAGCATTACAGGACGTATGTGAACTATTTTTCTGCTGTGGAGAAGGGATCGCCATCCCACAACCATATGGATGAGCTGTTGTCTGCCGCTAATTTTCCATTGCGTGTGGCCTTTCAAACGCTGCTCGATGCCCTTCATGTTGACAAATATCGATCGTCCAATTGCCCTTACGTTGTCCTTGCATTCGACGAGGCCCACACTGTGACGAATGTCATATCGTCGGACAATAATCAATGGTCTCACTTTGGCGAGATTCGCCGTGCAATACGAGGACTCCTGAATCAACCACTCTTCACACTCTTTCTCTCGACTTCTGGAGCACTATTCTCAACCACCCCCAGCCCAGACCATAATATGTCAGGCAGAATGATGTCCATAGGGGATGTTATGTTGCCGTTCTATGAGCTTGGTTTTGATCAATTGGCAAAGTGCCTAGACCCCTCCAGTCAGATCACACTCCAGCAAGTTACATCTGAAGCACACCTCACATCATATGGACGGCCCTTGTGTGCATTAAATGTTTCCTCTGTTCACCTCCTGCTGACTTCTTCCATAGATGGCACCATTTCTATGGGTCTCCACATGGGGAGAGCATAATCCAATTTGCTGCCTACAAGTTATTGGGTGGCACTCAATATGTACACCAAAATCTCACAGATGCACAAAAATTTGCTTGTCTTTCTCAGCGAGTTCCCATTGAATTCCTCTCTACACTTTATCTCTCACAAGTATCTGATAATGAGAAGGAACAAGTCAATTCCCACATGCGAGTCATTCTCAAGATTAGTGGCCATGAGACTGTGGTCACTACATCACCCTCTGAACCCATCCTTTCTGAGGCAGCATACTTCATAATGAGTACCAATCAAAACTTCAATCCTGCTCAGGCACTACAGACAATTCTAGATGGGTTTTCAGTGGACAAAGGCAAGCTAGGAGAGTTGACAGTGGCACTACTATTCATCCTTGCACGTGACAAGGCAGTTGGACCTGCTGAGGAACCATCTGGTTTACCTCTGACCAGACAGAGGTGGTGCAGTATCCCTGCACTGTTGGGATCCCTCTTTTGTACCTCTGGAAAACATGTTAACATCAATGCCTCCTATGGATGGTCCTTCACACCAAGTCATGTGGAGCCACTCAAGACATCTCTTGCCAACCAATTCAATGATAGCAAGGTCTACTTTACACATTTCATCAAGGTCCATCAACATGGGATCATAAAGGTCAATTACCTTATGCGTTTAATGGCTCGAGGTGCTGCAATCCTGTGCGGGAACAATCAGCGTAGTATGGATGGGATCATCCCCTTTTTGTTTGATGGCGACGAAATACGTCCGGAAAAGATTGGGGTCATCCTCTTTCAGGTCAAGAATGACTGGGCTTATAGGAAACCAATGCCGGAAGCTGTTCGCAATATGGACCCTCGCGAATTTGGTGTCATATTTCCCTCCGCCGACATTCCCATCATTCGACTCTTTTTCGAGCTTGCCGCAGATACCCCTGCGCTCAAGCTCATCCACCATGATTCTTCGGGTGGGGTCAACTGTTACCGCGCATATGACTTTTGGGTCTCCGGCCTCTCGCCCGAGTTTTTGGTTCCGGTTACGGATGGAGAGACTGCGTGGGAGAGCATTTTGCAGGCATCTTCCGAGTGGCAGAAGATCTACGCCGATGGCACGACACGCAGCGAGCGCCTTCGCAAATCCATGAACCCCGGAGCTGCGCTAGACAGAGCGTTTTGGGAGAACTGGTTCCCACCGTAAATTTTTACTAGGGGTCAGCGCTGCCGCCCAACACCTTACTCGAGATGAATTACTGTAACCGTTACACGTTAGAAGACCACGAGTGGCTATGTCATCGCTGTCTAGTTATACTTTGTTCCGTTCTCAGCCATGCATTGTGTTACTGCTTCACCAGCGCAGGGTGACCAAAGACCAGCAGGTTCGTTACCAGCGTCCTGGAGTAAGAGAGCAACGACACCGTGAGGTGCGACGCCGGTCGCGGTATAACTCCGTACGGCAGTGCCATTGCTGGTATGTGTCCAAAGATCCTAGATAGGCATGCTCAGTTGGGAATCGCAAAGATGGGAAGACCAACGAGATCTGACTACATACCCTGACAGCATACTGCCGGCCGGCACGGATCCACGGGGACTCGGTCAGGTTGAAGAACATATCAACAGGTTCGTCGTCGGTGTTGATCTATCGCCAAAAGAGATTAGTTGGACTGTGTCGTCCTGTATGACTATACGCATACAAGCATGAAGACTATTCCATTCTCACTGGGGCCACTCCAGAATTGGGCGGGGTACGAAGAGTTATACGTCCAGTCAGGCTAGAACCGTGCGTAAGAATACCGCCCAAGCAATGTGGAGAAGCGACCTACGTTAATGCCCCAGCGGAAGGGCGAAATGCTTGAACCGTACACTGGGTCCTGATTGATGGCGATGATCTCAGTATTCTTGAGGATGCCAAGCATCTCTGAGCTGATAGTCGCGAGCTAACATGCCATATCAACACAGCATGCGGTTGATGCTACACATGCATAACTCACGTTGGTACCAATCAATAGTGGTGCTTTCATGAGCGCCCACGCGGTGAAATGTGTCTTCGCTTCATCGTAAGTAAGGTTTCCGTTTCCTATTTCGAGCTGACTTTGGGTGAGTAATCCATACCAGAAGTATCCGATAGGGGATAAGTACCATATCGGGGTCGTTGCGTCCGTAGAAGTCCGTGGCTTGTGTGATGAAGGAAGCGCTAACGGGCTGGTTGATCTCTCTCCCCAACAGGCTATGCAATGGGAAGGCTTACGCATTAATAATCGAGGCGATGGAGCTCCAGTAAGGTCCGATGTCGCCGTTAATCTAATCAAGCCATTACAGAGTCATCATGATATAATACTGCGCTTGGCTAGTTAGTACTCAC
>Ga0307508_10007466_pt1 | contig 10178 bp, 9 predicted proteins | sample 9_EM_MG_FD_203089 | JGI IMG/M metagenome (GOLD analysis project Ga0307508, IMG submission 203089) | Populus trichocarpa ectomycorrhiza microbial communities from riparian zone in the Pacific Northwest, United States - 9_EM | ecosystem: Host-associated > Plants > Roots > Unclassified | place...
GGACGATGCGGCCGCCGCCCGCGCCCGTGAGGTCGACCTCGACTTCCCTCGCGAGTGGATCGAGTTCCTCGACCCGGCCGACGAGCAACACCTCGTCCGTGCCGACCTGACCTGGTTGCTGTCCCGCTGGACCTGCGTGTTCGGCTCGGCCTGTCACGGCATCGTCGCGGGACGGGCGCAGGAGGGCTGCTGCACGCATGGCGCGTTCTTCACCGACGCCGACGACGAGAACAGGGTCCGGGCCGCGGCGGCGAAACTGACGCCGCAGACCTGGCAGCACTACCGGCGCGGCTTCAAGAACTACACCGAGATGGACTCGATCGACGGGTCGAAACCGGCCCGCCGCACGGCGATCCGGACGGCCGACGGGCCGTGCGTCTTCCTCAACGACGCGAGCTTCGCCGGCGGGGGCGGCTGCGCGCTGCACGCCCAGGCGCTGCGCGACGGCGTGCACCCGTTGACCTACAAGCCCGACGTCTGCTGGCAGCTGCCGGTCCGGCGCGAGCAAGACTGGATCAAGCGCCCGGACGGGACGAAGCTGCTCCAGTCCACGCTCACCGAGTTCGACCGGCGTGGTTGGGGTCCGGGCGGCCACGACCTCGACTGGTGGTGTACGTCCTCCCCCGACGCCCACGTCGGCGCCGACCCGATGTACGTCACGTACGCCCCCGAGCTGACCGCCCTGATCGGCGAGGCTGCGTACGCGAAGCTGGCCGACCTGTGCGCCGCCCGCCTGAAATCCGGCCTGATCGCCGTCCACCCCGCGACGGCCGCGGCCGCCACTGCTTCGGCGCGCAAACCCGGCGGCCGAGAGCCCGCCGCGCCGCCCGCCGCCCGCGCTTGACACCGCGTCGTCCACTGGAAGACACGGCATCCACCGTCAGCGATGCCGAGGTGGTGGACGAGGTGAGCGGATGTCGGACGGATTTCGGGTCGACCTCGGTGCGCTTGAGAACGCGGCGATCGGCATCAACACGACGCTGAACGATCTCAGCGCCAGGCGGATCGACGACCTTGACGGCCACGGGGCTGACTACGGGCACCGCCATCTGGCCGAGACGGTCGCCGACTTCTGCGATCGCTGGGAACTTGGGATCGAGCACCTGGCCACGGACGGACAAGAAATCGCCGGCCGGCTGTCCCACTCGGTACAGAGTTACCTCCAGGTCGACAGAAGCGCCAAGGGCCGGATGGACGGCATCCTGCAACGACCCTCAGGGCCGGACCCCGCCGCCGGCTGATGGCAAAAGACCTGGGCCAGACAAGCGACCCCGCGGAGCTCATCCCGGGCGACGCCAACTCGATCATGAGAACCGCCCGGTCGTTGCGAAGCCGCGGTGACGCCTTGCACCAGGCCGGTGCCGGATTGCAGCGGATCGACACGAGCGACGGATGGAGCGGAGCGGCGGCCGAAGCATTCCGGGCCAGATTCCGCGGTCAGCCCGGCATGTGGCTGGCGGCCGGTGACTGCTTTCAGACGGCGGCGGGCGCGCTGGGCGCCTACTCGGGCACCTTGGCCTGGGCGCAACAGCAGGCTGCCGCCGCAATCGCACAATGGAACGCCGGCCAGAACGCCACCGGCCAGGCCGCCACCGACCATCAGCTGGCCGAGCGCCAGGCCGGACATGCGCTGCCGTTCGACGATCCCGGCAAAGCCGATCGCCGGACCGCCCGCGCAACCCTCGACAACGCCCGCCGGCAGGTGGACGGCGCCGGCGACGCAGCCGCCGCAGCCGTCGGCTCGGCCCGGGACAAGGCGCCGAAGAAACCGGGCTTCTGGAGCAAGGTCGGAGACTTTTTCTCCGACGTCGGCGCCGATCTGGAGAACGCCGGCGGGCACCTGGTCAACGGCCTGGCTTCGGTCGGCAACGCGGCGGCGCACCATCCCGGCGACATAGCGACGGCGGCAGCCGGCACCGGCCTGATGCTGCTCGGCGCGACCGGCGACGTGGGCGGCGGCCTACTCGATCTGACCGGCGTCGGGGCTCTTGCCGGGGTTCCGATCAACGTAGTCTCGACCGCCGCGGTTGTCTCCGGCGGTGGACTGCTGGCGGGCGCAGGCGGCGATCTCATGATGCACGCGGCGAGCGACGACAGCATCTCACCAGCCCGAACGGATCACACCGGTTCCGGCGGCGGGGACGAGTTCGTGCCGGGCGAAGGCTTCCGGGGCAGCGAGTTCAGCCAGGACGAGATCGTCCAGTTCATCAACGGTCACACCGACAACGCGAACCCGGTAATGCGCCGGCCGAGCCAAACGCAGATAGAGGCCGCACTCACCAAGGGCAAGGTAGTCCAGGTCTCCGGCCGCAATGCCGAAGAATTCGAGTACAACGGCGTGCACGTAGTGGTCAACTACGATATGCCTTGGAGGTCTTCGAGTTGGTTCATCAACGGAAGGTGAACGTGCCGAACAGGATTATCCCGCCGCAGATCAGGGCGATGTTCGACGACGACGAGATCGCCGAGATCGGTACGCATCCGATCGTCCTCGGCGAAAGTACCGAGGGGGACGCTATCGACATGGCGATGGCGTGGGCGGCACACGTACAGAAGATCGATGCCGATCGCGTGCTTCCATGGGAGGACCACAGCGTCTGGACTGAGCACGACCTCGCGGCCGCGCTCTACATCCGCGATTTCCTCCAACTGGCGTTGGACCGATTGAGCCCTTCGCTGCGGGATCGCCTTCAGCAGTATGTGACCACCATCGATGAGCACTTCCAGTCGTATACCGTCGACGACCCGGCTGGCCGGATGGCCAAGGTCGCTGATGTCGACCTGACCGGACGGCCTTGGTGGTGGCGGCGGGTGCCGGACTCCGGGCCGATCGTGCAGGACCTGGCAAACTACTAGCCTGGCCACGCATCCCGGGTGGGATGCGCGGCGGGGCCATCACGGTTCGAACTTGTAGCCGAGGCCCCGCACGGTGACGATGTAACGCGGCGTCGAGGGCTCGGGCTCCACCTTGGAGCGCAGGCGCTTGACGTGCACGTCGAGGGTCTTGGTGTCGCCCACGTAATCGGCGCCCCAGACGCGGTCGATCAGCTGGCCTCGGGTGAGCACCCGGCCGGCGTTGCGCAGCAGCAGCTCGAGCAGCTCGAACTCCTTCAGCGGCAGCTGCACCCCGGCGCCGTCCACGGTGACGACGTGCCGCTCGACGTCCATCCGGACCGGGCCGGCGGCGAGCGTCGGGGTGGTGACCTCGGGCGCCTCGGTGCCCTGACGGCGCAGCACCGCGCGGATCCGGGCGACCAGCTCACGCGGGGAGTAAGGCTTGGTCACGTAGTCGTCGGCGCCGATCTCCAGACCGACGACCTTGTCGATCTCGCTGTCCCGGGCGGTCACCATGATGATCGGGACCGCCGAGCGCTGGCGCAGCTGGCGGCAGACCTCGGTGCCCGACATCTCGGGCAGCATGAGGTCGAGTAGCACGATGTCGGCGCCGGTCCGATCGAACTGCGTCAGAGCCGAGGTGCCGGTCGGAGCGACCGAAACCTCGAAGCCCTCCTTGCGCAACATGTACGACAGGGCGTCGGAGAACGACTCCTCATCCTCGACCACGAGCACGCGGGCCAATGTGGTTCCTTCCATGTATCCGGTGGGCGGGCTAGCGCCCGGCGGCGCCGGACTCGATCTCAATCGCCGTCGGTAACGGCAAGGGGGCTTCGGGGGGTCGCGCCGGTAGGCGCAGGGTGAACGTCGAGCCGTCGCCGAGCGTGCTGGTCACGTCGACCCGGCCGCCGTGGTTGGTGGCGATGTGCTTGACGATGGCAAGGCCGAGGCCGGTACCGCCGGTCGACCGGGAACGTGCCTGATCGGCCCGGTAGAACCGCTCGAAGATCCGGTCGATGTCGTGCGCCGCGATGCCGATGCCCTGGTCCGCGACGTCGATCTCGATCCAGTTCTCGTCCTGCCGCATGGTCAACGAGACCTTGGTGTCCTCACCGGAGTACGCGATCGCGTTCTCCACCAGGTTGGTCACCGCGGTCGCGACCTGGCTGTCACTGCCGTACACGGTCGCGCCCTTGGGGCCGGCGTAGACGATCTCGATGCCCTTGGCCGACGCCGTGGTCCTGGTGCGGTCGACCACCTCGGCAATCACCCAGTCCAGCGGGACCGGCACGGGGGTGGGCAGCGGCTCGGCGCCCTGCAGGCGGGTCAGCTCGAGCAACTCGCTGACCAGCCGGCCCATCCGGGCCGACTCGTGGTGGATCCGCTCGGCGAACCGGCGGGCGGCCAGCAGGTCCTCGGTCTTCTCGTCGTTCTCGTCGGCGACGCTCGACGGCAGCTCGGTGGCGTCGAGCAGGGCCTCGGCGAGCAGTTGCAGGGCGCCGATCGGGGTTTTGAGCTCGTGGCTGACGTTCGCCACGAAGTCGCGTCGCACCCGGGCCAGCCGGTGCGACTCGGTGACGTCGGCCGCCTCGACGGCCACATGCGTGGAATTGAGCGCGACGGCGCGCAGGTGCAGCCCGAGCGGGGCGTGCGCCGTGCCGGCCTGACCCCGCGGGAGATCAAGCTCAACTTCCCGGCGGACGCCGGTGCGGCGGACCTGGCCCGCGAGCGTACGCAGTATCGGGTGCGCCGCGATCGTTCCGGGCGCGCCGCCGGAGCGCAGCAGGCCCATCGCGCGGGCCGCCGGATTGACCAGCACCGGATGGTCCTCGGCGTCGAGGACGACCACGCCGACGCGCAGCGAGTCGAGGCTCTTGCGGCCGAGCCCCTTCATGCCGTGCTTGCCGGTGTGCGGCTCCCATCCGGCGTCCTCGCCCACCCCTGACCGGCCTGAACGCTCCTCATCGGGCTCGATGGTGCGGCTCCCCTCGCGTGACCGGCGCTTGGGCGCCAACGTCTCGACCGGCGACTTGCGGGCACTGGCCATCAGCGCCCCAGCGGCCACGCCGATGGCAAGCGCGGCGAGGAGCGCGATGATGACGTACGCCGAGTCCACGCCGCGATCGTAGGGCCATTGTTTACCTTTACCCTACCGAGATTTGGACATATCGGGCGCGCGTCGAACAATGTTCACCACTGCGCCCGGCGTCGTTCATCGCCGTTCACGCACCGGCAGCAGGATCCGCCTAGCGTGACACCCACAAGGCCGCACCCTGCCCTGAGGCCGGCCCCGACCCCCCGGGACGAAAAGATGCGCGAGGAGTTCCAGGCCGACCTCAACGAGGTCAGCCGACTGCTGGTGACCATGGCCGAGGCGGTCCGCGCCGCGCTTCGCAAGGCTACGACCGCGCTGCTGACCGCCGACCTCAAGTCCGCCGAGACGGTCATCGAGCGGGATGTCGAGGTCGACGCGATCTACGCCCAGGTGGAGGCGAAGGTGGCCGACACCATCGCCCGCCAGGCGCCGGTCGCCTCCGACCTGCGCATGGTGATCACCGCCTTGCACATCTCGGCCGACCTCGAGCGGATGGGCGACCTGGCCGAGCACGTGGCCAAGACCGCACAGCGGCGGCACCCGTCGCCGGCCGTGCCGTCCGAGCTGCGTCCCGTCTTCAAGAAGATGGCCGCCGCCGCCGACCACATGGCCGAGAAGATCACGACGGTGCTGGCCAACCCGAGCGCCGAGCTCGCCGCCGAGTTGGAGCGCGACGACGACCGGATGGACGAGCTGGAGCGCGACCTCTTCAAGATCCTGCTGGACGACGACTGGCCGTACGGCGCCGAGACCGCGATCGACGGCGCGCTGCTAGGCCGCTTCTACGAGCGCTACGCCGACCACGCCGTCAACGTGGGCGAGCAGATGATCTATTTGGTCACGGGAGAACCGGTGACCAGCCAGAACTGAAGCTCCGCGGCTCTGGCGCGACGGCCGGGACACCACGGGGGTGTCCCGGCTGAGCTAGCTGGCTCCGCTTCGCTCCGCGGGCGATCGCCTTAGACCCGGTGATCGCGAGCTGGCTGGCTTCGCTCCGCGGGCGATCGCCGGCTTGTTGGTTGTGTTAGCGGCCCTGGTTGGCGACCGCGGCGGCGGCCTCCTTGGCGGCTTCCGGGTCGAGGTAGGCGCCGCCGGTGGTGATCGGGCGCAGGTCGCCGTCGAGCTCGTAGCGCAGCGGGATGCCGGTCGGGATGTTCAGCTTGGCGATCGCGGAGTCCGAGATCTGGTCGAGGTGCTTGACGATCGCTCGCAGCGAGTTGCCGTGCGCGACGACCAGGACCGTCTTGCCGTCGACCAGGTCGGGCACGATCGCGTCGTACCAGTACGGCAGCGCGCGGAGCAGCACGTCCTTGAGGCACTCCGACGTCGGCTTCAGCTCCGGCGGCAGCGCCGCGTAGCGCGGGTCGTCGAACTGGGCGAACTCGGAGCCCTGCTCGATCGGCGGCGGCGGCACGTCGTACGACCGGCGCCAGAGCATGAACTGCTCCTCGCCGTACGCCTCGAGGGTCTGCTTCTTGTCTTTGCCCTGCAACGCGCCGTAATGGCGCTCGTTCAGCCGCCACGAGCGGCTTACCGGGATCCAGTCGCGATCCAGCGCGTCCAGCGCGAGCTGGCTGGTCCGGATGGCGCGACGCAGCACGCTGGTGTGCAGCACGTCGGGCAGCACACCGCTCTCCTTGAGCATCTCGCCGCCACGCCGCGCCTCGGCCTCGCCCTTGGCGTTCAGGTCCACGTCGACCCAGCCGGTGAAGAGGTTCTTGGCGTTCCATTCGCTTTCGCCGTGGCGAAGCAGCACCAGGGTCCCTGTCATGGCCTCCATCCTGCCCCAGCCCGGTTGCTGGCGGATGGCGACCCTCCGACAGCGACCACCCCATGGAAACTCCCTTGCGCCGATCGATGGGCCGTAAGGGAGTATCCCTAGATCACTACTTACGGGAGGTGGCCGTGCGGGGCTGGCTACGGCAGGCTACGGGTGGATTGCCGCGGCAGTTCTGGGTGCTCTGGACCGGCACGCTGATCAACCGCCTCGGGTCGTTCGTGGTCCTTTTCCTGGCGATCTACCTGACCGGCGAGCGCCATTTCACGGCCAGCAAGGCCGGCCTGGTGATCGGCCTCTACAGCGTCGGCGGCGCCGTCGGCACCACGGTCGGCGGGGTCCTGGCCGACCGGTGGGGACGGCTGCCCACCCTGCGGACCGCCCAGTTCGGCGCGGCGGTGCTGATGCTCACGCTGGGCTTCGCGCACACCTACCCGCAGATCCTCACCGTCTCGTTCGTGCTCGGCGTGTTCTCCGAAGCGGTGCGGCCGGCTTTCTCGGCGATGATGGTGGACATCGTCGCCGACCGGGACCGCGTCCGGGCGTACTCGTTGAACTATTGGGCGATCAACCTGGGCTTCGCGCTCGCCGCGATCGGCGCGGGTCTCGCCGCCAAGGTGAGCTACCTGCTGCTCTTCGTCGTCGACTCGGGCACGACGCTGATCACCGCGGTGATCGGCGTGATCTTCCTGGTCGAGACCCGCCCCACCGGCACGACGGCGAGGACCAGGACACAGGGCGGCATGGGTACGGTCCTCCGCGACCGGGTCTTCATGAGTTACCTGGCGGTGAGCCTCGGCGGCGTCATCGTGATGATGCAGAACACGTCCACGCTGCCGATCGCGATGACCGCGGACGGCCTCTCCGCCTCGACGTACGGCTGGGTGATCGCGGTCAACGGCGTGCTCATCGTGCTCGGCCAGCTCTTCGTGCCCAAGCTGATCGGCGGCCACGACCGCTCCCGGGTGCTCGCCGTCGCCGCGGTGACCATGGGCGTCGGTTTCGGGCTGGTCGCCTTCGCCTGCAGCGCATGGTTCTACGCGGTCACCGTGGTCGTCTGGACGCTCGGCGAGATGCTGCAGTCGCCCTCCAACGCCGCGGTCGTCGCCGCCCTCTCCCCGCCCGCGCTGCGTGGCCGTTACCAGGGGCTCAACTCGCTCTCCTGGTCGGTCGGCGGCGCGGTGGCCCCGGTCCTGGGCGGCCTCACCCAGCAGCTTCTCGGCGACGCGACGTTGTGGATCGGCTGCTTCGGGCTGTGCGCACTGGTCGCGATCGGCCACCTGGCCGCCGGACCGGCCCGCGACCGCCGCGCGGCGCAGCTTGCCGCCGCCGACGCCACGACCACCGACCCGATCGGGTCGGGCTCCGCCCTGATAACGACCGGAAATCGCCAGCGTCCACCGGATCTGGCGATTCAAGACGACTAGAAAGACGACGTTCCCCGAGGACCGGCGCGGGCGAAGTCGATGCGCAGGCGCGGAAATGTCGTCGCGCTTCGAAGAAGAAGGGTGGCTGATCTAGGCACCGGCGGCGGCGGACGACGCCCATCCCCATAGGCGTCGCCCGCACTAACCGCCGGTCTCGGGTCGCGCCGTCCCCCAACGGCATATGCCACCCGTCCCCAAACGCCGACCGCGGTGATCATTGCTGATCAACCAGTTCCCCGAACTAACGGTACGGCGTCCTTCCATTACGCTAGTTGGGGCTGTCAAGGCTCACAAGCCAGTTGGCTGTCTGCCATCTGTCTGAACCGTCACAGCCATCGACAACTGGCCGATCGGTGGATCGGCACGTCCCTCATCCGGGCCGGCAGCCTGGTAAAAGGTTCCGGCGCCGTCACCCCTTCGCCGGCATGACCGCGGGTGAGCGGCCCACTGCGTTGCGCGCGGGTGTGGGCTAAACGCTCTGGGCGGAATCGGGCGGGGCCAGATGCTTGAAGGCCTGGAGGTTGGCCAGCGACTCGCCGCGCTTGACCCGCCACTCCCACTCTCGACGGATCGACGTGCCGAAGCCGATTTCCAGCATCGTGTCGAAGGACTCGTCGGCATAGGTCAGCACCGACCCCAGCAGGCGGTCCAACTCGTCCTCGTCGAGGCCCTTGAGGGACACCCGCCCGGTCAGATACACGTCGCCGACGCCGTCGATCGAGAACGAGACGCCGTACATCCGGGCGTTGCGCCGCAGCAGCCAGGCCCAGAGTTCCTCGCGCCGCTCGTCGGGCTGGCGCATGACGAACGCCTCGATGCGCAGCGCGTGCTCGCCGACGATCAGGTTGCAGGCGGTCTTGAGCTTGTGGGCGCCGGGAAGGGTCACCACGTACGAACCCGGGCCGGTGGACTCCCACTCCAGCTCACGGTCGGTCAGCACCCGCTCGATCAGCTCGGTCACCATACGCACGCCTCGTCGAGGCGCGCGGCGATCAGGGCTCGGTGCTCGGTCACGGCCTCACGGTAGACCCGGAGCAGGGCCTCGGCCGTACGGTCCCAGGAGAAGGCGGCGGCATGCGCGACCGCACCGGTGGACAGCAACCGGCGGCGTTCCGGATCGGCGAGCAGCGAGTCCAGCACCCGCGCCCAGTCGCGCGGGTCGTGCCCGTCGACGAGCACCCCGCTGACCTCGTCGCGCACCGCCGTGACCAGGCCGCCGACCGCGGCCGCGACCACCGGGGTGCCGCAGGCCTGAGCCTCGAGCGCGACCAGCCCGAACGACTCGCTGTGCGACGGGACCGCGACCAGGTCGGCGGCGCGGTAGAGGGCGGCCAGGTCCTCGCCGGTCTGCGGCGGCAGGAAGACGACCGAGTCGGCGACGCCGAGCGAGGCGGCCAGCTCGATCAGCGCGGTGGGGCGGTCGAGGCCGCTGCCGCTCGGGCCGCCGCAGATGACGACGGTGACGTCCTGGTCGGACGTCGCCTTGAGGCAGGCGAGCGCGCCGATCAGCGTGTCGGGACCCTTGAGCGGCTGGATCCGGCCGACGAAGGCGACGATCCGCCCGTGCGGGGGCAGGCCGAGGCGGGCCCGGTCGGCGCGGCCCGGCCGGAACCGGTCGAGATCGACGCCGGGCTGGACGACCACGACTCGGGACGGGTCGGCGTCGTAGAAGCCGACCAGGTCCTGCGACTCGAAGCGGGTGTTGGCGACGAGCCGGTCGGACTCGGCGATCACCTGCTCCTCGCCGATCACGCGGGCCTTGGGCTCGGGACGGTCGCCGTCGGCGATCAGCCTGTTCTTGACCTTGGCGAGGGTGTGCGCGGTGTGCACATGCGGCACGCCCCACCGCTCCCGGGCGAGCCAGCCGACCTGCCCGGACATCCAGTAGTGCGAGTGGATCAGGTCGTAGTGGCCGGGCGGGTGGGCCGCCTCGGCGCGCAGCACGCCGTTGGTGAAGGCGCACAACTGCGACGGCAGCTCCTCTTTGGACAGACCCTCGAACGGCCCGGCGGTGACGTGCCGGACCTGCACTCCCGGCGCCATC
>Ga0307508_10007467_pt1 | contig 10178 bp, 8 predicted proteins | sample 9_EM_MG_FD_203089 | JGI IMG/M metagenome (GOLD analysis project Ga0307508, IMG submission 203089) | Populus trichocarpa ectomycorrhiza microbial communities from riparian zone in the Pacific Northwest, United States - 9_EM | ecosystem: Host-associated > Plants > Roots > Unclassified | place...
TGATGTTCGACGCGCTGCCGGTGGCACACCACCAGTTGCTCGGGCACGGCCTCGCGGTGCGGGCCTTGCGCGCCCAGGGCGCGGCCGAGGTGATGATCACCAACAACTGCACCCCGGTGGTCCCGGCCAGCGACTCCCCGGCCGACCAGATGGCCGCCACGATCTACGACGAGTTCCACAACCGGCTGTTCCTGGATCCCCTGTTCGCGGGCGGATATCCGCCGCACGCCGGGATCCAGCCGGACGCCGCCTTCATCCAGGACGGCGACCTGGAGATCATCGCGACCCCGCTCGACGCCCTGGGCGTCAACTACTACAACCCCACCCGGGTCGCGGCGGCGCCGGAGGGCTCGCCGCTGCCGTTCGAGATGCTGCCGATCGAGGGCGTGCCCACCACCGCGTTCGGCTGGCCGGTGGTGCCCGAGGGCCTGCGCGACCTGCTGGTCGGGCTACGCGACCGGTACGGCGTCGCGCTGCCGCCGATCTACATCACCGAGAGCGGCTGCTCTACCGACGACGTGGTCGCCGCCGACGGCCAGGTGCACGACACCGCCCGGATCGACTACCTCGACGGACACCTGCGGGCCCTGCACCAGGCGATCACCGAGGGGGTCGACGTGCGCGGATACTTCGTCTGGTCCCTGCTGGACAACTTCGAGTGGGCCGAGGGCTACTCGCAGCGCTTCGGCCTCGTGCGCGTCGACTACCAGACCCAGCGGCGTACGCCGAAGGACTCTTTCTCCTGGTTGCAGTCGGCCCTCAAGGACCTCTCGTGACCGCGCCGGCCACCTCGGCGGAGCCGGTCAACCGGGTCGGCGCGGGCTGGATCGGGCTGCTCTCGCTGGCCAATCTCGGCCTGTGGATGGGCTACTTCGGCCCGCTGCAGGTGCTGCTGCCCAACCAGATCGAGGACGTGGCGGGCAGCGGCAAGACGACCGCGCTCGGCATCGTGACGGGTATCGGCGCGCTGGTCGCGGTCCTGGTCGGCCCGATCGCGGGCGCACTGTCGGACGCCACCACGGCCCGCTCCGGGCGCCGGCGCACCTGGATCGCGGGCGGCGCGCTGCTCGGCTGCGCCGGCCTGGCCCTGCTCTCCGGGCAGCACACGCTGATCGGGCTGACCCTCGGCTGGTGCGTCGCGCAGGCCGGCCTCAACACCCTGCAGGCCGGGCTGACCGCGATCGTCCCGGACCGCACTCCCGTGCGGCAGCGCGGCCTGGTCTCCGGCTGGGTGGGCCTGACCCAGTCGCTCGGCGTGGTCGTCGGCGTCGTCGCGGTCACGATGATCGTCACCGGCACAACCAGCGGATACCTGCTGATCGGCGTGCTGGTGGTGCTGACCGCGGCGCCGTTCGCCTTCGCCACGCCCGACCCGCCGGTGCGGGCCGCTCCACGGTTCTCGGCGCGCTCCCTGCTGACCGCCTTCCGGTTCAGCCCCCGGGAGAACCCCGACTTCGCCTGGGCCTGGGCCACCCGGTTCCTGGTCCAGCTCGGCAACGCCATGGCGACGCTGTACCTGCTCTACTTCCTGCGCGACCGGGTCCACTACGAGCAGCTGTTCCCAGGGCAGAAGGCGGACGACGGGCTGCTGCTGCTGATCCTGGTCTACACGGCTGCAACGCTGCTCACCGTGGTGCTCGGCGGGGTGATCTCGGACCGCACGGGCCGGCGCAAACCGTCGGTGATCCTGTCCGGCTACGTGATGGCCGCCGCGGCTCTGCTGCTCGCGTTCTGGCCGACCTGGCCGGGCGCCCTGGTCGCCGCGGCGGTCCTCGGTCTCGGCTTCGGCGTGTACCTCTCGGTCGACCAGGCGCTGATCACCCAGGTCCTGCCGAGCGCGGAGGAACGCGCCAAGGACCTGGGCATCATCAACATCGCGAACTCCGCGCCGCAGGTGCTGGGCCCGGCGGTCGCCTTCCCGCTGGTGGCCTATCTGGGCGGCTACCCGGTGCTGTATCTCGCGGTCGCGGCGGTGACGATCCTCGGGTCGGTCCTGGTCACCCGGATCCGCTCGGTCGCCTGACCAGCCAACCCCTCGACGACAGAACTACCGGCGAGGCCGTCGAGCTTCCACAGCATCACCTCGCGAACGTAGCGCAGATCGCTGTGCAGATACTCTTTCGCAAAAAGTCTAAGGGATAGTCAACCTTGTGAAAAACCTCATCATCATAGGTGGCACGATGGGCGTCGGCAAAACTGCGACGTGCCGCGAATTACAGAAGGTGCTCCCACGAAACGTATTCCTTGATGGCGATTGGTGCTGGGATATGCAGCCATTCGTGGTGACAGACGAAACAACAGCGATGGTAGGCGGCAACATCGCTCATCTACTTGACAGCTTCCTCGCTTGCTCGGAGTTTGAGAATGTCATCTTCTGCTGGGTGCTACATGAACAGCATATACTGGATGGCCTTTTAGGTGCACTGAACATCGATGACTGCACAACATATAGCTACTCACTTGTCAGCACTGAGCAGGCACTATCCGAAAGGCTTAGCCGCGACATAGCGGCGGGCAAGCGAAAACATGACATCACAGAACGCAGTGTGGCTCGAATACCACTCTATAATGATCTTGACACGGTTAAGATTGACGTAAGTACCATCTCGCCAACAGACGCGGCTCGGCGCATTACAGAGCACATGGCAGGCGTTCAGGCTAATCTTGCAAGCAGGAAGTAGAAAGGTATACCAAATGGTCCCGGTGATGACAACTACGCTCTGATCTCCTGCTGGAGAACTAGGACCACCAGTGCAGGCTGCGGCCATGCTGCTGGGTGTGGCCCACCGCCTGCCCGTCCATCGCCAGGACGTAGCGTCCCGGCGGCGGCTCGGGCCCGGTCCCGGTCACCGCGGGGAGTGCGCCGGGGCGATCGTTGCTGACCCAGTGGACGCGCGGCTCGGTCAGCAGGTCGCGCATCAGCGCGGCAAAGAGCTCGCGCCGGGGATCGTCCAGGTACGCGATCACCGCGGAATGGAACACCACGAGGACGCCGTCCTCGGGGAGTTCCGCCAGCGCCTCGGCAACCAGTCCGGGCAGCTCCTGGAGGAGGTCACCGCGCCGGATCGCAGGTGGATCACGGCGGGCAATCTCGAGGGCTTGTTCGAGCCTCTCCCGGCGGTCTTCGTGCTCGGGCCACACCAGCGTCAGTAGCCATCGGCAGGTGTCGGGATCCGTCACGTCCAGCGGGTTGAGGTCGATGCCGCCGCGCCAGGCCACCTCGGGGAGTTGGCCCGGCAGCGGCGCCGGACCGGATACGTCGGCGGCCAGCGTCGGTCCCGGTGCGGTGAGGGCGACCGGCCCCGCGTCGGTGTTCCAGCGATAGGACCAACGATCGGGGAACAGGCACAACCCCGCGCTCGCGCCGGCCTCCAGCAGCCCGACGGGGCGATCGGCCGCCAGGCTCGCGAACGCCGGGACGAGCGTCGCGAGCCGGCCGACCTCGTTGGTCTGCGTCGCCCGCTCCAGGATCGTCTCGCGGATCCGGCCGTCGTCACGCGACAGGGCCGAGCGCAGGGCTTCGTACGGCGCTGGGGCGATGAGCCCGTGCCAGCGCGCGGCGGCGAAGACCAGGTTCGGCTGCCGCTTCGGCTCCGGCAGCCCGGCCAGCCAGTGCTGCACCTCGGCATCCTCGGCGACGCCGAGCGCCCACTGCTCGAAGCAGGCCGAGTTGCCCGCCGCATAGACCGCGAACTTCAGGTAGGTCGCCTGCACGTCACCGAGCACCTGCATGCAGGCAGTCAAGCAAACACCGGCATCCTCCATCAGATGGGGCTGCCGCACCCATGCGCTCTCGATCCGGCAAATCCTGAGCTAGTCGCCGGGCATCCCCTCATCAAGCAGATCCGTGCATCGCGGCGGTTGACAAAGAGCGCCGGAGCGTTAACTCTGTAATCCAAAGCTATCTGGGAGGCAGAGGTTATATGGCGAACGCCGCGACCGACCCCGCCGCTGTGCTGGCGGAGATGGATCTGCTCAAGGCCAGGAGCCGGCGGCTGGCGCACGGCGGCGCCTGGCTGCCCGCACTCGCGCTGGCCGCGCTGCCGCTGTTGAGCAGCGTGCTCTACCAGCGCCCCTTCTCGTCGGTCATCAACTCGGGCGGCGGCGTCGTCCAGTTTCCGTACTGGGCCGGCCTGCCGGAGCAGCAGCGCGCCAGCCTCGCGTCCTATGCCTTCTGGCTCGTGGCCGCTCCGCTAGCCTTCGTTCTCGTCGCCCAGTGGTACCGCTACCGCGAACAGCGGCACGGCGTCCGGGTGCCCTGGCGCGTCCCGGTCACCGCCGGAGCGGCGGGCCTGCTCTGCCTCCTGGCGCTCTTCGCCGCTCCCACCGGAGAGCCGGGTGTGGCGGGGACCGGGTGGTGGCAGGGGCTGCTCACCCCGCTGCTCAGCATCGCGACTGCCGCGATCCTCCTCGGGCTCGTCGAGCGCAGCATCGCGATCACCGTGTCCGGGGCGTGGATGGCGGCGCTGGCCTGGCAGTTCTGCGCCACCGGCATGGTCGGCGGCCTGCTCGGCTGGCAGAGCTGGCTGCTCGGCGGCGGTTCCGGCCCCGGGCTGGGCGGACAGCTGACCCTGCTCGGCCTGGACCGCCCCGCGCCCGCTTTGGCGGCGATGGCGCTGCCGCTCGCAGTCACCGGGCTGTACCGGGCCGCACGATCCCGCGGTCAGCTGACGTGATCGAGGAATCTCCGCACCCGGCGGTCGGGCTCGACGACGTGATCCACCAACGGGTCCGCCTCGGCGTACTCGTCATGCTCGCCGAGATTCCCGAGTGCGCCTTCTCCACCCTGCGCGACGAACTGCGGCTCACCGACGGCAACCTCAACCGGCACGTGCAGGTCCTTGCCGATGCCGGCCTGGTCACCGTCAACAAGGGCTATGCGGCCAACCGGCCCCGGACCTGGCTCAAGCTCACCCCGGCCGGGCGGCGCGCGCTGCGGGCCGAGTTGCTCGCGCTCGAACAACTCACCGCCCGTCTCAAGTCGGCGGGCCTCGACGATCCGGCGACCTGACAGTGCCGTCGAGCAGTGCCTTGACCCGCGCGCGGCCGTCTGAACTCGCCGGGGTCTGCAGAACCAGGAGCAGGTCGGGGTGCTCGACCGGGCGCAGCTGGAACATCTCCAGGTCGAGCCGCCCGATCTCGGGATGATCGATCCCGATGGTCGCCGGCCGGAACGAACGGACCGGGTACCGCGCCCACCATCGCCGGAATTGCGGGCTGGCCTCGGTCAACTCCGCCACGATCGTCGCGAACCGCGGGTCGCCGGGTCGTTGGCCGGCGGCGGCCCGGAACTGGCTGAGCACGGCCCGCGCGGCGGCTTCCCAGCCGAGCATGCGCGCGCGGTTCGACGCGTCGGTGAACATCATCCACAACAGGTTGCGCCGATCGCCGGGCAGCGTCGCGGGGTCGTTGCGGAGCCGCGCGTACGGCGTGTTCCACACCACGTAGTCGAGGTGCACGTCGTAGATCGAGGCGATGTTGGGGGCGGCCGCGTCGACCAGGCGCTGCAACCGGGGAAGCACGTCGTCGACCTGCGTACGGCCGGTCGAGGTGGCGAGACCGGCCAGGCCGCGCAGGTGCCGGCGCTGGTCGGGATCCAGCCGCAGGGCCCGGGCCAGCGCGTCGACCACCTGTTCCGACGCCGAGATGTTGCGGCCCTGTTCGAGCCAGGTGTACCAGGTGACCCCGACGCCGGAGAGCTCGGCGACCTCTTCGCGGCGCAGTCCCGGAGTCCGGCGCAGGCCGGGCTCGAGGTCCGCCGGAAGCCCGACGTCGACCGGTCGCAGCCGAGCCCGGGCGGAACGCAGAAAGACGCCCAGCTCGGCTCGGCGTGCCGACTGCGGGCTTTCCTGGCTGTCCGGCACGCCGGCTCGACCCCCCACCTGCAACGGACCGGGAACGGCCGCAGGCTAGCAGTACGAGTACCAGGACCGATCGGGGCCGGCCGCACTACTGTGCTGAATGGACAACGGAGGGAAACCGAGATGACCGACGGGCTACTGCTACCACCCGGTGCCGGCCGCAGGATCGGGGGCATGACCCTGAAGGCGGGCGCCGGACAGTCGGAGACCTTCTCGGCGTTCGAGGCCGAGGTCGCCCCCGGCTTCGATGTCGGGGCGCATCTGCACGAGCAGGCCGAGGAGGTGTTCTACGTACTCGAGGGGGAATTGGATCTGCTCGCCTTCCAGCCGATCGCCGGCACCAACGGCGACTGGCGCAGCTGGCAATCGCAGACCGGCGCCACGGTGTTCCGGGGCGGACCGGGGAGCTTCATGTTCGTGCCCGCCGGGTGCCCGCATGCGTTCGCCAACCCGCGGTCCGAGCCCGCGCGGATGCTCTTCCTCGTCTCCCCGGCCGGCCATGAGGTCTATCTGCGGGAGCTGATGGACCTGCTCGCCGCCGGCGGGCCACCCGACCAGGCCGAGATCGAGGCCCTGCGGCGCCGCCACGACATCCACCAGCTGACGCCCATCACCAACCGCGCGCCGGCCTAGGTGGGCCGGCGGGGCTACGCCGACAGCACCCGCGGCCCGAGCAGTTCGCAGGCCAGCAGCGCCACCTCGACGTCGAGCCGGCCCTCCGAGATCGGCTGGCCGCGCAACTCCTCGGCGCGCTGCACCCGGTAGTGCACGGTGTTCTTGTGGACGTGCAGCAGCGCGGCCGTCGCCGGGTAGCTGCCGCCGCAGGCCAGCAGCGTGCGGAGCGTCTGGCGCAGGCGAGCGGTCGCCTCGTCGTCCGCCGCGAGGTCGCCGAGCACCCGCCGGACCCACACCCGCAGCACGGCCGGGTGGTCGGTGAGCAGGGCGGCGACGGCGACATCGTCGAACCGGACGAGCTGCCGGTGGGCCCGCGGCGCGGCCTGGACCACGGCCCGGGCCCGGAGCGCCTCGCGGTGGCTCTGCCGGAACCCGGCGAGGCCGCACGCGGGCGAGCCCAGCGCGACCCGGATCGGCGCCACCGAGGCCAGCCGGCCGCCGAGCGTGCCGACGTCCACCGCCGTACGCCCCGCCGAGGTCGCCCACGCCCACAGCGTCGCGTCGTCGACGACCACGGTCACCACCGACCGGCCGAGGCAGTCGGCGAGGACCCGCCGGGTCGCCTGCAGGCACGCTGCGGGATCGAGTGCCTCGTCCTCGACCCACCCGACTACGGCGATGTGCCAGCCCTCGAGCGGCACGCCGGCGAGGTCCTGCGCCGAGCGGGTGCTCAGCGACTCGTTGTCGAGCACGATCCGCAGCTGGGCCACCCGCATGGCGTCCGCGCGGCTGTCCCACCGCCGGCGCTCGGACTCGTAGATCTCCACAAGGGACTCCGCGACCCGGTCGATGTACACGTCGGTGCGCAGCACCAGGTGGTCGGCCGCCGCGGCGAGGTCGCCGGGGGTCGTGGCGACCTCGGCGAGCGCGGCGATCCCCCAGCGGACGAACCGGTTGTGCCCGATCCGGTAGGCGCGCAGCAGCGCCTCGAGGGAAAGTCCGTGCTGGGCGAACCGGCGCGCGTACTCGGCCGCGGCCGGCGGCACCGTGATGCTCTCCTCGGGGATCTTGTGGACGAGCAGGGCGATGATCGCCTCGCCGTTGGACGCCGTGCTGGCGATCATCAGCCGGCGGACCGCGTCGTCGTGCCGGAACTCGGGGATGACCTCGACGAAGTAATCGGTCATCTCGGGCACCAGGGCGGGCAGCCGGGCCTCGATCCGGCGGGCCGCCTCCGCCACCAGCTCCTCGGTGGTCACGGTCACTGAGCGTACTCGTGCTGTCGACGCCGGGACTTGGTGCGGCGACACAGTCGCTCGGGTGGACTTCGTGGCGGCAAACCATGGCGCCGGTCACCCCGACGACCTGATTCTCGGTGTACGCCACCACCCACGAAGGACCTGCCATGGGTTTCAAGACCCCGGACTTTCCCCCCGTCGACCCCGAGACCTTCCTCGGCAGGCCGCTGATGGAGCGTACGAAAGCCCTTGCCTTGCATTGGGTCGAGTTCGGCTTCGGCACGCCGAAGGTGATCCACACCATCTACCTGGTCAAGATGACGCTGCTCTGGTTCGCCGCCGGCGCGCTGATCGTGTCGTGGACCAGCGGCGTCGGTCCGGTCTGGCAGCTGGCCTCCTGGTGGAACGAGCCGATCGTCTATCAGAAGGCCGTGGTGTGGACGCTCCTGCTCGAGACGATCGGCATCGCCGGCTCGTGGGGCCCGCTCGCCGGCAAGTTCAAGCCGATGACGGGCGGCATCCGCTACTGGGCGCGGGCCGGCACGATCCGGCTGCGGCCGTGGAAGGCGGTGCCCGGGACGAACGGCGACACCCGTACCCCGCTCGACGTGCTGCTCTATCTCGGCTTCCTCGGCGTACTCGCAACGATCATGATCTTGCCAGGCTCGGCCCTGCCGGACCACACCGCCGGCCTGGTGAGCCCCACGTTGTGCCTGGTAGCCGTCGGGTTGCTGGTGCTCTGCGGGCTTCGCGACAAAACGATCTTCCTGGCCGCCCGGGGTGAGCAGTACGGCCCGGCGCTCCTCTTCTTCGGCACGCTCGGCTTCGTCGACATGATCGTCGCCGCCAAGCTGCTCATCGTCACCGTGTGGGTCGGCGCCGGCGTCTCCAAGCTGGGCCGGCACTTCTCGAACGTGATCCCCCCGATGCTGTCCAACAGCCCGAGCATGCCGCTGCGGGCGGTCAAACGGGCCCTGTACCGCGACTTCCCGCACGACCTGCGCCCGTCCAGAGTCGCGAGCCTCCTCGCGCACGGCGGCGGCACGTTCGTCGAGATCGTCACCCCGCTGGTCCTGCTGTTCTCGACGAACCGCACGCTGACCCTGCTCGGCGTGGCACTGATGGTGCTCTTCCACTTCTTCATCATCGGGGCGTTCGCGCTCGCGGTACCCCAGGAGTGGAATCTGCAGTTCGCGTACACCGCGGTGTTCCTGTTCGCCGGCTACCCGGCGGGGTCGGGCTACGGTGTCGGGGACATGTCCTCCGCCGCGCTCACCCTCGCCATCGTCGCCGGCCTGCTGTTCTTCCCGGTCCTCGGCAATCTGCGGCCCGACCTGGTGTCCTTCCTGCCGTCGATGCGCCAGTACGCCGGCAACTGGGCGTCGGCGACGTGGGCGTTCGTGCCGGGGGCGGAGGCGAAGCTGGACCGCCTGCCGCGGGTCGCCCGCAGCCAGATCGACCAGCTCCAGGCGATCGGCTACCCGCAGCCGGTCGCCGAGGTGACGATGCAGCAGGCGCTCGCCTGGCGCACCATGCACAGCCAGGGCCGTGGACTGTTCTCCGTGCTGCTCAAGCACATCCCGGACGTCGACCGGTGGACGGTCCGGGAGGCCGAGTTCGCCTGCAACACCGTGCTCGGCTTCAACTTCGGCGACGGCCACCTGCACAACGAGGACCTGCTCAAGGCGATCCAGAAGCGGTGCGGCTTCGCGGCCGGCGAGTTTCTCGTGGTGTGGGTCGAGTCCCAGCCGATCCACAAGCGCACCCAGTCGTACAAGGTGATCGACGTCGCGACCGGCGTGCTCGAGCGGGGCACCTGGCGGGTCGCCGACGCGGTCGACGAGCAGCCGTGGCTGCCCAACGGCCCGATTCCCACCCGGGTGACGTGGTCGCGGGCGACCGGCGCACAGCCCTGGGTGAGCGTCCGGGCCGCCGCGTGAGCACAGCCCTGGTGGTCGGCGGCGGGCCCAACGGGCTCGCCGCCGCGGCCCTGCTCGCCGTCGAGGGAGTGCGGGTCACCCTGCTCGAAGCCGCCGACGAGATCGGTGGGGGCACGCGCAGCTGGGAGGGCATCGTCCCGGGCCTGCTGCATGATCACTGCTCGGCGATCCACCCGATGGCGGTCGGCTCACCGCTGTTCGCCCGGCTCGGCCTCGCGGCGTACGGCCTCGAGTGGCTCTTCCCCGAGGTCGACTGTGTGCACCTGCTCGACGGCGGGACCGCCGCGGCGCTGTACACCGATGTGGCGGTGACCGCGGCCGGGCTCGGCCCGGACGGCGGGACGTGGCGGCGCCTGTTCGCCGGGCCGTCCGCGCGCTACGACGCGCTCGCCGAGGACATCCTCGGGCCGCTGGTCGGCCTGCCCCGGCATCCGCTGCTGCTCGGCCGGTTCGGGTTGCCGGCCCTCGCCCCGGCGACCGTGCTCGGCAGGCTGTTCCGCACCGAAGCGGCCCGGGCGCTCTGG
>Ga0307508_10007469_pt1 | contig 10176 bp, 14 predicted proteins | sample 9_EM_MG_FD_203089 | JGI IMG/M metagenome (GOLD analysis project Ga0307508, IMG submission 203089) | Populus trichocarpa ectomycorrhiza microbial communities from riparian zone in the Pacific Northwest, United States - 9_EM | ecosystem: Host-associated > Plants > Roots > Unclassified | place...
GACCACGCCAGGCGTGCAGAGATTAGGGCGAAGTCGGATACCGCCACAGCGAAGTCGAATACCGCAACGAGACCACGCCAGGCATGCAGAGATTAGGGCGAAGTCGGATACCGCCACAGCGAAGTCGAATACCGCAACGAGACCACGCCAGGTGTGCAGAGATTAGGACGAAGTCGGATACCGCCACAGTGAAGTCGAATACCGCAACGAGACCACGCCAGGCGTGCAGAGATTAGGGCGAAGTCGGATACCGCCACAGCGAGACTACCGGACCTCCTACGTTGCCTGTCGAGCTGCACGGACTAGTGAGGCAGGATCTTGACACAGAGCTGCCAACTCAGAGAGTCATCCTCCCAGCTCCTGGAACGCATTTGCAAATCCTCACCGCTGTCCCGGAGAGGCACGTTCTTGATCTGTACCTGCGAACCTCTAATCATCCTTCGCCACTAGATCATACCTTCGAAATTGCCACCATTGGGGGTATGCGTTGAAATGACTCAGTTTACAGCGTTGCCTTTGCCAGCTAAGCTGCTAACTCAGAGAGTCATCCTCCCAGCTCCTCGAGCGCATTCGCAAATCCTGACCTCTGTCCTGGAGAGACATGTTCTTGATCTGTGTCCACAAACCTCTAAACATCCTTCGCCACTAGATCACACCTTCGGAATTGCCGCCATCGGGGGTGTTCGTTGAAATGACTTGGTTTACAGCATTGCCTTTGCCCGCTAAGCCGCTAACTCAGAGAGTCATCTTCCCAGCTCCTCGAGTGCATTCGTAAATCCTGACTGCTGTCCCAGTGAGGTACGTTCTTGATCTGTGTCCGCAAACCTCTAATCATCCTTCGCCACTAGATCACGCCTTCTTAATTGCCGCCATCGCGGGTGTTTGTTGAAATGACTTGGTTTACAGAGTTACCTTTGCCACCTAAGCTGCTAACTCAGAGTATCGTCCTACCAGCTACTCCAGTGCATTCGCAAATCCTGACTGCTAACCCGTAGAGGCACGTTCTTGATCTGTGTTCGCGAACCTCGAACCATTCTTCGCCACTAGATCACACCTTCGGAATTGCAGCCATCGCGGGAGTTTGTTGACATGGCTTGGTTTACACTGTTGCCTTTGCCAGCTAAGCTGCCAACTCAGAGAGGCGTCCTCCCAGCTCCTCGAATGCATTCTCAAATCCTCACCACTTTCCCGGAGAGGCACATTCTTGATCTGTGTCCGTGAACCTCTAACCAACCTTTGCCACTAGATCACGCCTTCGGAATTGCCACCATTGGGGGTGTTTGTTGTAATGATTTGGTTTACAGCATTGCCTTTGCCAGCTAAGCCGCTAACTCAGAGAGTCGTCCTCCCAGCTCCTCGAGTGCATTTGCAAATCCTGACCGCTGTCCCGGAGACGCATGTTCTTGATCCGTGTCCACAAACCTCTAATCATCCTTCGCTACTTGATCGTACCTTTGGAATTGCTGCCGTCGGGGGTGTTTGTTGAAATGACTCGGTTTACAGTGTTGCCTTTGCCAGCTGAGCCTCCAACTCAGAGAGTCGTCCTCACAGCTCTTCAAATGCTTTTGCAAATCCTCGCTGCTGTCTTGGAGAGGTATGCTCTTGATCTGTGTCCGCGAACCTCTAATGTCACGCAATGGGGACAAGAAAGAAGAGAAGAAGAAAGTTATGTTGTTCTATCTGCAAGCGGGAGGAGCTTTCTTCTTATATCCCCACTGCTAAGCCCTTCCTGCACAGTCACACTTCTGCTTTCGGTGGTGTGCAGCTCTACGCCAGCCAGCCTGCTGTCCTCCGGCGAGGTGCTATTCCACTGAGGTGCTGTTCAGCATGCTGCCGTCTGGCAATGTGCCGCCGTGAGCAAACATGCACCTGTATGATACCATCCCATGTACCCATACCGGCTTAGGGTCACAATCACCCCAAACTTTGGACTCCGCCCTCAGGGTCCTCTAAGAACAGAAACAACATGGTCTGGACATAACAGGAAAACTAGCAAGGGGAACAAAATCCATCAAATGTAACAAGTAAAAAAAAAAGCAAATTGCAGCAAAGAACAATATTGTGGAACAGAAACAAATTGCAGAAAGAAACAAATTTTGCGGAAAAACCTGGGCTTTTTATCAGTGAGCCTCCATCCCATCGAATTCTTTTCTATTTTGATGCTTTGTAGTCGGCAATCGCTTGCCAGGCGTTTGGTAAGTCGTCGTCAGAGTACCAACAGTCTCATTCCGGACCGTAACACTTCCAGCGGACGAGGAACTCAGTCCTCTTTTTCCGACCCCGCTTGGTAGAACATTTGCCAACAATCTCGTCGATCTCCCATTCCAGCTCACTTGCGGCTCCCGCCACTGGGGCTACATCATTTGTTGCCACTGGTCGCTCTTAAGGATCGGAGCCTGGAACCGGAGCGGGTTCCAAATGCACAACTGAAATCACTGGGTGGATTCCGTAGTGTGGTGGAAAGTTGCAATTTGTATGTCTTGCCCTTTCCGAAGATCCCGAGGATTCTGAAGGGGTCAATACGTTGTTGGGCCAGCTTGTGCTTATGCGTGGATGGAATTGAGTATCCGGTACTGAGACGGAGGAAAGCATAACCGGTGGAAAAGTCCAGCACGGTTCACTTTGCATCATACTGCTTAGTCGTCACCCTCTGCACGATTGCAATAGCTGTTGCTGCTTCCTCTTGGGCAACCATATGGAGCTCGTGCAATGGAATAGCCGTGGCTGGTATTGGCAGAGGAACCGTGGCCACCTCAAGCGCAGTCCCAAGCTTCTTTCCATATATCCGCTCATTTGGTGACTTTTTAGTCGATACAGCTTCCATGTTGTTGCAGGCAGCCTGTAGTGGAAGGAGCTTGTTCAACCAATCGGACTGGCTGCTATTCACCAAGTAGCATAGCATGACTTCTAGTGTCTGATTGGTTCTCTCCGACTGCCCATCTGCGTTCGGGTGATAGGCTGTTGTGGTAAGGTTCTTAACGTCCGGATGAGAGAGTAGCGCTTGCCATAACCCAGAGAGGAAGCGCTTATCTCGGTCGGAGACGATAGTATGGGGGAAACACCAGCCGTTCAAAATGACATCTTCGTAAAAATGCTTCGACCAATCCACTGCGGACCAATCCTTTCTGCTGGGAATAAAGCGTACGGCTTTGCTGAATTTGTCTGTGACGGTCATTATTGTATCGAAAAGATTGCCAGATCCTTCACGACTGCATGGCGGCAGGTCCATTATTAGATCTATCGTGATTGTGTCAAATAGTTCTGATGGTGACACTATTGGTGACAACTTCCTGTATGGCTTATGATGTGCAAGCTTGTTCACCAAACAGGCAGAGCAGTGAGCGAGATAGATGGCGATATCCTTTGCCATCGACAGCCAGTAGAAACCAGCAAGGCGCTTGTAGATTCAGTAAAAACCGCAATGCATTTCGTCGTGTGCAGTTGAGAGTCGCTGCTTACGTAATTCCTGGCTGATAAGCACCAGGTATTAACCCCTATCCCTGGGGTCGATGAGATAGAGAAGCCCATCGCATCGTCTGTACTGACAGGTGGTGGGGATTGTAAACGCCTCTAGCTGCAGATCATCAACACCCTCAAGCCTGAGTGTGTTAAAAATAGCTCTCATATGCTGCGAGTTCTGGGTCGCCGTGCGGAGCTGATTCATATACACTGGGGCCAACTCAACACCCATTCCCTCCATTACATCGGTGATGTTCCCTGGCAGCGCATCCTTACGGGATTTCTTCGTAGGTGTGCTACTGGCGGTGGCGGCTGCAACTGTGGCGGCTTTTGCTTGTTCCTGTGCTTCGCGTGCTTGCTTTCCTCAGAGTCGAGTCACGGCAAAGCATTCGTTCACTTCCAATTCTTCCATCTCCGGTCTGGCGTCCAATTTCCTGGCCCAGGTACGCAACTGTTCAGCTCGTGAAGTGATCTCGTAGCGTAGTCTTGACAATGCGTCCGGACATTCTAAGTCAGTGCCTTTGCTGTACACCACGCGCATGTGATCCCTGTACTGATCCAGGTAGATCGCCCATGTATGGAGTCTCAAACTGGATCTGTCCGTGGATGCAGTGTGGAGGCCCTGCATTTTGCACTGGGCAACGTTACTGTGGTGATCGGTGACGAAAGTAACAAATGCTCGTTCCATATATAGGCGCATACGTTTGGCTGCCCACACGAGCCCTGACATTTCCAAATGCGTCGGCCAGTATCTGGTTTAGGCATCTGTCAATGGTTTCAACATAAAGTGCAAGGGAACCAAGCGGTTCTTTGAGTATACTTCCGGATCGCCAGTAAGCTGATAAATAGCCAGGCCGGTTCTGCACTCCTTTGATGAATCAACAAATACGTATATCGGGAGATTATCAACCACATGATACAGGCAGGGACGGGATGCAAGTGCGTCTTTCAGATCGTCGTACACTTGGGCTAGCTTCGTATCGGTAGGTACGGCTGTTCGGGCCAGGTAATCCTTCCTGCCATGTGATGTCGGCAGTGCTCCTTTCAGCAGGTGTGTTTTGCATGCCTGGAGAGGAGCTATTCGCTGGGTGTAGTATGGGATCAAGTGACGATTCCAGTTTGTAAGACCAATTAAATACTCTAGCTGCAACAGCATTGTGGGATAAGCGATGTTTTGCACCGCGTCTGCCTTGGCTTCTGCTGTGGTGAGCCCGAGCCGATCAACAAGATAGCCAAGAATCTCCAGGGAATGGAATCCCAACAAGCACTTCTTCGCTTTGAGCGTGATGCCCAGATTCCTGAGTATGCTGAATACTTCGTCGACGATCCCAAGGAAATCCGCAAACGATAGTGCGTATATCACTATGTCATCAACATAACAAGATGCTCCTCGCCCACCGCCAGTCATCATCCAAGAACAGCAGGAGTGGGAAGTAGAAAAGATCCTCGACTCCCGCTGCCAGAGGATCCAGATCCAGTATTGAGTCAAGTGGACTAGGTTTCACGACCCCGACCGCGCCTAGTATCCCACCCAGAACTTTGAAAACTCCAGCGATCTCATTCGACAATTCCATAAGGAATACACAGGGAAATCTGTCCCCCAAAACTAGCAGAATACCTACCGCCGCCACTGTCAACACCAACGAAGGCTGGACCTTCACCAATGACACCACCACTCCCGAATTCCCCATGACGACCGAACAAACCAATGCTTGGGACCCTGCTACCCAGGCCACGACCACGGACGGCTGGAACGTCCCCACGGCCCCTTCACCACCCCTGTCCGCTGTAGGACAGCCCCTTACCGACGAACACGCCACTTTCCACGGGACTGCCTGCTACGACGACTACTACGGATGCCACCGCCAAATGAAGAACGACAACTACTACCCTCAGCGAAGCAACGGGTGCGGTCACCGCCGCAGTCACTGAGAATGCGACTACCCGATGCCACACCCCCAAGAACTACGTGAAGTAACCTGGGAACGACGCCTTGACCCCATCAAAGTCTGTGCGGACTGGCACCGAGGAAAGCGGGTCTGCCCCGAGTGCCGGTTCCTTGTAAACATGGAAAACCACCACCTCCGCTGCAGCGCCGCAGCACCGTGCGGCCCTTTGGCTGACATCACGCCCCTGCAGGAAGACCAGAAGGCCACCCCGACCGAACCCGCCGCCGACCCTGCAGCCGCCACGACAAGGACAGCTGCGCTACAGGATGAGCAACTCACACTCCGGGGCGACATCATCACCATGATACACCAAACAACCACCCGGGATGCGCACCGCAACCACGTGGTGCAGCGCACCCTCGCCCAGCGCATGAACGAATTCCACGAGGCAGACCAACAGCAACTCCAGCGGATGACCAACACCCTGGAAATCATCATCGCCGAACAACAAGGAATGAACGAACAGGTCCAAGCCCGGCAGCAGGCTGGCCGGCCTGTCCGCGCCTACCGCACCCCCATCCGCCGCCGTACCCCCGGAACCCGGCCTGACCTCGCCGGAGCTTCAGTCTGGACAGGGGGTGTACTGTCACGAATCTTGCGTGACAGGCTCCTGGGAGCCGCGGCAGGTGCCGCCATCACCCTGGCCGGTCTATGGTTCCTCCTCGTCTCCGCTGCCACTGCCGCGGTCATCCTCCATACCTAGGCGCCTCATCCGATCATTTCACTCTGGTAGCGATATCCCTCAAACCCGACCGCCGGCCGGTCTAGACCCTTCTCCTTTGTTCCCGGTTGGTTAGGCTTGCGTGTCTTTTCTCCTGTCCGCTACATTGGTTGTTTCCTGTTAAGTATGCTTGCGGGTTCTCTCTCTCTCTCTCTGTTTCCTCTGTTACTGCGTGCGCGTCCTTTCTCCTATCTTCTACATGTACGTTTCCCTTGATTATGTCCGCGCGTCTTTTCTCTCTGTTACCCGTTACTGCTTGCGCATCCTTTTTCTGTTTCCCATACTGTTCCTTCTTACGTGTCTTTTCTCCTGTTGCCGCGAGTAGAGTGTTGGCCGCGCGGCAGCCCAGTGCAATCATGTGTTTTCCTTGGGTGCGGCGATCGAGTCATGATGTTAGACGGAGGAACTGTGTCAGTCTTGTGGGCGAGCTGTGATTCCACAGAGGGAAGGAAAAGTATAAAAGAAGGGCGTGGTAGCTAGTCTGGAGATTCTTCTCCACGCAATCTATTATCTCTCCCCACAGACATCTCTCTCTACACCCGTGACCCGGCGCTACGACTATTACCTGTGAAAACCTCTGAAAGAATAGGGTGAAGCCGAATACCACCACAGCGGAGCCAAGTACCGCACGATAGGGTGAAGCCAAATACCACCACAGCGAAGCCGAATACCGCAAAGATAGGGCGAAGCTGAATACCGCCACAGCGAAGTTGAATACCGCAACGATAGGGCGAAGCCGAATACCGCCACAGCTAAGCCGAATACCACAACGATAGGGCGAAGCCGAATACTGCCAGAGCGAAGCCGAATACTGCCAACCGAATAGACCCCCAGGAACCTATGTTGCCTGTCGAGCCGTACGGGACTAGCGAGGTAGGATCTTGACAATAGGCGCCTCCGATGCCGCGAAAGAAGCCATATGGATCCGCTCCTTATATGCTCGCATACTGTATGGCAAGATCCTGTACAAGCATGCTGAGCAATGCCCCTACTGCTTATGCTCAGACAACGACTCTAAGGCTACCGAGCCTCAGCAAATCTTCATCAACAACCAAGGTGCAATCCAACTAGCACAAAACCCGAAGTTTCACAAGTGCACTAAGCACATCATCGTTCGCTTCCACTTCGTCCGTGATGCCTGCGAACGGAACGCCATCAAAACTACATACCTCCCTACCTCCGACATGCTCGCCGACATCATGACAAACAGCCTCCCTCGAGACACTCACTGGAAGCACGTTTATGGACTTGGACTCGTAACCTGGGACTCAGGGGAAGTCTCCGACCAATCACGAGTCAAGCATTTGAAATAGGTTAATCTTCCTGTTCTTTCTTTGGAGGATGCACTCTTTCTCCTATGTCCGTGGTTTCTCCCTCGAAGGGTTTTTTACACGGTTACAAGTTTTAACGAGGCATCCGAGGATTCTGTTTCTCTCATTCTCTCCTATGTTCCTTTGCATCTTCCGTACGAGTGGAAGTGTCAGAATATGGTGGCGTCCAGAGATGAGGAGGCGTCCGGAGATAAGGAGGCGTCCGGAGATGAGGAGGCGTCCGGAGATGAGGAGGCGTCCGGAGATGAGGAGGCATCCCAAGATGAGCAGGTGTCCGGAGATCAGGAGGCGTCCGGACATGACTGAGTCCCCGAGCACTGGCTCTGGGGGCAGTCTTCTGTCCTTTGTCCTGACGGCCTTCCTGTATATAGAGAGATCTTGTTCCCGTATAATACTGTAATATAATCTTCACGTTTATCGATCAATATATTCCAACATAGGACGCCAGCGGCTTGTTACCACTGCGATTGCTTATATACCACAGTCATTTCTTCGTTCTCACTTGAAGGAAACGGAGCAGAACTGGTGGAGATATGGCTGGCTATATGTGAAGCACTTCATCCGACGGTTTGTAGGAGCCCACAGAATATTACTCGATGTCAAGCCATTCCATAAAGAGAAATCTCCGACATTTTTCCTTGGTCCCGATCGTTCTCTTATTTAGAGCATCGACTGTACCATCAAGATTATTACCCGCAACGAAGCTTCCCTCGATCTCTGACACTACTGCCTAGAGCTGTGACTACAATCGGTGCGACCACCGCGATGCCTCGATGATCTACCCCTCGGTTGAACCCCATGATTCCAACCGTCATTCGCAGTCCTCCCACGAACAAGATAGATTTTGCACCCCCACATCTCGCAATTCCTTCGCCAAGAACACGACTTGCTGCTTGATCCAGTCGAAATGACACTGGGAATTGCGGTGCGTACGCAGCGATTCCGGAGCTGCTGCACGCGCTCGATGATGGAATCGTGGTGCACGCTCGATACCGACAAATGGAGAGATTATCCCACCGATCAGCCTGGGAAATGGCCAGCTATCCAGGGGAAGCCTTCCGGTGAAGCACGTGGCAAGCGGTTGAAATAAGTTTCCTTTCACTTTCCTTTCTTTGGAGGATGCACGCTACCTTGGTTTTCCCATAAGGCTTTTTTTTTACAAGGCTAGATATGAGTTTTAACGAGGCATCCGAGGATACTGGATTTTCCTCTGAAGCTGTTTATCACTGTTCTAGCAGTGCTGCACGATATACTTATTTATCGTTTCCTTCTCGCCGTCTTTTCTTTGCATCTTCCGTACGAGAGACGTCCAGAGAGGACGGTCCGGAAACGCTGGCTGCCCAAGTCTCTGAGCACAAGCTCGGGGGTCAGTCTTCCATCCTTGCCCGCCGAGGAGTCCCAGAGGCTCATTGCATGAGAGAATGTTCTGCCTACGACCATGTATCTTAGTCCAATTCACTATCCTTCCGCTCGATATTCCAACATGCAGATATCTGCAACAGGCGACAGGTGTATCCAAAAGGGTCAATTCCACAAGTTCTTTGAGCCCCCGAATTTCTCTAATTGTGAATCATGACGCACAAAGGGTTCAAATGATTGGCATCGGAATTGGAAACCAGCGCGTGTTTTCGTCAGGTGCGCTCTCAACAACATCAAGTAACGCCGGCTGCGGAGGTCATACTCCTACCTGATTAGCAGTCACCGAATTCTAGATATGGTATGCTTGCGGGTGGGATGAGATCCATCGTGTATCGCAGCGTATCACGTGATATTCCATTCCCCTAGCGTAGTTGTGTCAGTTTTGTCTGCGCCGCCGCATCCACGAGACCTACTTGAGGATACAACCATGTGTCTGCGTACACGTTCCGCACATCTTATGCTCTCCCCATCTCTCCTGTCCACCGGTGGGGTGTAGTGCGATTTCAAGGTCTCCTTGGGTCAGGGTTGGATGCTGGCTTACACCACCACCAGAACTGCCAGAAAAACGTGCACACATCCGAGAACAGCGGAAAGAGTAGGAGAACAAGGTTATCAAAACAATTTGTTGATTGCAGTAGCGATGGTGCCGTAGTGAGGGAAATCTGGTGGGTATTTTGTGCTTTGCACCTATCAGGTAGGCCTGTAATGGAATGAGTAGTGAAAAGAGCAGGAGCACAAGGCTATCAAATAATGCTGTCGATTGCAGTAGCGATGGTGGAGCAGTGAGGGAAATCTGGTGGGTATTTCGTGCTTTGCACCTATCAGCTAGGCCTGTACTGGGAGCTTACGGCCACCACCACCAGAAATGCCAGAAAATCGTGCGCGCATCAGAGAGCAGCCGAAAGAGTAGGAGAACAAGGTTATCAAAAAAATTTGTTGATTGCAGTAGCGATGGTGCCGTAGTGAGGGAAATATGGTGGGTCTTTCGTGCTTGCGGCCGGCTATCAGCTATGCCTGTACTGGGAGCTTACGGCCACCACCACCAGAACTGCCAGAAAATCGTGCGCGCATCAGAGAGCAGCCGAAAGAGTAGGAGAACAAGGTTATCAAAAAAATTTGTCGATTGCAGTAGCGATGGTGGAGCAGTGAGGGAAATATGGTGGGTATTTTGTGCTTTGCACCTATCAGCTAGGCCTGTACTGGGAGCTTACGGCCACCACCACCAGAAATGCCAGAAAATCGTGCGCACATCGGAGAGCAGCTGAAAGAGTAGGAGAACAAGGTTATCAAATAATGC
>Ga0307508_10007470_pt1 | contig 10172 bp, 15 predicted proteins | sample 9_EM_MG_FD_203089 | JGI IMG/M metagenome (GOLD analysis project Ga0307508, IMG submission 203089) | Populus trichocarpa ectomycorrhiza microbial communities from riparian zone in the Pacific Northwest, United States - 9_EM | ecosystem: Host-associated > Plants > Roots > Unclassified | place...
GCTGAGTCATTAAATGAAATGTCTTGAAGGTCCGCGTAGACAGTGCTCGATCCAGGGCCACTGGGGTCAAATGGACCTCCATACAAGCTCGAACCTGGCCGAAGTTCCTTAGCACGTTCGATCGCCGCGCGCTGCTTTTCTTGAAGTTTGACGAGTTCTGGTTCGCTTGTTGTCGAGCCCCCTGTCACTTGCATCTTTTGCAAACCCTGGGTGACCTCGTCATCTGAATCTTGATCGGGGGGTTTGAGCATCTGTGGAGTAATAAGATCGCAACATCCTCGCGTTAGGTGCTTGAGAAGGTACCGACGTGATCGTATAACTGCAGTGCAGAGATAATGCGCTCGTTGGAGTCGATCAGTGTTCCAATGAAATTCTCGTCGTCCACGAGCTATTCGCGAAGACATGAGTGATCATGGGGGGGACATCCGCAACATGGGCTCACCTGGATGTAACGGATAACAGTCTTTCTGGCCGCCTTCGTTTCCGCCAGGCATTCTTGAACCCGAGAGTTGGTTTCGATAGACTCTTTCTCGCGGTTCACCAGCTGCCGCGGCACATATCAATAATAAAAAAAAGCTGGACTCGATGCTCGGCGAATATGTGCACCTTGAGCGCGTTGATGAGGTTGTTCGAGGCCTGTGATGCACCTGATATCGAGGACAACACTTTCGGCTTCTCCTGAACTACCCTGTCAGGACGGACATGTGCAATGAACTAACGATTGTGCCAACCTCTTCAAGATCGAACGGCTTGGCCTTTGGTTTTGGTTGCCGGGCTCTTTCCTTTTCTGCCTTCGCTTTGGCTTTCGCCTCCACCTTCGCTCGGGCCTCTGCCTGCTTCCTTTCGAGCCGCTGCCGCGCTTCCTCTTCTGCACGCCTCCGTTGTTCCTCGTATTTTGGCGTGTCCACGACCGGTTTGAGGGAGGCCTGTGTAGAAGGATTACCACAACAACGCCAGACGATAAACGGGGCTAGATAGTCACCCTCTTCTGTCCACCTCCAGCTGCATGATATAATCCAGCAATCACAGACATTCTCGGGTCATCTTTAAATTGGCGATGCCAGCTGGCGAGCACACTCATGAGCTTTTTTTTGACCCGCTCGTCCGTCATATGATCATGTCCCATGGTTTTGATCCTCTCGAGGAGAGGGTCACCGGTGAGAGAAGCTAGACATAGTGCGTGTATGTCAAAGGGCGCGCTTGTCAGGGGTTGACAAGCATACTTTGAAACTTCTGGCCGCAATTCTCCACAAGTGCTTTCAGCATTGTGAGTGCTCTAAGTTGCCGATGGACATCTCCGTACTTAAGTTTCTTGCGGATAGCTCGGCATGCCTCTGTGGGACTTAAGCATAGTGTAGGTTCAGAATGATGGCTGGTGCTCCAAAGAGTGGAAATCGCATACCCGCCAGGCTGAAGATTTATTGCATCGACGAGCTCCGGGATCCTGTCAAGACAGCACGTCAAAAAGCCACCCGAAAAGCCGCCAGTCACTCAATGACCTCACCCCTCATAATCATCTTCTCCGTAATTCGCAGAAGATAGAATCTCTACCCAATCGGTGACGGAGGACTTAGGAAGGGGATAATCGGGAAACGCATATACCATCAGTCGACCAAGCCGTGGTGGATCGGATATTGAGAGCAAAGAGAGCTGAGAGAGCAATGTGACGAACATGCGGTTTGTCCCCCATTATGCCCTTCGTTATCGCTTTTGCGATGCTTGCTGAAGCCATCTCGTCAGTAGACCCAATCAATCCTCCCGATCTTTCAACGGCGGGCTCGCAGACAGTCACAGAGATGATATCAATAGGGCTAAATAAATCTAATTCTATTCTTTGGGTCGCTTACCCAAAATGGCTCAAGCACCTTAGGAAGAGACAATCCAATAATCGCATCATTCTCAAGTATTACACCGTTTTCCAGCAACGCCACAATGAGTCTAGGGACAGCAGCTGCTGTTCCGTTTAACGTATGAGCGAATGCTGATTTCGACCGCCCCAGTGCGCCTCCCTTCTTGGGGCTACAGGTAATATCCAGTCGGCGGGCCTGGTAATCCGTGCAGTTTGATGCGGACGATATCTGTTGATGTTCACGTAGGCAATGGGAGTCGCGATCCACCCATCAAATTGATGCTTACCTCTCCCCAACTACCCCGTCCTGGCATCCAAGCCTCGATATCATATTTTCTATATGCACTATGGCCAAGTTCCTCAGATGGCATCTCCAATACTCTGTGAATTATTGAATAAGGGCAGCAGTTACATTGTAGAGTGACACTCGCCTGAAGGGAAGATTAAGCCCGTTGAAAATGAGCTTCTGTAAATCCACTAAGCGGTCCAGCATCGAGTCACTCTGTTCTTCGCTTGTGACGGCAAAGAGCTCGACTTTGGAGAACTGATGTACGCGATATAAACCGCGGGTATCCGCTCCCCTAGCCCCAGCTTCGGCTCTGAACGCGCGACCAATTCCTGCCACAAGAATAGGCAAGTTTTTCTCTAGGATGACGCGCCGTGCAAACATTCCAGCAAGCGGAATCTCCGCAGTACCAGCTAGGACATGTTGTTCACCTTGTCCTTTCTTCTGGATGTGGTAGACTTGCGATGCCAGCGTGTCGCGCGGCTCGAACCCGCACCTGTCTGCGATGTCGGCCTTCACGACATCGGGTGTGGTAACTGGGGTAAAGCCCGCTTTGACAGCGGAGGCCACAGCGTAGTTAATAAGAGCAAGCTCCAGGAGAGCGCCACCATTGCGAAGAAAGTACCACGAAGACCCTGTCACGGTGACGCCTGATTCCATGTCGACCATATCGAGCTCTTTTGCGACATTTAAATGATCTCGCGAAGGGTTTTTGGGAAGCAGAGGAGGACCGTGCGTTGATACGACACGTGCATGAGATTCTGAGCCTATTGGCGTTAGTGGATGAGTGTCGTTAGGCAAGGAAGACGCGACTAAGTAGAGATCCTCTTGTTTGACTTGCAGTTCCTGTTTTATTGCATGCAGCCGCTCCTTGTTTTCTGATGCCTTGGTGATTGCTGCAGCTTTTTCGCCAGCACTTTTGGCATCGCGAACAACATTGCTCAGGGTGCCGCGCTCTGCTCGCAATTCATTTACTTGTCGTTCCAAACCTCTGGTCTCTTGATAGAGTGATGCGATGCGCTTCGTGGTATCAGGCGAAACGCCGACATTCCGTCTGACTGCATTTAACGTCTTGGCCTCGACATTTCCAGCAATGTCCTTGTAGTTCAATCTTGGTCGTGGAAGCGAGCTACTAGACGATGGACGGCACGCCATGTACCGAATTCGGAGGCAAGTACTGGCGCGTGAGGGCTTCAGTCAAACGCTGTGCATATGCAGATAATAAGAAGCCACCTATGTATCCATTGTCTAACATGACGTCCAGAGAACGGACCCGCGTTCATCTAGAACTGACATTCAGGGTAAAAAACGGTGTCCTTGACCAGGGTTTCAGTAATTCTGACCGGAAGGCCACCAACTCAAGCGTCCAGCGTGCGAACGTGACGCATCGTGACGCATCGTGACGTTCCGTTTGAAGTTGGCGTCGCGCTCTATGGCAAGTTCTTCGAAAGGGAAAGAACCAGAAAACGATGCCCCTCAAGCATACGAACTCCCTTGGTGAGTGCCGCGTTTTGTTAAACTACATACTATGGCGCACTGAATATGGCCCGAATAGGGTGGAGAAGTATCGGCCTTTGCAACTCGATGACATTGTGGGGAATACGGAAACGATCGACCGTCTCAAAGTCATTTCAAAGGATGGTAATTGTCCACATATTATTATTTCGGTGAGCAGAGTTCTCCCGAGCCCTATGTTCCACTTCAGTGTTGAATACTGGCTCTTGAAAGGGGATGCCTGGCATTGGCAAGACGACCAGCATCCATTGCCTCGCCCACGCCCTACTAGGCAACGCCTATAAGGAAGGCGTTCTTGAGCTCAATGCTTCTGATGAACGGTAGGCGTAGCAGGAGTCGTGCCTTGCAGAACGCTGAACGCTATCGTTTCAGAGGAATTGATGTCGTTCGCAACAAGATCAAAGCATTCGCCCAGAAGAAGGTCACACTGCCGCCTGGACGCCATAAAATTGTTATTTTAGATGAGGCAGACAGGTGCGACGCGTCCTGGTAGGCAGTACAGCGTTCCCGGACTCATTCCTCCCCAGTATGACCACAGGAGCACAACAGGCAATGCGTCGCACAATGGAAATATACTCAAATACAACTCGGTTCGCGCTCGCCTGCAACACTTCAAACAAGATTATCGAGCCTATACAGAGTCGCTGTGCCATTTTGCGATATGCGAAACTGAAAGACGGCGAAGTTCTCAAGCGATTACTGGAGATATGTGAACTGGAAAAGGTATTGTGACACTAATCTTTCCTTTCTCTCATGTTCACCTCTCTTCGACAGGTTCAATATAACGATGAGGGACTGACTGCCCTTATATTCACTGCAGAAGGCGACATGCGGCAAGCCATCAATAATCTCCAATCTACATGGTCTGGGTTCGGATTCGTCAGTGGGACCAACGTATTCAAAGTCTGTGACCAGCCGCACCCGATTATTATCCAGAAGATGATGCGCTCATGCGAGAAAGGAGAGGTCGACGCCGCACTGAAAAGTCTCACTGAACTCTGGAACCAAGGATATAGTGCTGTCGATATTGTTACCACGATATTTAGAGTGGTGAAACAGTTTAACGAGTATGTAATGTTGCTTCAACCTTATATTGATGCGGCGAACGTCTTCTTGAATGGTTGAATCGCAGTCTCCCAGAATACACTAAACTTGAGTTTATCAAGGTAAGCTACAACGTTCTATTTATACGAAATGGTTCGCCTTGCTAATGCCATTCGTAGGAAATCGGCTGGACGCACATGCGAATATTGGAGGGAGTTGGCACGCTTGTGCAGCTTGCTGGTCTCATCGCACGCCTTTGTAAAATAGTCTGTGTGGTCATTTCTTGCACGATCTCGCCTACTGATATTCCGACATACAGAACATGAAACCAGAATTATTCAAAGTATAATTACCGAGTATGTGCACCATGGTCGAGACCGCGCTTACATTGGGCATCAATATTACATCCTATCTGAAGTCCGACAACCGAATTAAGCCTCATCGATTTGTACTTTTCCCATTAAGCTTGCTAGCTCGTCCGTCGGATCCACCGTGGTCGCTGCGGGTGGAGGCTTCGTCTCTTCTTTTGCCTCAACCTTGTCTATCTCCTCAGCTTCTTGCACCGCCGGGCTTTCTTCTTCCTCTTCTTCATCTACGTCTTCCATATCATCTAGTTCATCTAAGGCGTCCTCGTGGTTATGTTTCTGCAGGGCATCACGCAAATTCGTGATACACTCGTCCTCTGGGTCGGCCCTATTTCCATTAATCTCAAGCCTCGTCAGGTTTGGCAGATGGTCTGAGATTGCTTGAGCGATCAAGTTAATCGTGCGTTTGTCGAATTCCCCGTATTGCAGCCTCAGAGTCTCGATGTTCGTATTCTTCCCTTTGTTGAGGGCCGTGGCAAGTGCAATGCCGCCTTTTGGACTCAACAGGCAGTCAGAGAGATTGAGCACGCGTAATGATGGCCAAGTGGGCAATGCGACGGCAATAGCACGTGTCCCCGTCTCAGTTGCCGTGTTATCTTGCAGATCTAAAATCTCGAGATGGGAACACCGTGCAAGGCCTTTCGCGAGTGCTTCGATGCCCGCCATTCTGATCCCGTTTTGCGGCATGCGGACCTCTCGTAAAGTCCCGTGTGCGGCGAATGCGTCAGCCCAATGTGGAGCAGAGCCATCCTCTAAGCGGTTCCTCCCGCAGACAACGGTATGGAGGTTCGAGGTCTTTCCCTCCGCTTTCGATAATTTGGCAGATTCGAGCAGAGCATTGGCGACAGTAGTGCCACCCCATACGCCGAGACCATTGTTGTTTAACTTCAGGACTTGGAATGACCTGTTGTTCTTGAGGAAGTTGACCATAGGTTCTGCGGAACGAGCGCCGAAAGCGTTGTCGCTGAGATCCAACTCGACGAGCGATGCTTTGTCTAATACATTGTTCATTAGGCTATAAGGGGATAAGAAAACATGATTCTACTGAGCATACGCACCAACGAGCGCGTCGCACAGGGCTTGGAGGGCGAGAGGAATCTCGCTAATCAACCGACCAGTAAAGATATCAGCGAAGTCGGCAATCTAATTAGAGACGTCATGTTAAAACGCGACGAATCATTAAGGGTTGGCGATTGACATATACGTACCTTGAGAGTGTCTATGGATTTCAAAGTTTCCGCCAGAGCCTTGCACGGTTCTACTCCAAGAGTATTGCCACCGAAATGTATCTCTTCAACGCCGCCGGGGATCGCGCGGATTTCTTTCAGATACGGCTCAATATCTCCTCTTGTCTCAAATTTGATCCCCTTTCCTTGGATCGAGAATGATCGTGATGCCATAGCGTTTCGGCGGGCGCTGGAGCACGGATGGGCGTAGATTGATAAGCATTTTCTGAGGCTCTCAAATTAAATAAGGTTCGATGGCACGATCGACTCACTCTGGAATAAAATCGCTATAAAATATACGCTGCAACCACGGTGGCGGGATGAATGAAAGATGTTCGAACCTTCGGTGGCGGGAGGTGCCGGCACCGTGCGACTATAAAATGTTTGCGTTCTTCGAAAATTTGTGAATGCCACACAACATTTCCCTCTTCCGTGTTGTTCATCATGCATCAGCGGTTCGCCACTGCGCTCCCCAAACTGCAGCTAAAAGGTCTATAGCCTCCACCTCCTCACGGGGGGTACCTCGCAATGAAGCGAGTGATGGCTCGTCGGGGGTAGTCAATTTGGGTCAACGAAGCGCCGGTCGAGTTGCCGCTAGAGACGAGGCTGGCAATCCTATAGGACGCGAGGCGGGCCCTCTGTATCGGGAATGGCTTGCGTCTACAGGCGCGCAGTTCAAAGATCCCCGACCCCACGAAACCAACTACCTCGGAGGGTCAACAGTCAGTCACCTCATCCTCATCCTCATTCTTGTGAAACTAACGTTCCCCTTTGGCCTTGCCCGACATTACTATCAGCCTTTCCCACTCAATCCAACTTTTAAACCGCCTCCACCTTTGTCGGACCGGCTCCGTAACATCATTTTCAGCGAATGGATGAAAAATCCTTCGCAGAATAACCCGCGCGCACTCTCCATAAGGCACGGTATAAGCATCAAACGTGTCGAGGCAATAATTAGATTGAAGGTCCACGAGCACAAATGGAAACAGGTTAGTACGCCTTTTCCTTCGTTTTCTGCCTGCGTTGTGGCACGCTATTATGATGAGCCAAAAATCGATTAGTCTTTAAGACACCTACATGGTTAAAAACCTTTTCACATGCATGGCTTTCTGAATTTTCCTACCCGGTCCTTGTCGCTCTCGTTGCAAAGTATGCTGACCTCGCAGTCCCTTGTTGTAGGAGGGAAAGCCTCTTCAGGCCGCCTTCCTCGAGGCGTTCGAATCTGCGACAGGCGTATACAAGGGCATTGCTCCTCATAAGCTGAGAAGCCGAGCTCCTCCGGAACAAACCCGCGAGGACTTAGAGTCGCCTAGAGCGAACGCTGCCGCAGCTGATTATGATGCTGATTGGGAGCAGCTTCCGACGCAGGATATTGCGCGTATATATTGGGAACCGATCGATGAGGCCGCTGTACGTGCTCATCACCTGATTCAGATCTCAGCATTGTTGACGCGAGATTCGTCTTTTTGTCTCGCAGAAAAACCCAGTTGTCCCCGCTAAGTTGAAAGAGGTAGCCGAGAAAAAACTTGCTTCTACCCGTTCACACCCACCACCAGCTTCAGTTAAGAAGGTTGGGCGCGCGACATTCGTTGACATTGGAGATAAGTTCTGGCACACTAATGTACATGTCAAACGGACAGACCCACGATATCGTGGGCCTTTATGGAAGCCTAGTTTCTCGGAGGATGTATAATTCTATTTTATTTTTTGCTGGGAAGCAGCAGTGCTGGCAATTGTGCCGAGTACATTTTCTTGACTTGTGCGAGAAATCGATCGCGCTGTCACCCGATGAGCGGATCGATGTCACACTCTGAGTCTGACTCAGCACGTTGGACCTCTCTACGGATCACGAAAGCCCCATACCAAGTAATGTCGACCAGTCCGTTCTCACTATTTTGTATTGGCAATCCCCTGCTTGATATTCAAGTACGCGATGGCGAGGAGTTGCTTGAGAAGTATGGCCTCAAAGCGAACGATGCCATTCTTGCAGATGACGAGCATATGCCTATGTGGGGGACTCCATTTGGTGAAACGAGCTGCTTTTTATCATCTGATATCTTTTCCACGTTGTGAAGTTATGAAGAGTTGTTTAAGGACTATAAACCTGCTTTCGTTGCAGGTGGAGCTGCACAGAATGCAGCTCGCGCAGCTGCGGTGAGTTTGCCATCGTGCTTCTGAAGACTCAGAGCCTGACCTATCTGTTTGTATTTAGTACGTTCTGCCACCAAAATCAGTAGTTTACGCTGGGTGTGTAGGAAATGACAAGCTTTCACAACTGCTCCGAACGATAAATGAAAGAGAAGGCGTTGAGAGTGCATATTTGGTCAAGGAAGGCGAGAAAACTGGTGCTTGTGCGGTTGTCATTACCGATCTTCACAGGTGCGCCTATTTCACTGCACACGGTGGGTTGCCCTTTGACTCTAACACCGCCTGTCATGTTCCTTGCTTTTATCAATGGCAACGCATTTCTATGAACATCGACACAGATCGCTCGTAACCACCCTTCGCGCGGCAGAGCTCTTTGAACCATCACATCTTTCTTCGCCGGAAGTGAGGGCATACATCGAGAATGCAACGCACTTCTACATCGAGGGCTTCTTCGTCACCCACGGTCTGGAGTCTGCGCTCATCATTGCAAAGCAAGCCGCCTATACTGGCAAAAGCGTCACCCTAAACCTCTCGGCTCCGTTTCTCGTGCAGCACTTCAAAGTTCAGATGGAAGAACTCCTCCCGTATGCTGACGTTGTGATTGGCAACGAAAGTGAAGCAGCTGCCTGGGCTGCAGCTAACGGGGGCGATACTGTACGTTATCTATCCAACCCCCGCTCATAATATAGCGCAGCGGAAAGGCAAGGTGAATAACCTCTGACTTTTACAGGAGGACCTGGCCCAAATCGCCACTTCGATCGCTAACTTTACAAAAATTAACACGTCTCGCCATCGTACTGTTGTGATTACCTCTGGCGCTGAAGCGACGGTAGTCGCATCGTCCGCACCCGGGTCTGCCGTACGAGTTTACCCAGTGGAAAAGCTTGATGCAGAATACATCTTCGATACGAATGGTGCGGGTGATTGCTTCGCAGGTGGATTCGTGGGCGCACTTGTATCCGGCAAGAGCCTTGATGATGCTGTGAAACTGGGTCACAAGCTGGGTGCTATGTGCGTTGGTCAGGTACGCACGCGTCTCTTTTCCGTCACTTTGCCAAGAACAAATAATGAAACTGAGCAATGGGACTGTGTCGAACTAGATGGGGCCCACGCTCCAGTGGCCAAAGGTCAACGTATGGGAAGATTAATCGAATGAAGTCTGGATTGTGGAAGATGGACGCTATGATGTTTAGATAATTAAACACCATACCTCTGCTTTCAACAGCAGCCCTGTTCGTTCTGATCAAAGGATTATATGTTTTGAATTTGGAAAATTAAAGAGTGCTCACATGTGTTATATGCAAAGGTTGGTTTATGCATATTGCGTGACCATTCCTGAACAAATGTGAAGCCTTCTGCTTCTCTGACGTGCTCTAGCGTGAGTCGCGAGGACATGCACTTGACCCTAGAGAGTCAAACAGACTTTTCCGCTTATCTCATTGAGATATGCAGGCAAGTCTTCAGCTAGCTGTTCATTTGTACCCGCATAGCATCGCCAGCGTAACGACTTACATGTAAATTATTCCGAGAGACAAGCACGCGTACAGGCACTATCAACTTACAAATATTCCTGGCGCTGGTTCAAAAACTTCAGATTCTCATACCGCACCCATTCCTGAGCTGCTAGCGATGCGATTACCAACTTCTTATTGGCGGCGCAAGATATTCTTTCCTCTTCATATGTAAGTCTGAGGCGTCTAGTGGCGAGGCCAGGGTGTCTGTGGCGCGCATCTGGAATC
>Ga0307508_10007471_pt1 | contig 10172 bp, 2 predicted proteins | sample 9_EM_MG_FD_203089 | JGI IMG/M metagenome (GOLD analysis project Ga0307508, IMG submission 203089) | Populus trichocarpa ectomycorrhiza microbial communities from riparian zone in the Pacific Northwest, United States - 9_EM | ecosystem: Host-associated > Plants > Roots > Unclassified | place...
GGTCGACCTGGGGGCTGGACCGGTCCAGGTTTGTCAAAAAACCAGTCAGTGCAACGACCCGGTCAAACCCGATCGACTCGGCGGGTCAACCCGTGATTCGGGCGAGACCCGACCAAGACCCGGTGTGTTTTTTTTTTTTCAAATGTGGGATTTGAAATCCATTAGTATATATACTCTATGTTCTCAAGAAAAAAATTATGTTTTTTCAATGTGGGATAAAAAAATTTTTGGTTTAAATATTTCAACTTGAAAGGATAACATAGTATCAACCCATTAGTATATATACTCTATGTTCACAAGAAAAAAACAATGTTTTTTCAATGTGGGATTGGAAGTTAGTATATATACTCTATATTCCCAAGAAAAAAGTTGTTTTTTTTCAATGTGGAATTGGAAACCCATTAGTATATATACTCTATGTTCCCAAGAAAAAAAACTATGTTTTTTCAATGTGGGATTTGAAACTCATTAGTATATATACTCTATGTTCTCAAGAAAAAAGTTATCTTTTTTCAATGTGGGATTTGAAACCCATTAGTATATATACTCTATGTTCACAAGAAAAAAACTATGTTTTTTTAATGTGGGATAATAAACTTTTTTGGTTTAAATACTTTAACTTAAAAGCTTAACATAATATCTTTTTAATGTGGAATAAATATTTTTTTTTAAATATTCTTTTAAACTTCATTATTTACAATATGTATAGCCTATATTTACATGGATTTTTTTCTTAATTTTTTCATATAAATATTAAAATTTTAATTTTTTTTAATTTTTCCGGGTTGACCCGAGTTGACTCGGGTTGGCCCATGAAACCCGGGACCCAGCCCCTTGGCCGAGTCATCCCTCAAGCCAGGTTTAATAACCAGGCCTTAACCTAGTCTTTTACTATCTAAAGCATAACAACTTTATTGTTTATGTTGATGTCTAGTCTCAACAATGCTATAATTAAGGACATTTAATAATGTTATCCATAATGTATGAAATATATTAATTATAATAAGCTTACAAGATTAAAGAATGACGTAGCAATTTCATTAAATAATTCTACTACATTTACACCTACAAGCTAATATATTGGCTCCTAGGTCATAACACTTTTATTATTATATCTTTCAACCATGCTTTCTTTACTTAACATGTCTATTGATTTAGTAAAAAATAAACCATGGTTAGTTTAGAATAAGTGGCATGGCATGCTTTTTTTTTTTTCCAGTAAAATAATGAGTTATACAAAAATAAAAAAAACTTAAAATTTTAAAATTTAAATAAAAGAATCAATTTCTTATTCATATTTCTCAATAAAATAATAATTTTACATAATTTTTATTTATTTAACTATATAATATTTTAAAATTTCTTAAAATAATTTTTATATTTTTTATTTAATTATAATTTTCTAAAGAAATTATTTATTTATAATTCTTATTAAAATTTTATTTATTTATTTCTTTATTTATAATTGTTTTTGTTTCTAAATAAAATTATAACTCTAAATTAATTTTAAACATGTGTCAACTTACAAGCATGCCATATATCTAATTATAGTTTTGTTATTTGTTTTACCAAAAAACTTATTAAACTAAAAAAAATTAAAAAAACATAATAAATCAAAGCAATAATATTGCCAAAAATACTAAAATATATGGGGGTGATGACACTATTTATGTGAATGATTTTTTTTTTCATTTGGATCATCAGGCTTTTTATTTGCAATTTAATCCTTTTAGATTACATTAACATGATTTTATACCTTACTACTTCTTTTAATTTGCATTCTATCACATATACAAAGTGTCAAGAAATAATTTCGTGGTGAATAATATCTCATTTGGTGTTGGCATGAAAAGCTTAAATTTGCTCTTAAATTTCAGTTTAGCTATTGTTTGTTTATTATTATACGATCGGTTTATATTTTGATCTCAAATTTTATTTTTTATTTTTACATTTTCATCTCTCAATATTATATGAGAAAAGAGAAAGTGGTTGAACATCGATATTTTAGCCACCAAAAAAACTGTTCATGATATTAATAGATTTATCTTTTGAAGGGGAGTTCAATGGATGTGATGTTACCCTCAAACCATGCCGGGAAAAACAGATGGATCCTTAAAGTTTTATTGGATTTATATTAATTTTAGTTCTTAGAGAGATTAAAGATTATTTTGGAGTTAAAAACAAGTTGAAAGTGGATTTTTGAGATCTTAAAACTTGGACTCTAATTTTGATTATCGAAAAATATTGTAAAGGACAAGAAGTCAGCTACCACATTGAAAAATAATATTTAAAATAAAATAAATATAAATTTGTAAAATAAAAAGGATAGCCAGATTAAATACAACTATTTTTTTTTCTTTGTATAAAAAACATTACTTTTTAGTTTTATTATTTAATAACCAGGAATAATATTTTTTCTTGATTATTGGTTTATATATTTTTAAATTTATTTTGTGAAATATAAACAATATCCTTTTATTTTTCAATTAAAAAAGTTATTATGATGTTAATATTACGTTAAGAATTAATTTAAATCGACGTAGTGCAGGTGAAGATTAAACAAAATGGATATAGGAGGTGGCGTAGTGTTACGACTCCATGTAGCCTCTACAGGAGAGTGTGAGTACTTGTCACTGTCACTCGAAGACAAATGCGCTTTTCTTTTGCCCATAGTGTTTTATGCTTGGACCCCACCAACACAATACGCCAATCCTGAGAGGGCGAATATAAAATCAGGACCGTTAAAATACCAGATACTGAAATAAAAGAATCAGAGTCGTCCATCAATTCCCCAATCTCCCCACATCTGCAGTTTCATCCTAGGTGGCGTTCAACTGCATTTTAAATCCGGATTTCGAGTCCGAACTATAAAAATAGACACCCACCTCATAACTAGGAAATCGAAGCTCAAAAAAGAAAAAAGAAAAAAGAAAAAAGAAATTATGTTCACAAAGTCAGAGAGTGGAGTTTAGTGCTTCTTCTTTAAGCTCAGTATCAAATCAACATATTAGAGTAAGTTTCTATTTTGATAGCTCTTTTTGTCTTAATTATGCTTCAATTTCATGTTTTTTATGTAGAATTGTGGTTCAATTTGTTGTTTGTTGTTGTATGAGTGTGTGTTTTTAGTGCTGTTTAGTTTTTTTCTTTTTTTTAGTGTTTGTTTTGGTGGAATTTCACTCTTGATTTTTGGGTTTTGTCCTGGCATGCAATTAACTTTGCATGTTGCGTTTGGTTGCTGTGAAAGTGCTGGAAATTATGGGAAATTCTTGATGTTTTAATTTAGGTTTTTTTATTTTTATTTTTAAGACTAGGCTCACTTGGGAGCTTGAGTTTTGGATTTATTTATTTTTACTTAATTGAGCTTAAGAAAGTAACTTTGGCTCAATTTAAACTTCCTTGTAAAAAAACGATACGACGAGTAGATTTAGAGATCTGATTTTTTATCTATTTTTTTCTTTAGGTTTCCTGTGGTTTTTGTGCAAGCAAACTTACGATTTTTTTTTGTTGTAAATCTTGTGTTTCGGGTTTTCTCTAAATTGTGTGAAGTTTAGTACTTCCGCAATCCCCTGGCTTGTTTTTCCTCTGGAGGAAAGTAGCTTTTATTCTTTCAATTTGAGCATTTTGTGTACTTTTTTTTTAAAATGGGAGTTTAACCATTGGGCTACATGATGATTCATGTTTCAAGATCCCCTATGTGCATATGAACTTGTTTTTTTTTTGGTTTTCTTCACGTGTTACTTGTTAATATTGACCTTCTTCTAATTGAATGTGATTTTCTTTTTTCCCTGAATACAGCCTTTTGTTGTCCAAGCAAAACAAATGGGCAAGGAAGAAAATGAGACCAAAGTTCCAGAGGTAGCAGCAAATGGGACTAGTGCACCTGAGAAAGAGAAGTCCAATGAAGTTATGACGGAAAAAAGAGAGGAAAATAATGGAGTAAAAGAAATGGAAGAAGAACAAAATGATAGCGAGAACGCTGAGACAGATAAGATGGATGAAGGCCCCAAGGTGACTGAAGAAAAGGAAAGCAAAGAGAAAGAAGATAAGGAAGAAGGAAGAACTGAAGCAATGGAAGAAGAAACTGAACCCATAGTAGATGAAGAGATGAAAGAAAAGGAGAAGGAAACCAAAGAAGATGTGGAGGAGAAGGTTGATGGATCCAATGAGGAAGAAGAGGTGGAGGAGGAAAAAACCGAAGAAGAGGTGGAGGAGATGGTTGAAAGATCCAAGGAGGAAGAAAAAAAGTTGGAGGAAGGGAAACGGTCAAAGCAACGTGGGAAAGGGAAGAGTGATGGGAGGAAAGCTGAAAAGAAGAAGAAGGTAGTGGAAGAAAAGAAGGAGCCAGAGCCGAGGACCCCTGCTTTCGATAGGCCACAGCGTGAACGCAAATCTGTTGAAAGGCTGGTGGCAACTATTGACAAAGATGCTGTCAAAGAATTCCAGATTGAAAAGGTGTTTTTTTTACTCCATTTTCAGTGTGTAAATCTTGTTTTGTATGTCATGTGGTGATTTAAATTATTCTTGGTTTATGCTGAAAAATGCAGGGCCAAGGCATCCCGCTGAAAGATATACCTAATGGTATGGTTCATCTTTTAATTTTCTATCCCTATCTCTCTTGAATATCAATTTTGATGCTGTCAGGCTATTGTTTTGCTTTTGCCTGTGCTCCTTTTGTTGTTGCGGCAGCTATATGTAAATTATAGAGCTCATTGATTATATATAATGCACGGGTGGCAGGACTGGGGGGTTAAAGTATGGAAATTTCATTACTGCTCCCATAATTCAGGATTTTTTTACCGGTGTTAGAAGCAATTCAATTGAAGAATTGATGTGGCATCACATTCTGTGTTTCTTGTAAGTGTAGTTCAGAACAGTTTCAAGTGTTCGTGGACTTCACTGGGATAAAGCTTTTAAAAGGTCTTCTTTTTCCAAATCTTGAGGTTCTTGCCAACAAATAGATCAAATGAAAACGGATCTTGAAAGTATTTACTGTGCAATATTGATTATATTGCACCTAGCATATCTTATTTCTTTTAATATGGTGTTCATCCTATTTGGACTGCTGGCCTTTCCTTTGTAATATTCAGAAGTCAGAAGTGCTTGTTTTATTTTTGTTGTCGTCTATACGCTTGTTATGGACACTTTAATTGATGTATGTAGTCTAAATTACTGTGTCTAGTTGTCCTGGTTTCTTATTGATCTTCCTTTTAGAGGGTTGTAAGATGATTGTATGATTTCTCCAATTTTCATTATTGCTCCTGTATTATTAGCTAGAAATTGATTTGCAGGTATAGTTTTTTTAAAGATGGTTGAAGAAATAAATAGTTAGTTCGATTATGTAATAAATTGTTGGTTTTTGTGCTTGTGAAAAACTCTGGATAGTTGTTATGCTGTCTTGTAATATATGCACTTTAAATGACCAAACCAGAGTTAATTGGAAAGCTACTCTCCCCCATGCATGACGTTCTGGATCATATGATCCAGAATGTGGTGCGTTCACGATCCAGTTCACCAAAAGTTGCAGCCCGGCATTTTTTTTTAGGATGGTTGAAGAATAAGGAAATTCATCTATTTAGTACATTCTTTTGTCATCTTGTACTTTCTCATTCACCCTCCCTCTTGGTTTAGCCTTGTGAGTTTTGTGGTACTCCTTTTCCTTTCTGCATGTATCGATTTTGTCTTTTTTGAAATAGTTGCTACCATGTCTTCGAGGATGGTTGATGAAGAAGAGAGTATCTTGTTCAAGGATCTTCCTTTTTATAATGGCTGTATTGAACATATCCATGCAGAGCTATGGGTGATGTAAATGACCTCTGAAAATGTTTTGTCTACAGTGGCGTTCAAGTTATCAAGAAGGAAGATTGATGATACATTAAAACTGCTTCACACAATTCTTTTTGGAAGGAGAGGAAAGGTAATCAGTTTCTGTTTACTTTTTATTTGCTCTTGTTATGTTATTGTCTTTCTCACGTTGTCTCTTGTAATTGATATTGGGGATGCTGAACACAAATATAAACTTGGTTGATCTTCATTGTTTGTGAGATGGAACGACCGGGGTTTATTGTAATCCAATCTTTGCTTTATGCAATTTCAGTTCCTTGCTTTTGCAGGCATTGCAGATCAAGAGTAACATATCCCGGTTCTCTGGTTTTGTGTGGCATCAAAATGAGGTGAGAAAGATCATTTTGTGATGAAGATGAGTTTTTGTTATTTCTACAAGTACTAATTTTAGATTAAGAATGTTAAGAAGGTTTTAATTAGTTTTTATCTGTCATTTATTGTTTGGTTTCATGTACAAAGTTAGTCTTTTGAAACAATTATCATTATTTTCTTCTATAATTATTACAGGAGAAACAAAAGAGTAAAGTGAAAGAAAAATTTGACAAGTGCAATAAAGAGAAGTTGTTGGAATTTTGCGATTTTCTTGACATACCAATTACCAAGGCTACTACAAAGAAGGTGAGTTGATCAACTAATTTTGTGTGTTAGGTTTCAGCTCGTGTTCCAAGGATTGAGTTTTGCACTATGTTTTCTGATCTTCTCTCTAGCTGTGAAAATTATTTTCCTGTTATAGTTATCCAGAATTTGTGAGGAAATCAGTTAATTCAGAGGTTTAAACTGCTTCCTTGATGCTGTACAAGGGGAAGGGATTTATCCAAGTTATTTCTAACTTTGTTAATTGTATATTTTTGTTAATATGTAATCTGATTAACTTTGTAATTCTCATTAATTAGAAAATCATGGTTTAGCCCAGTGAGGTCTAGGTTTTTTAATCAACACTGCTTCTGTCTCTGTGCACATGAGCACGCACATAAACAATCTAGCATTATGGGTGAACCTACAATCCTACTGCTTGTGGGATGCATTGGTGTTGATTGCACAAACACCACTGTAGTTTCTCTCTTGCACAGGAGGCCTATCCCTAAATGTCAGGGCACGCTTTTTTCTGTGAAGTTCAGTTAAATATGCTACTACAATGGTCTTAAATTGTAAACACAGGAAGATATTGTTATGAAGCTGATAGACTTTTTGGTGGCTCCCTGTGCGACAACCACTGAGTTATTTGCTGAAAAAGAGAAGGTTTGTGGACTTTTATCCTCCATTCCTATGAAGTTTAGATGTTGCAAATTAAACTCATTTGCTTTGGCATCTATTTGAGTTTTGATGTTCATTTGGATTTGTCCCTTAGGAAAAAACAAGCAAAAAGCGCAAGAGAGTGGCCAAAAGTTCATCCTTTGGGAGCACACCATCAAAACGTTCAGCTAAGGTATAATTTCTTTTGTTAACATCATAATCATGTTTTTTGATTCAATGTTATACACATAAAGATGCTCCATAAAATTTGGTGTCATGTCGCATATTCTATGATACCATTGCATATTATTAGCCTTTTGGATAAAAACCTGATGTGAATTTTGTATGTTCTGCTTGTGATAGCCTTCTGCTGAAAAGCTGTTGAAAGCTAGATTAATAACAGTACATGTTTGCTGTTTGTGCAATTCTACTGCTTTAGAAGAATCTGATAGGTCACAGGATTTTACAACAGTCTCTCCCTTTGTGCATCTAGAGTGTTTGCATTATTCCCCTTTTAAAAGGATTTGGGTTGTTTTGCAGAGTCGAGGAAAAGCTGATGATGATTCAAAGAGAAGAGATAAAAAGAGTACAGCAGACACAGAAGACGAGTCAGAAGAAGAGAAAGATGAGGAAGATGAAGAAGAAGAAGAAGAAGAAGAACAGGAACAAGAAAACGTAGAAGAGGAAAATGAAAATGGTGCTTTAGATAAATCTGATGCTGAAATCTCTGAACATTCTGAAAGCGAGGAGAAAAAAGAATCTGAAGAAGAATCCGAAGAAGACACTGGAAAACGCAAAAAGAGGTCAGCTGCATCATCTAGAAAAAAAGCATCTTCTGGAAAAGCTAAAACCAGAATCTCAGTGTCTGGTAAGTCCAGTCCACCAGTGAAAAGAACACCTAAAAAATCCTCATCAAAGCACCCTCATTCTGATGAGGATAGTGATGCAAGTCCAAAGGTTTCCTCAAGTAAGAAGAAAACTGAAAAAGTATCAAAGGAGAAGCCCTTGACTCCAAAGAAATCTGCCTCCAAGGAGAAAATGGGTAACTTTGTTTTCTGTTTGGTCCATGGTTTTAAATTGAGGTATCGCAGGCATAAAATAATGGATGCAGCTGTAACTGTTGCAAATCTTTTAGCAACTCTTAGAAAAATTTTATGATTTTACTAAACAAGCTCAATAACAACACTTCTAATGGTTCTCACTTGCTTATTATCATAGTAAAATAATACATCACAACTTAAAGTTGTGCAGAATATTCATCTCCATATAATTTAAAAAATTAGTTTAGTAATAACAAGATCCTTGTCTGATACAAGGGTAACAAAAACCCAAAAAAATAAAAATAAATCAACGTTCAAGTTAATAAAAATCTCAATATATTAGTAAAACATAAGATACTAACCAAAAGTTTTGATAATCATTTAAAAATAATATCAAAGCCACTTAGATCTGTAGTAATCTAATAAATCAATACCATAAAATGTTGTAATTACTAAATATTTGCAAGTTAAATATCAACAATTTTTTGTAAGTAATGTAAAAGAGTTGTGATATTACATCTACCATCCAAACTTAAAGTTAGATATTCACTTTCAGAAAAAGCAATGAAAATTTTACATTTAATTTTGGTCCAATTATGTGTTTTTTAAGAATTTGTTGTGGCTAAGTAGAAAAGTTGTGAAAGATGAAAAGATCAAATAAATGAAAATAATAGGAAAGGAAACATGTGAAAATGGAAATAATAGGCAGAAAATAGTGGCCTTGATGCTGTTGTTCTTGTGAAATGGCTAGGGTAATAGATTGTAAAAAATCCATTAAATAAAGGCTATTACATAATGTAATGGCCTTTTTTAGAACCGTGATTTTGTTAGTCAATTCTTCTCATTTGGAAATGTATTGTTATTGTTTATTTGGTCAGAAGATGATAACATCTAAAAATGCTATAATTCACTATTTGAATTCATCATAGAAGTTTCTTTGAATTTAATCATGACTATTGTATTATTGTGAAATTGAAACGGAATTCTATTGTTTTCCTTTTCGTTGACATATTATTTTTTTTCTTGACTTTAAGGTAAAAAAGGTGGAAAAGAGAGGGAAAAGGCTAGAGTTAAAGAGGACAAATTGACGCCAAGTGATGATGAGCTTAGAGATGCAATATGCAAAATTCTGAAGGAGGTTGATTTCAATACGGTAAGATCTGTCATCATTGCTGCCTTTGGTGGTAATAGGCTAATAAACTGTTAGAAAGGAGGCCATAAATGCAGCATGCTGGATACATGTCATTGCCATCATGGTTGTTAAAACCATGTTCCAAATCATGAAAGTGTATGTATTAATGCATCAAACACCAAAAAAAAGAGCTAACTTGGCTAAAAATCAGCCATGAGCAAAATCGTTTGTGAGTTGCTTGCTAACTCGTTGAGCTCAATGAGTTATAGGCTGGTTTTAATGAGTTCCTTTTTAGCCCATTTCCATGGTGATTGAGCAACTTTTTAAAGCCTGCACATATCTGTTTGCCTACTCTGCACTGTTTTAATGGCCACATATATAATCCCACATGGATGGCAACCTTTTTTCTCAGGCAAGACCCTTTTTGTCATCCTTATCTTTAACACTCATGCTCCTAAGATATATATGAAAGGAAAGGGTACTAATCTTTTGCTCCTATGCTTAACTTAAGAAATACATATAATCTTCTGTTTTTTTCCTTGGGTTTAATGAGTACGTTGTTTATGGTAAAATCTCGACTTTGTAAAATACTTAATATTTTTTTCTCCCCGGGTCATGTAAGTGCTGCTGTTAATTATTTATTGAATGAAACATGATGCATGAGTTAATCACTTATCTGCGTCGAACTTTGGCGGTTCTATCTTTTCAGGACAGATTCTATGTTCATCAAAAAATTAATAGTCTGTATGAACTTTGGATTTAACCAAGTATTAAGCATTTCTTTGGTAACCATGTAGTCAAAATTTGTTGAGAGCTTTTGTGTTTATTTTTGCATTTATTATTATTAGGCCTTTATGTAGTAGGTAAACTCTTGCATTTTCACGATCAGTTTTACTATCCTAGTCATTCAGACCTAAAACAATCCA
>Ga0307508_10007472_pt1 | contig 10172 bp, 5 predicted proteins | sample 9_EM_MG_FD_203089 | JGI IMG/M metagenome (GOLD analysis project Ga0307508, IMG submission 203089) | Populus trichocarpa ectomycorrhiza microbial communities from riparian zone in the Pacific Northwest, United States - 9_EM | ecosystem: Host-associated > Plants > Roots > Unclassified | place...
ATTACCTGCCTCACCATCAAAGGTCAAAATTCCATGTATATAGCGCAGGGGGTGGGTGTTCGCCTCGCGATTCGAAAAAACATCCAGAAGTTCGTACCCGGCGACCAGTGCTACCTCATTCCCTTCGTACGACTCCAGATTAATCACTGCAGCCTCAAGTAGGCTGATCTCGCTGACGAGCAAGGGGGTATTGTCACGGCCTTTTGTCAACGTCAATCCGGCTCGCGCATACAGTGTTGGTACAAGTGTTGATCCGCTGGCGCGGGCGATCGTCTCGTAGCCGGCATCGCTCAACTCGGCGATTTTAGTATGGGCATGCTCTAGAACCTCTACGAGGGAAACCAGCTCTTGAGCGGTGATTGGGATGGCTCCCGAGGTCGTCGGCAAAGTCATGAGCTTTCGAGATTGATCCCGGTGACGTCGGCGCATCAAGCTAAGCTCCTGGAGGGCTGGCAGGCCGCTCCTGGAGGATCCGACCATCCGCAACGAACTCGGCGGACTTTTGAAGTGGGCGCTTCGTTAGGTTGCCAACCGATATCTGAAGTGTAGCGAAAAGCCTTTCTTTGTCGACTCGATCAGTCGTGCTTTGCTTCAACATGCCCTATCTTTGCAATCAGTATTGTCGGTGTGTAGCCGCCCGCGAGACCAGCCGACCAGATGCCGCATGCCACGCCTGCACCGAAGGGCGCGATGCCCACGCGGCGGCGCCCTCCGATTTCGCCGAGGGGCGGCGGGTTGCCGGATGCCGGGGTTGTCCGCTCGCAGTACTCGGCCCCGCCGAGCCGAAGCTCGGCGGGGCCGAGAAAGGCCTGCCCTCTGATGACCAATAGCGTCAGAGAAGTTTTCCTCCAGGGTCGCCCGTTACCGTGCGCAGTACGCTGCTACATGATTTTGGGCGGCTGTTCAGCCTTTGTTGAGGTCACGTCGCTATCTCGTTCTCCGTGGTTTCCGTACCGCAATCGCGATAGTCGTACCGACGATGATTCCAGGAATTACCAGGAAGCCGAGTGTCAATTTTGGCATTGCGAGGTGGGCCAGATAGATGCTGCTCACACTGGCGACTGCCGCGATGATGGACCCTATACGGTCGGGTTTATGATTCCGGGAGTGCATTTGTGCCCCTTTTTAGCCCCATCGGTAACTGCCCATTCCGGCTGCACAGCCGAAGGCGCCGTTGAACCCGGCCGCGGCCCAGTCGACTGGCCCAGACCACCAGCCATACGCGAGAGTCGCTCCACCTGCACCTCCGCCCCACCACGCGCACTGTCTGACGTAGTGATTGCGCGACACGCGGCCGCCCCAGCGCCGAAAAGCATAATAGGTGTAACGCACGAAGCGGTGGCGTCTCGCCCAGTGACTGACATGTTGTCTCACATGCCGCCAATAATGGTGCCCCCACCACCAGCGTCCGTCGAGGTCGTAGCGGTTGAGCGGGTCGCCGTTGCAGTAGTCGTAGGCATTGGCGCTGCCGCCGGGGACAGGGTCGACGGACAGGAATCGTCCGGTGGTCGGGTCGTAGAGGCGTACGCCCATGAGGGTCACGTTGTCGGGGGTTTCGGTGGAGCGTTGTTTGCCGCCGAGCCAGCCGAAGCGGGTGGGGTCGGTGCCGGGCAGCAGGTTGCCGTACTCGTCATAGGTGTTGACCACCGGGGTGGTGTTGTCCACGAGCGGGATCTGGGTGGTGATGTCGCCGTGGAGGTCAGCGAGTTGTAGGACGACGTCACCACTCGCGCTGGTGGTGGCGATCAGGCTGCCGGTCAGGTCCTCCAGGCTTCGGCTGATGGCGCCGTTGCCCTCCTCCGTCCAGTCCGGACTGTCGCCGTCGCCGCCATAGTGACCGGTCTGGGCGGTGTCCGCGTTCCAGGTGCCGTCCTCGGCCTGCCTTTCGGTGGTCGAGGAGGCGAGTCGTCCGGACGCGTCCAGGTTCCAGGTCGTGCGCTTGTCGCTCGCGGTGATCTGGCGGACGAGGTCGTTGGCGTAGTAGGCGTTCTGGGTGCCGCCGGCTTGTGTGGTGCGGCCGAAGGCGTCGTAGACAGTGCCGGAGGCGATCAGCCGGTCGGCGCTGTCGTAGGTGTAGTTGACCGTGCTGGTGGTGGGATCGCCTCCGTCGACGTCGTCGACCGTCGTGGTCAGCGAGTTGCGGTTGGTGTTGTCGTCGAACGCGTAGGCCCGATGGGTGGTGACGCCGGCTTCGGAGTCGTCGACCTTGGTCAGGCGACCCGCCGCGTCGTAGCCGTAGTCCTGGTAGGCGCCGCCGCCGGTGTAGATGGTGCGGCTGACGACCTGGTCGTGGATGTTCTCACTGGTGGATTCGCCCTGGACGGTCCAGCCGGATTCCCAGTGCCAGTAGCGGGAGGTCTCATTGCCGGTGGGGTCGAGGTCGAACTCGACGTTCATGTTCCATGGCAGCACCTCCTTGTACAGGCGGCCGTCGGAGTCGTAGGAGCCGGTGATGTCGCCGATGGTGCCCATGACCGAGTCGTGGATGTGGCTGGGCAGGCCGGCGGGGTTGTCGTAGTCGTAGGTGATCGTCGACGGGGCCGAGTCGGTGACCCGGACCTTGCGGTCGCGGTTGTCGTACTCGGTGTGCGTGACGTTGCCCGCACCGTCGTCGTAGGCGATCTCCCGGCCGAGCGCGTCGGTGGTGTGGGTAATGGTGGCGGTGCCGTTGGAGACGGTCGCCACGTCGCCGCTGGTCGAGTCGTAGGTGGTGGTCTGGGCCGGCACTACCGTTCCGATACCGCCTGTGACCTGGGTCTGCTGCAAGCGGCCTGCGACATCGTAGGTGTTGGTCGTGGTGCGGGTGACGCTGTTGGCCGTCTCGGTGACCTTGGCCGGGTTGCCCCAGCGGTCGTACTCCGTGGTCTTGACCGGCAGCTCGGTCGGGTTGGAATCGCCCCCGGTGATCGCACCGGCCGGACCCGTGGAGCAGACGAGGTCAGCCCATTCCGGGCGTCCGTTACACGTGCCGGTTCCGGTTGCTGCCCAGTAGCTGGTCACGGTGGCGCCGGCGTCGGCTCCGGTGGACTTGGGCAGCGTGGTCTTGGTCACCCGGCCCTGGGCGTCGTAGCTGGTGGTCTTGGTCAGCTTCAGCCCGTTCGGGTCGGTCGTCACGCTGGTGGGCAGGCCCTTGGCCCAGTCGTAGGCGGTGGAGGTGGTGCGCACGTCCCCGTCTGTCGGATAGCCGTCGATCGTGGCGCCCACCTTGGTGGTGGTCACCTGGTCGGTCACCGTGGCGGTGCCGTCGGTGGGACGACCTTCGTCGTAGGTGTTGACGGTGTGCTCGCGGGCGGCGACCTGGACGCCGGCCGGGAGGTCGGGGCTGTCCGAGTCACCCGCGAGGGCGTGGGTGAGGGTGACCAGGTGCAGCGGACCGGACTCCTCCAGCTCCCGCTTGCCGTCGGTCGAGTACACCGAGACGGTGCCGAGCTGTCGGGCCCGTTCGGCTGGGGAGTCGGAGAGGATGTCGAGCTGGCTCTGGGTGTTGACCTGGTAGTCGGCGCTGCCCAGGGCCAGTTCGCGGTTGGTGGCGGTCAGTTCGAAGACGGTGTTGCCGAACCGGTCGTACTGCTTGGTGGTCAGGTGCCGGCCGGGCAGGCCGGTGTTGACCTGGCGTCCGGAGGCATCGGTGTAGGTGACGGTCGCCTTGTCGTAGTCGGCCGCGGCCAGGTCACTTCCGGTGTGGGAGGAGGGAACCTGGTCGGAGGGGAAGATGGCGGCGGCGTCCGTGGGAGCGTCCGTCTGGCCCCACGTCGCGGTGTCGCCGGGCGCGACCTGGTTGGGGGCCTTGTCGCCGGACAGCGGCACGTCGTAGACGACGGAGGTGGTGGCTTTGGAGCCGTCCTGCGTGTCCTTCGTGCCCGCCGTCAGAGTCGGGCGGGAAGCCGACAGCAGCATGCCGTCGCCTGCCACCGAACTGCTGCCCGCAGTGCCGTACTCGAACGTCCACGGCAGTTCACCCGGCGGGGTCAGCGTTGTGACACGCCCCGCGGAGTCGTAGCCGTAGGCCGTCTTCAGCGTCGGGGAGATGCGTGGGTCCCACTGCTCGCGCAGCAGCCCCTGGGTGTCGTAGGCGTACTGGGAGACGACCGTGGCCGTCGCGGCCGAGGCACCGGGGTCGGTGGCCCACAGACGGATCTGCTTGACCTGCCCGGTGTAGTCGCCGAAGGCCGAACTCGTGGCCGTGGTGGAGGTCGCGTACACGTACTCCAGCATCCGGCAGCCCTTGGTCGACGGCGTGGCCGCGCAGGTGGTGGCCGACACTGCCGAGGTGGGAGCGATGACGTACTTGGGCCGGGCCAGCGTCTTGCTGTCCACCGTGGTCTTCTCCGAGATCACCGTGGTGGTGGACTGGTCCGTCGGCAGGAAGGTGGTGGCCAGCTGCCAGGTGGTGGCGGTGGAGTCGACCTTGCTGAATACCGACGTCGTGCCTTCGACGTCCTTCAGCGTGAAGGTGCCCGTCAGCGAGCCGGTCAGCATCAGGTCCTCCGCCCCGGTCTCCGGCTTCCAGCCGCCGCCGCTGGTCGCGGTGAAGCCGGTCTCGTCGCCGTCCACGTCCACGACCGCCACCGAGGTGGCCGATGTCTTGTGCACATAGGACCAGTCGCTGTCGGAGATCTCCGCAGTCGTGCCGGCGGTCCACTGTGGTCCGAAGATCGAGGCTTGGCCTTCCTGCTGGGCGCCGTTGGAGGGGCGCCGGGAGGAGTACGTCCGCGAGACGCTCATGTCGAGGACCGAGGTGTCTGTGGCTGACAGGCCGTAGTCGCCGGTCAGCGTGTTCACACTGCCCGGACCGACCTTCTCGCTGGGCGCCTGCCCTGCGTTGCGGTCCACCGTGATGGTGGTGGCCGGTGATGCGTCGGTGGTGGTGCCGTCGGTGAACACCGCGCGGACGTCGACCGGGCCGTCTTCGCTGAGAGTGTCGGTGACATTCCAGGTCAGGGTTTCGGCAGTGCCGCTGGTGACCGTGGCGGGCCAGGCGGACAGGGTCGAGCCGTCAGCCTTGCGGACATCCGTTGCGGGGACGTCCTGCCAGGTGTCGGTCTCTCCCCGCCGGTACTGGTAGCGCACTCCGGTGTCACTCGCCTTGCCCTGACCTGTCAGTTCCGTACGCCGGGCGGGACGGTCACCGGCGCCGGGGGTGAGCAGGGCGGCGCCGGAACCGGCGTAGAAGGTGTAGCCGGTGGAGGTGGAGACGTTGCCCGCCGCGTCTTTGGTGCGTGCGGTCAGCGTGTGCTTGCCCGCGCGGAAGACCGGCTTGGCAGTGACCGCGCTACCGGTGGTGGCCGCCGACTGCCAGGTGCCGCCATCCAGGTTCCACTGGGCTTCCTTCACGTCGCTGCTTGGCGGGGTGAGGGTGAACGAGCCGGTGAAGTCGCCGTTGGCGTCCGGTGTGCCCGACCACTGCCCGGCTGGGAAGTCGGTAGAGGAAGCCGTTGTCGTAGCCGGGGCCGTGGTGTCGACCGTGAGGGTACGGAAGGCCGACCAGGCGCTGTTCGCGCTTCCGTCCGAGGAACGCGAGCGCCACTTGTAGGTGCCCTGCGCCAGCGCCGTGGGCGTCCAGGTGGCCGTCGCACCGGAGGCGACGCTGCTGCTGGAGCCCGACTGCAGCGCGGAGGTGCCGTTGGAGGTCCAGACCTCGTAGTCCAGCGTGACCTGCGAGCCGTCGCCGTCCAGTGCCTTCGCCGACAAGGTCGGGGTGGTGTCGTTGGTGGCGCCCTTGTCTGCCGGGGTTATCAGGGTGGGAACGTTCGGGACGGAGTTGTAGGTCACCGACACGTATGGCGTGTTGGAGGCGGCGTTGCCGGAGTTGAACCGCTTCCAGCCGTACGGGTCGGTCTCGTCCGAGGCTTGCAGCCCAAGATGGTTGGTGGCGTTGCCGTTGTTGGCCCAGATCTGAGCCAGCGACTTGATGTCGGTGCTGACCCAGCCGTCGTTGCAGGAGCTGGAGTAGCCCTTGGTCTGGGTGCTCGTAGCGTACTTCGTCGTGCCCCAGTTCGGCTGGTCCGTCCAGCGGGTGCTCGTGGAGGCGGCACCCGTGCCGTACACGTCCCAGCTCTTGGCCGTGCACGACCAGGAGTGGAACTCGTACAGGTTCAGCTTTGCCGCGGTGATCTGCTTCCCGGTGATGTTCTTCATCGGGAACGACAAGAACGAGCGGGCCACCTGGTCCGATCCGTTGTTGCCGATCTTCAGCTCGGTGGCGGCCGACTCGTCGGTGGTGTAGCCCTGCTGGACGAACGTGTCGAAGCTGCTGCCGACGTTGAGGGACGGGTCGATGGTGACTGGGAACTGCGTCTTGTGATCAGCGAGGAACCCGGCGTCCGGAGTCAGCGTGATGGTGATGGTGTCGCCGTCCTGTGCGACCTTCACTCCCACCTTCGCCTGATGGGTGTGTTCCCCGGAGTTCTTGTCCGTTTGGGCGTCCCACATCACCGGAGAGGGCAAAACCCCCGCGCTCTTGCCCTTGGCGTCGGTGAAAGTGACCGACCCGTCATCGTGCGCTATCGCGGTCAGCCCCTTGGCCTTCAGGCTGTAGGCGACCTGGCCGTTGGCATCGACGGCGGAACGATTCTTCAGCTCCAGAAACTGCTCATAACCCGTGCGCGTGGACTCGATCAGCAGGTCGGTGGCCGGCAGCGCGTCCTTGTACCGGGCGACCGTGTCATCGGCGCCCTCGATCGTGGGCTCCGGCAGTGCGCCGTACCAGCCGAGCTGCAGCTGCCGACCCTCACGATCTTCCACCGTGACCAGCGGCACCGGCCCCGCTGCACTCTTCTCGCCAGCAACCTTCAGACCCTTCGGCGCGCCATGCTTGCCGGCCAGAGTCAGCCCCTGGGGATGCCCCTTTGCCCTGATCGACCCATCACTGGCCTGTTCCAGTGCCGGGTCGACGCTATGCCAGGAGCCGTCGTCGCCCCTGAAGCGAATCGGTCCGGCGTACGCCCTCTCCGTGACCGTCCCGTCTGGGTTGACATAAGTGGTAGAGGTCTCCGTGCGCGCGTCCGTAGCCTCTATAAGGCGGTTCTGGATCTTGGCCTTCAGTCGCGCAGCGGCAACAGAGCCCGCGGTGGCGGGACCGAGCTTCTTGGGACTCCTGCCGGCGGCCGTCGTGCTCTTGGCGGACGCTTCCTGCGGCAGAGCCACGGCCTGGCCCGTCGACTCAATGACTACGGCAGCCTCAAGGGCCATCAGCAAGGTCAGCCCCGCAGCGACGGGGCGCAGACGATGCAGGGAGGACAGTGACAGATAGGGCTGCTCGGACCCTGCGGCTCTGTGCCGCGAGGGTCTATGGAACAGGAATGGCACGTGAAGTCCCTTCTGGCGCAGTTGCCTCACTGCGCCGGTCGGCGATCTTCACATGCGAATCACAACCTGTCATGGCCCTTTGCATGCCCGGCACTTGAATAACGACACCTTGTAAATATGCATATACATCCCCTATTTCCCAATAATGGCTATATGTACTTTACTTTCGCATGGCAAGTGGGGTAAGCGCATACTCGATGAAACGGTCTTCAATTGAACTTTTGCGCCTTGGGTAAGACTTTTACCGATCTTGATCAGGTGTGCATGTTGCATTTCGGTCAACGAGGGTGATTTAGCGCCGCTCTCACATGCGATCGCTCTGGGCTTGCCTGCCATGGCGCCCGTCGATCGCCACGCCAGTGGGTCCTCAGCGAGACAGGGACCGATAGGAGCCGCCGACCGTGACGTCACCCGATCCGGCAATATCCCTACACCTGTTGCGATGGACAAGCTCAAGTGCAAAGGCGCTGAGCTGCATCAAAGCCGCAGTGTGCTGCGCCAACCCGCCACTGTTCCGCGAGTACGTCAACCGCCTCTTCGCCTACACGCAGAGCCGCACCAGCCGTGTCGGCGAGACCGTCTGAGAGGCGCAGCCCCCTGGCGTCGCGATGGGCCGCAGGGCTCAGGTGGTGGTCCGCGACGCGATCAACCGGTTGGTGAGTTCCACCGTGGCCAGGTACCACCAGAAGATCCAGTCGAGGAATGCTTCGTCGTACTCGCGTTGCTGACCGGCATTGCTGTGTCGCAGGTCGAAGCTGTTGGCGATCTGGGACAGGGCGCCTTCGTCCTTCTTGTGGAGGTGCTCTTTGATCAGGGCGCGGCGTTCATCGAGGATGCGGGCGAGGCTGACGATCGCCGATCTCTTGCTCTCAGTCGATGTGTCACGTCCTCGGAAGAGCGCGATGGCGTGGCGCACGCCGACCGGTGGTGTCGGGCGGGGTGTCGTTGAGGGCGCGGTGTACCAGCTGGCTGCGGGCATCGTCAGTGACAGCGACCAGGTGCCCGAGGTCCTCGCCTTCCGTGGCGAGTTCGTACTCGATGCCAGCCGAGCGCAGGAGCTGATTGATCTTCCATAGGCGCAGGACGCGTGCCGGACAGTTGTGGAATTCCGAGTGGTGCCATCCGCAGCCGCTGTAGGAGTGGTAGCGCCGCATGCGGGGGCGGCTCACCAGGTCGTGGAAGAGCTCGATCAGCCCGTAGAAGGTGTCTTCGTCCCACGTCTCCGGTGTCAGAGGCCACAGATCAGGGATGCGCAGGCGTCTTTCGATCACCTTGGGAGCGTCGGGAAGTTCGCTGCGATCGTCGACGCATTCCTCGCCGAACACCTCAACCAGGTAGCCCTTGTCCTCGAACTCGCCGACGATCCGTGCGAAGTCACGCTCTGTGTCCCGTGGAGTGCTGCCGTCATGCGACAGCCCACTGCCGCGGCGCTGCGGCCAGTAGGGCCGGGGGCCGCCGCGTGCCGGAGCTCGCTCGGTTGACCAGTCCGGTGAACCACTCCCGTTTGCCCGTCCCGGCTCGGTTGCCCCAACCCGGAGTGGTGGACGGCCAGGGGTCGTCCGTGGGCGCATCACGGTCTGGCAGCTCCTCGAAGTCCGCGACCGCGCTGGCGCCGGCCAGTGTCTCGGTGATGAGCCAGGTAGCTCGGTCTACCCATGAAGAGTCCGAGGCGCGAAGGATGCGCTCGCCTTCAGACACGAGTAGCTCTGCGGGCCGGAGGAGTTCGTGGTTACTCAGGTCCAGACTCGTTGCAACATCATCACCCATCAGGGATGTGTCCCAGCCCTGAGTGACGGATTCGCGTCTCAGCCTCGGATGAGATCCTGAAACTGCGGACATCCGACGGCATGCCACTCCCTGACCAGGACTTCCCCCTTCACAACCACGACCTCGGCGTGCCAGGGCAGGCAGTCGTGACACGCATGGATCTCGTACGAGTTGCCATCGTCATCGAACGCCCTGAGGTCGACGGAGCCGACGGGCGCCGGGTAGGTGACGTCTTGCTGCGAATCGAGCGTTCTGCCATGTCGGTCAGTATCTACGCGCTCCAGCGTTCGGACGGCCTTTCGGGGCCGGGCCCACGCGCCAGGCTTTCCCTGCGGCGCCGCGCCCACGGCTGGTTCTGGGAAGAGAAGCCGTCCGGCCAGAACTGAACTGCGCACGAGGGGCGCGATCTCACCGGGCAAGAGGGCACCTCCTAGCGGTCCCTGGCCCAACGGCTCATGTCGCGCCAGGGACCGACCCCTTCGCCGCGCCGGCCGGAGCGGCGCCGGCTGTACCGGCGGCCAGTGGGTACTGCGCTGCTCCTGACTCTCCGCCACCAATCCTTGTGGAGGCTGACCGAGGCGTCGGGCGTTGGCTCCGCTAGTTCAGAGAAGGTTCATCGGGGCTCCGGTGAGGGCGGGGACACGTCGTGAACTCCAGAAGTCTGCGCGCGTAGAGGTGAACGTCACAAGTCCCCTCCGCAGTGCCCGGATTCACCCATGATTCACGCGATGGTGTGATCATGTCCGGGCATGCGGATGGCACTTGGGGGCCCTGGGTAGGGCCCGGCTCATGACGCAGCAGCCCTTCGAACTCCCGCACTTCTACATGCCGTATCCCGCGCGGCTGAACCCGCACCTCGACGAGGCCCGGGCCCATTCGTCCGTGTGGGCGCGCGAGATGGGCATGCTGGAAGGGTCCGGGGTCTGGGAGCAGTCCGACCTCGACGCGCACGACTACGGCCTGCTCTGCGCCTACACGCACCCCGACTGCGACGGCCCCGCCCTCTCGCTCATCACCGACTGGTACGTGTGGGTGTTCTTCTTCGACGACCACTTCCTGGAGATCTTCAAGCGCACCCAGGACCGCGTCGGCGGCAA
>Ga0307508_10007473_pt1 | contig 10171 bp, 9 predicted proteins | sample 9_EM_MG_FD_203089 | JGI IMG/M metagenome (GOLD analysis project Ga0307508, IMG submission 203089) | Populus trichocarpa ectomycorrhiza microbial communities from riparian zone in the Pacific Northwest, United States - 9_EM | ecosystem: Host-associated > Plants > Roots > Unclassified | place...
CGCCTGGCCCGGCAACGTCCGCGAGCTCCGCAATTACCTCGAATGCTGCCTGGTCCTCGGCCGACCCGCACCCCTGCCCGACGTGCGGTTGGGCGACGAGGGCACGACTCCGGCGCACCGGCTCGCGATCGATCTCGACCTACCCTACGCCGACGCGCGCGCCCGCTGCATCGCCGAGTTCGAGCGCGCCTTCGTGACCGAGGCCTTGCGCAAGAGCCATGGAAACATCGCGCGCGCCGCGGCTCTTGCCAAGGTCGATCGGGCGCACCTCTGGCGCATGGTGAAACGCTCCCGGAGTTGATCCGGATGTCTGCGGGACATCATTCGATGACGGCGAAACAACGCTTCGGCCCTGCATTCCTCGCCGCATTCTTCACGAACCGAACGATCTCCATGGCGTAGGCGGGCGCGCGGCCGGGCACCGCTGGCACCGCGCTTGCCCTTCGTGCGCGCCATGAGCCGACGACGAATCGCCGCAGCCGCCTCGCTCTTCCTCTACACCCTCATCGGGTCGATCATCGGGCCGCTCTTCGGAGGCTGCGGCGATCGGCAGGCCGATACGGCCTCGACGTCGATTGGCGTCGTCCAGAGAGCGGACGCGCGCGCGGTCTTCATTGAAGACGCGCGGACGATCGGGCCCGACGCCCCCGCGATCGCCGTCATCGATGCCGCCGTGAACGCCACCGACGCCGCGGTGCACGTGCCCGACGCCCGCAGCGATGGCCCCGACGCGGGCGGTCCCCTCTGCGGCACCGGCGTCGTCGACCCAGGCGAGGAGTGCGACCCCGGCGCGCCGTCCGCCGGCGGCAATGCTGGCAATGATTACGACTGCTACGGTCCGTGGACCTTGCCGGAGGGCGCCTCGTACCAGCCCCCCGACCCGGGCGAGGACACGGTGCTGCCGGCGACGGGCGCAGTCGAGGCGCCGTCGTGCGGTCCGGGCTGCTACTACCACTTGCCGGGGTCGCCCTGATGATCCCAATGACAATGATGAGAGGCCTGGTCCTCGTGGCCGCGATGGGGCTGGCCGGCTGCGGATCGCCGCCCCCGCTGACAGTGCCGGCGCCGGCAAGCCCCGCTCCGGTGGAAGAAGCGACGCCGGCGCCCGTGCCGCCATCGACTCCTGACCTGACCTCCGGGGTCTTCCGCGTCGCGATCGGCGGCTCACCGACGATGGGATCGCCCGATGCGCTGGTCACCATCGTCGCGTTCGGCGACTACACCTCGGCGTCGAGCCGGTCGTCCGACCGGGTGCTGCGCGACCTCGTCGGCTCCCGCGGCGACCTTCGATATGTGTGGAAGCATGCGAAGACGGGCTCCAGCGCGGCGGATGGGCCGCGCGCGACGGCGCTCGCCCTCGCCGACGCGGCGAATCGAGCCGGGACCTTCTGGGCGATGCATCGCAAGCTCATGGAGATGGATCTCCGCGACGACCGCGCGCTGCAGCAGGCGGCGCGCGAGGCCCACATCCCCGCCGGCGCCCGCGGTGACCTCGGCGAGCGCGTCCGCTCCGACTATCGGCAAGCCCGCGAGCTCGTCGTGACCGTCGAGCCGGCGATCTACATCAACGGCCGTCTCCTCGTGCGCGCCATCTCCGTCGATCGGCTCGTCGAGCTCGTCGACGAGGCCGCCATCGACGGACAGCGGGCGAGAGACGCCGGCGTCCCCGCGCGCGACGTCTACGCGCGCCTCATCGCCGACGGTGCATACCCGGGCGCGGCGCCGGCCGAGGGCCTCCGGGTCCAGGGGCTGGCCGTCGGTCCCGACGAGGTCCGGCGCGAGGTCGAGCCCGGGTCGGGGCCGTGGCTCGGCGGGTCGACAGGAGCACCGGTCCAGATCGTCTGGTTCGGCGATCTGCGCTGTCCGTTCACGGCGAGACAGGCGGCGAGCCTCGCGGAGCTCGTGGCGGCGCGACCCAGAGACGTGCGGGTGACCTGGCGCCACCTGCCGCTCGACCTCCACCCCGACGCCAACCTGGCGCACCGGGCCGCCGCGGCCGCCGGCGAGCAGGGCCGGTTCTGGCCCTTCGCCAGGCGCGTCCTCGCGCACCCGGGCGAGCTCGATCGTGAGGCGGCGATGCGCCTCGCCGCCGACCTCGGGCTCGACCTCACGCGCTTCGCCGCCGACCTCGAGAGCGCGGAGCTCGCCGCGCGCATCGAGGCCGATCGCGCCTACGCGCGCGGGCTGGCCGCCGACATGGTGCCCTCGACGCTGTTCATCGACGGCAGCCGCGTCACCGTCGCCGCGCCGCTTGCGATCCTCGAGGAGCTCGTCGATGATGCGGTGCGCGAGCGGCGAGCCACGCTCGCGCAGGCCCGCCACGGAGGTACGAGGTGAACGACCCCGACGATGTCACCGCGATCCTCGCCGAGCTGCGTCGTCGGGGCGACGGGGCGCGGCCGCCGGCGAGCGCGGCGTCGCTCGAGCGGCTGGGCGCGGCGCTCGATGCTGCCGTCCCTGCGCCGATCCTCGCGCTCTACCGGGCCTTCGACGGCACGCCCCCGTCGGGCAGCTCGCTGCCGATGCGGCTCCTCTCCGTCGACGAGGCGGTCGCCCTCCGGGCGTCGACGCGCTCCTGGGTACCGGCGATCGCGGGGCTGCGCTTCTTCTTCACCGATGGGCAATCCGGCCTGGCCGGCGTCGCCGTGTCCGGCCCGGTGGCGGGCACCGTGGCGACCGCGATCCAGGGTCGACCGTCGTACGCCCCGCGGTTCCGCTCGGCGGCGCGCTTCCTCACCGCGCTGCTCGAGCTCGACGAGGACGACGACTGGGAGGAGATGCGCTTCGACTATCCCGCGACCCGCGCCGACGCCATCGATGAAGCGGTCGATGAAGCGGCTGACGACGCCCTCGTCCAGAGGCTCGAGCGCTGGACCGCCGGCGGGCCGGACGCGCGCGCCCACCGCGTCGCCTGCTTGCTCGCCGTCGTGCCGCCCTCGCAGGCCGGCCGCCTGGTCGCCCACGTCGACGACCCCGACGATCAGCTCGCCGACGCCGCCTGCGCCCACCTCGGCAAGCTCGGCTTCGCGGCCGCGGTGCCGCGCCTCCTCGACGTGGCGTTCGGCGACCGAGGCGTCCCCGCTGGCGCCGCCGTCGGCGCGCTCATGACGATCGGGAAACCGGCTATCGCCCCCACGCTGGCCCGGCTCGCCTCGGGTCCGGTGTCCAACGCGCGCGCGGCCGCGTCGATCCTCGACCGGGCCGGCGTCGACGTGCGGGAGCACGAAGGGCGCTGGCAGTACCGAGAGGGAGAGAAGGCCGCGTGGCGGGCGATCCCCGAGCGCGAAGCCTGATTACCAGCCAATCGCGACGATCATGTACTGCGGATTGGCGCGGGAGATATAGGTCGAATAGGAGCCAACGTCGTCATACGGGAAGCCATAGGCCTTTCCCGAGATCCCGTGATCGTGCCAGAACTTGGCGTAGTAGTTCGCCGGCGGCCCCGAATAGAAGGTCGATGGATTGGCCCAGAGCTGCTGGTTGGCGAGCTTTCCGTCGCCCGTGAAGGTGCCGGCCGCGGCGCCCACGTGGCGGAAGATCGCCGCCGAGAGGTTCGGTTCCGCGCCGAGGCCCGAGCCGTTGGGGCCGGGCTTGGCCACGGTGATGCCGTTGGCGGCCCACAGCGCATCGACGAAGCTGTCATAGTAATGCTCGTAGAGACCACCGGTCTTGAACTCGCCCGCGCCAGGCTCGACGATGCGATAGGGCGCGAAGGGCGCCTTCGCCAGGTGCTCGAACTCGGCGGGCACCTCGTCGATGAACCTCTGGAAGGTCGCGGCGCGATCCTCGAGGAAGGTCTGGTAGTCCTCGCCCACCGTCGCCTCGAAGCCGTCGGCGCAATGGAGGAGCATCGCGATCTTGACGCCGAACGCGTCGACGCGGGTGGTGTTGCCGTTGTACTGGCTCGCGCCGATGGTGTGCTCGATGAAGTCGAAGTACTTGCTCTTCGATGGGTCGGTTGCGCAGCTGGCCTCGCCTTGCGGGCAGAGGTAAAAGTACATCCGGCCCGAGGCGTTGGCCGGCATGTCGTAGCTCGACTTCTCCGCGATCGAATGGAGCTCCGAGATGGCGCCGCTGTGGAAGCCCCAGAAGATCTGACCGTCGTCGAGCTTGCCGTTGGTGCGGTTCAGGAACTTGAAGGTCATGACCTGGGTCGCGGCCGGGATGTCGCTCCGGTCCCAGAAGTCGGCCGGAGCCGGAGCCGCATCGGCACGCGGAGGGGCGGCGTCGGGGTGCGCGGCACCGTCGGGCTGCACGGCGGCGTCGGGGTGCGCGGCGCCGTCGGGGTGCGCGGCGCCGTCGGGGTGCGCGACGCCAGCATCGAAGCCGGCGTCGCTGGAGGAGCCCGAGCTTCCGCACCCGGCAGCCACGCTCGAGCACGCGACGAGGACGGCGATCAGAGCGCAGCGGCTTACCTTGGAGACGTTTACGTTCTCTATTGAGCTTGGCAAGCGCTCATCCTAGCGCCGTCTCAGAAAGGCCACCAACATGATTCGCGTGTACGGCATCATACAAACATGATCTGCATTGTTCGCCACGGAGCAACCGAGTGGTCGGAGAGCGGGCGCCATACCGGCCGAACCGATGTGGCCCTCATCGAGGAGGGACAGACGCAGGCGAAGGCGCTCGCCCCGCTCTTTGCCGGGCGCCCCTTCACCCGCGTCCTCACCAGCCCGCGGCGGCGGGCCCGCGAGACCGCGGCGCTGGCCGGGTTCCCGCAAGCCGAGGTGACCGACACGCTGCAGGAGATCGACTACGGAGAATACGAGGGCAAGACGCGCGCCGAGATCCACCAGGCCTTTCCCGGCTGGGAGCTCTTCCTCCACGGCGCGCCCGGCGGGGAGTCGGTCGCGGACGCGTCGCTGCGGGCGCGCAGCCTCCTCGCCGGCCTCGACCGCCACGGGGACTACCTTCTCTTCTCGCACGGCCACTTCTCACGGTTCGTGGCCACGGCCTACCTCGGCGCCGATCCGAAATGGGGTCGCCACCTCCGCCTCGATCCGACGGGCGTCGCGGTTCTCGGCGAAGAGGGCGAAATCCCGAGCCTGCTCCGCTGGAACGACAGGCACCACCTGGGCATCGGGTTGCCGCGGGTCAGGGGATCTTAGCCGGCGGCTCACGTCCGTTTGCATCGCCGCGATGGTTCAAAGTACCGTGGGCTCCGTGTTGACGGCCAAGCCGCGCATGCCCCCCGAGGCTGCTGAGTCGCTGTCGATCGCGGAAGCGCGGGCGCTCGCGATCACCGCGCAGGCGCTCGCCGCCGCGCGCCCCAAACGGGTCACGCGACCCCGGCTCGCCGCGCTCGCCCGCGCGCTCGGCGTGATCCAGATGGACTCGGTCAACGTGCTGTCGCGCTCGCACTACCTGCCGGCCTTCTCGAGGCTCGGCGCCTACGATCGCGACGCCCTCGACGCGCTCGCGTGGGAGCCGCCGCGCACGCTGTTCGAGTACTGGGGCCACGAGGCGTCGCTCCTGCCCGTCGACCTGCAGCCGCACTTTCGCTTTCGCATGGCCGAGGCGGCCAACGAGGCCTGGGGCCACATCCGGCGGCTGGCGCGGACCAACCAGGCGTTCATCGCCGACGTGCTGGGCGTCGTTCGCGAGCGCGGTCCCATCGCGGCGGGCGACATCGAAGTCGCGGAGGCGGTGAAGAAGAAGCAGAAGGGTGGCTGGTGGTCGTGGTCGGACACCAAGACCGCGATCGAGTTCTTGTTCTGGAGCGGCCAGGTCACCACCGCGCGGCGGCGCAGCTTCGAGCGCCTCTACGATCTGCCCGAGCGCGTGCTGCCGCCGGAGGTCATCGCCGCGCCGACACCGTCGATCGCCGCGGCGCACCACACGCTGATCGAGCGTTCGGCGCGCGCGATGGCCATCGGGACCGAGGCCCACCTGCGCGACTACTATCGACTCGCGCCGGCACCGGCGCGTGCCGCGATCGCCGAGCTCGTCGAGGCCGGCGCGTTGATCCCGACCCGGGTCGAGGGTTGGCCGAAGCTCGCCTATCGCCACCGCGACGCGCGCGCCGCGGCGATCGATCCGCGACGCGCCGCTTTGCTGTCGCCGTTCGACAACCTGATCTGGATGCGCGAGCGCACCGAGACGCTCTTCGGCATGCGCTTTCGCCTCGAGATCTACGTCCCCAAGCCCAGGCGCGTGCACGGCTACTACGTCCTGCCGTTCCTCCTCGGCGATCGGCTCGTCGCGCGCGTCGACCTCAAGGCCGACCGCCACTCCGGCACCTTGCTCGCGCACGCCGCGCACGCGGAGGCCGGCGTCGCCAAGCCGGCGGTCGCCGTCGCGCTCGCCGCCGAGCTCCACGCGCTCGCCCGCTGGCTCGGCCTCGCTCGCGTCAACGCCGCGAGGGCCGGAGATCTCGGTCGCGACCTGGCCCGCGCGTGCCGCGCGCCCGCGACCTGACGCCACGGGCGACTGAGTTGTGGTAAACGTTCTTCCGTGTCAGACATCGTCAAGGTCACTCTTCCCGACGGCTCAACCAAGGATGCCGCGCGCGGCACGGTCATCGCCGATTTCGTGCGCACCAGCATCGGCCCCGGGCTCGCCAAGGTCGCGTACGTCGCCAAGCTCGACGGAGCGCAGGTCGACCTGTCGCGACCGCTCGTCGCCGACGCGAAGCTCGAGATCGTCACCACCAAGAGCCCCGAGGCGCTCGAGGTCGCGCGCCACGACGCCGCGCACGTGCTCGCGAGCGTGGTGCAGCGGCTCTACCCGGGTACGCAGGTCACGACCGGCCCCACCACCGACGACGGCTTCTACTACGACTTCGTGCGCGAACAGCCCTTCACGCCGGACGACCTGGAGAAGCTCGAGCAGGAGATCGCCGTCGAGATCAAGGCGGACCACCCGTTCGTGCGCGAGGAGGTCGCGCTCGACGCCGCGATCGAGCTCTTCCGCGCCAAGGGTGAGACCTTCAAGGTCGAGATCATCCGCGGCATCGCCGCCAAGGGCGCCAAGACGCTGACCCTCTACCGGCACGGCGACTGGGTCGACTTCTGCCTCGGGCCGCACGGGCCGTCGACGGGGCGCGTCGGCGTGGTCAAGCTCATGAGCGTGGCCGGCGCCCACTTCCGCGGCGAGAAGGACAACGCCGCGGTCCAGCGCATCTACGGCACGGCCTTCTTCGACAAGAAGCAGCTCGACGCCTACCTCCACCAGCTCGAGGAGGCCAAGAAGCGCGATCACCGCCGTCTCGGCCCGGCGCTCGGCCTGTTCGCGTTCCACGAGTACGCGCCCGGCAGCGCCTTCTGGCTGCCCAACGGCACGACGCTCTTCAACACGCTGCGCGACGCGATGAACCGCCTCGTCAAGGCGAACGGCTACCTCGAGGTGAAGACGCCCCTCCTCTTCAACAAGCGGCTCTGGGAGACCTCGGGCCACTGGGGCAAGTACAAGGAGAACATGTTCCTCGTCCTCGACAACGAGACGGACGAGAAGGCCGGGATCGACGAACGCGTGACCCAGTCGCTGAAACCGATGAACTGCCCGTCGCACCACCTCCTTTACCGGATGGGCAAGCACAGCTACCGCGAGCTGCCGCTCCGCTATTACACGACGGACGTCCTCCACCGGAACGAGGTCTCCGGATCGCTCGGCGGCCTCACGCGCGTGCGTCAGTTCCAGCAGGACGACTCGCACATCTACCTACCCGAGTCCGAGGTCAAGGACGAGGTCGCGCGCATCGTCGCCCTGATGAAGACGGTCTACGGCGCCTTCGGGCTCTCCTTCTCGGCCGCGTTCGCGACCCGGCCCGAGCAGCGCATCGGCGACGACGCGCTCTGGGATCGCGCCGAGTCCTCGCTGCGCGACGCGCTGCTTTCGCTGGGCATCGCCTACACCGAGAACACCGGCGACGGCGCGTTCTACGGTCCGAAGATCGACTTCTCGGTCATCGATTCGATCGGTCGCAGCTGGCAGCTTTGCACGATCCAGCTCGACTACGCCGCGCCGGAGCGCTTCGATCTCACCTATGTCGGCGAGGACAACAAGGAGCACCGGCCCGTCGTCATCCACCGCGCGATCTATGGATCGTTCGAGCGCTTCATCGCCATCCTGACGGAGCACTACGGCGGCGCCTTCCCGGCGTGGCTCGCCCCGGTGCAGGCGCGGATCGTGACCGTCTCGGATCGTTTCGACGAGTGGGCGCGCGCCGTCCAGGAGCGGCTGGTGCGAGAGGGCTGGCGGGTCGAGCTCGACAGCTCGTCGGAGCGGTTGCAGCTGAAGATCCGGAACGCCGAGATCGACAAGATCCCCTACATCCTCGTCGTCGGCGAGAAGGAGGTCGCCGCGCAGGGCGTGGCGCCTCGGCGACGCGGCGGCGCGGATCTCAAGACCATGCCGCTCGACGCCTTCGCCGAGCTCCTCCGCAGCGAGGCCACGCCGCCGTACTGACCCGCCGCCCCGCCCCGGAATGGTCGGCCCCGCCCAGCCGTTCTTCCCGTGGGTGGTGGCCATGCGACGACGCATCTACCGGTATCTTCTCGCGCTGGCGATCGTCGCCCTGGCGTTCCTCGCCTGGCTCTCGGGCGGCAGAGACGTGTACGTAAAGGACGATGCCGAGGCCTTGGCGCGGGTGATCCGCAGCGAGGTGGGTCAGAGCCCGCTCTCGTACCGCGTGCATGTGGCATGGGCGACCCGCAACCTGGCCGCCCAGCGCCACCAGAGCAACGCCCGGATGGTCTGCTCTCCGTGCGGGCCGCAGGAGGGCGGCCGGCAGGTCTCCTCGCGGCAGCCGGGAACAGAGCTCGACCGACAGCTGGCGCGGAACGTCCTCGCGGCGCCGGCGATGCTCGACCCGACCGGGGGCGCCACACAGTTCATCGACCCGGCGCTGCAGGACCAGCTGGCGTCGCGCGCCGCGACCGGATACCACGGGCGTCCGTACTGGAGAGTGCGGCGCCAGTGGAGCCGCGGCTACGGCTGGGAGCCCTCCTACCGGCTGGCTCCCGACCTGGAGCTCTGGGGGCCGAAGCGCGCACGGCGCTCGATCTGAAACCTTCCGCACCACCAAGAGGCTGGTTGCGCAACTTGCGCAGTGCGACGCTGCTCAGTGCGCAAGGCGGGTCACCAGGCACCAAGGAGCCTCGCTGCGACCGCCCGATTACTGGTCTCCCATTGGATTCGCCCTTGCCACTCGGACTTGCGAAACGCTTACGAGAACGGTCGCGCTCCCGCTCGCAGCGGGGCGCGATGGCGCCGCCTCCGTCCGCGAGGACTCCCCATCCGCGCTCGCTGCGCTCGAGGATCACTCCACTCCGCCGAGCGCGAGAAGACCTCTTCCGCGCAGAACGGATAACGCGACTTGTGCAGGTCGGCTTGCACATGCTCGTCCTGGGTCTCGTCACGGGAAGGCGGGCCTCCAAGCGTAGGAGCCTGGATCCGAACGCAAGGCGCGTGCCGGCCGGGCGGGGAGTATTTCCAAGCATTTCGGCCGACGAGCCCGGGACCGCAGACCCCGAGGTGGGGCCCCCGCCCCTCGGGCGGCTCGGGCGGGCACCACAGTCCTGACCCTCGCCACGCGGAGGTGTCGCCGCGGGCATCCTCACCTCGCTGGCATCAAGAACGCTGGCATCCTGCTGATCGCGCCACGACGCATGCCAGAAACGACACGCGCTTTCGGGAACCTTCGCAATCGCGGACGACCCACTTCACCATCAGCGAGCGAAAGCGGCGAGCGGGAGGTGATCGTGCTGCGTCGCATCGGCGCCGCACGCGTCTCGCGCCACTTGTCACCCGCCCGCAAATGTATACTATACGGGCCATGCGTAGTCATATTCGCATTCGGCGTTTCTGCATTGCTCTAATCGTCGGTCTTTCCACAGCATGCTCTGGCGCTATCGAGGGCTCCGCTGACCACGACAGCGGACCTGACGGTGGTGGAGACGATGGTATTCGCGTCAATCCAACCACAACGCTCAACCCGCCAAACGGTGGCGTACCCGCGGCACCAGGGACAACCACGCTACCGCTGTCCGCTGCGCCCGCGATGCCAGCGACAGTCAACGTCGCGGCGAATCGCTCGAGCGTCGTGCTCTATCTTCCTGGAGTCCAGGGTGCACTCGACTATCGGGTCTTTGCTGTTGAAGACGGCGTCAAGGTCAGCGTCGACGGCGATCAGCGTGAACATGTCGATGGTGCGACGTTGCATTGTGCGGGT
>Ga0307508_10007474_pt1 | contig 10170 bp, 11 predicted proteins | sample 9_EM_MG_FD_203089 | JGI IMG/M metagenome (GOLD analysis project Ga0307508, IMG submission 203089) | Populus trichocarpa ectomycorrhiza microbial communities from riparian zone in the Pacific Northwest, United States - 9_EM | ecosystem: Host-associated > Plants > Roots > Unclassified | place...
ACAGCTCCGTAAGCTGTTGTAAGTCGTTCTCGGCTTGCTGTTGCTGGTGTACCAGGGTCCTGACCCAGACTGCGGGGTTGGCTATTTCCACCGCTTGTTCTGGCCTTGGTGTTCCGTCGGTGATCTGAAGTAGGTCACGGGGGGCCTCGAGCCGGAGCATGTTAAAGTCCGAGGAGGTCATCATGGTTTTAATAGTCGTCGAGGAAGTCTCCGGTGCAAATGGTTTCGTCGTCGGTGAAGTAATAGTCGCGGAGGTCCCGGAGCTCGTTTTCTGTGAATTCGGTGTTCTTGTGGCTGTAGGCGCATTTGGACCAGTATTGCGTATACCAGTTCCAGGGTTCGTAGTCGCCTTCTTGGTAGGGAGTAGGGATAGGTCCGTCACTGAATGTGTCCCACTGTTCGTATGTGGCTAACTCGCTATCGATTGATTGGAACGTGTAGTCGAAGGAGTACTGAGACTTAGGTTCCAAGAGGGTAGAGAGTTTGAGTAGGTAAAGGTGGTCTTCGAAGTAGGTATCGTCGAAGCCCGTCATGAAAGTAGGGTGATTTGAGATCAAGATTATAGTGTGACGCTGGGGTTGCACCGTAACCGGAGTGTGGAGAGAATCAAAGGTAATCAGGCTACTTTCGATAATTCACAGCGGAATAATCTTAGATCTTGTGTGTGGGTTTTCGGTGGTAGTGTTCGTGAGGACGTTCGTGCTGATTTCCTTTCGTCGAGGTAAGAAATCCCTTTCTTTTTATCGGTGAGCGTATGAGTGAGAAGCAGTGATCCGGATCGTACCTGTTCCTCTGAGGCATGGGTGGGTCGGACCTGGATTCCTCCGAGGGGATTGCCCCTCGTTGGAACGTGGGCGGATTCATTGGTCCTGGTCAGGGTGTAGATAAGATAGATGAGGTTTTGTTTGCTTTGCTGCATGTGTGATGCGGCCGAGCGGGGTGTGCAGCTGTGTCAAGAGGCTGTCCACTCCGATCGTGGTGGAGAGTGTTTTCCGATCGTGGTGGAGGGACGTGGTCGCCTGGCTGTTCCCACTCGTTTGCACAAATTGTCCCCCTCATCTCCAGAGCTCTAACACCTTCAGCCGGTGTCTCGACCGAGGGCTAGACTCTGTTTCTTATCTCCCGCCTAGACTCCCTGAATTCCCTAGCCACGGCCTGAGCCTCCTTGTCCTCGGCCACTGGATCTTTCTCTATCTAGCTACGTACTTCGCGATAAACCGTTCAGGTGTAACAATGGGTGGGTCGCGTTCGGTGCAGTATGTGCGCTGATATGTATTGTCCGGATAGAGAATATCTTGCCTGGTTGCATCCTGAGCATCTAGACGTTTCTGACGCGTATGCAGCGTCTGGACACAGAATTTTTTTCCTGATGACTGTGTATATAAGGAGGGCTGTTTCCCGTGTTTTGTCTTCTTCTTCTCTTTATGCAACCTCTTGTATTCTATTTGGAATATCAACCTCGCTTCCGTTTGCTCCGTTTCCTCTGATTCCTTCTTTTCGTCAACACTCGTCCAGCACCATCCATCTCTGTTTGACATGTCTGTCTGATGCTATCTGTCTCTCTGTTCGACACGTTCGTCTGACGCTGTCCATCTCCCTGTCCGACATGTCCATCTGACACTGTCCGTCTCTCTGTTCGACACATCCATCTGATGCTATCTATCTCCCTGTCCAACACATCCATCTGACACTGTTCGTCTCTGTCGACACGTCCGTTTGATGCTGTCCGTTCCTGTTCCCATTCCCGTTGGAAACGTCTGTTGACGTTCCCATCCCTGATCCTATTCCCGTTCCCGTTCCCGCCCCGCTTCCGCTTCCACTCTCGCTGCGTCACTCGAACTCACTTGAGTACTTTGAAGAACCACCGCCATTACATCATTGGTCCACTTCCAGTCCTATGCTGAACCCCTCATGAGTTCTGTCAGGGGACGGGTGACTTGCGAATAGTATTCTAGTACTCCTTTTAATTTCTCCTCAGACATTGTGATCCCCTTTCAGCGAATCACATACCCGAGAAATTCCACCTCCTCCATACACCACAAGCATTTTTCTGCTGACACTGCCAGCTTGTTGGCCTGAAGCCTCCAGAGGACCTCCCTGATGAACTTATTGTGTTCCTCTTTCGTAGATGTATACTTTAGAAGATTGTCAATGTAAGCAAGAACGCCCAGATCAATCATATCACAAAATATATGGTTGATCATGTCTTGGAAGGTGGCTGGGGTATTGGACAACCCGAATGGCGTGACCAGAAATTCGTATAGGCCATACCTGGTTCGTAAGGTGGTTTTCCATTCATTGCCTTCCTTAATCTGAACAAGATGGTACCTATTTTTCAAGTCGATCTTGGTGAAGAATTGCACACCTTGGCTGCAGTCTTGCAGTTCTGACATAAGGGGAAGTGGGTATTGGTTAGGGATGGTGACTAGGTTGATACCTCGGTAGTCGACACACAACCAGAGTCTGCGGCTGTGGGGTTTTGGGATGAAGAGGATCTGAGACCTGACATTTGAAGTTGATCACTGAATCTCACCTATCCTCAACATTTGTTTTAGCCACACCTAAAGAGTTTCCAACTCTGTCTCCAAAAGTGGGTAAATCGGTTCCCAAGGGGACTTCTCACCTTTCTTGAGCACAATCACATGGTCATAACTGGTGTGTCCCAGGAGAGAATTGGCAGCTTCCTTTCCCATAATATCTAGGAACTGCTTGAAATCCACTAGCACCAGCTCCAAGGGGTCTCTTGTCGTGCCAGTCTCCACTGCCAACATATACCCTATAATCCTGACCTCCAGGTTGGTAAGAATAAACCCGTCAAGGCTTAGGGAAAACTCCGTAACTGTGTATTTGGTGCAGTTCTCCAAGCAGTAAGGGCTGCTGAAGTGGAGTTCCAGTGCATTCCAAGTATCCTGGGGGGCATGCTTAGCAATCCACGAAAACGGAAGAAATACGTCCACACCTGGTGTGAGAGAGGTGACCTCGAAGACTTCCTGGGTGTAGTGTTTTCAGTGTTGGAGGAGCACGGGTTTGGTGTAATGCTCTCTGGTTCCGCTAACAATATCGCAGGTGAAGTTTCAGATGGCTATTTGTTGATTGTGTCTTAGACATAGGATGTCAGTCCTGTCCACAAGAGTCTTGCTGATAAGGGGGGTCAAACACCCAGTGTCAAGGAGTATATATACCGTGAGGACCTTGTTTTTTCCGTAGTGAACCCTCATTGGCAAATTGGACAATTGCTGCAAAGTGGAGTTGAAATTGACTTTTCGGACGAAGCCAGCTCTCCAGTAGTCAGCTTTCTTTGTTGTCTATCCTGCAATGTTCCAACACTTAGTTCATCTGGACCCTTTCATTTTCAACTTGTTCCACAAATTATCGCAAAGGCCTCCAGCTGCAGCATCAACATGCTCTTCCAAAATCCAAGTCTTCTCCCACCCATCAAGGGAGATCTCTCATGTCCAAGTCTTCCGCCTACGCCGTTGAGATTTTGGGCTACTTAGGCAGGCAGAACTTCCGTTTCGAATTTGTCCTTGATGTCTTGTTTCCATTTGTTGCTGTTGGTACCGGAGGACCGAGTTACGTTTGCTGGGGGGGATGGGAGTTGTGTGCCCTTTTTGGTGGTATGGGCGTAGCAGTTGAAGGTCATGTGGTTTTCCCGACCACATTACCAGTAGCTGCCTTCCTTGAAGTATTCCTCTCTTTCTGCTTAAGGAATGCCCTTGAGGGTGGCCTCCTTGCTGGCCCACCTGCTGTTTTTCCACCCCTATTTCCCCTGGTTCCCTGACCTTTCAGTCTTCCCGTCTGAGCCAGACCCCTCAGTCTGCTTGCAGCCCTTCTCTCCTTTTTCTCCCTAGCCTTCACAGCCCTTGCCAGAACCCCTCTTCTGGTTCTGACCATCCTTGTTTCCTCCGGATGACTCCACTACCCCTCCACTCTGTTTCCCCTGTGCCTTCAGTACAGCCTGCAGTACCTCGACGTGCCTACCAGCTTCGTAGGTAGCCAGCAGGAATGGTTCATCCTTGATGAACGGCTGAGGGTTCTGGGAGAACCTCATTGTTTGGATTTCGGCCGTCATCTTGATGTCGATTTGCTGTCGCAGGGAGGATCTGATAATGTGGGCCCTCTGGTGTAGGGTTTGAAACTAAGTCATGAACGCCTTGATGTCCCCTTTGTATTTTAGGGTGCCAATTTGTTCACATGCCATGCCTCCTTTACAGGTGTGCTGGTATTCTTCCACCATGGCTTCCAAGTAGGCCTGCCAGGTGTCTCGGTCTCCCACTTTCTCTTCCCACTCCACATGCCACTCTACCGTTGCATCAGTCAAAAGTGCTCCAACCTACGCAATTCTCTGTGCGTTGGATATATCCGAGTAGAATCAGAAGTATCGTTGTACCGCTATCCACCAGGGTCGAAACAGTATTGAGAGTTTGACGTCGAATTTTGGTGGGTTGTCGATCTTCAAACAGGGTACCCACGGCTGGGTCACTGGTACCTTTGGGGCGGTGGTCCTTCGGGCCCTCTCGATCACTGCGGTGAGCATATTGGTGAACTCACTGACGTCGGGAGAGCATTGGCGGCTCTGGAACCCTCTTTCGGATCTTTCGTAGGTTGGGTCCGACGATAAACGCGGTGGTGGCAGTTGTTGGGGTGATCGTGATGGGGGAGTGTATCCTCCCCCTGTGCCTCCTGCCTCTGATGCTGGCGGTAGCATCCACTGTGGTGGCCGTGGTGAGAGAATTTCTTCCCCCGTAGTCCTATCTTCCGCAATAGGTGTCAGGGCTACTGGACGGTACTGGCAGTTTGGAGATCACCGCCCCCCATCACTAGGGATAGATCCGGTGGGTCCGTAGTGAGGGGGCGACGGTGGCAGCGGGATGTCTGCTGCGGCCATTGGTCATGGGGTGATAGCCAGCTGGTGTACCTGGTACTGGGTTTTGGTGAGCTTGCCAGCAAGGGTTGCGGTGGCCTGATTGACGTCCACGCCCCACTCAGCGACTTGTCGTCGAAATTCGTTGAGGTTAGTGTTTCGCGCCATGGATGCCTCCTAGATGAAGGCCAAGGCATCTCCGAGCCATGCAATCTGCGTTGTGTGGTGTCGTGCAATCTCATCAGCTGCCTGAGTTCGGGTGATGATGGTTACCCAGACTTCTTGTTGAAAAGCCTGGTAGGCATTCGCAGTGTATATGAGCTCAGTCTGCAGCCAGTTGCAGGACGCGGCTTGGCCCTGGCTGTAGGTTTCATAGACGTGCCTCACTCCTTCATAGAGGACTCAGTAGTTCCGCTCGATCCGGCAAATTCGGTGGTGGTCACGATCAAAGTGGTTGCCACAGGCAAGGTACAGCTGTCGGAGATCATGCTCTGCCTGCTGGTATTGCTGTGCGAGCTGGCAGAGCCAGCTCGGGCAGTCGACTACATCAACCGTCCCGTTTGGTACAGCAGTGTCTTCAATAGCTGTGTCAACGTCGAGGGGATGTAGGAGGAGGATTCCGGACACAGTGGACGTCACACTGGTGTGCCGTCTAGGGTTGTGCTTAGGGCTTGTGGTGTGTAGTCAGAGAGTGACGCTAGTGGCTAGCGCTAGCGGCGGCGGACTTCCCTTGAGAAGCCGCCGCCCCGCCTTCTAGGAATACCATGCTTCGTACTACCCCTCAACTGGTAGCAACACTTTTCTTTTTTTCGGCATCCCGTGGAACGAGCGAAGAACCCGCCCCAATTCCGCAAACAAGAAAGCGAAGGAGGGCGAGCAGGAGCATCATGAGCAAAACCGACGCCACTGCGGGTCGAGCAAATACGAGACCGAAGAACACAAGCAAAACCGAGACCACTGTGGGTCGAGCAAAACCGACGCCACTGCGGGTCAAGCAAATACGAGACTGAAGAACACAAGCAAAACCAACGCCACTGCGGGTCGCGCAAAACCAACGCCACTGTGGGTCGAGCAAATACGAGACCGAAGAATATAAGCAAAACCGACGCCACTGCGGGTCGAGCAAATACGAGACCGAAGAACACAAGCAAAAACCGACGCCACTCCAGGTCGAGCAAAAACCGACGCCACTCCAGGTCGAGCAAAACCGATGCCACTGTGGGTCGAACGAAACAGGCGGAAGAAGGACACCAAACGAATAGACTCTCGCGTGAGAAGTAGCTGTGGGAGGGCACAGTAAGCGGTAAGCGTGGGGGCCAGCGTTCGGGACTCTTTTCTCTACGTCTCCCGGTGAAAGTGTTCGACCGGACAGAGCTGACGAAGTCTGAGGACGAACGAGCAAATTGAGCAAATATGAGCACGAGCGAATCGAGAAGAGGCAAGCAAATACGAGAATGAATGATACAAGCAAATACACACACGCAAAAACAGTGAGCGGAAGGAATGTTCACGGGCCCGAAATTGTGGCCGGAGCCGGCCGAGCTACTCGGAGGGTTCGGCGAGCGGAACCTCTCAAGCGATGTGGACGGAGTTGTGGCCGTTTCGGCAGAAGCAGCCCTTAACACCTACACGCGGTGGTATGAGAGCCAGCGGGAAGCCTCAGGGAAGATCGCAGAGCAGGAGTGCCAGCTTCTGAAGGCAGAGGAAGAGACCGCGGCCTGGAAGAGGCGCTGTGATCAGCTCCTTGCTATAAGCATGAACGCCGGCGGCCAAGGCCAAAATCTGATCGTCCAAAAAATTAAACCACACGAGCCGAAGAGATTTGACGGATCACAGGACCTTGAAGTGGTCTCGCAGTTCCTGGAAGATGTGCAGCACTATGTCAGGCAGGGTGGTGCAGTCTGCCAAAAGGCTTCGGAAGATAACCAGAAGATTGACACCCTTTGGCGTTTCCTCACAACGAAGGTGTTCCACTGGTTCGAGGACAGCATGAAGAAGCAGGGCCTGGACACCATCCCACCGGCGGACTACAACTATGGGATTACATGGGACGCAGTCAAGATTCTGTTCAAAAGACAGTTTGTTCCGGAACGAGCCATCTCAGTGATACGTCGGGAATGGTACACATTGAAGTTCAACGGCCTGCAGGTTCTCTCCTTCAACCAGCGAGCACTGGAACTGGTCACCATCCTGGGAGGCTCACTCACCATCACGAGAGAGAATCCACTGTGGGAAGAGTACCTGTTGAAGTTGCCGGAGGCCACCCAGAACGACATATCGCAACAGGCACACCTTATGGATAAACTCGGCAACAGCAAAATGACGCTGTCTCAAATGATGGATATTGTGGCGGCACGCACCCTACCGTTTCTGCCGAGGATCATTGGCAGTTGACTGTCGCACCGGCTTCATACTTGGACGGCCAGCCGCCAAGCCAGGAGGGCAAGCCAAGATCCGGAGACAGGGATGGTGATCGACCCATGGGCGCTGCCATTCGCCGACGCATTGAGCCAAGCGAGACTTGACAGCCCCGCACTTGCAATTCAGCTGTCGCTCAACCGTCCGCCCCATCCACTGAGTTTTCATCAGGCCATATATATAGGGGGCGAGCAGCACCCACCCCGCAAAGCAGCAAGAGCAACAGCAGCAGCATCCGCCCCGCAAAGGATCTCGAACCGCAACAGCAACAGCAGAAACAAAACGCAGTCCCACCAATCAAGCAGGCAGCTAACAGAAGAAGAGAAAAGAGAAAAGAAAAGAAAAAAATGGAGCCCGACGCCCCGCCGACCTACCGGGCGCTGTACGCGCGCCGTCTGATCCGCGAGAAGCTGTACGAGGAGCTGAGCCGGCGCCACGCTGCGTACGGGCGGCCGGGGCGCATCCCGCCGCCGGGCCACCCGGTGCTGGGCGGGGGGCCGGGCAGCGACCCGCCGAACCACCCGGACATGCTGCCGCACGAGCCCGACGCGGGCCTCTTCCCGCCGGGGAAGACGGACAAGGCGGCGCTCCGGTTCTGCATCGTCGGCGCCGGCGTCGCCGGGCTCTACACGGCCATGATCCTCGACGAGTGCGGCATCAAGTACGACATCCTTGAGGCCTCCGGCCGCGTCGGCGGCCGCGTCTACACCCGCCGCCTCGGCGACGCCCCGAACGAGTACTACGATGTCGGCGCTATGAGGTTTCCGAAGATCCCCGTCATGCAGAAGTGGGACCCCCCAAACCCGGCACATTGTGGCGATGCTGATGGACGCGTGGAAAAGGACGTTCGAGCTCTTTGCCGAATTGGAGATCCCCCTGCTGGACTACTATCTCACCGGCGAGAACTGTCCCGCCATGTACAACGACATCCTCGGCCCGTCCGAGGACCCGCGCAACACCGATCCGTACAACATCAGTCAGGAGAACGGAGGCGTGATTCCCGACGAGTGGGTTTTTTTCTTCTTTTTTTTTTGATCTTTTCTCTCCGTATCCATCCTGGGGGTGGCGGGCTGACGATGATGTAGGGCCGTCAAGGACGGCGCGGAGACGATCCTGACCGAGGCGTTCGGCCCCCTGAAACAGGTTCTCAAGAATGGATTCGAAGAAGGCTTCCAGATGCTGATGGAGCTGGACAATTTCTCCACGAGGGAGTTCTTGGGGTCGCGTTTGTGGGTCGTCCTCGGTGTCGTACTCGCAGTGTCGAACGCGGGCTGATGGTAGCAAGGTACGGCGACACGGGACTCGACTTCCACACAATCCAGTGGCTGGAGACCGTCAGCACCTCGTCGGGCCTGTTCGACCAGTCCTTCAGCGAGTCCGTGATCGACTCGCTCGATTTCGACGAGTCGCCCGACGAGGCCTGGAAGTGCGTCGAGGGCGGGTCGTCCGTGGTGACGGACGCGATGCTCGCCAAGATCAAGACGAAGCCGCAGCTGAACACGCGCGTGACCCGCATCGCGCTCGACCGCCCCCGCAAGAAGACGGAAAGCGCCAAGATGGCGGTGACGTTCACGGGGCCGACGGGCACGGAGGAGACGCGGGCGTACGACACCGTCTTCAACACGACTACGCTCGCCTGTGCCCAGCGCATCGACCTCACCGCGGCCGAGCTGCACCCGGCGCAGAAGGACGCGCTGCGCGCGCTGCACTACGACGCCAGCGCCAAGGTCGCGATCAAGTTCAAGACGCCGTGGTGGATCACCGAGTGCGGCATCACCCGGGGCGGCGTGGCGTCGACCGACCTGCCGCTGCGCACGTGCGTGTACCCGTCGTTCAACATCCACGACGCGCCGACGGCGCCGGCGGTCCTGCTGGCGTCGTACACGTGGGCGCAGGACGCGCAGCGGATCGACGCGCTGATCTCACCGGACTCGCCCGCGGGCGAAGACGTGCTCCGCGACCTGGTCCTGCGCGACCTGGCGCGCCTGCACGCACGCCACGGCATCACGCTCGCCTTCCTCCGGGAGCAGTACGTCACGCACCACGCGTACTCGTGGTACGCCGATGCGAACTCGACCGGCGCCTTCGCGCTCTTCGGCCCCGGCCAGTTCAGCAACCTGTACCCGTTCCTGGCGCGGCCCGCCGCCGACGGCCGCCTGCACTTCGTCGGCGAGGCCGCCTCCGCCCACCACGCGTGGATCGTGGGCGCGCTCGACAGCGCCCAGCGCGCCGTCATGCACGCATTCCTCCGCTTCGGCATGCGCGCCGACGCCGAGGACGTCGAGACGCGCTGGGGCCCTGTCGGCGAGGTCGAGCTGGAGAAGGACGGCACCGCACACTTGCAGGTCGCCATGGGATGTCTCAGGCCCGACGAGATCCTGAGGACCGCGTAGAGGGAGAACATACATAGGTATATATATATTGGACATTATTCTGAATGCAAAGTCTATCACTGGCGGCGTCTCGCAGAACACCTAGTAGCTCTTCCTCGCCCACGTCTTCCAATAGCCGTGCGCAACCCAGTCCTCGTTCGAGCACACGGGGTGCACAGGCTCTCGTTCGTATGATGCGTCACAGTGCGTCACTCGCAGTCCCGGCGCGTCACTGGCGGGACAGACTGGACTGGTGTGGATATCGTCGCGATCTAGAGAGACGAAATGTTTAGCGAGACAACCGGACGGGAGCGGCAACTGGCAGCACGTTTTTTTTTTTTCTTCATACTCGCATGCGACCTATATATAGATCATGGCGGCGTACATTTTGGGGTCCTTTTCAAGCGGCCATGACGCTAAATTTTAGCGTGTGGCGCAATGACTAGGTGTGGCTGCCAGCTGGTCGAATTTGGTATCGCTCCCTTTTTTATTTTTTATTTTTTATTTTTATTCCTA
>Ga0307508_10007475_pt1 | contig 10170 bp, 6 predicted proteins | sample 9_EM_MG_FD_203089 | JGI IMG/M metagenome (GOLD analysis project Ga0307508, IMG submission 203089) | Populus trichocarpa ectomycorrhiza microbial communities from riparian zone in the Pacific Northwest, United States - 9_EM | ecosystem: Host-associated > Plants > Roots > Unclassified | place...
TCCAAAGCCACTCGATACGTAACATGGATATCGCCATTACTACCAAGTACACCCTTCATCATCATCATAAAACCACCATCAGATGTCGGTGGGAGTACATGAGGGTCTTGGGGTCATCTTGAAAGTTGACAAGATTTTGAGGATTAAGTCATCTGGGAGTTTCTTTAATTTGTCTGATAATCTTTCAGATCTTCTTACAGGGATATTAAGGTTGTCGCCTTGCCTGCCCGATTTGGATTTTCCCATTTGCTTGAAGCTGAGAGTACAGAGGTTTCCGGCGGGGCAAATAGGGTTGCCCGGAGGATTTTAGAAATTTTACAAAATCAGATAAGATTAAATTTAAATTTTTTTAGCTTAATATAAATGAAGTTGATTTGGAAAAGACACAAAAGCTTTCATGAATATAAATAAAATAAAAAAATAATTTTAAGGTAATATTTTATTTTTAAATATTAAAATAATTTGACTTCATCTTTAAAATTTGACGAAATGATAATTTTATAAAAATAAATTAAATAAATTCTAAATTTCAATTGTAATTAATTTAATATTAAATAATAAAATTAAAAAAAATTATTTAAAAAAATAACATAAATAAATTTAGATTGACTTATCAAATACACATTTTAAATTTTAATACCGATATACCAATAACACAAGTTCAACTACATTTAATTATTGAAATAAATTATAAAATTTAATTTTTAACTAAATATATATTAAAAAATAAATTAAAAATATAAATTAATTAAACAATGACATAAAAAAAACATTAACCAACTAAGATTAACCCCCACACCTGTGATTTGAGTTATAAAACCATAAAATTTTATAGAAAATAAAATAAACAAATGATAGAGTTTGATAAACTTATACTAAAATTAAAAAAAAAAACCAAAATACAGATGTTTATAAAACCTTTTTCTAAATCATTTAGTTGAAAAAAACCTTATAAAACCTTCTCTTTTAAGATACGGAGACAAACATTGATTCACACAAGGTAAGTGATAAACCTTTAGTTGAAAAAAAACTGCTGTAAATACTTTTTTTTTTTCAATTTTTCAAGCTCCCCCCTGAAAAATTCTTGAAAAAGAAAAAATATAAATGATGAACTTCCAATGACAAATAATAAACTTTTTCTACTGTCAAGACTGTAGTTTCTATACATGAGAATAACAGGTTAAGTATTTTTTTCTAGTTGCAAAGGAAAAAACACGAAGTGGCCATGCATACAAATGGAGAAGAATCCTCCTTGGGTAAATGTACACAAGCGCTTGGATGGCGATCGGGAAGAACCAATTATAACTGAACACATACACTGCAATGAGAAGCCCTGCTTGCTCTTTCTTTTCTCTCCTGATTCTTCCCTTCAATTCAAACAGGAATGAGAAGCAGCAGCAATCATGCCAGGAACATGGATCATGCTTCCACAAGCAATCCTGGAGGAGAAAGTGGTGGAACAGCTGCTTCATGAGATACCACAGTAGTTTCTAAACCCAAAACCTTCCTAGCTGTTGCTTGATTCTCTCTACTTTTGATGGTCTTTCTTGACTGCATTGATTCGGAGGCAACTGTTCTTGACGAGTTACTACTATCGACAGATGCTAGAAACTTGTCTCGTGAAAGTGTTGTTGGGGCAGATTGAATAACAGAGCTGAAGACACCCGACTCTCTTAAGCCCTGAATTATGGCCTGAAATATACAAGCAGCAATCATAAATCAATAAGGAAATCACCGAGCAATTGATGCACACGCTTCAGATGCATTTGGCCTTGGGCCTAGAGATTTTCACATCTTGATGGCAAGGATCAGCTAGTTGATTGCACACATCATAATTTTTTTTCTCGGTTTGTACAGGATAATTTCCACCGTCTTAATTCTTAAGCTATGAATTCCATTTGATCTGTTTATTTTTATTAGCAATAAACAATTAGCTATGAATTCCATTCAGATTAAGTTACTAAGCCTTGATCTTAGTAAGCCCTCATGTCAGGATCACAAAGGGCGTGTTACCATGTAAAATCGTAATGCTTTCTCCTTCCCTACTTATTCTTGTGTTTTGGTTATTAGCTCTCCCTTAATTTATAGATGGACAGTTGGGGAAAAAAAACGAACTATATTTGGTTGTATCCTTGTCGTTTTACTTTGTGAAGATGTCTTGGTCTTGCTTACCATAGGAGAATATATGCGAGTTAAAATGCTCTTCCTCAGGAGCTTCAATTTCAAGTCTTTGTCACCCCATACGACATGTTCACGATACCTAAAATGGGAATAAAACACCTTCAAGTATTGTTATGTTTCCAGAAACATGTGAATGCCAGCAGTCCTCACAGAAATAAGAAAAGGAAGTTTCTTACCAGTTTCGCATTTCCTCCTCGGTTGCAGTTGATGCAATTATGAATGCCTGCAATAACATTCGCTTGATAAGATGAAGAGTAAGAAAGAAAAAAATGGAATTCAAAACAAGCTAAATTTCTTGAAAACAATGTTTTAGTTAAAAGCTTCAACCCCTGTATTCTTCCATCAACTTGAGCTATAAGGAAATGAAATAAACCAAAGTAATTATCTCTTGTTCATAGGAAGTGTCATTACCAGAACCCTAACCAAGAAGCAGTTATCTAGGGCTTAATTCCCTGGTTCAACTAAGAATCAAGAGTTATGAGAAAATCTGTAAAACAAAAGGCACCTACACCATCTGCATTCCCTCAGCGAACTGGTACTATGATACAAAGACCTGATTAATGGAACTCAGATCTTATTTCTAGGAAACAGACTGCCTTCAGTTTTTGCACTGTGCACTGACATCATAAGCCGTAAACCACATGCCTCCTATATCTGCAGAATGCAGCAGGGAAACCCTTCTCAAGGATATCATTATTAGTCAACAATGCATAGTGGCCACCACTAGGTATTGGCACTAGCATAATGCAACTTGGCCACCCAGTCACTGCTATATACCAATCCAACTTAACCAGCCACTAACTCGTTTTGTAAGCCACAAAGAATGAAGAAGTAGCTGCCTGGCATCACCACTATCAAAAACATCATTACTTGAGTCATGTATCATTGTCAGCCATTTTTATGTGTTGTCCCTGTATGCTACACTGCTACTATGCACACAGGGATGTAGGGCTAAGAAAAGCACCTACTCAGGCATTTCTCAATCATATTTACTTGCTGAACATGAGTTTTGAAACAAAAAGCAAAAAAAAAAAGGATCCAGAACACAATTATCCTAACATGTTCCAAAGGTCCACGTTCAAAATGATTTCTCTTTGGAAACTTAACTCTTCAAAGTTAAATTTAAAAGGCACCATGTTCTAAATGAACAAGCTAATCTACTTTGAGTCCCCTGTGCAGATGTGCTCAAATTGGACACTGTAATTTTTATATTCATATGCTTACCGCTACTTGTCATGAAAAGGCAGCAGCAGAAATGAGCAAACGAGATAAATATTAACAGAAAGAACTAAACTCACAGATCTGTCAAAATCCAACATAAAGCATCTTTTGACATCCTCCTTTGTAGGCTTGCAGCCACACCGATCACGTCTAGAAGTCAAGTCAGAAAATTTGGAATACGTGTAATGTAGAACAGCAGCCTCTTCCAATTTCACCTCACTGACAATTTGTATACCAGATATAATGTCTTTGTCAGAAAGGAAAGATACTGTTCATGTCACTATAATTGTCAATTAAGGACCAGCAGTGCCATACAAATTTTCAAGAGCTCATATTGAAGAAAATAGCATTAGCACAAGTGGTAAATCAAGAAACAAAAGGAGGAATTTAACAAATTTAAAAATAATGCTACTGCTGACAATTACTGATGTATATCTATACATGCAAAAAGACATGTAGCCCACAAAAATGAAGAATCTATGCTAAACATATAAACATGCTTGCCGTACTTTGGGGTTTTCATATAGTTGTGCCATCTGTGTGCGCCATTAGGACGTAGATGATCTTGAACTCGAGCAGCTGACTTCCCATTTCCATAAGTTAAGAAATAATTTGGATTGCCACGAGTAGATTCCTTGTACATTCCAAAGTACGTATCCTTTGGGAGATGGTCATAATTCTTCTTGAACATCGACACCTGTTAGCATAGATACATGAATACATGGGATAGACTACGCATTTATCTTCAAAGATAGGCAAACATTGATAATAAACAGCATTGTTCAAAACAATAAGAAAACTAAATCCAGAAAATTATGGTTAGAAACTAGAAAAATGCAGGACACACCATTGCTTCAAAGTTTCTTAAAAAATATAACTCATCCACAATCATTGAATCCCTTTCTAACTCTTAAAATTAAATCATCAGAAGCAGCTTCTCTGAAGTGTCATGCATGAAGCAAGTTGAACATAACCCCAGAAAAGAAATACTTCTAACTTTAACCATGTATAATGATCAAATACATTGCAATTGATATAAAATTTTCAAGCACAAGGAATTTAACCAGACCAGAGCACCGATATACAGCATACAATAAATTCATCATGTTCCAAGACAAAGTGCCACGCTCAATGGATAGTTTGAGAGATTTACCTCACCAAAAGGATCCTCAATATCATCTCGTTCAATACTGCTCTCCTGACAAATAAAGAATCAACACTATTTAGAAGAAAAAGAATAGCTGAGAAATATTAATAGGACTGACACTTTTACATTTACAAATCCCCTAATTGCATTATCACAAAAAAGACGTTCCACACAATGTGACTCACATAATTTGGAAACACAACCATATCCACATTTCCAGGAACATCAAGCAGCAACTGCCTCAAAGAATATTCACGGGCACCAGCAGGGTGAATCAGTTCATCAGTGTCAAGATGAAGTATCCAGTCCATTCCTGCATCCTAAAATTTTGTTGTTTGTGAGAACAGAGAATGTTCAAAACAATTTGTTATTACTAGAAATAGGAAGAGTACTGTTATAGATGAGTAAATAGTGGTGCATAATGCATACCCTTGCCATGACAATTGCCATTTCCATGTTGAGAGATTGCTTCACAAACAGCTCATAATTGCATGGTTTGTAAAAGAAACTGGACAGCCATGTCTCATTCCATATCCGACTGATTAAGAAAAAAGGAGCATAAAAACGATAAGAGTTAAGAGGAGACACAAAACAGAAACCATATTGAAAGTTTTCAAGATGATTAAGTTGTGAATACAGGAACAAAATGCATGGTTCAAACAGAATAAACACTCACAAAGAGTTAGACATAGAATCATCAACATTAAATAGCTTTAAGCAAAAGTGAATCTTTTTTCTTTCTTCATTTGAAATAAGGGTAATACAAAGAAAATATATTCAGTTTGCTTCAAAATGAAACAGAAATGAATTAAACATGAACATATGAAAACTAGCCAACCTTTTAGCCTGTTGCTCCTCTAGCTCTGTTGTTCTATAAATCAATTTTACTCCCTGGGAAATCAACAAAATAGCTCACACTAAATAATTCAGAAGAAAAAACATAAGAAAATAAAACCAGAGGAACTCCAATATAAGAATAAAACAAACAATAACAAATTGGTAACATCAAAGGTCATGTGAACTCACAGGAATGGACTCCAAAACTTTAGACGTGTTAGGAGACGCTGCATTCCCTTCCACGAAAAGGAAAAAGGTTGTCACCCCCATAACCTTATGATAAAACATCCACGGTAGAATCTGATCCAAACCAGCTGAAGTACTTGTTGTGATACATATCTGCAAATTAAGTAACAAACCAACAAAATGTCAAATAAAATAATTCAACTTACAGACAATTGATTCACTTGATTAATCTTTCATTTCTCAAAATCAAAATAGCATTAACATTTTAAAGAACATTCAAAGCTTAAAACTTTCCCTCATTTCCCTTCCCTCATCAACCAAAGTAGCAAACAGATCACAGATAAATTAACTCATAAAATGAAACCAAATCCTATTCAACAAGCAAGAAGAGTACATCACTCAGTTCCAATTCCAAAATATCTTGCAAACCAGGATCAGCGAAGTTCACATCTTTCACAGCAAAAAAAAAAAAACATAAAACCATATAGTTAACCATTAATTATTCATAACTAAAGCTAAAATCTCACAGAATCGACCAAAATTCAATAAAAAAACCCAAAACCCAGAAACAGATCCATCACCAAACCTCAGAAGCCAATGCGAGTCCAAACACAAAACTCAAAACCAATCAGAATTCAACAAGGAAAAAAAAAAACAACCCATTAAAATTCAGCAAAAAACATCAACCCAGAAACAAAATCAATTCAAAAACAGACCTTAGGCCTCAAATTAGCTTGAAAATCAAACTTCCAATCACGAAAATAAGGAAAAGAAGGTGCCCCACTACGTCCAAGACTAGAACAGTCAGATGATTTGTGAGCTTTAGGCGATAAAACAGATAATTCCATGCCAGGGAAGATCTCATGGTTTTTAATGTGAGACCCTTGTGGGGCCCAACGAGAGTTGGCTGTTGTGGGATCCATCATGAAGCCAGAATTGCCTTTCCATTGGAGGATAAAAGCTAAGGCTGCAAGAGAAAGAGGGAGGAGAGTTAGGAGGAGGATTAGTCTTGAGGTGAAGGATTGAGTGGATACGGTGGTTGAGGTAGCGGTGGAGGAGCGGAGGGGAGCGTGGAGGTGGTGGCTGGGCATGGTGGTTGAGAGAGTGAGAGAGAGAGAGAGAGAGAGGGATGGAACGGTGGACTGCTGGTAGTTAAGTTACAGGGAATTTAATTTTAATTTTTGGTGGGAGAGATTCGAGTGTGTTCTTAATCATATATATATATATATATAGACTGCTAGTACTTAAGTCATAGAAGAATTTAATTTTAATTTTTGGTATATATAATGAACACACTCGAATCTCTCCCACCAAAGATTAAAATTAAATTCGTGTGTGTGTGTGTGTGTGTGTGTGTGATTTTAAAAATATATTTTTATATTAATTTAAAAATATTTTTAATTGAAAAGGTAATAAAGATTTAAATAATATATAATTTAAATATTACACTGCCAGTAGATATAATATTTTAATATGTTTTTAATTAAAAATCATTTTTAAAAATTAACATGCAACACTATGCAGATAGTTTTTTTACTTTTTAATCTTATAAAAGAAATATAATATATACCTTTAATCAAAGATTATGTCATGAGCTTGTAGAGATAATTTATAATAAATCTATGTTAAGATATTATAAATTAAAGCTTTTAGTTAAAATTTCCTCTTATTTATTATTTTTTTTACTTTTTAAATCACAAAGATGTAATTTATATGTTGATTTTCTAATATATACTAAAATGTTATTGATTAAAGTTTAAATATATTAACCATCTAGTGACCTAGTAATAAAAGTTTGGGATCAAAAAATTTGTTTTCTCTGTGGTCTCAGGTTCGAGCCATGTAGTTGCTCATATGATGGCCACTGGAGACTTACATGGTCGTTAACTTCAGAGCTCGTGGGATTAGTCGAGATGTACGTAAGCTGACCCGGACACCCACGTTAAACTAAAAAAAATTAAATATATCAAACAGCTATGAAAGTGACATTCTCCAGTTTTACGATTGAGCTACCATCATTTGCCTCCACAATGAAGTGGTGCTTCGCCTAGGAATTTGAGGAGGAAGAGCTAGTCCTTCTATGGATGGCGGAAGGTTTGATTCAGCAGAACGATGACAGCAGGCAGCTGGAGGAGTGAGGTGGTGAGTATTTTCGTGAGCTTGTTTCATGGTCCATATTTCAAGTGGCAACCATTGATTGCTCTCTCTAGGTGATGCTTGACCTAGTAAATGATCTTGCTCGATGGGCTGCGGGGGAAACATATTTTGGGCTCGAGGATGAACTGGAGGCTCATTGCAACCTGAAAAGGCTGAAATATATAAAAGGTCTCGCTATTCTTCTTAGATGCTATTTGGTAATGCGCCGCAGCCACGTATTTTAATGTTTGGTAAAAGAAATAAATCTGATTTTATTTGATAGGATCTATTAATTTTTGCTGCCCAGCCGCAGGATTGGAGATGCTTCTCGTGGTTATTTTTAGGAACAGTGGAGGCTCCACTATCGCAATGTTTAGTTTTTTTTTTTATAAAAAACCAATAAGAAAAGTTTAGTTTTTTTTTTCTCCGAACACCAGTGTAGTTAATCGTATACAATATTTTTTTTTGTTTTTTTAAAAAAATTAGTTTAAGGTGAATTAAATTTACTCATACTATAATGAAATTGTAAATTTTTTTAAAAAAATTATGTTTTACTCGAAAAACTAGTATTTAATATTATTTAATAACACTACATAAATTAGAAAGATATCGCATGATGACGTAGTATTTGTGAAATTTGATCGCAATTCCAATAATAAAGATATCACAATCTTTATTATTTAATAACACTACATAAATTAAAAAATTCAGTTTTTGTTGTTGCGCGCTTAAGAAACCATAGTTTAATGACATTGCACATAGTTTAATGAAATAATAAAAAATATTTGATATCAATATTATTTATTTCATGATGTAATAACAGTAGTTAAATTTACAATATTTAAATTAAAAATCATTAATATATATATATATATATATATTAATTATTTTATAACCTCAATTTGAAAATCATTTTTTTAACCAAACAAATTAAAACTACTTTTTCTTCAACCTCAATTTCAACCACAGTTTTAATCAAACACTTATTTTTTCAAACCAATCTCAACTAAAAGTATTTTTTATAAAATAATTTTTTTCAAACCACAACCACAACAACTACCGCAATACCACAGACACTCTTACACTCATGATGATTATGATGGCATAAAAAAGTTTGAGGCCTTTCATAAAGCCAAGTGTTCAAGGGCCTTTCTACCATTCCGACATGGTGAGACGAGCTACGTAACTATAATGTCGTTGGTTTGCTGCCAAGTTTGAAGAGGTTGAGGGTTCTAAGTTTGAGTGGTTATAAGTTATAACATCTCTGAGCTACCTAGTTCCATTGGGGAGTTGAAACTCCTGAGGCACCTGGACCTCTCATCCACCATGATTAGAAGTTTACTGGAGTCAACAGGTTTCCTATACAACTTGCAGACATTGATTTTAAGTGACTGTTCTTATCTCACAAAGTGGCCTTCAAAAATGGGGAATTTAATCAATTTATGTTATCTTGATATACAGATGTGTATTTGATAGGTGAGATGCCATTAGGAATTAAAAATCTTAAGCGTCTTCGCAAACTGTATGATTCTGTTGTCAGCAGGAAAATTGGGCATGGGATAGAGGAGCTAATGGATTTAAACTTTCTCTGTGGAACGCTTTGCATTTCAAGGTTAGAGAATGTGGTTGATCATCGGAGAGCAAGGCAGGCCAATTTACCGGAGAAGCAGGATCTAGAAGCTTTGGTGCTGAAATGGAGTTCTGATATCACCGATTCAAGAAATGAAAGGATTGAAAATGATGTATTAGACATGCTGCAACCTCATCAGGGGCTGAAAGAGCTGACAATCAACTCTTATTCTTCCACAGAGTTTCCATCTTGGGTTGGAGATCCTTCCTTCTCTAACATGGTGCTTCTAAGTTTGGAGAATTGTGAAAACTGCACATCCGTGCCAGCTCTTGGGCTTTTAAAATCGCTCAAGGACCTTTCCATCACTGGGATGAGTGGACTGCAGAGCATAGGTCGTGAGATTTACGGGGAATGCTGCTCAAATCCTTTTCCTTCACTGGAGACTCTTTATTTCAAAGACATGCCTGGATGGAACTACTGGCATGCCAACGGCGAAGAACAAGTTGAAGTTTTCCCTCGCCTGCATAAGCTTTCTCTCTTGAATTGTTCTCGGGTATTGGGAAGATTGCTATATTATCTTCCTTCATTGAAAGAGCTAGTTATTTGTGAATCCAAGTGCTTGTCGGTTTCTATTTCAAGTTTTCCGATGCTCCGTAATTTAGATGTTGATGGATGCAAGGAATTAATCTGCAGAAGCACGACTCAGTTTAGCTCACTCAACTCCGTGGTTCTTTCATGCATTTCAAATTTCAGTTTTCTAACTTTGGGCTTCATGCAAGGGTTGGCAGAATTTAAGAATTTAAAGATTACTGGTTGCCAGGAGATCACAGATTTTTGGCAAAATGGAGTCAGATTACTACAACATCTGAGTTCCTTACGTTATTTGAAAATC
>Ga0307508_10007476_pt1 | contig 10170 bp, 10 predicted proteins | sample 9_EM_MG_FD_203089 | JGI IMG/M metagenome (GOLD analysis project Ga0307508, IMG submission 203089) | Populus trichocarpa ectomycorrhiza microbial communities from riparian zone in the Pacific Northwest, United States - 9_EM | ecosystem: Host-associated > Plants > Roots > Unclassified | place...
GAGTTCGAAACCGAACTCAGCCACTCCAACAACCATCAAAACTATGGCAATATCGCTGTGTCACTCAATTAGCTGTGTCTCAACACAGGGGTGCACTCCAATAGTGTCCCTAAAATATACGTACACGATGGGCATGAAATGGACGATCAGAGCCGACCCACGGGCCAACGCGTTGCTGAGAAATTTTGGCGACCAGTATGCCCGATCATGAATTGCCGGTCGTTACGTAACGCTTGTTACGTAACGACCGGTGTGCTACACCGCTGCCTAGTCTAAAGAGGAACGCGGCATGGTTGAATCAAACGCAGCGCGACAAGCGTCATACCGAGGCCGCCTAAAGCGCGCCGCGTATGAAACCGACATCATGCGACAGCAGATTGCGGCCCTTGAAAAGGCCGTCAACGAAGCCCGCCTGAAAATTGGACTTCCCGAAATCCAGCTTCCGAAGTCAGCGCACAGAAATGATGCGCGCGCGCCGCTGGACTGATCGCGCGAGTGCTGCGATGACAACGATATCATCAGCGGACCGGAGAGATCGCGACCGTGGCAGAGGAGCAAGTTGGGCAGCCGGCCGGTAATGGGCCGGCGATCAGCCGTCGCGGGTTTATCGCGATGGCGGGCGCGTGTGCCGTGGCGCCGGGCTGGGCGGCGGCTGCGCCGGCGCCGGTCACGATCCGGATCCTGTCGCCCAAGGGGGCGGCGATCATCGATCCCAAAGCGGTGGTCGAGACGATCGCCGACGGCATTCAATGGGCCGAGGGGCCGGTTTGGGTGCCTAAGGCCAAGGCGCTGCTGTTTTCAGATCCGCCGGCCAATATCATGCGGCGCTGGTCGCGGAAGGACGGGGTTTCCGTTTTCCTGAAGCCGTCCGGCGCGGCTGTGTTCGATCCCAAGCTGGTGCGCGAGGCTGGCTCGAACGGGCTTGGGCTCGCCGCCGATGGGGCTTTGCTGATCGCCGATAGCGGCAGCCGGGGGATCGTGCGGTTCGATCTCGCAACCCGGCGGCGCGCGATACTGGTCGATCGCTATCGCGGTAAAAGGTTCAACAGCCCGAACGACATGCATGTGGCGCGATCTGGCGCGATCTATTTCACGGATCCGCCTTATGGCTTTGCCGATGGCGACGCCTCGCCGCTGAAGGAAGTGGAGCAGAACGGCGTCTATCGCTGGACGCCGGGCGGCGAGGCAGTGCTGGTCGACGGCTCGCTGACGCGCCCCAATGGAGTTGCGCTCTCGCCCGATGAGCGGCGGCTCTATGTGTCGGTGTCGGACCCGAAGGCGCGGCGGATCATGGTCTATGATCTCGATGCGGGTGGCATGCCGCTGCGCAGTCGGGTGTTCTTCGACGCGGGCGCGCTGCAAGGCCCCGGCAATCCGGACGGGATGAAGGTGGCGGCCAACGGCACCCTGTTCTGCAGCGGGCCGGGGGGCATGTATGTGATGTCGCCCGAGGCCGAGCCGCTCGCTCTGATCTCGCATGGCGCACCGATCGCCAATTGCGTGTTCGGCGAGGATGGCGCGACCCTGTTCATGACCGCGAACGACCGCGTGCTGCGGGTCCGGCTACGGATCAACGCTTTGCGCCGCTGAGGGAAACCGCGCGTTCGGCGAGCGCTCAGGCGGGCGCGGTCTGGAAGAATTTCAGGCTGGCGGTGTCGTAGCTGCAGCCCTGCAGCGCCGGGCCGACGCCGGACCGCACATCGGCAAAGCTTTTGTCGACCAGATGCTCTGCCTGGGTCCGCACTCGGCTGGACAGGGCGCCCGATGAAAAGCGCCTTTCCTGGCGCTGGATTTCATCCTCGCTCATCGTGGGTGACGCCTGGCGCAGCCGCGCGGCCAGTTCAGTCGAGATTTTCTGCCGCATTTCGGATTCGAGCTCATGCGACAGCGACGTGATCGCCTCGCGGCGAGCATCGTCATAGGATTTGGCGATGAAGCCCTCCTTGACCAGCCAGATCGCGACCTGACGATCCCTTGACGTGCTGGTCGAATGTTCGAGGCAAGCGGCGAGCTTTGCCGTTTCCGACACACCCTCTTCGCCCGCATCGCTCAATCCGCCCTGATCGACCGCGAGATCGAGCGTGAGGGAGGTCGTGGGTGGCGGCGGGATCTTGAACTGATCGAGGCAGAAGGTCTCGACCTCCTGCCGGATTTCAGTCTCGGATGCGGCCATGATGATGGTGACGCTGTTCGCGGTGATCAGCCGCTGCGCGTTCGAGCCGCCGCCCGACAGGATCGTGCCGGCCGGGAGGCGGAAGATCAGCCCGCCGGTGGCGCTGCCGCGAGTCACGGTGATCATTGCCCGATTGGCATCGCCCGCCACCGCCGCGATCGTCACCTTGCCGCCAGAAGCGGCGATGCGCAGATCCTCGGCTGGCCTGGTCGACCACCAGTAAAGCCCACCCAGCACGACCGCGATCGCGACGAGCCATCCCAGACATCCCTTCATGCGGTCTTCCGATCGAACATCGCGGCGGTGGCCGGTTTGACGGCGTAGAGAAGCCGGCGTTGCGGATCGTGGACGTAGAGCGCGCCGTTCCGCCAGCGGATCTCGCCGCCGCTATCATTGACGATGGTCAGCGCACCGTGGCCGGCAACAGCATAGATGCTGGCCGCGGTCGCGACGAACAACAGGCCGTCGGCGCCGGCGGCGATCGAGGTGATCGCTGTTTTCGGCTGATCGTCCGGCAGGCGGAACACCATTTCGCCGCCCGATTTCGACACCTTCACGACCAGCCTTGCGCTCGCGATGTAGAGTGCATCCTTCGTATCGGCGATCGACACTACGGGCACGTCGAACTGGTACAGCTTCTGGAACGTGCCGCTTTCGAAGAAGCGATAGGCGCGCCAGCCCCAGGGCACGCGGCAGAACAGATAGACCATACCCGGCCGCGCCGAGGCCGCCACCCGCGCGCCGGGATAGGGCAAGGGCGCGCCGAGCACGGGAACGCCTTGCGCATTCAGATTGCCGAGATAATCGCCGGCGATCGTCAGCATCGCATCGTCAGCGCCGATCGCGAGACTGGTGATCGCCGGCCGGCCGGGCGCGCGGACCAGCGACATCGCGCCGTCCGGCGCCACATCGACCAGCCCCTTGCCGGTCTGCAGAAAGATATCGCCGCTACCGGCAACGCCGAAATCGGGTTGCACCGGCCCCAGCGCCGTGAGGCCATCGGGCGGGAGATAATAAGTGATGGCGAGCGCGCCGAGCCGGGTGACCGCCGTGCTCCGACGTATCTGCCATGTCGTCACTCCGAGGATGACGACAGCAACCAGCAGGGCCGACCCGAGGATCGCCAGCAGCCATTTCACCCTGCGCCCGCCCCGTGCGGCCACCCTATCGCCCGTCCCAGTTCACGTCACCGCAACCGGCCTTGTTGCCGGCGCCCGCGCAATCCCATTCATGGTGCCATCGGCTTTGCGTCTCGGTCGGTGGCGGTTCGGCGGGCTCGGGCGGTGGTGGCGGTGGCGGCGCTTCATATGTGGTCCGCTGGCGGGAAAATCGGTCGTCATATTGAATGACGGTCTGGACCGGATCAGGCGGGGCGAGATTCGGCCGGGTTTCGACCTGGATCGGCGCTGGGCGCATTGCCGGCTCAGGCGCCGGTCGCATCACGACAACCGGTGCTGGCATCGGCAGGATCACGGCCTGGGCGGGGAGCGGGGCAATGTCGAGGCGAGTCAACTCAAGCCGGAGGGCTGGCCTGAAGACGGGGGTGGCGGGATCATCGCAGTGCATCTTCTCGCACAAATGGCTCAGCAGATCGTCGCTTTTCTCCTTCAGAAAACCCTCGACGATCCGGTCAGCGATCATATCGTTCAGCTTCTTCGCATAGCGTTCGGTGAACAGTCGGGCGGCCTTTTCGCGCTGTGCGAAGCGAGTCCATTTATGGGTGGCGAGGACGCCTCCAAAGCGACTGCGGCCATCGACCAATCCGGCGATCTTCTTGCTGGAGGGCATCATTCTCTCGATCAGGCCGCCGCCGTAACGCTCGAGCAGCTTGCCCATTCCCCAGTTCATCGCTTCGTTGAGGGCAACTTCGGCGACAGCATAGGTCAGGTGGCGGCGTGTCATCGCCAGAAGATAATCGGTGGAGCTGAGGCCGGTCGCGTTCATCTCGTCGCTTTCGGCGCGCAGCCGATCCTTGGCGGCGACCGCGCGCGGATCGGTGTTGAGATCGACATGCTCGGCGTGGAGCTGTTTGAGCAGGGCGGCATCGCGGTCAGCGAGGATCATCTGGGCGCCGCGGCTTTCGTCCTCGGCCTTGAGCGCCGCGCCCCCGAGCTTCGCCGTCAGGTCAGTCGCTTTCCAGGCAACCGCAATCGCCCATCCGCCGGAGAAGGTGGCGGTGCCGTACAGCGCCTGGGCGGTGCCGACCACGGCGTGGCCGCCGGCATCGAACACGATCTTCCCGATTGGATTATTGACCTTCTCGCTGCCGTGCTCAGCGGCGGAGATGGCCCATTCGGTAACCCGATTCCCATGTGCGAGCGACGACAGGAGCAACCCCGCCGACACCGCAATGAGGGTGGCGAGGCGGTGTTTCATCGGCGCTTATTCAGCACCGCGTTGCTTGGCGGCGATCGGCAGCTCGCTTATCATCGTTTCGACCACCGATTCCGCCAGCGCATCGTTGTCGGCCGGGCCGGCGATGGTCTCGGCGGCCTCACCACCGCCATCGCCCGAGCTTGCCTCCTGCCCGGCTGTCGTTGCCCCGCAGCAGGGCGTATTCCCGATCTGAGGGGCAAGCGGGATCGTCGGTATGAGCGGGGTAATCGGATGGACGTCGAAATGGATCGGTGGATAGGGCGTCACCACCGGAGCGCGTTCGATCGGCCGGGCGCGGACGGCTTCCTGGCCCGAAGCGAAAGACCCGTTCGCGAACAGGCCGGCCAGGAGCAGAAGTGCGAGTGGCGCAAAGCGGAGCGGGAAAGCTCTCATGCGACGAGTCCCCTTCCGCCGTCAGTCTATCTCATGGCGGAATATTGTAAAGATCGCGGCAAGTTTGATCCAAATAGCTGTAACCATTGGGTGATTTCTGGCAGCGCGCCTTGGATTACGGTGCACCTACGACGGTGGCCATTCCGATCTTGCCCGCGAGGTGCCGCAACGGATCCTGATCAGGAGCGAAAGCGAGCGGGTCGCGCGCGCCAGCCAAAGTTAACACCATATATACCCTAAAAAAGCGCACGATGTCGGTTCCATGCAATCATCGGCCTTTCGGCATCCCTAAATAAGCGTTGCTCGATTCGCCTGAGAACGCAAAGCATATGGCTTGCCATATGCTTTTGGGAGCTGTGCCTCGGCGAGATTTGAGTGCCAATCAGAACAATATTCCGGGCCGCGATGTTAGGAAACCTGACTCTTAATAAGACTGGAGACTTGAAATGGCACGCCCTCCCAAACAAACCGACAAAAATGTTGATAAGACGATCGAAAAGCAGATCGAGAAAACCCTGATCGCCGACAAGAATCACCACAAGGAACTCAAGATCGAGAAGATCGAGAAGCCGGAGTTCAAGGAGCACAAGGACCTGAAGCACGAGAAGGTCGAGAAGAACGAAGCCAAGGAGCACAAGGACCACAAGATCGAGAAGCTCGAGAAGAACGAGGCGAAAGAGCATAAGGACGCCAAGCACGAGAAGCTCGAAAAGAACGAGGCCAAGGAGCACAAGGACCACAAGTTCGAGAAGATCGAGCACAAGGAATTCACCAAGGTCGAACATGGCGAGAAGCACATCGGCAAGGAGAAGGACGGCAAGGAGATCTTCGAGGGCCCGGGCGGCGATCCGCTCGGCGATCCGCTCGCCCAGGGCGTCGGCGCCGCCGCGCACTTCATCCAGCCCGAGGAACGCCCGGACCTGAGCCGCGGCGCCCTGTCGGGTGAAGCAGACGCGAAGCCCAAGGGCTGATCTGACCCATGGTCATGATCCTGTGTGAAATCGGTGATGGTGCCGCGCTCTGGGCAGCTGGAAGGCTGCAGGAGCGCGGCATCCGCGCCGACCTGGTGACCGCCACCGCGCTTGGCGCGGCGCGGCGCTGGGAACACCGCATCACCGGCACCGACGTCCGCACGTCCATCACCCTGCCCGACGGGCGCGTGCTGGACAGTGCGGGCGCCGAGCCCATCCTCAACCGGCTGAGCTATATCCCGACGGAAAGGCTGCGCGCCGTTTCGGGCGCGGATTACGGCTATGCGATGCAGGAGTTGTACGCGCTTTATCTGAGCTGGCTCGCGGGCTGGCCGGGGCGGGTGATCAACCGGCCGGTGCCGCAGGGGCTGTGCGGCAATTTCCGCCATCCGTCCGAATGGGCGACGCTCGCGGCGCGCGCCGGCCTGCCCACCACGCCGTGGAAGCAGGGATCGGGCGACGCGCCGGATCAGGCCTGGCTGCCACGGCCGGCTGAGCTCAGCGTCTATGTGTGCGGCGACGAGGTGGTGGCGCCGATCGCGCTCTCGGACGCGTTGACCGAGGGATGCCGGGCGCTGGCACGCCTCGCGAACTGCGACCTGCTCGGCGTGGATTTCGAGCGAGTCACCAGCGACGCGGCGGACGGCGATGCGTGGCGCCTGACCGGCGCCTCGCCCCTTCCCGATCTGATACGCGGCGGCGATGCGCTTGCCGACGCGCTGGCAAAGGCGTTCACGACATGATCCTGCTGGCTGGAATCCCCTCCGAAACCCCGCTCGAAATGGTCGGCACGGCGCTCGACGCGCTCGGCGCTGACTATCGCTTCGTCAACCAGCGGCACGTCGCGACTGCCGCGATCGACTGGACCTCCGATGAGACGGGCGTTTCGGGCACGCTGCGGATGGGGGACGAGACGATCGATCTCGCCACCGTGAGCGGCGCCTATATGCGGCTGATGGACGACCGGATGCTGCCCGAGCTGGAGGGACTTGCGCCCGACGATCCGGCGCGGACTCACGCGCGGGCGTTCCATGAGGCGTTGTTCCGATGGAGCGAGGTCTCCCCTGCGCGCGTGGTCAATCGCGCCGAACCGCAGGGATCGAACGGATCGAAACCCTATCAGGCGCAGCTGATCGCGCGGCACGGCCTGTTGCCGCCGCCGACGCTGATCACCAACGATCCGGCAGCGGTGCTCGCGTTCCGGGAGGAGCATGGCACGATCATCTACAAATCGATCAGCGCGGTGCGATCGATCGTGAAGACGCTCGACGACGAGGATATGGGGCGGCTCGAGCGGATCGGCTGGTGCCCGGTCCAGTTCCAGGCGGCGATTCCGGGGACCAATATCAGGGTGCATGTCATCGGCGAGGCGGTGTTTCCGACCTGGATCGAAAGCACCCATGTCGATTATCGCTATGCCAAGAGGCAGGGCGGATCGACTGAGCTGTCGGCGCATGAATTGCCCGAAGAGATCGCCGCGCGGTGCGTAAAGCTGACCGCCGATCTCGGCCTCGCCTTTGCCGGCATCGACCTGAAGCTGACGCCCGATGGCGATTATTATTGCTTCGAGGTGAACCCCTCGCCCGCCTTTTCCTATTTCGAGGCGAATACCGGCCAGCCGATCGCCGCCGCGGTGGCGCGCTATCTGGCGGGGATGGATCAGGCCAGGCCGAAAGCCAGGCGCGCCGCGGCGGGAAAGAAGCGGAAGGCCGCGGGCTGAGTTTGGGTCACCGGAATACGGCGCCTATTCCGATTCAACTGGCGCCGGTTTCGGTTTCCGCGGAGCGCGCGATGCTTTGGCGCCGGCTGCGACGCCGCTCCTGCGTCGCGGAGTCTTCGCTTTCGCTTTTGGTTTCAGTTTCAGTTTCGCCTTTGGCGGCGGAGGTGGCTCGGTTGCCCGTTTTGGCCATTCGATCGGCTTCGGCACGGGCTGTGCCTCGGGCTCTTCCGTCATGGGCGCGCGATAGTCGGCGGCGGTTGCGAGCCGCCATTCCTGTCCAGGCTTGCGGATCATGTTCTGGTCGCATCCGCGACACCGTGCCCGCTGAAATTCGGCGGAGGAATCTCGAAGCCGACCCCGGCGATGCCAGCCGAAACGGCACAGCAACGGCTGGAAAGGGCCGATATTTGGTACGTTCATCTACGCGTCAATTCCCACCAGAATGACGATAATGTCACTTTTGGAATGCCATCTCAACAGGAGAGATCAAGCGAAAGTTCCGTGAATCGGGGTGATGGAGTCTTCCCGCCGGCCCGGCTCACGCATCAAGAGTCTCGTGGCGCCTCCCTGGATTTCCTGCTTCGCGGTCGCTCTGCGCCTGTTCGGGGCTTGGCCATTCCTGGCTTGGCCGTCCCTGGCTTGGCTGTCGCTGGCTTGGCCGTTTCGAACTTGGCTGTTTCGAGCTTGGACGCCAGCTTCCAGGCTCCGCCCGGCTCACGTCTGAGGTTGTGCGCGCACCCCCGGCACCGCGCTCGTTCATATCCGCTGTCGGGCTGGCGCCGCCGCCCGGCGCGGTGCCAGTTGAGGAAATGACAGAGTAAAATCTGGAATGGACCGATATTCGGCGCTCTCACAACGACTCGCCCCTTGGTATGCCCGCGGCGCAGGCCATACTCGCAATCCGCCCACCACACTATCGGCGAACGCAGCCAGATCGGTGGAAGCAATCGCGAACGATCGGTTTCCACTTCACCGCTTGATCCTGGGACGTACCGGGGCCACATGCCACTCATGCTGATCGAAACCGAAACAACGCCCAACCCAGCGACGCTGAAATTCCTGCCCGGCCGGACCGTGATGGAGGCGGGCACGCGCGATTTTGCGACTCCCGAAGAGGCGGAAGCTTCTCCGCTGGCCGAGGCGCTGTTCGGGCTCGGCGATGTGACCGGCGTGTTCTTCGGGCGCGACTTCATCTCGGTGACCGCGGCGCCGGGCGTGGCATGGGAGGGGCTAAAGCCCGACGTGCTTGGCCTGTTGCTTGACCATTTCAGCGCCAATATGCCGCTGTTCCGCCCCAGCAATGCCGGCGGGATTTCAGTGCCTGCGGACGACATGATGTTCGCGGAAGACCCCGCGGACGCCGATATCGTCATCCAGATCAAGGAGCTGATCGAGACCCGCGTGCGCCCGGCGGTTGCCAATGATGGCGGCGATATCGTCTATCGCGGCTTCGACAAGGGCAAGGTCTATCTGCAGATGCAGGGCGCCTGTTCGGGCTGCCCCTCCTCCTCCGCCACGCTGAAGAACGGCATCGAGCAATTGCTCAAATATTATGTGCCCGAAGTCACAGAGGTGCGCGCGGTCTGAGGACTGCTTGCCAACGTCCATATATCTAAAGGGGTCCTGCTATGACCGAGAAGCTGTCCGACGCGGCGCTCGATACGATCTTCCGCGCCGCGCGCACCTATAATGGCTATACGGACGAGGCCGTGTCCGAGGCCGAGCTGCGTGCGATCTGGGACCTGATGAAATGGGGGCCGACCTCGGCCAACCAGCTGCCGGCACGGCTGATCTGGTGCGTGAGCGACGCCGCCAAGCAGAAGCTCGCCGCCTGCGCGAGCGCGCAGAACGCGCCGAAGATCCTGGCGGCACCGGTGGCGGTGATCCTCGGCATGGACACCAATTTCCACGAGCATCTGCCGGAGTTCTTCCCCCACAACCAGACCGCGAAGAGCTGGTTCGACGGCAATAGCGAGCTGCGCGAAGTGTCGGCGATGCGCAATTCGTCGCTGCAGGGCGCGTATTTCATCATCGCCGCGCGCGCGCTCGGGCTCGATACCGGGCCGATGTCCGGCTTCGACAATGGCCTGGTGGACGCGGCCTTTTTCGCTGACACGCCGGCGGTGCGATCGAACTTCATCTCGACGCTCGGGCATGGCGATCCCAGCACGATCTTCGACCGCTCGCCGCGGCCTGAGTTCGAGAAGTTCAACCAAATTGCCTAGCCTCTATTCCCTCTCCCTTTCTCCGCTGAAGACGAGAGGGAGGTGAGAACGCTGGTCATCGAAACTGCTACCGCAGCCTGCTCGGTCGCGCTGATCGAGGGGGGGATCGAGGACTGCGTGGTCATTGCCGCCGCGCATGAGGTGGTTGGCCGCGGCCATGCCGAGCGGCTGGTGCCGATGATCGCCGAACTGCCCGAGGGCGGCCGCGCGCCACGCATTCTGGTCGATTGCGGGCCTGGCAGTTTCACCGGTGTGCGGGTCGGCATCGCCGCCGCGCGGGGACTCGCGCTTGGCTGGGGCGCGGAGGCTTGT
>Ga0307508_10007477_pt1 | contig 10169 bp, 8 predicted proteins | sample 9_EM_MG_FD_203089 | JGI IMG/M metagenome (GOLD analysis project Ga0307508, IMG submission 203089) | Populus trichocarpa ectomycorrhiza microbial communities from riparian zone in the Pacific Northwest, United States - 9_EM | ecosystem: Host-associated > Plants > Roots > Unclassified | place...
CGGCGAAGGAGTCCGTCGATGCCTGACCTGGTTCTCGGGATCTCGGCCTTCTATCACGACAGCGCCGCGGCGCTAGTGCGTGACGGCGTACCGGTCGCGGCGGCGCAGGAGGAGCGGTTCAGCCGTATGCGGCACGACTCGTCGTTCCCCGCGCAGGCGGTCCGCTACTGCCTCGAGGAGCTGGGGGTGTCGCTGAGCGACGTCACCGCGGTCGCCTACTACGAGGATCCCCGGCTCAAGTTCCGCCGGGTGCTGGCGACGCTGATCGGGGCGGCGCCGACGGGCGTCACGTCGTTTCGCGAGACACTGCCCAGCTGGCTGCGCGACGGTGGCAAGCTGCGGGCGGTCGAGGTGGTCCGCCGGGAGCTCGAGGCGCTGGCGCGGGGCGCGGTGCCGGAGATCGCGGTCCGCCGGCACCACGAGTCCCACGCCGCCTCGGCGTTCTTCCCCAGCCCTTATCCCTCGGCCGCCGTGCTGTGCGTCGACGGCGTCGGCGAATGGGCCACCACCACGCTCTGGCACGGCCGGGGCACCGCGCTCACGCCGCTGTCGGAGATCCGGTTCCCGCACTCGCTCGGGCTGCTGTACTCCGCCTTCACCTACTTCTGCGGCTTCAAGGTCGACTCGGGTGAGTACAAACTGATGGGCCTGGCTCCGTACGGCAAGCCGCGGTACGCGGACCTGATAAGGGAACGGCTTATCGACGTCATGCCGGACGGCTCGTTCCACATGAACATGCGCTACTTCGAGTATCTGCGGGGGCAGGTGATGACCGGCCGGGCGTTCGAGCGGCTCTTCGACGGTCCGCGGCGTCCCCCCGAGGGGCTGCTGACCGAGCGCGAGTTCGATCTGGCGGCCTCGGTCCAGGAGGTCACCGAGGAAGTGATGCTCCGCCTGGCGCGCACCGCCCAGGAGCGCACCGGGGAGTCGAAGCTGTGCCTGGCCGGCGGGGTGGCCCTGAACTGCGTCGCGAACGGGAAGATCGTCGACAGTGGGATCTTCGACGAGGTGTGGATCCAGCCCGCGGCTGGCGACGCCGGCGGTGCGCTGGGCGCCGCGCTGGCCGTGGCGATGGAGCGGGGAGCGACCCGCGACCACGTCGGCAGCGGGCGGGACGCGATGTCCGGCGCCCTGCTGGGCCCGGCGTTCGACGACACGCAGATCGCCGCGTTCCTGCGGAGCAACGAGATCCCGCACCGCCGCCTGGAGCCCGGCCGGATGGTCGACGACGTCGCGGCGGCGCTGGCCGACGGCAAGATCGTCGGGTGGTTCCAGGATCGGATGGAGTTCGGCCCGCGAGCGCTGGGAGCCCGGTCCATCCTGGGCGATGCGCGCGATCCGGTGATGCAGTCCGCGATGAACCTCAAGATCAAGTTTCGTGAGTCGTTCCGCCCGTTCGCGCCCGCCGTGCTGGCCGCGGACGCCAAGGACTACTTCGATCTGCGCCAGGAGAGTCCCTACATGCTGGTGGTGGCGCAGGTCGCGGCGGCCCGGCGGATACCGGTGATCGAGACCGAGGAAACCGGCATCGACCTGTTGCGCCTGCAGCGTTCCACGATCCCGGCGGTCACCCACGTCGACGGTTCCGCGCGGGTGCAGACGGTCACCGCGGAGAGCAACCCGGCCTATCACGAGCTGTTGACCGCTTTCAAGGCCCGCACCGGCTGCCCGGTGCTGGTCAACACGTCGTTCAACGTGCGCGGCGAGCCGATCGTGAACTCACTGCGGGACGCCTACACCTGCTTCATGCGAACGAACATCGACATGCTCGCGATGGGCAGCTTTCTGTTGGACAAGAGCGAGCAGCCGGCCTGGTCCGAGGAGAGCGACTGGCGTGCGGAGATCCCTCTCGATTGAGCGCCCGCCGACCCGTCCATTCACCCCTGGAGGCTGTGCCAGCGATGACCGACGTCCTGCTCTTCATCACCTATTTCCTGGTCGCCACGCCGATCGGCCTGGCGCGCCGGCTGATCAACGACCCGTTGTCGCGCCGGCGCAACCGGCGGGCGACGACCTATTGGACCGTGTCGGACCGGCGCGGGTAAGACCCGGGCGCCGCGCGATCACCCGCCGACAAAGAACCGCGAAGGAAGAGGGATATGACTCTGGCCAACGTAAGCCCGCCTCGGCACATGGGACGCCTGACCCTCGGTACTCTGCACGAGGCGATGGAACTGGGTTCCGGCTTCGCCACCTTCGACTGCGAGAACGAGGACGATTTCCTCGCCGCGGCCAAGGAGTACGGCGTCATCATGCCGCACCGCGACGCGGACGCCCGCGGCATCACGTATCTGCGCGACACCTCGGGTCTGGGCCGGGAGCGCGGTATCGGCTTCACCAGGGAGACCCTGCTACCGCACACCGACCGGCCCGCGGCCAAGGTGCCGCCGCGGGTGCTCCTGCTGTGGTGTCGCGGCACCAGCTCGGACGGTGGTGAGGCGACCGTGCTGCGCGGGGCAGACGTGGCCGCCCGACTGCACGAGATCGACCCGAAGGCCCTGCAGGCGTTCTGCGCGGAGGACGCGGCGATCTTCCGAACCGGCAGCGACGAGTTGGTCAGCCCGGTCCTCCGGATGCGCGACGGCGTCGTCGAGGAGGTGCGGCTGCGCTTCGATCCGTACATCTACTTCGCCCCGGACGCCGCCCGCGCGTTGCCGCAGTTGGACCAGGCCTTCCGGGACACCGAGCTGGCCTTCCCGTTGACCCCCGGCAAGGGGTACGCGCTGCGCAACGATCTCTGGTTCCACGGCCGCCGGGCGTACTCGGGGAACCGGGAAATGCTCCGGATCATGATCGGCACTAGGCACGCCACGCATTGACGACCTGGTTGGTCGCGACGGATCGCGCACGCGGTGAGCGGCGCACCGGTGGCGGGTCTGCCGCCACCAGCCGGCACGCCGCCCGAGCAGAAGAGCCGCTTTGATGACTGATGGAGCAAGCTGTGTGCGGAATATTTGGCGGGGTCGGGGTCAGTGAGCAGGAAGCCCGCGTCGCGCTCGAGAACATCAACCGGGGCGACGACGGAATCACGTTGCGCTGCTACGGGGAGGTCGTCCTGGGTAGCCGGCGTCACCTGGTCAAGATCTCCAACAAGGAGGGGATCGGCGAGGGACAGTCGGACCAGCCGTACGATTCCGACGACCGCCCGGTCTCGCTGGTCTTCAACGGCGAGTTCTTCAACTTCGCCGAACACAAGACCGGCCCTCTCGCCGGCGCCTCGTTCCAGACCGAGGGCGACACCGAGGCCTTCCTCAAGCTTTACGAGGCCGAGGGCATCGACTTCCTGAAGCGCCGCGACATCGACGCGATGTTCGCCCTCGGCATCCTGGACCGCGAGACGAACAAGCTGTACATCACCCGCGATTGGCCGGGCCGGGTCCCGCTGTTCTACTACCACGACCGGCAGAGCCGCACGTTCCTGTTCTCCAGCCAGCTCAGCGGCCTGCGCACGGTGGACCGCGTCGATCTGAACGAGGCGCGGGAACTGGTCCCGGGCCACTATCTGACGCTGGACCTGACGACCTTCGAGATCGAGACGACCGGCTACTACCAGGCGAAAGCGATCAAGAAGGAGCAGGAGATCCTCGAGATCGGCCGGGAGCTCCACGAGCGACTACACCGCAGCGCCCGGAACCGGACGATGGGCGACGTGCCGATCTGCACCATGCTCTCCGGCGGCATCGACAGCCTGATGACGACCTACTACGTGCTGTCCAACATCGACTTCCGGAACGTCTCCTACCAGCCCACCTCGTACGTCTTCGCGATCGCGGGATTCGACTCGCCGGACATCAGGCGTGCGAAGATCGCAGCCGAGGGCTTCCGGGAGATCGGCCTGGTCCACAAGGAGGTCCATGCCACCGCCGAGCAGGTGGTCGAGGACATCCCGGACATCCTCCGGCTCTTCGAGATGCGGCACATCAAGGCGCTGAGCGTTTACCCGCTGCCGATCTACTACTACCTCGCGCCGGTGATGAGGGCGGACGGTTTCAAGGTGACGATCGGCGGGCACGGCGTCGACGAGTTGCTCGGCGCCTACGACAACTGGAAGGAGCTGAACAAGCCGCACAAGGTCCAGTCGACTTACGCCGCACGCCTCATCTTCATCAACAGCATCTGGGAAAACATGATGCGCCGGGCCTCCATCATCTTCATGGAGCGGGGGCCAGTCGAGGCGCGGTTCCCGTTTCTGCAGCCCGATGTCTGCGAATACCTGCTCGGCGTCGATCCGAAGTGGCTGAGCATCTCGCCGGTCAACGCGGAGCTGATGCTGGAGCTGATCTCGAAGCGGGCCGGGCCCCGGCAGGAATGGGGCGACAAGCTGCCCGCGGTCCACGACTACCTGGTCGCTTATCTGGATGCCGGCGGCGCCGCACCGGAGGGATTCGGCCCGGGCCTGAGCACCGATGTCGGGAAGCTGTTCTGGAAGTTCCCGCTCATGGTCGCCGGGATGCACGCGGCGGAGGAGTCCTACCTTCCGTTCCACCTGCTCTTCAACGCGAAGCTGCGCGGTCAGCACGGCGCCGGGATCAGCTCGCTCGAGCCGCGGATCGTCCAGAAGTACGCGCACCTCGGCGGCACCGACATCGAGATCTTCCGTTCGATGGTGACCACCGCGTTCCGCCTGCGGGACGACTGGTTCGCCAAGCCGGCCCGACGGGCCGGGTGACCGCGATGCTGCTGATCGACGGCGAATGGATCGAGACCGAACAGAAGATCGTCGTACGGAACCCGTTCGACAACGAGATCGTCGGCTATGCGTCCCGGGCGACGCGGGAGCAGACGCTGTCCGCGGCCCGGCACGCCAAGGCCTACGTATCGACGCTGACCGCATACGACCGATCGGAGATCCTCCTCGGCACCGCCGCGCAGATCGAGCGCGAGGAAGACGAGTTCGCCGCGCAGATCGTCGCCGAGTGCGGCACCTGCGTGACGGAAGCCCGCAAGGAAGTGCGCCGCGCCGTGACGCTGCTGCGGGTCTGCGCGGAGGAGGCCAAGCGGATCACCGGCGAGGCGATACCGACCGACGTGACCGCCGAGCGCAAGCGCAACCTCGCGGTGACGCTGCGCGTGCCGATTGGGCTGGTGTGTGCCATCACGCCGTTCAACCGGCCGCTGAACCAGGTGGTGGTGAAACTCGCGCCGGCGATCGCCGCGAACAACTCGGTGATCCTCAAGCCGTCGGAGAAGACGCCGCTGAGCGCGGTGAAGTTCGTGCGGTGCCTGATCGCGAACGGCCTGCCGGCGAAGATGGTGTCGGTGGTGACCGGCGATCCCGGAGAGGTCGGCGAGGCGCTGGTGACCGCGCCGGAGGTCGACATGATCACCTTCACCGGGAGCCGCGCGGTCGGCGAGCGCATCGCGAAGGGCGCCGGCATGATCAGGACGGCGTTCGAACTGGGTGACAGCGGCGCACTGATCGTGCTCGACGACGCCGATCTGGAACTCGCCGCGGGTGTCGCCGCGAAGGGCGCCTTCGCGACGGCCGGGCAGTCGTGCCGCGGGGTGAAGCGGCTCCTGGTCCACCAGGGTGTGGCGGACCGGTTCGCCGCCCTGCTGGTCGAGGAGGCTAAGAAGCTGACGTTCGGTGATCCCGCCTCGGCCCGCAACGATCTCGGCTGCATGATCGACGAAGCGGCCGCGCAGGCCGTGGAGAAGCGCGTGAGCGAGGCGGTGGGGTCGGGATCGAAGCTGCTCTACGGCCCGGCCCGGGTGGGCGCCGTGCTGGGGCCGCAGGTCCTCGACTTCGTCGCGAAGGACTCCCCGCTGGTCACCGAGGAGACGTTCGGGCCGTGCGCCCCGATCGTCCGGATCGGCGATCTCGACGAGGCCGTCGCCTACCTCAACGACGGCGAGTACGGCCTGCAGACCGGCGTCTTCACGGCCGATCTCCGACTGGCCTTCCAGGCGGCGCGGGAGATCAGATCCGGCGCGGTCATCGTCAACGACGGCCCGCAGTTCGAGTCGCCGTTCATCCCGTTCGGCGGCGTGAAGAAGAGCGGTCTCGGGCGCGAGGGCGCGCGGTTCGCGATCGAAGAGATGACCACCATCAAGACCATCGTCTTTTAGGGAAGCTCATGAAACCCATCGTGGTGTACACCGATCCCTTCTGGGCACTGGAAAACGGGGTGGTGAACCCGGCGCTGGCCACCGTCGAGAACGAGGTGTTCGGCGACCGGGTCGAGCTCCGGTTCGGCGTGGTGGAGGACGGCGCCTACGTCAAGAGCGGCGAGCGCTTCATCGACAACCTGAGGGGCGCGTCCGCGCTCGCCATCTACCGGGCACAGATGACCGAGGAGGTCTTCGATACGATCCGCGGCACCGTGCGGGTCATCGGCCGGCAGGGCGTCGGCTACGACAACATCGGTCTGCCGTTCCTCAAGCCCAACGGCATCTTCGGGTTCAACGTGCCGGACTACTGCGTTGACGAGGTGTCCACCCACACGATGTCCCTCGTGCTGGCCCTGGAGCGGCACCTCTGCCTGCAGAACGACCACCTGAAGAAGGGCCGCTGGGATATCTACGACGGCGGCTATCCGCGTCGCCTGCAGGATCTCACGGTCGGCATCATCGGGCTGGGCCGGATCGGCAAGGCCACCGCGCAGAAGATCCGGAACTTCTACGGCCGGGTGCTGGGCTACGACCCGTATGTGCACGGCGACCACATGATCGGCTACGGCGTCGCCAAGCGGCACACCCTGCCTGAGCTCCTGCGCGAGTCCGATGTGGTCATCCTGCACTGCCTGCTGAACGACGAGACGAAGAACCTGGTCGGCGAGGCGTTCCTGGCCGACATGAAAAACGACGCGCTGCTGGTGAACACGGCCCGCGGCGGACTCGTCGACCCGAGAGCGGTGTACGACGCGCTGGCCGGCGGCCGGATCGGCGGCTACGCCAGCGACGTATTCACCCCGGAGGACCCGAACGAGCACGAGTGGAACCGCAAGTTGCTGCCGTTCGACAACGTCGTGGTGACCTCTCACCGGTCGTTCCTGTCCGCGGAGTCCGAGCTCAGCCAGCGTCGGCGGGTGGCCGATGAGATCGTCCACGTCCTGGAGACCGGGCGCCCGCCGCGCTGGGGCAGTCTCACCGAATGAACGGTCCGCCGAGGGGACAAGAGGAACACATGGGTCGGTTCGTTCGATTCGCGGCGCCGCGCACCGTCACGGTGGTCGAGGAGAGGGAGGAGGCGCTGGCGCCGTCGCAGGTGCGGATCGCCACGCTCTTCTCCGGGATCTCCGCGGGGACGGAGATGTCCTACTACCGCGGGACCAATCCCTACTTCGCCAAGCGCTGGGACGCCGATCGGCGGCTGTTCCGGCCGGCCGGCGGCGAGCCGGCGAGCCTGTCCTATCCGGTGGACGGCAAGGGCTCCGAAGAGGTCGGCGTCGTCGTCGAGTTGGGTGCCGAGGCCGACGGCGCGGCGGTGGGCGACCTCGTCTGGGGCAAGTGGGGTCACCGGAGCTCGGCGGTGAAACCTGCCGAGTACGTGAGCCGGCGCGTGCTGCCGCCCGGGACCAATCCGATGCTGGGAGTCTTCTCCCAGGTCGGCGCGATCGCCCTGAACGTGGTCCTGGACGCGGACATCCACGTCGGCGAAACGGTGGTGGTGTTCGGGATGGGCGTCGTCGGTCAGATCGTCGCCCAGCTGGCGCGGCTGAACGGCGCCGAGGTGATCGCGGTCGACCCGCACGACAACCGCCTGAAGATAGCCGAGTCGCTGGGCGCCGCGCACCTGGCCCACGTCCATGACGGCGCGGTCGGCGAGCGCGTCCGCGAGCTGACCGGCGGGCGGGGTGCCGATGTCGCGCTCGAGGTGACCGGGTCGTACGCCGGGCTGCACGAGGCGGTCCGGTCAGTCGCCTACAGCGCCCGGGTCGTGGCCGCCGGCTTCTTCCAGGGCGGGGCCGCCGGGCTCGCGCTCGGCGAGGAGTTCCACCACAACCGGATCGATCTCAAGTGCTCGCAGATCTCCGGCGTCTCGCCGCAGCTGAGCTACCGGTGGGACGACGACCGGCTGCAGCGCACGGTGATGGGTCTGGCCACGTCCGGCCGGCTCCAACTCGAGCCGCTGGTGACCAATGTCCTGCCCGCGGAGCGCGCCGCCGAGGCGTTCGACCTGCTCGACCGCTCGCGGGACCGCGCCCTGCAGGTCGTGCTCCAGTTCGAAGGTGGTGCGAGATGATGAAGTTGGGCGTGCAGGACCGGTCGCTGGACGGGGCGAGCCTGGAAGAGAAGTGGGAGTTCGCGGTCGAGCTCGGCTTCGACGGCATCGAACTGCGCGGCGGTGCCGAGTTCGGCGACCGGCTCGACGAGCTGAAGCGTGCCCGTCAGGCCGGGGTGGTCATGCCGTCGGTGTGCGTGGTGGCCGAGCACTTCATCGGCGACTTCGACGCGCAGAAGCGCCGGGATGCCGTCCGGACCATGAAGACCCTGCTGTCGGTGATCGTCGAGGCCGGTGGCTCCGGCGCGATCACCCCGGCCTCGTTCGGCATGTTCTCCAAGCGGATGGCACGCGTCGAGCCGCCCCGCTCGGAACAACAGGACCGGGCGGTGCTTCTGGACGGCCTCGCGGAGTTGGGCGCCCACGCCCAGCAGGTGGGTGGCGTCCTGCTGCTCGAGCCGTTGAACCGCTACGAGGACTACATGGTGAACACGCTGGCGGACGGGGCCTCGCTCGTCCGGGAACTCGGACTGCCCTCGGTCCGGCTGATGGCCGACACGTTCCATATGAACATCGAGGAGGCCGATCCCGCGGCCTCCCTCCGCCGGCACGCGGACGTGCTGGGGCACGTCCAGGTCGCCGACAGCAACCGCCTGGAGCCCGGAGCTGGTCACTACGACTGGGCGAGCACCGTCGGTGCCCTCGAGGAGATCGGCTACGACGGCTGGCTGGTGCTGGAATGCCGCACACTGAGCGGCCCGCCCAGCGTCGCACTGCCGCCCGTTCCGGCGGTCCTCCAGGGGCGGCGCTGAGGGTGTCCGGAGCCGACTCGGAAGGCGGGTATCACCCTGGAGGTTGGCGCCCGCGCCGAGCACGACCTCTTCAACCAGCAGGCCGACCTGAGAAACACGCTGCGCCGGCTGATGGGTGAGGAGCGGATCGCCCATCGGGCCGCGGCGTTCGACCAGGCTTGAGTCGTCCCGCCGCCGGCGGCATTCGGCGCGAAAGGGCGGCCGCGGACCGCGCAAATCGATGGCAGTCGCCGCACTGTCGGCTGTCTACTCTAGACATGTGATAGGCGATCGTGGCAACCTTGCAGCAGGAGCCGGGGTGAGAGTTCTGGACGGCGCCGATGGGGGTTTGATTGCCTGAGTCAACGCATCAGACCGCCTTGACCAGCCGGAACGCGCCGGTGTCAACGCGGCGGAAGGCGGACGGGGAACGGCAATAATGTCAACCAGGCCACTTCATCCTGTCTTTGACTTGCCGATCCCCGTCCGCGCGAAATCGTAACGGGGAGCTGGAATGCGTGTTATCGCTGTGGTCAGCGGGCCCGCTGATCACAAGTCAGAAAGCCAACCCGCTTTAAGATCATTTACTGACGGGAGCCGCGTGCACTTCATCGTCGCCGCCGGAGGTAGGCCTCCGCGCGGGAGGCGAGGATCGGTCCGATGAGGGGCGAGCCACTGCGGAGTCGCCCCATCGCGGTGATCGGGATGGCCGGCCGCTTCGCCGGCGCGGACGATGTCGCGCAGTACTGGCGGAACCTCCTCGACGGCGTCGAGTCGGTGAGCCGGACGGACGAGCGGCCCGCGGGTGACAGCGGGTTCGTGGGGGCGGTCGGCAAGGTCAGCGACGTCGACCGATTCGACGCGGACCACTTCCGGGTGCCGCCGGCTGAGGCGGTCACCATGGATCCTCAGCAGCGGGTCCTGCTGGAGGTCGCGGCCGACGCCCTGGACGACGCCGGCTACGCCGGCGAGCGCGACTGTGTCGTCGGTGTGTTCGTCGGGTGCGGCGAGAACGTGTACTTGCGCGACTTCGTGGCGCCCACCGAGACCTCCGCCGGGCGACTCGGCGACGTACGGGTCGTGATGGCGAACGAGAAGGACTTCCTCGCCCCGCGGCTCGCGTTCAAACTGGGATTCACCGGCCCTGCGATCACCGTGCAGACCGGATGTGCCACGGCGCTCAGCGCGGTCGCGCTGGCGTGCTCGGCGCTGGC
>Ga0307508_10007479_pt1 | contig 10167 bp, 8 predicted proteins | sample 9_EM_MG_FD_203089 | JGI IMG/M metagenome (GOLD analysis project Ga0307508, IMG submission 203089) | Populus trichocarpa ectomycorrhiza microbial communities from riparian zone in the Pacific Northwest, United States - 9_EM | ecosystem: Host-associated > Plants > Roots > Unclassified | place...
CCCCGCTCACCCCCACTGAAGAGACATGTGCGACGGGGGACAGGCGACCTCCGACAGCGGGAGTGCAGTCGGTCATGTGATCACTCTCTACCCCACGCACTCTGCCCGAGCATGCGGGTGGTGTGTAGGTGGGATGTACATGTGTAGAGTACATGGTGCTTGCAAAGCGATCCCGTAACTGCAGCGCAGTGCAGTGCAGTGCAGCGCATGGCGGATGGTGGCCTGCGGGTGTACGTGGTTACCAGGAGCTGCCGTGCCTCATCACCATTATGTACTAGTACATATCTACGAATTATAAGCGCAGATAAGCACTAGTCTATATTAGGAGCGCACTAAGCCAGATACAATTAAATGAGCGAGTGGCCATGACTAAGTTGTAGATATGGAGGGAAAAAAGCCGTGTCTCACCCTCCGCCCACCCGCTCAATATTTCGTCACCGCTCCTCCAGCATCGATGACAACTTGCGATCTCGCAGGCGTGCTCTCTACCAATGTATCTAGCCTTTCCCCTATAATAGCCCGAGCCCAACACACAGCCATATACAATTGCAATGCTTCGGCATCCGCTGCTTGTCCCCACATCTCGCCCAACTCCGTCTCTACATCTCCCCAGCAAAGCCTCTATTAGGTTGATCTGGAGACTCAGCCAGCCCTTCCGGAGTCTCCATCCCGTTCAACCCTCTGCAGGCTTTGGCATACCCTTTATGCCCTGGAGCGTTATCCTCTTGCACAATAGCCCATCCATACCTCCCCCGCAACACTGATGCCAAAACGGCACAAGAGCAGGCTCAAGGACCATTCGTACATAGGTTGCGGAGTTGAGCTTCGCTCTGCCAGGAACGAAGATAAGATCAGACTTTGTTGTACCGTAGAAGGCCTTCCCCCTAAACCGCCTTACTCTCCCGTCCCGAGCGGAACTTTAAATCGACGCAGTCGGGGTGATATCCTTCATCTGCTTTCCGGATGGCCCATGGACGATGACCGAAACCTGGCGTTGAGAAGGAGGATTCATCCGTCCAGATAGCTCTCTTCCTCTCCTCCTTAGTCCAATGCAGTCTGGCTTGACACCAAGCAACCCGTTTCGGTTTGTTGTCCGGTTTTACGCTAAACTTCGTCCTTGGTACACGTTTGTGATAGGTATCCCCCAGTGAAATCATGACATTTCGCACAGTCTTCGTTCGGATCACAGGCGCAGTCCATCTCTATGCAGATTGCCTCCCAGTTCAGACATCGAGTACGGGAGTTGCGGGTAATAAAGGCAACAAGACGCGCTTTCTCTCCACCGTCGAATATCGGAGGTCTGCCGGATCATTTCCGGTTCGAAGGAGTGCCATGCTGGTTATAGCAGTGATATATTCTTACAGGACAGAATTAAGTACTGAAGATTTCAAAGCTTTACATTATATATGTATATCTCGAGGATCGATCTGGAGCTCTCTTCCTATTTGCCTCCAGTTCCATCTGGCATGTTCACGTAATGAAAGAACACGCATCGGTTCGTCCTGGGTGGTTTCTCGGTGCCTCACTCCAACCGCTGGATCACGGAATATTTCGTGCAACGATGGCTCCACGCAACCCAACGATGACTTCCGATGGCGGTGGGTGGCGGACGGGCGGGCGGTTGACGACGCTGATGAAGTCCAATGCCAGCCCCTATCCACAGCTTCTCACCATGCCAACCCCCCGGTCCGCCAAGCACCCACTATTAAGCGCCCTTGATGGTAGTGAGCAGCACTTACATACCCTTACGCCCGTGTATGTACTATACAGGCGGGCGAAGGCCGATTCCGCGGCGGGTCGATCCTTTCTGCGTAACGCTCGTCCGCTGTTCCTTCCGCCGCGAGCCCCAAGTGCGGACGGCTGTGTCCGGGGACGGAAAGACGGTGGTAACGGTGGAAGCGCGTGAGAGAGAGAGAGAGAGAGAGAGAGATGGCTTACGTCGCTGGGGCTGTGCAAACGTGTCCATCTCGCAGGCTGGCGGGGTGACAGTCAGCAAGATGCAGATGCAGATGCATGGGTATTGCAGTGCGATTTCCCGGGGGTCCCGCCCTCTCACTTCCCGAGGTGTTTATCTGCATCCAGCCCAGCGGTCTTGGCGGCTGGCAACGGGAACTGGCGCCGCGCCGTGCCACTCGCATACATAGATAGATACACACATTCGTGCGTGCGTGCATGTCGGGAGCGTCCAGCCCGAGTCTCCGGAATACATACATAGACACGAATCTTCCCTGTCCTTCGGCTCCTCCCCCCCTTTTTCACCAGTGCGTCACGAGATGTCACCCGCATCCACGGCCTAACCTCCGTAGTGGCTGATCGTCGAAACAAGCCTTTGGGCGCACCCGTGGAGCGTGCTCGCCGCGCCTCGCGCGATGTGGCGGAATCCGTGCGGTCGGTATTGCCGTGCCAATCCCCCCCGCCTTTATTGTTCGTATCAGCCTCAGCCACAAGGATTGGGTTGACTAGTCGCCTAGGGGAAAAAAATACACAGTCGAAATGTTTCGGTTACAGTTCAGGATCTCCGGAAATTGGCTTCTGTTTCGCAAGAAATATTGAGATTGCGAGATCAATGGCTATTCTGCCGCACACTTCCACCGCGTCAACTGAACGTCGTCGCCCGGCATAGTGGCCGGTGGCCGGTGGCCCCATAGCGCCGTGTACGGATACGGGGAGGAGGGAGCGTATATATACCGGGACCGCGCACGTATGCACCTCGAACTCCCAGCCCAAACCGTCGCCCACACACACTCGTTTCGTTTTTTTTTTCAGCATGTTGACCATGGTAGCCTCTCTCTCACTCGTAGCGGCGGCCTTCGTCTCGACGGCGCTGGCCGCGCCAACCACCGCGCGTCCAGAGATTCTCTGGGACGGACGCATCCCGAAGAACTTCGACGTGGCGGGCTTCGACGACCCCGCCGTGTCGCCGTTCAACGTTGGCTGGAACCACGGAAAGAGTACCCTTCCCCGCCCTTGTCTCCTCCCCCTCGAGTGAGCGAGTACTGACTCCCCCCGCAAGACCAGACCTGGTCCGAGATCATCAAGTTCCCGAAGGCGCCGGCGTCACTGGTACATATTCCCCCCTCCTCCGCGCGTGGGACAGTCCATTGACGTTCGCCGCAGCTCGACCGGAAGAAGCACACCAAGCCGTGGGCGGTCACGATCAACGACGGGTCAATCTTCACGCCGGGCGACGAGTCGACGCGGCAGGAAGGGTTCCGGCGGTCGGAGGTGATGGCGAGCGTCAACAACGGCAGCGACGCGACGGTGCAGGGCGTGACGACACTGCACTTCTCGGTGATGAATGACTGCGCGCGGCCGCTGAACATGTCGCACATGTACCACGTAAGTACTTCCCGTCCATCCCGTCCATCGATCCTCCTCCTACCGTGCAGTCTAACAGGGCCGGGGGGCTGGGCGATAGGTGGCATTCCTGGAGACGGCGGACTTCTCGTCGCACGTGTGGACGCTCAACACAGGCTCGGCCTACGGCGCCGACGCCGTCAGCCGCGATCCGCACGCCTTGCGCCTCGAGTCCAACAATGGCGGCGGTGCGAACGCATCCGTGCTGTTCCAGACCGCGTTCAGCCCCAAGGTCTGGCACAACTTTGCCGTGCAGATCGATTTCGAGCACAGGTACGCGCTCCTTCGGCGGGGGGGGGGTGGAGAGACTTGGATTTTGGCTGATCGGAGGGATAGTGTTCTGGCGGCGTGGTACTCCACTGGCAAAAGCTCGCTGAAGCAGGTCGTCGGGAATACCGAGAACGATTCCACCGGGAAGGGTCAATGTGAGCTACACTATTTATCCATCTATGCCCCACGCTGATGGGATGGGATGGGATGGGTTCGCTGACGTCTGATGTCCGTAGACCACCTCGGCTTGATCAAGCACCCCACCGGCGACTTCTCGAACGTCGTCAAGAAGGGCTACCAGCCGTCCGGCATCAATGAGGGCATCATCTTCGGAGGTGTGTTTATCGAGAAGGGAACGAAGGTCACCACGAAACGCAGGTGAGGTAACTGGCAGTCGAGTGATCGCGGGCGCGAATGACCGTAAGCGCCCAACGTACGGACGTTAATATCCAAGCACGCTCTTTTTTTTCTTTTCTCTTTTTTGGGGGGGAGATGGTTGGGTCTGAGGACTGTATTGCTTTCGTTTTTTTAGTTTCTCTATTGATTGGAGGACTGTAATATTAGCGCACTGCGGGGTAATGCGAGTGAGACTCGGTGATGCCTCGCTTAACCCCAACGGCCAATGGTGACAATTGATCTGGTCTGCTGTGACTCGACCCGCGCCCATCCATCTACACACACTCCATGTAATGGAGGTCTCGGGACTGAACACCACTGATCATACGCCCATCACCCACGGGGCAGTCGGTAACTAGCAACTGGAAGCGACTTGATGTGATGGCTCCTATCAACCCGTCAGGAAGTCCGAACTGGTACGCCCCCAGAGATCGCAGGGGGGCGGCGAACAAAGGAGCTCTGACAGCTCGCTCTCGCCTATTGCAGGAGGTATCATCTCGAAGGGAGAGAGCTTTGCTACAGCAAGGCCACACACAGCCCGACCGACAAAGCACTGTCCCGGTTATATACGACGATGGGGCAGTTCAGGTATGGTACGCTTACGGGGACAGGAACTTACGATCATCCACCATTCTTTGTTTTTCGAACTCCTGAGGAAAAAGCCAGAGCCCCGGTTCGAAAAAGACAGGCTCGCTGCCGGTGGAAGAAGTCAGCCACCTGTTCTGGCCCGATATACGAAAACCAGCAGTTTCGGTCCCTGGCGGACAAAAAGAGACAGGATCACAGGGCAACCAAGTCGGCCCCCCCCCCCCTCCTCCCTTCGCTAGAACCATCGAAAAGTCTCCGTGTGTGTGTGTGTGTGTGGTCAAAACGAGGATACCTGCTCGTTTTTTCTTTTCGCTTTTCGCAGTGTAGCTCGAAAAAGGGGGTTGAAGATGGACCGCACCATGCGATCAGAGGGCTCGGAAAGTCCGAATTCAAACCCAGATTCCTCCAGCGATATGGAGGACGCGGCAAGTTTGGAGTCCAAGGATCCGGGCTTTCTCCCCGACACTCCAGAGCCGGAGGTAGTAAACATAAATCTCCTACTCGACATCGGTAAACTGCCCCGAAGCCCCGTCAACAGGGCTATCGGAGACACGGTGCAGAAACACGAGGTTTACTTCCTCGGGGAACCGGGCATCCCAACGAACCGAGACATCTGCGAGCTTGATAGAGACGTGCCAGGAAGTGTTATTTATACAGCTAACCTAATGAAGCGCGACAAAGGGATAGCGAGGAAGTACGGGCTTGACATAGAAGAGCTCTATGAAAGGTTGGCGGGTGTCAGGGATGAGGCGAGAATACAGGCAACTGCGAGGAAGGAGAGACTGCTTAAGGAAGGGGAGTGGGCCGAGGAGAGGGAAGCAGAGTATCAAGAACTGCTGAGGAAGAGCGATGACGAAATACTGTCCCCGGACCTACCGCCGCCGTCGCCGCCGCCGTCGCCCCCGGTTTTCCCCCGCTTATCGCTGCATCTACCGTTCAACCCCGTCAATATGGACGACTATTTCCCCCGGAAGAAACCTGATGGAAGATTTAACGACGACGCCGCAGCCGCTGAGAGGCCCAGATCGGAGGAGATGACACTTTACAGGCCGGATGCCGATTTTCACGATACCTGTCCGCTGCCGAGCGCGACTCCAATAAGCCTCTTCGGCAACGCGCCATTCAGCCAACTCGACCACGGAGGAAAAGACCAACTGGCTTTCGATCATCTTTGTGCCAGGCTCGAGGAGGAAACGGGCGACCTGGAGTACATGTTTGATCTCGCTTACCGACTGGCAATGAACCGCGACGAAGCGGCTGGACTGATTCCGGGGCCGCTCTACGAGGAACTGTCCAATGGCGAGGAAGAGGGAGCCGAGATAAGCGAGACAGAAGGAGCCGAGAAAAGCGATATAAGCGAGACTGAGGGAGCCGAGAAAAGCGAGAAGGAAGAAGCCGAGAAAAACGAGAAGGAGGGAGCCAAGAAAAGCGAGAAGGAAGAAGCCGAGAAAAGCGTGAAGGAAGAAGCCGAGAAAAGCGAAAAGGAGGAAGCAAGAGCGGGATTCATCAAAATCGGAGACTGCACCGGAGAAAATAAATGGGTCGTGGTTGACTCAAAGGTCCGGATACCAAAGGACCTACGGTACCTAGACAATAGTGATTACCGGTACACAACCGGCGATCCAAAGCCACTGGATGAGTACAGAGATCCACGCGAACTATACACAACCGACGATCGCCCCAACGGTGGGTTTCCGTGTGAGAACCATGCGAAGTGCGAGTGTTTCGACTACTCTCCGACGGAGCTGCCAAAGACAGTCATGTTCAACACCACCGATGGCAGAGGAATCGGCCTACGCGCTCTACGCAACATCAAGAAGGGCGAGTACATCGGCGAGTACCGAGGGGTGATCGAAGTGTACGACAACAATGAGAGAAGGCCCGAAGCTCTCAAAGCCATGAAGGAACGGGATCTGAGATACACCATCGGTGGCCATTGGGACATAGGCACCGATTTCGGGGTTGATGAGGACGGCCACCGGAGGTCTTTCAGCTACTACGTCGACGCCTTGACGGGGGGAACGGAAACAAGGTTCATCAACCATCACTGCGATGCGGAGCGTGTCAACGTCGAGCACTTCAACGAGAACCACAAGGGCCGGATGGCGCAGGTGATCCGCACCACGAAGGCCATTCCCATGGACGAGGAGGTCCTGATCGACTATGGCGCATTCGACGAATGGAGAGGCTATGGCGGCAACTGTCTCTGCCGCAGCGAGGCGTGCCGGTACCTTGTCGGTGCAGGTGCACGGGGCTCGTACGTCGTCAGAATCCAGATGCCGAGCGACGAGGTGATCGTCGAGATCGTGCCGAGTTCCGTGATCGAGCCGTTCAACGCGACTGCGCGGATGAGAACCGCCCAGCAGAAGCGCGCCTATCACCTCCGATACGAGAAGCTCGGACGTCTCCCAATATTCGAGGAGCCCGAGCGCGCAAAGCCGCAACGTGGGGTATTCGACTGGCCGGACATCAAGATCAAAGTTGTGCACCAGCAACACCAGCCGACCAGCGGGGGCCGGAAGCACCAGCGGTACAGGTGGTGGCCGGGGAGCTCGAACCAGGCCGGCGGGGCTAGCAGTGGGACCGCCAGTGGGACGGTTGGTGGGCCGTAGGTATCTAGAGCACGGAGCTCTGCAGGATGTTTCGGACAGTTTATATTCCGTGGGCATTGCCGTTTCGTCGGTTTGTTGCGGCAATCCATGGGACGGAGTCGGAGTGCAGTGGTTTCTTCCGGCAGTGATGACTCCGTTGCTCCATAACTACACAACATGCACCGTATGGTTTCGTGTTCTCTGTATTCCAATCTACGCTTTGCTTCGAAGCGATGCCATCACGCTCGCATTCGCAACATCCAGATGCAATCGAGATGGCGATACCTCGATCGAGTGCATGGCTGTGAGCCAATGAGAACGGCCCCTGCGCGGCGAATCGCCGATAGATAGCTATACATGCTATATAGCATGCGGAGATTGCCGCCCGGAGCACGTCCGGCGGATGGCGGAACAGCTCTCCTGGGGTGGGGACAAAACATTCGCTCGCCATCGACCGACATCCGAGCCGTGGCAGACCGAGAATACACGTCACCGGCGCGGACATACACACGTAGTAGAGCACCGCATGGAGCGGACGTACTGCCCGAGGCATGGACTGCTCTTCCCCCCCCAGCGCAAATGCTGACGCTCGCATCTCGCGTGAATCGCAGTCGAACACGAGATGGATGAGTAGTGAGTGACGGGGAATGTCTCAGCAACTATCCACGGTGCTCCAAGCAGCAAGGCCAACGTTTCAACCGAAAAGAAAGCCCTCCAGGTGGCTGCTGTCATTGCGACTAGCCCCAATCACGACCCTCCGTCCTTCGTGCCCTGATCATCAACGGCGTCCATCGCAGCCCTATCTGGAGAAAAATGGCCGGCAGCTTTTTACCCTCCACCTCCCACCGCACACTTCGTCTTTCCTTCAACAATCCCCCCTTCCGACAACCCTCCGACAACAACCGTCCATCTCTCTTCCCTCCGCGGCCGCCCTATCGCAGGAAGTGCTTTCCCGCCGCGGATCCCCTTCTTTATCCAATCGCTCGCAGAGTTGTCCCATCCCGGTAACCACGCACCAATGTTGAGCCAATGCTTCGCTAAGCTACATGAGACCATGTCCCCGCATGTCTCGCACTATTTCGCGCCCATCGCGGCACGCCTCTCCAGCACGCTGGACGGTCTCGCGAACGCATGCGATGGTTTCGCTGGTGGGTTTCACGCTTCTCGTCTTCCTTCCTTTCCCCCTCCCGTCCGCTCCCGTTGTGTCGCGGCCGCTGCTGTAGAGTATCTATCTGCTCTCTCCGCACTGCTCTCTGCAGCACTCTGCTACATATGCGCGGAACACCAAACGAGACATGCTGACGTTTCGATTCGCAGCGTCCCTCCACGTCGTGCTCCGCTACCTTGCCGGGATCGCGATCAACCTCGCCGACACCGCCCTGCTGCTTGCGGAGTATACTCGCTCCGGCGTCGCGACCTGGCCGTCGTGTGTGCTGGAGAATGTGAATCAAGTGGCGCAGACAGCTGCGGAGCTCTCCAAGGTACCTGCATGCAAGTCCCTTCCTTTGCATTGGTTGGCATGGCTGCCCCAACGGGCCGCCGTGCTGCGCTGGACGAATCGGGGCGCGAGAATCTCTACGGATAGCAAGCTAACACGTCGCGCGGCACCACAGCTGCACTATCGTTCGACCCTGCGACCATTGGCAGGATGGGTTTCATCAGCGATTGCGACGATTTTGAATTCAGCCGTCCCCTACGACGTGCGGTACAAAAATATCGCGGCGGCTTATCCGAGCAGCCCGGAACAGCTGTCACTCGCCGATCTGTGGGACTACGCCGCAAATATCGCACTGATATTTATCCTCGTTCGTTTCCTCCTCGCTGCTGCTGCCTCGACATTCGTTCGGAACCACCTTCGTCATCTGTACCAGCTGTCTCCCCGCATCGTTCTTTTCCCCTCGCTCAGCACGCTCCGCGCAATCGTCCTGCACGTGCCCACCGACGCTTCCCGCACCTCCCGCCTCATACTCGAAATCCTGGCACTCCCGGTCTTTGTCGTTCACCAGCTCGGCTACACCAACCTGCCTCCCCGCAAGGACGGCGAGAGCATCTACTTCCGCTACACCGCGATCGCAGCGCTAACGCCCCTGTGGGTACTGGCATTCGCGGCGACGATGGTTCTGTTCGTCTTTGGCAGCGTCCTCGACTTTGTCAGCCGCGGCGTCAAGAGGATGTTCGGGCAGAAGACGGGCGCGGACTGGCACCACCTCGACGTCGAGCGCGGCTCACCGGACGCCGGGCACGCCATCTGGAAGCCCGAGCTGGCTATGTACAAGCCCGCCGGCGCCGCCTCGCCCGCCGGCTCCAGCGACGACGACCTATCGCCGCTCCCCGGCGCGTGGAGCAGTGCAAGGATCTGGGAAGACATCAAGAGAGACAAGGGAGCGCTGCTGCGAGAGAAGGACAACCTCGATGCCGAGAAGGCGGCGTGGAGACTCGAGGTCACGCGCCAGAAGGAGGAAAAGCGTGCCTTCGACCTCGAGTGCCAGCGCCTGCGCGAGGAGCGCATCGAGTTCCAGAAGCAGCAGCAGAAGCTGAACGCCGACATCAAGGCCAGCGCTGAGGCCAGGAAGGAAGTCGAGGTGATCCTGCGATCGTTCATCGACAAGTCGCAGAGGACCGGCCAGGTCATCGGTGGCCTCAAGACCCGGATCGAGATGCTGCCGGTCGCCAACGGGATGATACTCGGCAATCCGACGCCGCCGGCCTCGCCGAAGACGTCGAAGGCCGAGTACTCGGACTACACACCGGGCGTGAACAAGACGAAAAAGAGCATGGCCAGGGCGGCGGCGATTCCCGCTTAAATCGGATACGACAACGGCCGACAGCGTGTACGAGGTACGATACGAGACGGAGAGATGGGAGATGGGAGGCTACGATTACGACGCTTGGTATTGGCTCGCATTCCGGCAATGAGCGGGCAACTCGGAGGCAGGATCGGATGGCTGTACAACAACCCGGGGGG
>Ga0307508_10007481_pt1 | contig 10165 bp, 10 predicted proteins | sample 9_EM_MG_FD_203089 | JGI IMG/M metagenome (GOLD analysis project Ga0307508, IMG submission 203089) | Populus trichocarpa ectomycorrhiza microbial communities from riparian zone in the Pacific Northwest, United States - 9_EM | ecosystem: Host-associated > Plants > Roots > Unclassified | place...
CTTCTCTTTCTTTCCAATAACGGCAGATCCAATAATCTGGAGAAGCTCTTCATCTGTTGCACCGCTTCGAACTGCGTCGCGAAGAGAGATTTCCTTGGCATCAAATAAACAAACCTGATGGTTACGAAGAGTTAGGAAGGGCGCTCTTTCACGACGCAGAAAACACACTCGCCTTTATTTGGCCGTCGGCAGTCAGTCGCAGACGATTACAAGACGAACAAAAGTGGTCAGACATACTGCTAATGAAACCAATGCTGCCAGTGTATCCTGGTATGTGCCAGGAACGAGCGGTGTCATTGAGTTCATCGGGTGCGCGTGCAATCGTAGGGTGTCGATGTTTGATTGCGTCCAGCAATTGCGCAGACGGTATCATCTTAACTTTGTCCCACTTATTGCCTTGCAGACCGAACACGCTAATTTAATAAGAGAATGGAAGAGTAGTCGAACAATTACCTGTGAAAGGCATGAATTCAATGAAGCGCACGGAAATCCTTTTGTCCTTTGTTAGTTCGACAAAGTCTAGGACCTCGGAATCATTTAGCCCTTTGACGACGACGATATTTAACTTGACAGATTGCAAGCCAGGGCAAGATAATGCCACATCCAGGGCGCGCAAGACGGCATCGTGGCCGGGACGGCGTGTCATGATCTCAAACTTGAACGGATCTAACGTATCAAGGCTGGACGACTGAGTCTGGTATTTAGCTAGACAGGGGAGAAACGAACCTCAAGTTGAGGTGGGTAAGGCCCTTGCACACTAAGTCGGACAACCGACGATGCAGAGCAAGCCCGTTGCTGGTCATTGCGATTGAATCGAGACCAAATGGGCGCAATTCGTTGAGCCGTGCTGAGGTCAGCGTCGGATGACAGTCAATGCAAGAGAGCGGAGCGAGTCACCTATGATATTGTCGAGACCCTTCCTGACTGTCGGCTCTCCACCGGTCAAACGTATTTTGCGGACACCACTCTTAACGAAAATAGAGGCGAGACGAATTACTTCGTCGTCGGTGAGAATGTGTTCTCGGGGAGAGAGCTCGACGCCCTCGCTAGGCATGCAGTAGAAGCCTGATGGCTGAATGAATGTGCGCTCAAACGGACGAGAGGGGGACATACATCTCAGATTGCATCGCTCGGTAAGCGAGATGCGAAGGTAGTCGTGTCTGCGATAGAAGGAATCGACCAGGGCAGGTGAGAAGGGTCTCTGTGCATCAATATGTGCAATCCTGTCCTGAGAAGTACGTCAAAGAGGTGTCAGGGAGATGAGGGGAAAGCTCATACCTGTATCCTTGCTCGGATGCTGGACAGCGGGCGCACTAGGGAGGGCGATAAGCGTGTGCGAATGCGATGCATGTTGGACTGACTGTGTCTGTGGATCGCATTTAATATCACGACAGGCGTGTGACGAGATCCGCGCCGCTGTGACAGATGTGACATATCTCAGGACGCGTCACGGCACCTGCTCATACTGACGCGTCGATATCCCTGCAAGCAGCCATGGCGAGTACCATCCAGTCCCCCGTCTCCCCCGTCTCACACCCACTCAGTCCGCAATGGAATACAATGGTGGCTCCGTCATAGCCATGGTCGGCAAGGAGTGTGTCGCCATCGCCTCCGACCTACGCCTGGGCACCCAAGCGTTGGGCATCTCATCCAACTTCCAGAGGGTACTTGTCTGGCACTTCCCTTCACTATGCTCGTCATTCATCATCCATTATTCACCAGGTCTTTCCGGTCACCGACAGATTGTATGTCGGTCTCTCCGGACTGGGTACCGATGTCACCACACTGTAAGTCATCCATCCGACCCGCGATGACCCCATCTCAGGCATCGCAGTCACGAACGCTTCCGTTATCGCGTCAACATGTACACTATCAAAGAGGAACGAGAGATCCAACCAGAGACGTTTACCCACCTGGTGTCCTCTACTCTATATGAGCACCGTTTTAGTCCATACTTCATCGAGCCCGTCGTAGCCGGTCTTTCAAAGTCTCCCACAGGCACATTCAAGCCTTTCATCGCTGCAACAGACCTTATAGGTTGCATAAACTTCGCCAAAGACTTCGTCGTTGCAGGGATCGCTAGTTCAAAATTGTTCGGTGTGGCAGAGGGCCTTTGGGAACCTGACCTAGAGCCAGAGGATCTCTTCGAGACCATCTCGCAGACTTTGCTGAACGCAGTCGATCGAGATGCCTTTTCGGGTTGGGGTGCAGTTGTACACGTCATGTGAGGGCTTTGCTTTTCATCAGAATCTCCTGCCTGACTCTCTCCATTCAGCACCAAAGACCAAGTCATATCGCGCACACTCAAGGCCAGAATGGACTGAGTCGGCTTTGTAATACTTTGTTGTAGACAACCCTCCTCGCTTTGATAATCATTGAAACCGGTCACTGGACTAAATAGTCACGGGCCCGCCTCCTCTTTTCGCGCTACGCAGTGGGATATGCGGCTCGCAGTGATGACAGGGGTGGTAGCAGGACTCGAAGGACTGAACAAGTTGACTAGTAGTACCGATTATAGTATGTGCGAATCGGTCCCGTCCGACCAGTAGGTGTACTTGGCGATCAACTCGTTGGGATGCCCCCGGCGAGGACGATAGATGCGATCCTGGCCGACCTGCGACTTCCGACACCCACTTTTCCTTTCACTTTTGCAGAATCTTTCACCACTGATACGCATGGAATCCGTGTAGGCCTGCCTACGTCGAAACCTCAGGCTCAGAGGCTTCCCGATGTCACTGCCATCATCCTCAACTGGTCTCGGCTGGATAATGTGATCCGCATCGCATCTCTCCTTTGTGGGCCATGGCTAGACGACACCGTCGCTGAGGTATTTGTCTGGAACAACAGTCCCCAGAAGCTGTCGAAAGAGGTGTGCAACTGATCAGTTCCTACCTCTGATGCATGGGGGAAGCCTCGATTGACAATGCAGCTAGATTTTTTCTAGCGCTCGCTGTGACACCCGGAAGCTCAAGATAGAGAATTCACCAGAAAATCTGTATTTTTACGCGCGGTTCCTTGCATGCACCAAGGCGTCGACCCCATACTGTTTTATCCAGGCACGTTCCTCACCTGGGCTTAACGGTCCTTTTGTCAACCAGTCGTGGATGGTGATCACAGGATGACGACTACATTATCTTGCCAGAGCTCATAAAGACACTCCGCGCTCGAGTAGAAGAATCTTCGCAGGATGGAATATATCTTTTGCCGCCGCACGAACATCTATCGAGTCGGCTGCGTACAACAGTGACATCAAGCGGTATCCACACAAGCTTTGCGTGGCTAGGTCATGGTGCCATGCTAAGTCGACAACGAGTCCTCAGCTTTGTTTCTCTTTTGCATGAGGATTCCCTTGGCATGACAAAGGAACAAATCAAAATGGCAGACAACTATTTCACTGTCTTGAGTAACCAAGTACCAGAAATTTGGTTTGATCAGGGAATAGAGCTAGGGGGAGGCCAACCATTCACCGCAGGTCACGAGGGAAACGAACGAAACCGAATGCACATAGTACGTTCTCTCTCAAATGAACTTTTTTGTTTGCTACACGGAGCAGGGAAATGCGTGTCGCTACCTGGACGAAATTGTAGCACGTCCGTTCCATGTCACAACATCGAGTTATACCCAGGTGGCCGGTGTGGTTCCTGCAAAGACTGGTGATCATGTTTTCAATCCCGAACACTACCACGTAAATCGCGCGGCCGCCCTTGGTACACCTTACCTGCTGGAAAGCAGCATCAAACTGTTTCCCGACGACAATATGCCCAATTCCCTTGCCGCGATAGACTTGCTGGGGAACGAGGAAAGACGCGCTAGGCTGATGGGACACGATGCAATGCTGCATTACCAGCAACATCCCCTGTCCTGCGCCGTGGATGGGAACACCGGCACTGCGTTTCGTAGTCCTTACAGTGAGTTGAAGGGTCATACGCTGAACATTTTTTGAATTATCGGCACAGATGCAAAACAAGGCGACTATATTCTCATTGATGTGCTGTCAGCGTTCGAGTTCAATGACTTCATAGTCGAGCTGGTTTTCCTCGTGGCTCCTAACAACGAACATATCCTCCGTAGATCGAAATATGCGTGCTCTTCTGACGGAAAACGCTGGGTAAGCGTGGCGATCGCACAATATGTGGTGCTGAGGTGTAACGGATGCGCAGTTTTCGTCGCCATACCAGCTCTTGTGTCAACGCACAACGGTGGGAACAGCCTCACCGCAGGATCGAGACAATGATTTGCTGGAGTGCAGTGTACGGATGGCGGGGAACCACGCTCGGTTCTTCAAAGCTACGGCTGGCGAAGATGTTTCTCTTCCATGGGTGATATATGAGGTGTGGGTGAGGTCTGTGTCGCAAATTGCGTAGAGCACATTCGTGTTTCATCTATCATGCCCGCCGTGGCGGCATCGCTTAGTAGGTTTAGGCAGAACTCCGCTCGTACCGCTTTGCGCCCGTGACTGTGCCATATATACCTCATTCATCAACTCGTTCTCCCTGGTACTTCCCGGCCTCGACGATGTTCCGCCTAACAGCAAAGAGTGCATTTAAACCCGACGTGACGTTTCGAGGAGCGCAACGCTCTATTTCAGTCCAGGTAGCGCACCTGTATCCCTAAAGCTGTTATACTAAGGACATATGGCAGACGTTACTCCATGGATCACCAGATGCCCGGAAGGCAGGAGATATTGAAGTACAGCAGCACTCAAGGCTCGTTGCAAGAGGTAAATATGTCCACGGATTCGAAGGTACGTGTTCCTGGTGTCTGTTAAACCAGTGAATGTAATGGCCCGGTAGTGCATCAAGTCAAACCCGATTCGATTGACGAGTATAGGGCAGCTGCGTGCGTGTCTTTCTAGCAAAATCTAGCTGTTGGTAAATTTATGTTTGTTCGTAGCGAAAGGTACTATGCGGGGATCAAGGATGACCCGCGGTTACATGTGAAGCTGACGGGGAGCTGGGAGACCTTGGTCGGCAACCAAGACATGTTTGGTGAGCGTATCTCATTGTGCGCTGTGAGGGTGGTTCCGATCCATTTTGCTTCAACTCGCAGTCCATATACTTGAGTATGAGAACTATGCTGGTTATGACAAGACAGTGGAACTCGTTAGAAACTCGGAGGTTGCACCCCCTGACTTCATTTTACTCGTGCATGGTACTAATTTCCTTGCAGCATGCTAAATCTTACAAGGCACTCCTTCCATATGTAACCTCCCGTTCAACACAGCTTGCTCAAGAATTTGCATTCTTTCCTACCGCACCACCTCATGCTCAAGGTGGTATTTTCGAACTCCGGAGTTACCAGTTGAAGCCTGGCACCCTTTTGGAATGGGAAAATACATGGTGTGCTTCTTATAGCCCGCCGCGTGTTATATTTCAAGATTGATCGGTGTTGTCAGGCGAAGGGGTATTGATGCCCGTCGCAAATTTGTCGCGCCAGTCGGAGCTTGGTTCTCGCAGATTGGAAGGTTGCACCAAGTTCACCACATGTGGCAATACCCGTCAGTGAGGGTCTAGACTTGGTGGGAAACCGTTCTCACAGCTGTATAGGAGTCTTGAAGCAAGGAAGGAAACGAGAGAGAAGGCCTGGCAGATTGACGGCTGGGCAGAGACGGTCTCCAAGGTAGCTTATTCGTTGCGCGTGGAGTTCAAAGACTGACGATACTGTAGACTGCCCAACTCGCGAAAGTTATGGATTCGTTTATATTACTCCCCCTCCCGTACAGTCCTCTTAAGTAGGGAGTTGTCCCGTTTTAGTCCCGTAGGCACTCCGTTCCGTCTTCCTTATTTGGTGCGGATGAATCTGCCATTTTTGTGCCCTTCGATACGCAGTAATTAGTGTACTGAGAGTTGTGAACTTGGTGTGTGCTTTGTCTGCGCTGTTGAAGCTCTGCGCAGGGGGTATCTATCGAAACTAGTCTCCTACTGCATCAGGGGCTAAATCACCAAATGGGTATTAAACCATGCGATCTCTTGATGCTGAAAATGGAAAAGAGATCTTAAGGCACCCAATCGGAGCACTCGGATCAGAATATTTCGTTGAAAAATACATGGAATATTTTTGTTCTGGATATCGTATTGGATATGCTGTGTGAGATCGATGACCAATTATTAGTCGACGGTTAGCGCGCTCGACGGGGTCTTGTCTTTCCACAATGTCGCCAACCCACTGGAACGAATCCGAACATTCGGAGGAAGAATTGAACCAAGACTTTCTGTCCAGCCGAAAACGGAGTAGCAGGGGTAAACTCAATTATTCATTGCTCCATTTTTGCCCGCTGAATGCCGTATGATTAGCCTGCGATCAGTGTAGAAAGACCAAGAGCAAGTGCGAATCTTCGACTACTCCGGGAACCTGCAAGGGCTGTGCTCTTGGAGGCAATGGTATCCCCGCCTTTGCCCTGTTGTTGCTAGGGCCCTAACGATCACCCCTTCGTCAGTCTGTACCTTTCTAGGTACGTTTCGCTACAGAGGACGTAGGAGGACCCACACCAAGTACTGTAGGTCCCAGCTACAAGCGCGGTCCTCCAAAAGGATACATTCAGGCCATTGAACAGCGATGGCAGCAAGTCGAATCACTGCTCGGGTCACTGCTTTCATGTCCAGACCGTCGTGTACAGGATTTGTTGGCGGACATTCGACAAGATGAATTAGCTAGGGAGATATTGAACAGAGTCGATACTGGACCATTTGTACGTTGCCATCTGTTGCGGCGGCGTCGTGACTGACGCAAGAATCAGGGTCCTTCAGGACGTCTCTCTCAGCCTGCGGGTGCTACCAAAGAAGATTTCTTCGCTTGTATCTTCCGAAGCAACGAGACCTCTCGCGATGCTGCACGATCTAGGCGTCAGTCACGCATATCGCGAGAAATTGTTTCTTCTTCGAGAGGTAATTGTCTCTATTTTGCTATTCAAAGCATGCTTTTGAACACAGTCGAAGACAACGCCTTGTCGAGTATGCCAACTACTGAATGGCAAGATCGCTTGGCTACTCACCTGTCTAAGAATATAATGGAAGGTCGTCCTCACAGTACTGGCGCTCAACAGTCACCCTCTCGTGCATTTGGCGGGGCGCCTCTGCCACAACGCCGCCGACTTGATGGATCTAGTTCCGGGGTGGATCTAAGGCATCCGAATTGGAATGAGATGTACACTATGGGGACATCTTCGGGTAATTTGATAATTTCCATGGCGTCAAAATCCCTTCAACTTAATGCCACGCGTTTCAGATTCAGCAGAGGCCGATGAATCCCAGTGTGCGACTGCATTTGGACAACTATCATTGGACGAGAATCGAGAGGTATGCTGCGTTTTGACTGACGCTCTGATTTACTTACCTAGTGCAGGTCCGATATCACGGGAAATCCAGTGGTCTCCACCTCCTTATTAGAAACGATCGCGTGGACAGTCGTCTTGATGGGGGGGTTTGGTTGTGTCTATATTTCTATGCGATCACAGCGTGATACTAACGCTTTTTTTGCGTAGGAGGCTTCCAATGGCGCGCTTCTGGCCGTCCGCCAAGGCAGATTTGTCTGCCTTTCCACCAGAAGCTGATATTCCCGTTATATTCCCTCCTGTTCAGATGCAGGATCGACTGCTCGAATTGTACTTCTCGTATGCTCATCCAATATTTCCTGTCATCCACAAGGCTCGATTTTTGCGAGAATATAATGAGTGGTAAGGTTCATTGTGCGAGTGCATTGAACTCAGTCTCACATTTCCGGGTCGCAACAGGAAACGAAAGTTCGTTGGTGATGCGTTATTCCCTGAACTGGTGTTTACCCATCAACAGTGGCAACCCAAGTCAGCCAGGCCCGAGCGGTGACTCTTCCTCATTCACCCCAGAACCGTCTCAGACCGTCAGTAAACTATTGCTTCTGTCGATATTTTCTGTTGCTGCTCGCTACCTCGATGAGCGTGCTTCAGAGCCGACGGACAAAATATGGGATACCGGGTGTGACTACCTCACCCAAGCAAGAAGTGTCCTTGGTACTTAGCGATTCTCTATATAGTTTATTTTCTTGACCACCCATATCTTTCTGATTATTAGCGCAAGTGTCACACAGTTGTCGAGCATCGACCTGTCAGGCTCTGCTCCTCCTGGGTCATCGTGAATTTGGAATTGGTATGGTCTTGTGGGGTCATCTGTCCTCCGCTGACCCAACTTTCAGGGTCCATGGAACAAGGCTGGCTGTACATCGGTGCGGTGATAGTGGTATCAGGTTTGCCTTACATCTTAATACTCTTTTTCAAAGGAATGGCTATTAGAATGGTTCGCTCCAATATCCATCATCCAGTCTCACTCTGATGAATGATAGTGTAGGCGCTAGACTTAGGTCTTAATCGCGCAGCAGATAACTGGCAGTTCAATGGGAGGAAGATGTTTTCTGATGAAGAAAATCAAGAGAGGAAACAGATATGGTGGGCTTGTTGCGTCGCGGATAAGTGCGTTTCTCTATGGGGTGCAATCGATTGAGCTCAACTTTTGAATTCAAGATATAGTTCCACCTATATGGGTTCGTGCAAGCTCAACGTTCACGTGCAGATAACTTACATTGCCCTGTCAGGGCGCCCAATATGCATTGGCGAGAATGATTTCGACACATTACTACCAGACGCCGATGAGGTGAGGTGTGCAAGTCAGGAGAGCCAATGCTGACTAGCTCTTGTCACAGTATGAGGAAGACGCCCATCTAAGCCTACAACTCAGCCCAATGTCACACCGATCTTCATCGACTGGCTTCATAATGCGGTGCTTTCGGGTTGCTTCGTCACTTTGTTAGTATTTGGCCACAGCTATCATGCACGCTATAATCCGTTTCTTTAGCTGTGATCATCGGGTCGATTGTGTCATTGGTTTATCCAGTGAAGTCTTCAAAGCGCGGTTCCAGGCGAGCCGTCCTGAGTGACTTGGAAGCTCGTCTTGACCAATGGTACCTTGAGCTCCCTGATGACCTAAGATATGACCCTGCAAGCAAAAGAACTACTCCACCAGCCTCCGTTTTATACATCCATGCTAAATATTGGTCCGCTGTATTACTTTTGCACAGAGCCTTGTAAGTAGCTTTCCTCGTCAAATGCAAGTCACTAATGTGTATAATTTTGGCACAGTATACCAAATTGGAAAAGGTAACTTGATCCAGTGCATATGAGATATGTAAGCTGACTCCTTTAGCTCTGAGTCGATACTGCAAAATCCACCTCCTGGCTCTAATACGACATCGCTGAAAGCCTTCGACCTATGCCAAGGCGCTGCAACTTACATTAGCACTATCGGTGAGTTGTGTAACTTGATTTTTGAGGTTCCAGCTAAGTATGATTCAGTGACAACGTATCATGATTGCTATAGTATTAAGCGTGCATCAGCCTTTCTTTTGCCATACGTCCTTAGTGCAGGGTGAGTCATTCCGACTCATGACATCTGCACCCGATCTTGATTGATGTCCAGGATCATGCATATCATGACGCGTATGTCCTAGATCACATAGATCCTAACATACGCTTATCTTTGACGCTGAAAGTGACTATACGTCCCTCAAACGTGCAGGCTTACATTGGACTTCAACAATTGCTGACCGCGTTAAAAAGCATGCAAGTACGTACCACTCCCTCGTATATTCTAGACTTGCCTTTACATGCACAGACGACTTGGCCCAGTGCGGCTAGAACATGGGATTTACTTTATGGCGTGAAGGTTCAAGTAGACAGCAACCTAACGCCCATGTTGCAAGGTCCTGACAGGCAGAAAAGAGGTGCTGATGATGCGTTTGGGGGGGAGAAGAGTTCCGACTTCCTTCAGAGAGAGGTGTTTGGAGATTCTGGTTCAAAGGGGCCGATGACATCTACCGCAGGGATCCATGATATCAGCACTCGCATGATGGCGCATATGCTCGGGCTAGACATCCCAGGCATCGAACCGTCGACCTCATACTATCCTGGTTACGAATGGTGGCCCCGTGCGACGAATGCTGTGCACGAACCAGGCTATGAGCAACCGTCTTCCGGGATGAATGCACCAAGCTTGGAGTCGCTGATAAACATGAACTATCCGGCCGCACAAGGCGATCCTGCGTGGAGGGTCCCATCAACGGGATATTCGTACGAATTCTATGGTACACCAAACAATTATCGGATGTAGCCTCTTGCAACTGAGAAGTTGAGATATGTAGT
>Ga0307508_10007482_pt1 | contig 10164 bp, 9 predicted proteins | sample 9_EM_MG_FD_203089 | JGI IMG/M metagenome (GOLD analysis project Ga0307508, IMG submission 203089) | Populus trichocarpa ectomycorrhiza microbial communities from riparian zone in the Pacific Northwest, United States - 9_EM | ecosystem: Host-associated > Plants > Roots > Unclassified | place...
ACCTAAGCCATCCCAGAGTAGTATAGCTTATACTAATGACACAAATCATGCCTCTATAGGATGTAATGAATCGTCTTACGAGTGTACAGAGCCTGTAAATGTAAACTTCAAGAGAGAAAGAGATAACATAGAACCTAGGAGTGGTCAATTTAAAAAAGAAAGAAGTATAGCTGAGACTAAAATAAGAGAAAGAATCCGTGACCAATTCCAGGATCCCCGTTGAGGGCAGTCTGCTTTTGTCGATGTTGTATCACAACCAACTTTTAAAAATGAAGATGCTATTTTGTATGATAACCCTAAAGAAGGTAAGGCGAAATTAGTTGCAAAAATAAATAATTTTACGGATAAAGTAGAAACTTTGACTGTAAAATATCGTGATCAAGCTAAATGTAAATTTTACTGAAAGATTTGAGAACAAGGTACTGGTAATTATTCAACATATGAAGAGTTTCAATTGAATTTTGACCCTCATACTAAGATATGAAGAGAAATAGCTAAAGTTACTAAGTCAGATATATCAAGCAAAGTTAAGAGTATAATGCACACTAACCCTTTTGGTTATAAAGGTAAAGCAATCGAAGTCCAAGATATTAGAAGATTACCGCCCTCTAGCGCTGAAGCTCGTATAAATGATATTCACTCTCGTAGAAATAGAGCTATACCTTACCGGTCAGAAAAAAAGAATAAATAGTAAGAGGGTATATTACTAATATACTTTAGTTTATACCTGCTACTTAGCTAACTAAGCAGCAAGTGGGATATATAAATTTATATATGTATGTATAGCTTTGCTTCTATGCGCAAGCTACGCGTGTTTCTATGATCACAGTATATATACCAGCGCTTTGCCGCATACTTCTGATCCTGGCTGGCTAAATCAGCCAGCCGGGATATCAAATAAAGCCACACACACAGAGAATCTTGTCTCTTTTTACTTTTTTTTAATATAAGAATAAATAATGAATAAAAATTTTAAGTTATTTTTTAAAAACTTTTTAACACGCGATATTTTACTAAAAATCCTAGGTTTATTATTTGGGGGTTTATTATGCAGAATTCTAATAAATTATTTATCTGATTCTGACTATTTGTCCGCAGGCGAAGAATTAATTGCTTTTTTAATTGGACTATCTCCTGTTAACTTATATTATTTATTACCTTCGAACACAGATATTCTAAAGAATAGTCTATCTTTACTTAAAGATAGACCGAGAGACTGAATCATAAATAACGATTATGGGTTTAAGGATAGGTGTAGACGTAAAGTTCAATGGATTTTCTTTAGTCAATTTGAAGGTAAGTTTACATCTTTTAAGGATTATAAGCAACAATGAGATACGGATCACAGGTTTACAGACCAAATTGTCAAAAAATATAAAGAAAAAAAAAGAGAGTTATTAATACAAAAAATGACACTTTTATGACTTATAAACCCTAAAAATAGATAAATAGGTTCTAGACTATAGCATAATCTAGAAAGTTATTATTTGAAGCATACTGCTACGCACTAATTTAGTGCGCAAGCTATACACTTAAATGTATAGCTTGCTATTTCATATCCTGGCCGGCTCACGAAGTATGCAGCCAGGATCAGAAGCAGTAAGTTATTGCTTCCTTTTCTGTATTAGGAGATAAACTGCTCCTTTGTTATTTTACAATAATATAAACAAGAATGAATTATAAATTTATTTTTTATTACAAAATACTTAATAATAAAGAGCTTGCGCCGTACATGTATTTAATATTTTTTGTGACATTAAATATATATTGTTTTTATTCAGCTATGTTAACTGATGTAGGTGATACATCAACAATTATGCATATCAGTAGGCCTGAAGGTTTCTGGGAAAATTCTGAGCCTCTACCTATTTATAGTAGAGCAGATTTTATAGAAAATACATCATCAACATTGCCAGGTCTTGTTGAATTAGAAGGGGATGTGTCGTATCGAAATTATTGAAATGGACTATATATGGATCAGCAGAATATTCCTCATAATATCCCTGAGTATTCAAAGGTAGAGGATTCTATTGTTGTGGAAGAAGGTAATTATGGAGATAGAGGGTATAATAAGAAAATTAAGCATCATTATGGTGGAAGTAGTAATATTCATAGGACAGAAAGTCATTACTATTCTAAGCATAAAAACCCATATGTTATTCAACCCGGGCGAAGCACACCTAAAACTAGTTGAATTACAAGTATAAAAAATAAAGTTATTAAATGAGGGAAAGGGTTAGATAAAGGCACAGAAGAATACATTAAAAGCCGGAAAAGGTGAAGTAACAAGGCTGAACAAGCTCATCAAGCAAGAAAAAGAGTGAAAGCCTATGAAAAATTATATGGTAAGAGTGCTATGGATAGAATAACTAGAGCTGAAACTATTTCTTCTTTCACAGACCCCTTCCGTAAAAAGAGCAGAACTAAGTATAAAAAAACACTATATTAATATAGGCTATTTAATGTGTGCTGCTCTCCTAATCCATATCCGTAGGATATGAATATGGATATGGAATGAAATAAAGCATAGCTTTGCCTCTGTATTAAATAAATACTAACATGAAGAATAATAAGCTCTTAACCTTAAAGCGCTTATTATTTTGCTTCATTTTTGACAAATTTATAAAATGGAAAACGAAATGTACTCAGAATATTATTATCGTTTTAATATTAATCTTGAAACAGAAGATTTTTCAAGGTATGGAAATTTTTCCTGTTATATGTACAAGTTACTTAATGACTATGGTCAGGTAGATTATTCTTCGACTAATTGTAAATATAGCCTACTCAGCGTAAGAATATTTAATTCTACGGTAGATATGACAACTTATCATTTATATCCCTTTCCGGACCTAGATGATATGAAATATCAAGAATTTTATAAAAAATCACTAGAAGAAGACGAAAAATTTATAACTGTGATAATAGAATATGTAAACGAAGCAAAATATTTAGATGATCCTTCATTTGCAGATTTGATGGAGCAGGCTGACTATGATAATGGCTTATTGTTAAAAATTGAAACCAGCGAAAATGAAAACTAATTTAACTAGATTATTATTTTTTCGTAGAATTTTCTACGGATTAACTTATTTGTCTATAAAGGCGCAAGCTCTCCTGAGAGCTGATAATATATTTCAGGGTATTTTATTAATTTCATGTTTATTAGGTTGAACCTTATTTATATTATCATTATTTAATTCATGAAATATTATGGAGACAAGCACGGTAACTATAAAATACTTAGAAGGGTTGGACTGCCCTATGGACTTAATAGATAACCAGTCTGAGGGTAAAGAATTTAAATTGCCAAAAGACAACGGATACCCTAAATTCTTGAAGTTATTCGTAAATGATTATATTAATCATTATAAATTACCAAAAGAATTAGAAAATAGTTATTATATGAATGACCTTAAAAGTAATTTTAGATATAATACACAAACATCATTGGATGTGAGAGATAGAAACCTGTACGACATGGAGGCATTGTATTTAGATTACCAGTACATGTATAAATCGGCCTATTTTCAGCAAATATCTTCTCAGGTGGATAAACTATCCAGTCTTTTAAAAGATATGCAAGCATATCGAGCATCTATTTTGACTAGTATAAACTCCGTTCACATAAATACCTTAGGTGACATAAACAAAATTTAGTCGCTTGCTAAAAGAGCATACTCAGATAATATTAATCATCTGAGTATAATACAAAGCTTTGTATTTCATAGGCTTATTTCATAGAAGCAGCCAGCATAAATTACGACAATATGTCTAATAAATTTGAATGCTGGAAATCGGTAGACAGGGTGAGATGAGGTCTTGCTGGCACTTGTGGCCGTGAAGGTTCAAGTCCTTTTTCAAATAAAATAAAATAAAATAAAATAAATAAGCTATCGATACTTTGTGCTGACGAAGTATGCAGCCATAAGGGTTATGTAGGGTGGGTCAATATAAGTAGGTGCGTAGCTTTGCTGCTTCTCCGAAGGAAGCCAGCATAATGAAAAGAAACAATGATGAAATAACACCGTTTTATATTTTGCTTATGAATGTATAATTACACATTTATATTGACACCTGTATATTCACACCTGTATTGAGAAATTGATACCTGTATATTGACACCTGTATTGAGTGCGGCATACTTCATACGAACACGTACACCCTAGAAGGGTAGGGCAGTCTCAGTGCTGCGCAAGCTAAGCTACTCCTTTGTCTTAGTATCGGAAATTTTATCTAGAAAATACAATAGAAATTTCCTCTTCTGAGATACAGTCGCCACTTGACACTGTTAACAAACATAAAGAATTCAGCATAGAACTAATTTGTACGGGTAACATCTTTACCCGGCATGAAATAATAATTAAGGTGCAAATCCTTAGAATTCTGATGAAAAAATTAATTAGAACACTGAAAAGGCCGATAGTTTTTCCCTTTTTAACGCTAGAAATGAAAAGGGATGTTTCACAGCAAAACCACCTTTTAGTACGATTTAAATCTCGTCATACTAAAAATAAAGGTAAAAGATACTATAATAAAGAGATTGGTATTATATATGTAAACTTTTTAAAGGCTTTGCTTCATAATGAACTGAACCTAGAATGTAGTAAGTTTAAATGCTATGCTGATATATTAGAATACTTACAAAAATTTAGTAAAGATATCACCTTCTCTAAAAATTATATTTCTCAGTTAAAGACTAGAGGAGGTAAATTCAATAAGGTGCCTTTGAGCCCACAATCCTTAGACTTTGTAAAATACGTCCTAAAGACATATCCTGAGTTTAAAGGATCAGAATTTATACATTATCCCTGCGCAAGCTATGAGATACAGGTAAATATAACTGGGGATATAAGTAAGGGTATGGAGTTTAGTAAAAGTAAACCTAAGAGAGTGTGACTTAACGAAAGAGTGTCGATGAAAGAGACTAAATTCCTAGATATTTTAAGTTACATGGCTGCTTATTTTTTGATATTTATCCCTTACTTTGGTTTGGTATTCCTGTACTTCACATTAGAGGGATGCTTCGCACCCCTGGATATTTTGACCAAAGAATGTGCTATATTTAAAGATGATACATATTCAACCTTGCTTCCCTGCGGACATAAATTTACAGCTTCTTTATTTAATGAAATGCAATTATCTGAAATAGGGTTTTTTGGAGACACAGAAGACTTAGAAGCCGATTCTACAGTTGAAATATATCCCGGAACGGCCGTAGAATATATTACACCATATCCTACGGATCAGGAACTGTCAGCCCAAGAAACCATAAAGAATAAAGTAAAAAAGAGAAATTTTCACTCCTTTTTTTCTATGTTCGATTTCAACAATATGGCATATCCATATCCTTCGGATCAGGATCAGCTAGCTAAAGCTACAAATAAGCTTTCTTCAGAAAGCTATAATACTAGTAGTCTTATTAGCGATATAATAAGTTTTAAGGACCCTATTCTTATAGACTCTACTTTAAAAGATTGCTCTGCTGCTTCGCAGCCTAAAGATATATTATCAAACCATAAGAATTCTACATTAAATTTGCATACAGAATGCGCAAGCTATACACATAATAAAAATAAATTTCAGGTGATGAAAGCCGCCACATCTAAAGAGTGGTACTTGAATTATATAGCTGAAAATACTTGACATAATATTTTATCTTATAATATATCAAATAAGAATTCTTTTACTGATATTAATAACATTAAAAATTATAGTTTGGATTATTTAATTAATAAATCAGCTAATAAACAAATAAATATTTCTGTAACTGATTTTTTACGTATTTTAAGTAATTTTTCTTCTATTAATAAAGATAACCTTCAACTAATTAATTTAATACTAACAGAAAACTATATGGATTCTTACTATAATTCAAATACTTCTTTAATTAACCCTTCTCGAAGTGAACATCATGTAAGTGCATTTATAAAAAATAATCTTGCTCTTCATACATCTCTACCTAGTTTAAACTCTAATGGTTTAAATAGTAATAATAACTTATTAGTTCCATCCTCTTCTCCCGTTATTTCACAAGGTAGTCCTTTATTACAAGTGTCTCCGTTAATAACAGATAATAACCCTATGCCCAATCAATCTGCAATATCTGATATAATCAAATGAAGAAACGATATATGAAAGTCTAGAAATAGAGATTTTAATTACAATGTATCACATCACTAATATAATATAACATAATATGTAACGAAGCAGCCAAGCTATAAAGAGCTTTAGCTTACTATGAAATAAGCCGTAATTAATAAATATACCCGTGTATTGCTTCTATGAAATAGGCTTCGCATAAATAAAGCTAGGTAATAATACAAATTATGTATTAAAACGTCTACTTATAGTGAAGCGAGCTAGGCTTGAACTTTAGATCTATAAGAGATAGACGCTAAAAAACTGAGGATATACTGTAATATTAAGAGCCTTTGCTTTTATTTATAGTTAAATATAAACTAGATGGATATCCTAGCGATATCCTAATAACTGATCTATACTGCAAGGGAAAATAGTATAAAAAAATATTATAATTAACATACTTCTGTAGCTTGGCTTCTAATCTTTTTGATAAAAAAATACAGCATACATACTTAGCAGTTAATAGATTTAGGTGAAAGTCCTGATTTTCTCTCTCAGAGCATATTGGCTCTTTTATTTTAAGGATTATAAAAAAAATAATGATAAAAAACTTGACAAAACTGAGGAAATTGTAGTATCCAAATAACTAATTTAGATATACTTTTTGTTATTACAATGAATAACAACTCTAAAAATAGAGATATAACTCATTTAGCTACAAAAATGACGATGCTGAATAACACCATTGAGAATGATTTAGGCTATATTTCTACTATATCGGCCGCTATGGAATTAGATAGGCTATATATAATAGAGATTACCATAGATAATTCGTTTGAATGTGAAGTTTATGAACTAGAGCAACAGTCTAAAGTTAAATATATTAAAATGGGGTTGAGATTTTTCCTAGAGAATTATCTGGAAAACCCTAATAATGCAGATTTTTGGATCCACAATAAAAATACTCTTTATATCTTTAAAGAAGGGAATTACTCCGACATTAAAGGATTATTTACTATAATTCAGGATACTCAAGTAAAATTAGTAAGAGGTAGTTCTCAAAAAAGTCACATGGTTAGCCCAATAGACTTCAGATTATCTTCTTATTTATTAATACTTTGTAAAATGAACTATAAAAAATTTAATAGTGAAAACTCATTTAATGTATTAAGTAAAGATAAATATTTACCTACTTCTGATAGATAATGTTTAACAAGTAATATTATATATAATATTATATCATTATATAAACAGGTGTGCTGGAATTGGAAGACAGACCTCGCTCAGAACGAGACGGTATTAACCATGTATGTTCAAGTCATACCATCTGTAATTAGATAATCAAATCTTTCCCTAGCTTTATTTCTGCTTCGCCTATTTCATAGAAGCAGCAGGAAAGATTTGTCTCAACAAAAAAAAATGTGTAAATATGAAGGCTTTCGTCAGAAATAAGGATATTTATATCCAGAAGGCTCTTTTAAGAACAATTATTGGTTCTTTTCTCAAATTTTAAATATTAGTATGAATACTTTAGAAGTAAAATTAAATCCAAATTGAGTAACAGGGTTTATAGATGGAGAAGGGTGTTTCTTTGTGGGAGTGTATAAAAGAAAAGATTATGTAAATTTATCCATTCGATCCGATTTTATGGTAAAATTACACATAAGAGATTTAGATATCCTTAAGCAAATTCAATATTTCTTTAATAATGTTGGTAATATTCATGTCTACAAAACTTTTGCAGTTTATAGAGTACAAAATAAAAAAGACCTCCTTAATGAAGTAATCCCACATTTTGATAATTATCCTTTAATAACAGAAAAGCAAAATGATTTTAAAATATTTAAAAATATTCTCAATATTCTAGAAAAAACTTGTAGTGCTTCGCGTAAAATAGACTTAATTGAAATTATAAGGTGAAAGGCTTCACTTAACAAAGGATTATCTAAGGATTTAAAAACGACATACCCTTATGTAATTCCGATAGAAAGACCCGCAAATTTACCTGTAGTAAAGATAGATCCTATTTGGTTTGCCGGATTCTTTAGCGGAGAAGGTAGTTTTTATGTAACAATAACAAAAAAATTATCTTACAAGCTTGGCTATGCTCCACGTATAGGAATAAATGTAGGTCAACATTCAAGAGATAAGGTGTTAATCCATCAGTTTATTAACCTATTTGGTTGTGGTCAGGTAAGAGAATATAAAAATAAAAATTATGTAGAGTTTTATGTAACAAATTTTCATGATATAACTTCCAAAGTTATACCTTTTTTTAAAACTTACCCGATAATAGGGATAAAATCATTAGATTTCACGGACTTTTGTTATATTCAAGGTTTAATAAAAGATAAAGCCCATTTAACTAAAGAAGGGCTTTTAGATATTACAATTATAATGTCTAAAATGAATAAAGGTAGATATTAATATTATATATTAAGTGATCTGTAATAGAAAATTAGAAACTAGAATGGTTCTTTTTATGCGCAAGCTATATAAAAATTATGCATCAAATAGATAATGTAAAATGGTATGATTTAAACAAAGAAGGTTATATTATAAACAGTCATAATAAACCACTGTGACCTTTACTAGATAAATGTGCAATTTATGCCTATAAACTTAATATAAGCAATGAGGAATTAATTTACATAGGTTCAACAACGAACATAAAGCAACGGTTTAGACAACATAAATATAGGGCAAGATTATATCAAACTGAATTAATCTATAATAGCTTATTGTATAATAATGTTTTAACTTATGGATGAGATGCCTTTAAATTTGGAATAATCAAATATGTTGATTTACGGAACTATAATACCATACCAGACAAAAGAAGAATTCTAATACCTATAGAACAAAAATATTTAGATAAGTTAAACCCTGGTTTAAATATCAATAAATATGCAGGGTCTATGCTGGGATTTAAGCACAGTAAAGAGACTAAAAAGGATTTTAGTGAAGCACGGAGAGGTAAATGTTATAAATTTATTCAGGGAATAGTTATAAGACCTGAAGTAAGTCAGGCAACTATATTAAAATTAAAATTACATAGTAAAAATATAAAAGTACTTTTATGTACTAAGAAAAAAGAACCTGTAAGAGAATTCGATAGTATAATAAATACTGCTAAGTATATTGGTTTATCTGCTACTAGCGTAAGTAAGTACATTAAAAGTAATAAGGTATGAAATAATACTTATCGTTTTATATTGAAAGCTGATGTTTCTTATGATAAAAGTCTAGTACATTTTCCTTTAGAGGATCAAAATATTATAGCCCCTAAAATAGATAATATAAAATTTTCTACAAACCGGAGGTCTTATATCTTTGAGGTATTAAAAGATTCTATGCTATTATATAGATTTAAAAGTGTAACCAAAGCATCTCAATATTTAAATATAAGTAGAAAGACATTAACAAAATATTCTCAAAATAATAAACTATGGAGAGATAAATTTGAATTTAAAATAATAAATTCACAACTTTAACTACTAAGTTGGTAGGTGTCTCACTATCTGTAAATAGTCTATCTAGAACTTATCTAGTATTGTGCTATAAAAAAAATGAATACTTAATTTAATAATGAATACAAAACACAGAGATTTAATTTAAATGATTTTAATGTAAATAGCTTTACATTACAAATGCAAATTATATTTATAAATGACTATTTAAAGGGTCAAATGGGAACTAAATATATTATAACAGTAATAGGTACAAAGAATAGGGTTTTAGGTAACCCTGTATCTTTCAGGTTAAAAGAATTAAAAGATACTGATAAACTTATATTGAGATTGTATAAAAAAATAGATAAAATAATTCAGAGTACCGACTTTGAATTGGAAAAATATGATAACCCCTGTTTTACAATTTATATCAAACCAACTTAATAGGTGCACAAACTAGACAAATTTGTTTATCTATAAGAGTTGTCTCTTTTTATTTAATAAATTTTTTTAACCATGACCAATAAGAACCTTACTCACTATCTGTAAATAAGTCTCACTATCTGTAAATAAGTCTATCTAGAACTAATCTAGTGTTATGTTGTGTACAAAAATAAATAATTATATA
>Ga0307508_10007483_pt1 | contig 10164 bp, 9 predicted proteins | sample 9_EM_MG_FD_203089 | JGI IMG/M metagenome (GOLD analysis project Ga0307508, IMG submission 203089) | Populus trichocarpa ectomycorrhiza microbial communities from riparian zone in the Pacific Northwest, United States - 9_EM | ecosystem: Host-associated > Plants > Roots > Unclassified | place...
GGCAGCCGCCGGGGGGGGGGGGGCAAAGCCCCCCCCCCCCCCCCCCCCCTGGGTAAAGAATGGCCATACCTGGGTTTGAGCGTCCTCTCCCCGCGGTGTCCGCGGACGTGCAGGCCCCTCTCGGCCCTCCGCTGTCTGGCGGCCTCGCGTTCGATCGAGCTCTTCTTCGTGGGCGGCAGCAGCTCTTCGACACCGTACCGGCGCGCAAGCTTGCACAGCTCCGCCTGGCGCCGCAGCGAGAACACGGGGTTGTGCCACTTGCCCGTCGCCGGGAACACCGTCGGCTTGAACGGGTTGCTGCGGACGTCGTTGGCGGTGCCCGGTGGGTACCGTGCGAAGAAGCGGGTCAGCCGTGGATGAAGCAGGCGCGCGAGCGAGACGAAGGTTGACGCGGTGGCTGTGGCGGTCGTAGGCGTCGACATGGTTGCTGTGTTTGTGGTGAAGTTGTGGTGGTGGTGGTGGTGGTGGTGGTGGTGGTGGTGGAGGTAGGGTTAGTAGGCCTGGTGGGGGGAATTGTTGCAGGTTGCCGGGTAAGATGCGTCATGGCGGGACATTCGAAACCTTCCCCAGCCTCACACTCGGCAAAGCCCGTTCATCTGCAACTCGCAAGTCCTTATGTACTGGCACCTCTTCCATCTATTAAGTTACTACTACATCAATTCTTCCACTTCCCACTACTACCACCCCCACCACCTCCAGTGCCCCCCATAATCGTATCCTGATCCCGATCCCCTCCACCGCCACCACCGCCACTCCCACCCCCACCACCTCTATCACCGGCCGCCTTCTTTGACCTCGTGGGTTTGCTTTGCGCCGCCTCATGTTTTCTGTTTCCAGTACATTAGCAACTATCGTATCACACCGGAAAGGACGAATAGCGACAAACCTCAACTCCTCTGGCACCCTCGAAATCGCGCTCTTCATCAGCATCTGCTTGAGGTCATACATGACATCTGCATCCTCCTGGCCGAGGAAGGTGATAGCGACACCGCTCTTTCCCGCGCGACCGGTACGTCCAATGCGATGCGTATACTGCTCGATGCTCGTCGCCATATTGAAATTGATAACCAAACTGACATCCGGAACATCGATACCTCTACCCGCGAGATCGGTAGCGACGAGGATATCCGCTTGGCCGGACCGGAGCTGGTGCAGTGCCTGCTCTCGTTGGTCCTGCGATTTCGACCCATGGAGCGTAACGGCATGCCAGCCGGAGTGCTTGAGGTCCTTTGCGACGGCATCACAGTTTCGCTTGATGTTGACGAAGACGATGACGGGGGGTGAGTATTCACGCGAGGTCAGAAGTTCCAGCATGCGTTTCTTGCGCTTGTCTTCGCCCGAGATGAACTCGACGCGCTGTTCAACGGTGTCTACAGCCTCACCAGCGTTACCGATGGTGACGATTGCCGGGCGTCGGAGGTATTTTCGGGCTATGCGTTCGATCGCCGGTGGCATGGTCGCTGTATACATCATTGTCTGGCGGAAGCGGTCCTTTCCACCGAGGTGTTTGGACATCAGCACGGGATTCTCGGCGTCTTCGGTGTCCGGCTTGATATTGTGGACTGGCAGGGCGTCGAGAATCTTGTTGACACTTTCCTCGAAGCCCATGTCGATCATCCGGTCGGCTTCGTCCATAATCACGTAGCAGCATTGCGAAAGGACAAGGAGTCGGCGCTCCAGACAGTCAACGAGACGGCCGGGCGTAGCGATGATGATCTCGGCACCATCACGCAGGTTGTACGCTTGCTCTTCAATCGTATGGCCTCCGACTATGGAAACACAAGTGAAGCCAAGCGGCGTAGCGAACTTCTTCGCTTCCGTCTCGATCTGCTGCGCCAATTCACGCGTCGGGGCGAGGATGATGGCGTACGGACCATCGTTTTTGGTGAATTCTGTCAATCCAGGAAGCTCGGAAATGTAGACCAGTAATGGCAGAATGAACGAAGCCGTCTTTCCGGAACCCGTAACAGCGACACCGATCAGGTCTCTGTTCTGCAGAGCAATTGGGATTGCAGCGCGTTGGATCGCCGACGGTTCCTTGTACCCGACCTCATCCACCACCTGCAACAGCCTAGTCGGTAACTGGCTCTCCTCCCAGCTCCTCATCGGCAGCGGAATCCCGCCTCCTCTCGTAGCAATATTGAAATCTTCCTTGAAAATTCGCCAATCGCGCTCCTTCATCATATCGAGCGGTTTCTCCGACCAATGCTTATCGACCCAATTGGTCGCCTCACGTTTCTTCCTCTCCATTTCCATGATCTCTTTCGCTCTCCTCTCCTCGTCCTCACCCCGACTCTGTAGAGCCTTCAAGTACGCATCCACTGGTTTCTCGGAATCCGCAAAACCGCCGAGCTTCCCCCGTCCAAAAAACCCTATTTGTTGTCTCTCTTCATCGAGGGAGGTATCCTCCTCCGCCCCCCACTCAAAAGTAAATTTCCTCTCGTGCGTCTTCCGTCGCTTTTTCTTGCTCGTGAGAACAGAAGTGTCGGGGTCAACGCCCATGTAGCGTCTTTTCATCTCGGCAGCCGCAAGTTCCTCCGCGGCCGATAGGCTGCGCTGGTTCCTCTTCTTTTCTTTTTGCTCCTGCTGTTGCGGCGGAGGTGGAGGCGGCATGTCCCTTCCATTCCCAGTTTTTCTCATCGCCGCAGGCCCAGTCGGGGGTTCCTTACCAACCCTCGCAGCCGCCCCGCCGCCTATGCCATTCACATTCCCATTCCCGTTGGTGACATCCTTTCGCGCCCGCTCCTCCTTCAGTTTCTCTAACGCGCGCCTTTCGCGCTCCGCCTTGGACAGGAATTTCGGTCGCTTCGCTGCCTCGTCCGCCTCCTTTTTCTTTTGCAGGATTTGCTCGATGCTGAGGGGCCCACGGCCGGCCGGGGGCTTCTGTTTCGCTTTCGGGGGCGGCGGGGGCGGGGCTTCTTCTGCTGGTGGTGGAGGAGGCGGAGGCGGAGGTGGAGGAGGCGGAGGTGGAAGCGTGTCGGACGGGGGCGGCGGCGGCGGTGGCGGCGGCGGCGGTGGTGGTGGCGGCGGTGGTGGTGGTGGTGGTGGTGGTGGGAGCGCGCCAGATAGTGGCGGTGGACGTGGTGGTATCGAGGACATTTTGAGGTTTCGTGCAAAGCTATGGTTAGGACGGAGGTGTGTGGTATAGCCATCGAGAGGTGAAGATACGAGGTAGGGTAATTGGTGCACGCGTTATCACCCGGAATGGTTCAATGGAGGAGGCCTTTCTCTAACTCTGCCGTTTTCCTTTGGCTAGATATGTATCCTACGTACCAAGGTATGTACCTAGTTGGGAGAGGGTGGGCAGTAGCGTCAGCCGCCCCACGAATTTCGAGTACACCAACTGATACGGCATAGCTGGGTTCTACATTGTCATGGTCTACTGCGCTAGTGAGGTCTCCTGAAATTGGCGGACAATCTTCATCACCATATCCACCCTCTATACACAAGGAACCCTGCGTTTTACGTTTTCACTCCATAGGAACAGTCACTTTGGAATGACGCACAACTCACTACTACAAAAAAAGCATTTTATTGAAGTTGTATGCGAGTAAGAGTACTTGTATGCAACACATCACAAAACATCACCCCAAGGCCGCATATCCTCTATTCCGTTGGGGCAGCATCAGGGATTTCATCAACAAACGCCAGGTCCGCCTCCCGTCCAACGAGAGTGACGCCGACGTCAACTTTACATGTCAAGGTAACTTTCGTGCATCCCCAGATAGTGATATGGGTGATGCCGTTCTTCTGCATCGCCTCGACCACCTCATCGTCCACCGACCTGACAAAACCCACATCGATCGATTGTAGTTTCTGGCAGACCGTCAATGCTTTCAAAAGGCCCTGTCTGGTGATGCCTCCACATGAGGTGAGATCCAGTACTTTGAGCGTCTGTCCACTGTGAACCGCAGCAGCCTCCAAAGCGCCGTCTTCAAAGCTCTCGGGACGCGCAATGTGGAATTCATGCAGACCGCGGTTCTTATACCAATTGGTAAAGAGGTTGATGATGTCCTGGTCCGTGAGCAGCTCGCAGTCGTTTAGCTTGAGGACACGCAGGTGGGCGCAGCAAGCGTGGATTGCGCCCAAGGTCTCGTGCGTGAGCAGCGCATTGCCGGAGAGGTCGAGCTCTTTCAGACCAGAACCGATGACGTCCAGAAGCGAAACCACAGCGTCGTCGGTGATATCGCCGCCAGCAAAAGAGATGTCGAGGCTCTTGAGCTTCGAGCAATTTCTAAGCGCCGTGACGCCGTCGACGTCAAGACGAGCGAGATTCGAAAGACACAACGACTCGAGGTTGGGGCAGTTCTCGGCGATAGCCTCGAACACGGAGCTATTGGTGCGGGCCGTCGAGGTGAGACTGAGCGATTTCAAACGAGGTCCCACGGTCTTGAAGAAATCGACGTACACCTCGGCACCAACCAAGAAAGCGCCACGGATATGAATAGACTCGAGACATTTGAGCTTTTCAGCATAATACGGAAGGACCTCATCAGTCATCCTTCCGCAATGGTACAGCGAGAGTTCGCGAAGATCTGGAAGAAATGCTGCAATGTTGCGCAAGCTGTTGCTATCAATTTCTAGCAGTCGAGTTGTTAGCGCGTGGGTATGGGTGGTCGGGAACAGTGTAAACATACTGGCACAGTCGTACAACGTTAGCTTTCTGGTTCTCTTGTCGTTCTCAAGGAACAACCTCATGGTGTGGTTGTTTAACGATCTGTTGCGGGAGATGATCTGGCATATCTGGTCCATGAACCTATCGGGAAGACCCCCGAAATTATCAACCATGTCGATATTTCTCGCCACGTACTTCCCGCAATGTTAGCTTTGTTTATTTACCGTGAGACGTAATACGAAGACAGCTAGTACAAACCTCGATGCAGTAGTCCTTGAGACTCTTCGCTATACAAGTCTGATTATTGTCAAGAGCATTGCGTAGTTTGTCGCGCTTGCTTGTCTTCGTGGAAGCACGTTTCTTCTTGACTGCCTTATTGTCCTTTCCGTACTTGCTCCCACACTTGGAGCACAGCAAGCCATCTCGATCCTTGGGGGCACACGTATAAGCGGTGACAGTGAATCGGGACTCGCATTCGGCACAGAAGGTGATCTGGCCGGGCTTTGGGGCGTTGCTCTGCTCGGGGAGCTCAAAGTCGGAGTCAAAATCATCGTTTCGCTTGCGCTTCTTTTTCGCCGCCGCCTTTCCCTTTCCCTTCGCCTTTTCTTTCGGCGCCGAGGTGGAAGGTCCTGCTGCTACCGCCACTGCCGCTGTATGTTCCGCCGCTCGCGCTTCGGCGTTCCGTCTGTTGGCGCGCTCTCGGATCTCCGCAGCATTGATACCTTTCTCCTGAGGAAATCGTAAGTTCACATCCAACAATAATCATGAGCAACATACCCGCAAGAACTCCGTTAGAGCAGAGTTCGGCCCACGAACATCTCCCGGTCTTCTTCTCGACCTGCCGAAACATGTAAGTAACAGAATGTTGGGGCTGTCGGGGAAACATACATGGTTGCCGTTGTTGCTGCTACTGTGGATGTTGGTTCGAGAAGGCGAGGGCCGTTTGTGTTTGAGCGTTGTATCCCGAGGAGAGGCGCAGGATAAGAAGGAGGAGGAGAGGGGATAGAGGTGAATGTATGGAGGATTGGAGGCTGGTTGTGAGGAGATAGTGGGAGTGTTAGAAGTAGGGATCGCGGAGAAGGCGAGCTCTTGCTCTAGCGTTATTGCTAGAATAGGTAGAAAGTGACTCTGAATCTTTGGACCCTGGTCGGGTTGGGTGAACTTGCTGGGCAGGGCGAATATTTAGTGGGGCAGGGTTTAAAGTAGGTCAAAGTATCTACTCAGAAAGCTCCCAGTCGACGCGTCTCGCCGCTTGCTGCGGATATTGCGACGCGGTAAACAGAGGCGACTGAAGAGGTCTGGTAGCGACGATCGACAATAGCTGGAAGAGTTATCCGGGTCTGCAGCTCCGGACAGAGAAGATGGAGGGGGGGGGTCCAAGGTGTTTCTGCTACGCAGCGGTCGGTTGGCTGGCAAGAGTACTTGACGCGAGAAAAAAAGAAAGAAAGAGAAATTGTGTTCCTATCTAGGGGTGCCACAAACACACGTCTTCCCGTGAAGCTAATATGTGCACCAGAGGAAAGCTTACACGGTCCAAGACGCGACCCAAACTCCACACTCGTTCCTGCCATCATCCTCATTAACAGCACCAACCAACTTCTCCCTCTTCCCCATCCTCCTCATTCTCCTCCTCTTCATCATACTACTTACCCACCTCTTCTATCATTAGAACAATCTTCCATCTCTGCCGGGTAGGGACATTGGATCTCTTCTCGCTTACTCACTCCGCCCCTCCATCTCCCTTGCTAGCTTGCGATTGCCACTCCTGCCTCAAGGGACGCTCGTATCGCAACACGGTAATCGGCATAGAAACCCAAGACATCCCTAACCCATCCTCTTCCCTGATACCCCTTTCATAATCAAACATCTCTTGAATCGAAGGCATCCCCTTCGCAATCCCTCTCGCGCGCTTGTACACCTGCTCGATTTCTTGGTGCTCACTACTGCCGTGTTTCAGCTAATCGACTCGACTTCACCCGATAGCTCTATAAGCTTCCTCGGCGGAATGGCAGCTTCGAGAAGTTGTAAGCATGATCCTTTGGTCCCGGTTGGAAGTGGAAGTGGAAGTTCGTTGACCCTTTGCTGTAGCTGCTCGCTTGTCTGCAAAGGCGGCGAAGCCTGTGTCGGTGGGAAAGTCTGCGTCTGAGAAACCCACGAATCAGAAGGCGGCGGTCAAACCCTCCAGATTGAGCTCGTCTGTCGCTGCCACTCTTGCCGATAGCAGCAGTGACATGGGCAACGACAGCGACATTCCCCTCGCCAAGCGTCGTCGTACCAACAGTGGAGCAGCATCCAAGAAAAAGAGTACCGCTGGCATCAAGAACACTGCTTCTGCAGAGACTTCCGAAGCTGTCTCTCCCGCGTCCTTCGAATTCAGCCGTGCTGGCACTACCGAGACTGGTATGACAAGCGGGAGTGACACCACTTCATGGGATAGAAACGGAACGCTTTATGGCGATGATGAGGAGTACGATTTCGACGAGGAGCAGCATGATGAGGATTCCATGGAAGAGGCTGCCATCGAGTACCCGTCCAAAGCGAAGGGGAAGAGGAAGGCAAAACTACTTCTCCGCAGCTCTTCTGGTGTTCCTTCCGCCTCTCGGCAGGGTCTCGTAGATGAGAGCGAAGGCGAGGAATCTCTTTACGAAGATGATGAAATCTACTCGGAGGATGAACCCGAGCACCAACCGATTACAGAGATTCCCAGGGCTTCGGTTTCTTTCGCACCCGGTTGGGCCGATTTCCACAATTCGTTCGACCCAGTGGAAACTCAGGAGCAACGATTAGCAAGGCTAGAGATGGAGTATGGAGGATTAGAAGATGAAGAATACGAACCGAACGATGTTTCCGAGGAGGATCCCGACTTTCCTCGTATTGCATTTCTTCCAAATGATCCTCACAACACTAACAGGGTGAGTCTGGTACCCTGACTGCCCGGGATTGGACTTTTGTTGACTTCTGGGTACAGAGTCGTAGTGATCGCGCCGCTTTGTACAGACACCATCCTGAGCTTAAGAATGTGTGGCGTGATCTTGGTCGTCGCTGTAACATCAAGGTTAGGGAGGACCCTCAGCCGCCTGGATTAGCACTTGAACTTTTGCCTTTCCAGAGAGAAGGACTGCACTGGATGCGTGTTCAGGAGAAGGGCATCTACAAGGGAGGAATTCTTGCGGACGAGATGGGCATGGGCAAGACTGTATGCGCTTTCCCTTGATCAATCAAGGGGCGATTTTGTGGCTGATGTTATTGCAGATCCAAACCCTTGCTCTCGTCATGACCGATCCCAATGCTGGCACTAATCTTGTTGTCGCTCCTACCGTTGCTCTCATGCAGTGGAAATCCGAGATTGAAAAATACACCGGGGATGCTCTGAAGGTGTATTTGTTCCACGGAGCATCGAGGGCCACAGATCCCAGAGAATTGTCCAAATACCATGTTGTGTTGACCAGCTACAACATTCTCGAGTCTGTGTATCGGAAGCAGCAGACAGGCTACAGACGCAAGGACGGAATAGTGAAGGAGGACAGCGTTCTCCACAAGGTCAAGTACCACCGTGTGATTCTGGACGAAGCTCATAGCATCAAGGTATATAATATAGTCACTTCCCGATTGGCTTACTGTCTCTGACCTCCATGCAGGATCGTACTAGCAACACCGCGAAAGCAGTGTTTGCTCTCAAGACCAAGTACAAGCTATGCTTGTCCGGCACGCCCCTCCAGAACCGCATTGGCGAGCTTTTTTCTCTCCTTCGTTTCCTGGAGATCGATCCGTTCTCGTACTATTACTGTCGGAAGTGTTCGTGCAAGCAGCTCCAGTGGAAGTTTACCAACAACCGCAACTGTGATCAATGCGGCTGCTCTCCCATGTGCCATCTCAATTTTTTCAACTACGAGTGCTTGAAGCCAATCCAGAGGGATGGAAACGAAGGCGTCGGACGGATTGCGTACGGCAATATCCGTCAACTGTTGAAGCACATCATGTTAAGGCGTACCAAGAACGAGCGTGAGGACGATCTCGGACTTCCGAATAAGGTGGTACGCATTCGCAGAGACAAATTCTCGGAGGAAGAGCTCGACCTTTATGACTCTATCTACTCGGATGGAAAGAGGAAGTTCGAGACCTACGCTAGGCAGGGAGTTGTCCTGAACAATTACGCGAACATCTTCACCTTGATTACTCGCATGAGGCAGATGGCCGACCACCCGGATCTGGTGCTTCGAAAGCATGCCGAAGAAGGACAGCTCACACTGGTCTGCGGAATCTGCGATGAAGAAGCTGAAGAGGCGATCAACTCCAAGTGTCACCACACCTACTGCCGCGACTGCGTCCAGCGCTACGTATCTGGCTTCTGCGGCGACTCAGCCCCGGAGTGTCCCAAGTGCCATATCCCGCTCGTGATCGATCTCGCTGCTCCTGCCCTCGAGGCTAGCTCCTACCATCCCAAGCAGACCAGTATCGTCAACAGGATCGACATGACCAATTGGCGCTCTTCGACGAAGATTGAGGCCCTCTGCCACGAGCTCTACCGCCTTCGTCGCCCGTATCAGACCACCAAGTCCATCGTGTTCTCGCAGTTCACCTCCATGCTTCAACTGATAGAATGGCGCCTCAACCACGCTGGCTTCAAAACCGTCATGCTTCAGGGTTCCATGTCCCCCGCACAGCGCGATGCTACAATCCAATACTTCATGACGCACGTCGAAGTCGAAGTATTTCTCGTCTCCCTCAAGGCCGGCGGTGTCGCACTCAACCTCATCGAGGCCAACCACGTGTTCCTCATGGAACCGTGGTGGAACCCTAGTGTCGAATGGCAGGCGGCCGACCGAATCCACCGTATTGGCCAGACTCGCGTGTGCACGGTCACCAGGATGGTGGTGGAAGACAGCATTGAGAGCAGGATCATCGAATTGCAGGAAAAGAAGACGAGGATGATCGAGGCCACCGTCAATGCGGACCAGAAGGCCATGGAACGCTTGACTGCCGATGACATGAGGTTCTTGTTTCAAAACTGATTTGTTCCTGTTTTCTTCACCCCAGAGGTATCGCCGTTTTGTGTTTACTTCACTGCTACTTTTCCACTTTTTGCATGGTTGGCAAATGGGTTTTAGGGCCCTCTACTTAGTTAGAAATTCTTGATGTCTTTTTTTCTTCATTTCCACGCGCTATGTATACCTACAAATAGAACTACCTAACATAGTGCAACGAGTAGGCGAAATGACTTGGTTTACCCTTTGGCCGTACTCTTGTTCGAATTTCTCGTGATTTCCGGGTGTGCTTATCTACTTTTTTCTTACGGGATTAGCCTCGTACGAAGGCGTCATGCTCTGAGGCCATCGCAGTCAGGACTTAATTTTAACCCTCAAGGTAGCAAACCACAGTGTATATATATGTATCCACAATTGGATTCCAAGTGTACTTCCATGCGAGAAACAAATCGCATGACTGAGCACGTACCGTTGGTAGGATATCTTCACACTCGGAAAAGAATAGAAAGAGAAATCACTCATTGTTGGGGGGGGGGGGGGGGGGCGCGGGGGGGGGGGCCTGGG
>Ga0307508_10007484_pt1 | contig 10163 bp, 10 predicted proteins | sample 9_EM_MG_FD_203089 | JGI IMG/M metagenome (GOLD analysis project Ga0307508, IMG submission 203089) | Populus trichocarpa ectomycorrhiza microbial communities from riparian zone in the Pacific Northwest, United States - 9_EM | ecosystem: Host-associated > Plants > Roots > Unclassified | place...
GACCGACATGGAGTGTGTTCGAGGCACTTTCACGCTGAACACGTTGAAGCTGACAGTGCCACGAAGCGCGCTCAAGCTTTACACGTTCGTGAAGCAATGGGAGGCGGAGTACTTGCCGTATGTTGTTCACTTGATCTGCTACTTATTCCACAACGTCTAACACATTGCCATAGGTCGTATGACGCAACATTCAGAAAGATGTTTTCCAGACGCAGCGCTAAGGCCTCTCCACGCCCCAGTTCCGTCACCTCATGGTCCATAGACCTCCAAACTCAGATAAATCATCTTGGAGTGTACCTCCATGTCATGCATGGCACTTGGCTTTCATGGACATTGGAGGACACTTTGGCGTACGCGGCCGCAAGAGATCTGCGAGCCATTTCATATGGTGTTCGGCTTGCCTCCCAGCGCATCATCCTCTCTGCTGAACCAGACGATACCGAGGCACTGATATCATCATCTCACGCCGTCAAGCTCGCTTTGCCCTCTCTGCGGCTACAAGGGGCCATACAGAGCGATCATATTCAAGCGTCGCTTGTCATAGATCATTTCCGCCTCATGCTGAAACCGCAATACGTCGATGACATATTGGTCGTACAGCAGAAGTTTGGGAGCGATTTCAACGAGCTTGTTGACGTATTTGCGCGTAGTCGGCCCAAAAAGCCAAACAATTCGCAATCGTCTTCGTTTGTATTCGATGCCGCAGTGAAACTAGAAAGCTTCAAAATCGGCATACAGGGTCCAACATCCACTCCGTATCTCCAATCTCCTATGGTCTCTGCCTCATACCGGTCAATTCCGCCGTCGGAAAGCCGATGGCATCTGGACGTGAAAGAACTCGAACTTTCCCTTGTGCACAATGTGCACCCACTCCCGCCGAATCGATATCGCGAGGACAAGTCAGCTTCGATATCGCTTGATTGCGTCGTCCATAACGAAGTACCCCAAGAGGCACCCGACAATACCGAGTATCTGACCCTTAATGTGTCGAGAGTGCATGCACTGATGGCCCCTGCTGCCATTGGCGAATTCGGTAACTTGATTGATCATGTTCAGGTACAACTACATTTTTACATGGAAAGCGAGGATCTCACCCGGACTATTACATAGGCTGAAATGCTACAAAGGAAGAGAGACAGAGCACTCGAGCTTGAGGAGATACGAAGCAAAACTCGCCATGTCATCAAAACCTTTGAGGGACCGACGGTTCATGAGCCGCCACACGGCCCATTCCGCAACCGCATAATGTCATTGGCGGTCGAAAGAATTGGCATCGCATTTCCTTTGATGGTCCAAGCGGATGACGTGTCTGCTTCTACTGCACCGTTCCGCCAACATGATAATCAACCTGTGCCTGCTTTCTTGTTCTCAATCGCCTCCCTTAGGTTTGCGACGCAGAGAGAGGAGTCTGGGAATGCCAAGATTTCGGACTTTGCGTTCCAGTTTGTGCCAGCGTGAGTCTCCATCCTGCGTGTTCATCTGCCCAGATCTCAAACTATTACTTAGTTTTGATCAGAGACGTCAAGAGCATTTCAGCAGTGCAAGCCATGCTCGCTCAAACCGCATGCTCTACCCGGAAATGTCTGCAGATATACGCTCCGACACTTCTGCAACCTCTAGGGAGGTGATGATACGGGCGGCTGTAAGCGGTTTCGAGCTGGACATTTCCTCTTCTCTCCCGGGATACATTTTTGCTCTGATCGATGTTTATCGTGACGGCAAAGAAGAATTTGAACGATTCTTGCCTTCTGGACCAATCGACCCTGCCGAAAGCCAGTCACATGGCATTGAACCGGATTACTCGGCGATCCCCACCTCGGAAATTACGGCCTCTTTAGAATTTCAGAGTGGCAGGGTGCAATTCCACATGAACGATTCAATCGACGAGACGAGGTACCCAACAACAGCCTCTCTAGACCCCACATTTCCGGATCCTCTCCCATCGGCCATAGATTCGGACGTTTTCAGGTTACCAAACGTCTCCGTGTGGCTCCAATATCATGCCACGCCAGCTTTGTACAAAGTTTCCAGAACTTCAACTGACGCCCCAGCCTCCCGCCTTACATTCAACGCCATCATTCACTCCAGCCAGAACACAATACGGCCCTCTCTCCTACCTTTTGTTTCAGAAGTTACGAGGCACGTCGAGACCCGTCTTGCAGACGATTCCACATCATCACCTCCACCACCTCGTCCATCTATTACTTCTTCGCCTGTGATGGGGCGCGAGTCCTCGCCCGCGCCAATGGGTAGTATGGAAATGATATTCACTCTTCGAATCGATCAGTCAAATCTCGATTTCACCTGCCTTCCGGATGTGAACGTGAACGCGGGTCTTCATTGGAAGAGTGGAGGCTTTGTTATTCGTGTTGCACCTGATGCTCGGGAAATAAGTGCCGTTGGATCCATTGAAGGCATCTCGATGAGCCTTCGTCATGGTTACCTAGTCGACGATTGTGTGAATGCTAGTGCCAGAGGCCTGGCGTTTGCAGTCACCTATTCCCAGCTTTCCGAGGATGGCAGAATTGTCAACGCTGTCTCCGCCGTCATTGATACAGAAATTATCGGCAGTGTACGATTTGGGCGACTCCAAGACATCTTGTGTTTCGGAGCTGTCTGGCTGGATCGTATCCCTGTGTTTGAAGGGACCAAAAGCTCGGCTCCGTCTTCTCCCGTCCTTGCGCCCGTCGCCGGCCAAGCAAGTAGGGCCTTCATTACAAGTGTCCTGATTCAAGTGGAGAGCCTTCAGTTGGATGTTGATCTTGGTCAAGCCATAACCAAGCTAATTCTGGATCTCCGCCCTATCATTCTCCGCAGCCGATTGACGGACGAATTTGTTGAGATCTCAGTAATATCCCAACTTGTCAAATTGGATGCAGTGAGAGCAATATCCGGTCACATTGCACTCCCGAATCTCTCGTTTGAAACAATACGGCGGCGAGGATCTGGCAAGGGCATCCAACGAACACTTCTGGAATTGAGTATCAAAACTGGGCACCTCAACGCATCGATCAACTACGAGGGCAAGCGGATCCTTCTTTTCAAGTATGTACCCGCTTCCATGACTTGAAACCGATGTTCATGTCATACTTTCAAAGCTCCGATCCTTTGGAAGCGACCGCGCGCGATGAATGGGACAGTGTGATACCGACGTCCGAAAGAAGCGTAAATTTGGACTTCTCCGTGACTGGGGGTAATCTTCGCGTAGCTGCGAGGGTGATGTCCGCGTCAGAGCTCATTCTGCTCAGTGGACGACTCCGTTCTCTTATACAGAGTCAGAGAGAAGGCGCTGCTCGAGAATCCAAAGTCTTCGCGGCAACGCGTACTCCCAAGCCGCAAAATCCCCTCTCACATGTGGCCCTTGCAATGCTACAATCGGCGCGCTCCAAGCTAAAAGAATCAGAACATCCTGACATTCTCGTGGTGCAGCACATGCATCTTGATGTATCGCAAATCCGGCTGGGCATCTTCAACGAGACGGATACCCGCATGACTCAATTCGAAGCTGATGGCGTTCAAGGAGAACTGATTCGTCATGTACAGTTCGAACAGAAGTCGCCGCGGCGGGAGCTCACGTTGGCATTGCAGTCGTTCGAAGTGAGGAACGGAGACGTTCCAAGCCAAGATAAATGGCTGGAGTTCATGACTGGTGCCAAGGTATTTACGATGCCTGAGATGGTCATCGAAATGCAGAGCACGGAGTATACAGGGGAAAACCGCGTCGAGTACGACTTCAAAAGCACATTTCCCCGTCCCAAGGCTCGTGCGGGCCAACGCACGCTCTATATCGCTCTCGACTTCCACAAATATGAACAACTCATGGCGACGCAAAGCGCTTTTAAAGAAGCTATTGAAAGAGCGCTGGAGGAGGTTGGCAAAACTCCTCATCGATCTGCCCCCGGCAGGCACACGTCAGACTTACCCGCCGCTCTCGAAGAGACGAGGAGAGCCACGTCTGCGGCTGAAGCTGTGGTAATGAAAGCCAACGAGACAAAGAAAGCAGAGACCAAAGCTCATAGAACTAAGCTTACGGACGCCAAAGAGAACACAGCTGACACTTCAGAGGCTGTCAAAACCGATGTATCGAGAGCTCCGGATGTCTCCACTCTCACGCGTGGTCTGACGTACCATTGTCTATCACGAAGTATTGAGACGCCCAAGCTGCATCAACTGGGCGCTGCGTCTCCTGACTTGGAAACATTCAAGCAGTGGACGAACATCAGTATTCGTGACTCGCTGCCGGTCTGGGTTCACGAATATGCGACAGTGCCAATAGAACAGATCATGCACACGCTGTTGGAGATTTACATAAAACAACTCAAACCGCAGAGCAAAGATGGCCTCGAAGACGCTTGAGAAGCTGGTGACCGCCATTTATTTACACCTCAACGAGAATACGACGCCGCGTGAAACCGCTCATGTGGGGTGACAATAATTGATTATAATGCTATATGATATCGTTATACCACTGAATATACGAGTCAGCACATATCAAACAACGGCAGCTCAGGCCACTCACACAAAACTGCATTTATGCAGCCATCATTTTCCTGAAAGTAAAAATTGTCATGAGATTTGCGGTGGCTGGGGACAATGCGGACCCAGACGTACGGGATTATTGGTCACCTGAGCGAATTTGCCCTACAACAGATGGTATAAGACGATAACTCCACCAACAAGTTAGCATATCATACCCAGACAGCCTTCCCGCCTGTAGTGACCATACCCAATTCCGAGACGTTGACCTCTATCACCGTACCTTTCGTCATCACACCCAATTGCGTGTACATGGGCGACTGGGGATTTTTCTTTACTCCGATAATTGGTAATTGGAATGTGGCCTTCAGATCGGCTGCGGAAGAGAGCGAACATGGGAATTGAAGTGTGTTTTTAGTGAGGCCAATAAAGAATACTTACGGTGTGTCACATTTGCCTTCTTGTATCGAAGAGCCATAGGTCGGATGAACCTCTCCATTTTAACAGGCTTACGGGTGAATCCTTCGCCTACAAAGGTAGCCTTGGTGACCATACGCTTCCACGCTTTTGATTTCGATTTGCCGGTCTTGATGACTTTAAAGATCTCGTCTTCTGCGATGCCTCGAACTTTAGGAAGTGGGACTGCATATTTCGCCGCTTTCTCCTTCCGCTTCTGTTTGATGGCAGAGGATAGCGCCTTAGCGTCCTGTTGGCCTTCACGATCGAGCAAATATGTTGGGAGAGCACCATCAGGCAATACGGAAGTATCTGCCTGTTTGACGTTGCGTTCGTCATGCGCTTTAAGTGTCTTTTTGAGCTGCACTTTCTCTGCATGTCGCTTGGCATGTAATATCTTGGCCTTAATGCCGAATGCCTTCTGAGCATGGGCAGAGGCTTTGTGCGACTCTCGCGCCGCCCTTTTCCGTCTAGGAGCAAGGAAATCAGTCCATACATACGGTACACTACTCGGTGGGAGTAACTAAAGCCAGACATACTTTCGTTCTTCGTAGTCTAATCGTCGTCCATGACGTTTGATAGCCTCTTCAATGTACTCGTTCTGTCAAGAGGAGTGATAGGTACCAGTCATCCTTTGACTACGCAAGCTCGGAAACGCTACCTGAGGCTAAAGCAAGGCATTAGTTTCAACAACTCCTTAGAACCTTGTCAGACCCATGCCACTCACCATTGAGAAAAGTCGTGCGGCAGTAAACAGGTACAAATAAAGGCATCGCCAATATGTACAACCCCGGATATGGCCAGCCCTCGCAACCGCAACCGCAAAAGTCTGCGTACTACCAGCAACAACAACCTGGCCTTGACTTCTACACTGCAGACTCATATGCGTATAGCGGAAGACCCAGCCTTGAGGGTAACGTAGGAATAGGCGGAGCCGCAGGTGTCGCTGGTCCCGGTTTTGGTGGGGGATCTATACAACCTGTAGGGCCATGGTGGGCTGCCTTTGGCCCCGGTGGGTTTGAGGGAGAGCCTCCGCTGCTAGAAGGCAAGTGCGCCAACTGCCACGCGTACACCCCGCACAGTTACGCGCAGAGCTAGTCCGTGAATCTCATGGTATTTTTCAGAACTTGGTATCAACTTCAATCACATCAGCGCCAAATCCCTCACCGTTCTCAATCCTTTACGACCCGTGGATGCGCGAATAATGGACGACGCAGACCTTGCCGGTCCTATCTTATTCTGCTTTTGCTTTGCCCTCTTCCTCCTTCTTGTAAGTATAACTCTGTGGCAAAGCCTCCAGCACCATTGAAGTGGCGCTTATTTGACTATATGTAGTCAGGAAAACCCCAATTCGGATACATATACGGCGTGGCCTTGTTGGGCTCGGTCTCTATGTACCTGCTTCTCAATATGATGTCAGAATCTGGTATTGATGCGTATCGTGTCACTTCGGTGCTTGGATACTGCTTGCTTCCGATGGTAGGGGTGTCGGGGGTGAGCGTTGTCTTCACATTAGAGTGAGTGCATTACGCAACATGTTAGCGTGTTGTAGTGATCTGACGGTTAATTCCTCACTATTCTCGACGTGCGTGCGTCCCGTATGGTGTGTAGAGGCACAGTCGGATATATATTGTCCGCGATTTCAATATTGTGGTGCACTTATGCTGCATCAGGAATATTTGTCGCGGTCTTGAGAATGTCTGACCAGCGACTACTGGTGGCGTATCCTGTCGGGCTACTCTACGGATGTTTTGCACTCCTTAGCGTATTCAATGTTGGAACGAAATAGCTTCATTACCCATTTGTTTTCATACACGTGTTATGGGCTGATGACGTTGACCTCCCCGACTCAATTGAAGGGGTGCAAAAAGTCACGCTTCCCCGCTTCGGGAACTTTTCACTTTATAATTTCTCTGGAGATGATTGGAGGGGTGAAATACTGTCAAATACATGTATCCCTGCAAACCAGTTCCTCTTGAAATATGGGTAGGACTGTCGGACTGCGGCTGCTGTTAAATCTATCTTTCTGGGTATTCTATGACAAACTGGTTGAATGACCCACTACCTATATCCATCTCCTCAAGCTCGTGTTGCCTCAAGCCTGAAAATCATAACAACTTGTGCGCAGCGCAGTCACCAAACCTATTTCATATGTTGGCGGCTGTACAACAATGTGCCAGCCTCACGTTGTGATATTTTTATGTACAATCTCTTGTAAATTGCTCATATACCGTAGCTACTTGAGCTGATTTAGCGAATGTGAAAATGCACTCTCTCACTAACCTGATGGTTATGATGTTCTAAATTCCTTCCCCATTTACTTTTCAATCGACCACCGAAAGTTCTTGTTCTTCATCATTTGTGGCTGCAGTTCGAAAGTCGGGGATGGCGTTTGCCGCCGTTACCCACCACGAGGTTCAAATCCGAACGGACACATGCACGCGAGTCCTGCTACGCCCGAGGCCGCGGGAGGTCATCACATTCCTTTGTTCGCCCCTAACAATCGCGAGATTTTCGATCCCGGAGACACACGAATGGAATGTGATCCGCTGGTGCAAAACGCCATTCAAGAACCGTCGATAGAGGCATCGTTTGACAATCCAGAGTGTGTTGGATATCCTCCGAGCCCCGGCAAACCTATGCACTACGCATATAGCGTGCTTTCCCCCGCCCCTAGAACCCAGATTCCGCGATCGGACGACCAAGGGTTTGGAGCTGTGTGTTGTCAACCGATTTTGTTGCGGAGAGTGCGCGAGCGCTTACAAATCGACATAGACGCACCCCCTGGCAGAGATCCCATCCGCTTCATTACCCTTTAGAAATTCCGAGATGGATCTCACCCAAGACTTGGCAGCTGGTCCGTCCAATAACTCTGAACATCAGCCGCTCGTGCAGGATACACATCAACCAAGCTGCTCATTGCCTGCTCCAACCACTACATTGGCAGTCTCCGGGCCTTCTTATTCCATAAAACGGCCTTCCGAATCGATATCTTCTTCCGCGTGTGAGCCCGGTGCTGGCATTATACCCGCGCCAGCGAAAAAAAGACGAACCGACGAAGGTCACGCTGAGACGCCCGAGATCGAATCTAAATTCCACGCACCGACGCCGGTGGTCTCCCAAGCAAGCGGGAAGATGAAAGCCACAACAGGTGCCAAAACCACAGGGACCACTGCGTTCGCAATTCCCGCCAAATGCCTAAATACAAACCTGCAAAGCGAATTGAAGATGAAAGAGTGGACGGGGGCCAGGTCACGATCTGTTGCATCGCTAGGAAAGATAGTGGACGAAATTTATGTGAAGTAGGTCGTCTCCCCAGCCTATGCCTTGAATCCGTAATCTCAGCTGTCCCTCTGTCTACGGATGCCATTTCTACAGTGGCAAGTACTTGTGTATAAATTGGCGCATGAAGAACGAGGATGAGCGACCTGAACCAGGCCAAGCGTCGAATTCGGTGAGAGCGGATAGCCTCGAGGACCCTATACCCATCCAAGTCACCCCGGACCATGACATCGGTCCTAATCGAGTGCGGATCGCTCTCCCAATCCATATGCACCCTGGTCGGCCCCAATTTAAGAGTGTGCGATTAGCATGGATCATTGAACGACTTTTCCGGCTCGCCAAGGAGGATGTTAGATGGTACAGAAAGCATTACATCGTCAACGCTGGCACGCTTCTAATTGTGGAGTTCTGGCCTCCCCCTAAGGACTCGATGGAACAAGGCCATTCGGCGCCAGAGGAGAACCCAAACGTGTCCATGACTGGTGTACTACTAGGTGTACCTAATGAACAAGCCGGGTTGACTTTCCCTCCCACGATCACACCGCCCCAGCTCGACAATGATGCTACGCGTAATCTGAGGTCTTCGCCAAACATTGGATGCTCAATACAAGCGCTGGGTTCCACCACACGAATCACCGATCAAACTGAGATTATCTCATCAAGTCCCGGCGCAACGCATGACGCCCCTGACACTCATCATCCTCCGCAATCCGCCCAGGCTGCAGCCCACCCCACATTACTCCATCCGATGCAGTGTGAATCTTACGATCGCCATCCTAGTCTTCTTCATAGAAAGCCTCGCACAGCCACTGTCAAGGATGAACGGCGTGACATTGCCAATAATACGAGATATGTACGGCCAACAAATCACCAACAGATTATTCTACCTTCTCTTGTACAGCCTTGGGAAGAGTCAATGGATTTTGGATGTGCTATACCTCCACTCATTATATCAGATCGCTATGTGGCAAGCTGGGTGCCTGGGAATTCACCTGAATTTGTCCCAAGGCTTCCCCCGCGGTAAGAATCTGTTGTGTGAATCCGCGGAACAGTTTGCTCGCTTACATGTCTCGCTAAGTGCCCCACTAATGACAAGACACGTGCCAGAGGCCGTTGGTACGGTGTGCGACGTGGCATTGACTCGAGCTCCTTTCGCGAATCAAGCTATATTCGTGTCCAAAGGCAACGGTGCTCAGGCAGGCATATTGAATTTTGAATCTCAAAAGGTGATGCCGGCGTACTCTATGCGGGTTTCCAATAGAAATGAAGACTGTTCACCAAGCCATCTGTCTCCACAGTTCAACCCCAAATTCTATACGTTCGAACAGCATCCACACCGTCCTGGAATACCGCTCCGTGTAGCAAGTATATCCGAGTCAGATTCAGGGATACAATTTGTGACCGGTGATTCTCTCGGCGAGCTGTTTCGCTGGTTGTTTGATGGCTCTGCCGTCAGCATAGAAGCAATACAACTCGCCAACCCGGATTCTACTTCATTCTACCAGGACCAACGCCTCTTCACTGCACTGATGTGGGCTGCTGACGTTCAGAAGCTTTGGGCCGGCATGGCCGTCAACGAAAGCAACAGTGGGGAGCCCACCGATATACTCACACAATGGGATATCTCAAATGGGAGTGGTGAACTGACTGGGAGCCGCAAAGTGCACGCGCCCATTCTCAACGTGCATCAGGTCTCAGAATATGTTGTTCTGGCGGAGGTGGGTCAACATCCACTCTTTTCTTCCACTAACTTTAATTAAGATTTTCCAGGTGGACGACGCGAGCCTGCAGTTCGTGTTACATGACTGGCGGATCCCTCGTACAGCGCATCAGTTTGGATACGATCACTCTCCATGGGTGGGAACTAATATGCGAGGCAAGCTGCAGACAATTTCGTGTGTGGGCATGATTTTGACTTGTGTTTAGGCGACATCAGGAACCATCTGTTC
>Ga0307508_10007486_pt1 | contig 10160 bp, 12 predicted proteins | sample 9_EM_MG_FD_203089 | JGI IMG/M metagenome (GOLD analysis project Ga0307508, IMG submission 203089) | Populus trichocarpa ectomycorrhiza microbial communities from riparian zone in the Pacific Northwest, United States - 9_EM | ecosystem: Host-associated > Plants > Roots > Unclassified | place...
AGAGCTCGCCCCAGCCTGTGACTTTCACTCATGAAATCTCACTCGGCCTCAATCCTCAGATTGAGTCCGGCTAGTCATACTAATTGCATGTCTTGGGGTGTCACCAGCGCGCTGGGTGTAACATCACGCCCGGCATGGTATCGTTGCGATATTCGGCTTCGCTGTGGCGGTATTCGGCTTTGCCCTGATCTCTTCACGCCCGGTGTGGTATTGTTGCGGTATTCGGCTTCGCTGTATTTTTCTGGGGTCTTTACAGGTGGTGGTCACAGCGCCGGTTCACGGGGGTAGAGAGATAGGTCTGTGGAGAGAGGTAATAGATTGCATGGAGAAGAATCTCCAGACTAGCTACTGCGCCCTTCCTTTATACCTTTCCTTTCCTCTGTGGAATCACAGCTTGCCCGCAAGACTGACACAGTTCCTCCCTAGCTCATCATGAGTCAATTGCTGCGCCCAAGGAAACGCACGATCCTACTCGGCCCTTCATCCTCCCGCAATACGCTAGGCAGACACACACAACAGTAGGGAAACAACAAGGTAAGCAATAAACATAACACAGAGGAAAGCAAGGCAGACACGCAGATAGTAAGGAAACGTCAAGTGCAACGTGGTAAGCAATAAACATAACACAGAGTAAAGTGAAGCAGACACACAGACAGTAAGGAAACAAGCGGGGAAAATCCTGGGCGGCCCGCGACCAGGTTCTGAGGAATATCGCTACCGGCGCGATATTGGCAGGGGCTAGGGTACAGCGGCTAGACGCCTTGGATGACAGTGGTCGTGGCGGCGGAGACAAGAATCAGCCATAGTGTGGCGAGGGTGAGCGTGGAGCCCGCGGCGGCGCCTAGGAGCCTGTCGCGCCAGGTTCGGGACACCCGGCTACCTTCCTGGCAGCTCACTCGTATCGCTTCGGCGTAATGGTCGGATCGTGACAGGCCCGGCGTCTTGCCCGACGGCTTGCTTGTGTCTGTTCGGTTCGTCCTATCGTCTGACGCTTCGGCGACTGCCATACGGTTCGCTCGACAACTGCCTCACAGGTAAGATAAGGTACGGAATACGCTCACACACCAGACCCTCCTGGGTGCGGGCCGGAGCCCGAAGCTACTTGTCCTGGTCGGTCTGACAATAGGATCCGCCTAATGGTATCACGGACCGTGCCATTCCCTCAACTTATAGCTGGGTTTAAGTCACGACCCCACGTCAGGCCTTGGCTACGGCCTCGGGGATTATACCCTCAACAGGTGTCCTATCTGTGCCGACCGATGTGTTGCCCATCAGACCCTTCCTATCTCCTGCCTAGACTCTCGAGCCCCATACGTATCCTCCCGTCTCCTTCCCGATCAACTGTCGTCTCGCTTATGGCGCTTGTAGGAGCGCTTGTAGGATCGCTCATACGATCGCTCGTAGGATCGCTTGTAGGATCGCTTGTAGGATCGCTCGTAGTGGGATGGTTGTTGACTCGATGTCTTCGTGACCGGTAGGTGGTCCGTTGATGATTGACCGTTCTGGGGTTCATGGTTCCGCTGATTATTCCGATGAATCTTCCGATGAAGACCGGTTGCCCACTGCTTATCGGCGGGTCGTCGCATAAGGATCCGGCTCGGCAAAGTCATGTGCTGCGGGGAAATTACCCCGCACCGTGACGTGAAAACTCTTCGCCTTGGCGTTAAACTTCATCAGCAAAACACCGATAATCTCTCGATTTGGATCGTAGAGTAGTGCTTCCACGTATCCTGAGAGTGGCCATAGTAGGTCCTCTGCTCTCTCGTCATGATTGGGTGATGCGATATGGGTTGTGTGCGAGGGTGATTACACTACTCGACCTGAGCTGGAGCAACGAACCCTCAACTGTACCAGCTATCCTTTCTTCGGCCGTGACGGCATCAAGGCATAGCTCCGCCTCATATCTTTCCCAATAGACTCTCGAACCTTGAGGTGCTGTCCTGTAGTGGCATTTGCACTTTCCCAAACACCAGCCAGTACTTGATTTGGGGGCTACCCAACGCTATAGGATTGACTTGATGTCAAGCCTCCGCTTCAGTATCTGTTCAACTGAACGTCCCTTACCTTGGTGCAGTGTGTGCCCTGCATCATAATCTTTGTAAGCATCTCGGATAAGTGGGGGATATGCTCACGCTGTCGTGCGCTGGCAAAGCCCAGAGTTCATCGCCATAATCAGGTGTCAAGGACGAGGATGCGAGTGGTAGCATGATCCCTCGTATCTCCTGACCACGGGGTGCAACGGTATCCCCTTGGGCCTTTTAGCCATCTGCGACGATACAGCGATTCCTGACTCGTGGTGTCATTCCTCTAGGCCGTGCCTCTGGAAACAACCCCAATCCTATTCCGCGATCTAGACTCGCAGCTCCTTGCGTTCCCGTTTTCCTTCCAATCGCTTGTCCTGCTTATGATGACCACCAAGGTTGTCTTCCTCTGCAGCAGCGCTTGCGCTTTCCCGGCCGGTGTCGATACTTGGCCCAGGGATTTGCTGGTACCGCAGAGTCGGTTGACCCAAGCCGAACCCCGACGCTGTCAGTTGCCCGGTCTCGGTATGCCATCCTAAGACCGTGTGACGAGTTTCCGATACCTTCCTGCCCTGGTCTGTATCCGAATTCCGATCCTGTAGTATTTAGGGTGTAACACAAGGCCAGTCACGCTACAAAAGATACATCTGGCGATTAGCCACCTGAAATATGGAACCTCAGTCGGCCCAGACGACATCTCACACACCACCCTATGCCACTTCAATACGGCGGCCCCCCACCTCATCCCGCAACTGGTCACAGCCTGCCTCACCTGGGGCACCCATCCACCAGAATGGAAAACGGCAAACTGCATGGTCATCCCCAAACCAGGGAAGAAAACATACTCCGACCCCAAGTCCTACCGCCCCATCTCCATCCAATCATGCTTCTGAAAACACCTGGAATCCATCGTTGCCAAGTGGCTCTCCCAGGCCGCCCTCACCTGTGGGGCAACACACCTCTCACAGATGGGAGCCCAGGCGGAAAACTCCGCAATCGACGCCCTACTCAGAACAATCACCCCTATCGCTAGGGCAATCAGCCAGAAGAAAGCAGCAATCAAAACCCCACCACAACCGCCCATCCTCACCCACAACATTGAGGGTGCCTTCAACCAAGTCCACCCAGAAACACTCCGGCAGGTTATGCAACAATGACATATGCTCCAGTATCTGACAGAGTGGGTCACCACCTTCAACTCTGACCATAAAATCGCCTTCGGCTTTGACCAACAATCAGAACAGCCACAACCATATAGGTGTGGTCTGCCCCAGGGATCCCCAGTCTCCCCAGCCCTGTTCCTCATCTACAGCAATACCATGCTGGAAAAGAGCCACCAATCCCACGATGCGATCGACACATCCTACGTAGATGACGTATACATGGTCCAAATGTTGGCGACAATCGCCAGAGCCAACACACTCCTCGAAGAAAGGACTGAAGAATACCTCAGCAGGGGAACCCACCTCGGACTAACCTTCACACCACCCAAGACTGAACTGCTCTATTTTCTCCCTCTCACCAGCAAAGATAAGAACAGGAGCCTTAGCACACACCCTCCCCTCAGAATCAACAACAACACCATTATGGCCACAAGACAAATCAAGTACCTAGGAGTGCACATTGATGAATCACTCAGCTTCCTACATCATGCCACCATAGTAGCGGCCAAGGGCAACCGGGCCCTCGGCAGCCTTAAATTCCTACAACACCACTCACGGGGCATCCCCGCGCATGTCGTCCACCACCTGGCAGTGACGGCGATCCTCCCCACAATGTTCTGGGCATCCCCACGCATGTCGCCCACCACCTGGCAATGACGGCAATCCTCCCCACAATGTTCTGGGTATCACCAGCATGGTAGACGGGCACCCCGATGATCACTGCAACCTTACGTACCACCTACAACTCAGTCGCCCAGTGGATTATGGGACTTCCCCTCAATACCAGAACAACGAACCTCATCACACTATCACAACTCCCATCAATGGAGGTGTACCTGGACTACCTATCCCTACAATATGCCATCCGACTCGACTTCCTCCCCCAACACCATGTCCTGGGCCCGCCACAGGCCCTAACAGATACCCACCCCAACCTCCCAGGACTCCACCGCCTCTACTCACTCAGCAAGCACTTAGTACAAGGCAAACTGGAGAACCGCACTACCACCTTAACAGTGGACGGAACCAATATGCTCTCCTCCCCAAACCCAGACAAAACAACAACACCCCAACAACTCCATGAAGAATGGCTCCACACACTACCAAATCACACTGTCGTCATCTACACTGACGGCTCTAAACTCGAAAATGGTTCTGTCGGGTGTGGATGGGCAACCTTCCACTGCGGCGACCAACAACTCTACCGGCTGGGGGAAGGCAGCTGCCACCTAGGCAATCGGGCTGAGGTGTACGACGCCAAACTCCACGCAATTCAAGAAGCAGTCACATCCCTCCTGAGGGATAGCGAGAAACATGTCCATTCGCAGCGTGGTATTCACCCTGCAGCTCGTTGCTGCTGCCCCTCAGATTCGCCAGTGGTTGCCACGTAGGGTCAATGTAACTGACCCATTTGACCAAATTTTCGAGGTCTCGAACTGTCGTACCTATGTGCTTGCGGATCGACTCAACCTCGTACTCGACGGTAGCGGTGGAGCGTAGTGGCAGTGGGGACGGGTCTTCACAGGTTCTGTCGACTCTTGACAACTGCAGGTATGCGACGTTGAAAACCGGGTGTAAGCGCCAGTGCGCCGGGATGTTGAGAACGAAAGCATTCTTGCCGGCTGACTTTAGGATTGTAAACGGACCGGCATATGGGTGTTGAAACATTCGCGAATTGGTGCTGTGATTGGCAGTGGAATTGACATTGGCGTAGCCGACTGGCAGCAAACAGGTATCCAGAAATACCGAATCGCCTGTCTGAAACGGGTGTGGCTGACGATGCTCGTTCGCTTCCATCACCATTGTCAATTGGACCTCTTCCATCCGCTCTCGAAGCATCCGTAGGATCTTGACAAGCCGTTCTGCGTATTCCATTCCAGGTCTCGAATTTGGCGTCCGTGGACCTGGTGCCAGTAAATCGAGTGGGAGCCTCGGAATGTATCTGATATCCGCCTCGAATGGCGACATTCCAATAGCCTTGTGCTTAGCTGCATTGTAAGTGAACTCCGCCAATGGTAACAACCGGCTCCACTGCTTGGGGGATTTCAGTTGCGATATATATACCTTCAAAAACGTTTCCAGAGTGGCTTTCACCTTTTCCACTTGACCGTCCGACTGCGGGTGGTATGCTGTAGACATCCGGAGCTTAATCCCGAGTTGTGAACACAACGATTACCAGAAGCTGGAGGTAAATCGGGTGTTCCGGTCAGATACGATCGATACGGGTAGCCCCCGTGATCGAACGTAACTGTCAATGAATGCCGTTGCGAACATTTCTTTGGTGAGCTCAGCTTCCTTAACAGGAATCCAACGTGCTCGCTTCGTCAGGGAATTGATAATTGTCGCTACAGCATCGTAACCGGCTTCCGACATCGGTAACTTGGTGATGAGGTCGATGTTCACCCGTTCCGCGTGTACGAGTGGAATCGGTAGTGGCTGCAGGAGTCCATACGGCCTGGTATTCTTCTGCTTGATTCGGTGGCATACATCACATCCGGCAATCCATTCTGCGACCGAATCTGTCAACTTTGGCCAGTAGTACCGAGACCCAACTGCTGCTGCTGTCTTTGCGATGCTGCTATGTCCACCGCCCAGAATAGCGTCGTGTGCTTCTCGAATTACATCCGTTCTCAAGAATTTTGGGATACATAACCTTCCACCCGACCGCTTATGGTACAGCAGGCCTTCTTCAAGTGTGTACGACTTTGCTCGTTCCTTAACACGGCGAGACTGCTTCGAACTTGTCTTTTTGTCCTCGTTTTCGTCGCTATTGCTCAAATATTCTAGAACTGGACCGAAAATTGTTTCCTCCCCGTAGCCTTTTTGAACATCGTTCAGCCATTCGGTTGAGGCTGATACCTGCATTTCGATGACATTGTGACCTTTGGCCGCTCTCCCTGCATGTAGGCAATCCGGCTGAGTGCATCTGCCACAACATTTGCTGCTCCAGGAAAGTATTTGACCTCGTCGTCGTGCTGTTGGAGCCTGTTAAGGTGACGCCACTGACGGCTCATCAGCTTATTTTGTCCGAGGATATGCTGCAATGATGCATGATCCGTATAGATGGTGGTACGTTTCCACCTATGAACGTAGCAGGCTCAATGTTCCAGATTTGCGCTGATTGCAAGGAGCTCTCGGTCGTATGCTGGATACCTTGCCTCGACTGCATGGAGCTTCCTCGAAAAGTATCCCAGTGGCCGTTCCACTAACCTTCCTTCAAACATCTGTTTCTGCGCTAGAATGCCACCAATAGCTGTGTCCGACGCATCCGTACGCAGGATGAAGTCGGTATCTGGATCCAAAGTTGCCAATACCAGTGAAGATATCAAGGCCTCCTTGAGGTCCTTGAACTGATCCGCATGTCGGCTGGTCCATACGTATTCGCTCTTGGGTTTCGAGGCGAGGTCATGTAGCAGATGTGCCCAGTGGGCGAATTTTGGTACAAATTTCCTGTAGTAGCCTGCCAATCCCAGAAACCCATGGAGTTCCGTTGGCATTTTGGGTATTGGCCAATCCTGTACTACCTTGGCCTTCTTATCTTCTGTGTGAATACCATGTCTATTCACTCTGAAACCAGTAAACGACGTTTCCAGAGTACCAAACACGTATTTGGCCTCACTGAGATGTAACCGCGCGTTCTGTAATGCCTGTAACACACCTTCCACATGCGTCTTGTGTTTTTCCAGTGTTTTCGAAAAAATCAGGACATCATCCAGATATACAATTGAATTCCGACAATGTGGGTGCAATATTTTGTGCATCATACGCATGAACACGGCTGGCGCATTTGCAAGTCCGAACAGAATGACCTTATAGTCATAGAATCCATCTGGTGCTATGAATGCGGTCTTGTGGCAGTCATCTAGGTGAACCTATACTTGGTGGTATCCGCTTGCCAAGCCCAGCTTGGTGAATACACATGCTCTGTGGAGTTTATCCAGCAAGTCCTCGATGTATGGCAATGGATACCAGTCTTTGGCGGTTATTGAGTTCAATCGGTGATAATCGACATACATTCGGAGCGTGGCATCCGGCTTTTTCACAAAGATTACTGGTGCTGCATAACACGAGTGACAGTCCGTCACCCACCCCTTTTCGAGCAGCTTTTTGATCTGGACCTCGAACTCATTCCTTTCGGACTGTGTTATCCGGTATGGCTGGCAGTGGGGAATTTTCGCTGTTGGGTCGGTATGAATACGGAAATCGTACTCCCCTGGTGGCGGAATGCCACTTGGCGGTTGAAAGAGATCATCAAAATCGCACCTGATTTGAACTCTCCACTTCCACAGATCTGCCAGAACGGAATCATCCTCACTGAATTCATCAACCATCCAGTGTTCCTGGATGTCGATCACAAAAATCCTATCACCACTGAACCTTGACATTGCCTATCTCGTTTCATCTGCGGACATCAGATTGATGGATGCCGCTTTGGATACTGCCGCGCAATGGTTGTGAACTTCCCGGTAGTGGCCTTGATGCGCTTGAAGTCCTTCCAATGCCAGTTTAGGTACAAATGCCGGTCGTCCATCCGTTAGCAATGACCAATCAGCATCCAACAGGTACAAAACGTTGTCTGAATCCACCAGATGGCGTGTCTTTGAGTGCCTATTTTTTCCAATAATAATGTCGTAGGCACCCTTAAGATCAAACACAGTGTACCAACCGGTAACATCTGTGTAATTCCCAGTGATGCCGTGTATCCGTCCATTAAGCCAAACTTGGTACCTATCTTTGGGGGGATGTTTGGTTCCGGCTGTGATAATTGACAAGTGCCCAGCATGTCGAAAGGGTAAACCCAGCTGTTTTGCGAATGCGGTATCGATATAACAGTGTGAAGCACCCGGGTCCATTAGGATGTAGGCTGAGCGAGTTTTGGAATGAAAGGTTTGGACTTTAGCGTAAAAACGTAACAAATCACTTTTATCAATAATGTCTTTCCGTATAACATTAAGGTTTGTCAAATAAAGTCTCGCTGCCTCTCTTTCATTAGTAGGAGGACGCCCTGTCACTCCTACTGAGCTCCTTTTCCCTTTCTCTGTCCCACCTTATTAGTCTTATCCCAGTCCGATCCGCCCAAGTCCAACACATCCATGAGCCCTCCGTTATCATCAAGCGTTTCCTCCTCCGACCAACCTCCGCCAAAGTACGCACCGGACCTCGCCTCCAGATCGTCAATGTTGTTGACGCGTTTGGGTGGTGCATGCCAATTAGGTTGGTTGGCTCTGGTACAGTAGGAAGGTTGACTAGTGAGGAGCGGTGACTGCTGAGTGGGTGTCGACTGGTAGGACGGTTGACGCTGCTTCTGGAGTCCCTCGCGCCCTCCCTCACGTCCTCCTCGAGGTTTGAAATGCGCCATACAGTTATCCGTGATCGGAGTGCCGCATAGACGTGCGATGTGACCAAACCCAAGGCAACGGTGGCACTGCATCCTTCCATCAATGACCGTATTTAGTTCGTCATTCTCGATGTTACTCAAGTCCATCGGATCGCCTTGAGTGGTGGTAACGTTTGGGGAGAGGGCCAGGGCGCCGCTTGCGGACGGCATTGGGGGAAACAGCAGAGTGCGTGCAGCAACGATATCCATCATACCGGAAAACATCATCTGCTTCTGACTGTCGCTGCTGAGAATATCCATAAGATGTGCCTGCTGGGATATATCGTTTTGCGTCGCTTCAGGCAGCTTGATTAGGTATTCCTCCCACAGCGGGTTTTCCCTCGTAATGGTGAGCGACCCGCTCAGAATGGTGATCAGTTCCAATGCTCTCTGGTTGAAGGACAAAACCTGCTGGCGGCTGAACTTCAATGCATACCATTCGCAGTGAATTACCGAAATAGCATGTTCCGGAACGTACTGGCGCTTGAAGAGGACCTTCACCGCGTCTCATGTGGTATTGTAGTTGTAATCCTTTGGTGGGATAGTATCCACACCCTGCTTCTTCATGCAGTTCTCGAACCAGTGGAACACTTTGGCTGTCAGAAAATGACAGAAGGTGTCGATCTTCTGATTGTCTTTGGACGCTTTTTGACAGACTGCTCCGCCCTATCGAACGTAGTGCTGCACGTCTTCCAGAAATTGAGCGACAACCTCCAAGTCCTGGGAACCATCAAACCTCTTTGGCTCATGCAGCTTGATTTTTTGAACGATCAGGTTTTGGCTCGGGGCCCTGTCTTGTAGTTTTGCGGTTTGTTTGCTGATGGTAAAGAGGTGATCACAGCGCTGCTTCCAAACCGCTGTCTCCTCCTGTGCCTTACGAAGTCGGTGCTCCAGTGCCACCAGATCCGCAATCTTCACAGAAGCCTCCCGGTAACTGTCGTACCACTGGGCGTAGGCATTTAGGACCGCTTCGGCTGAAACAGCTATGACTACCGCGTTTTCATTGCGCGAGAGGTTCGCTTCACCAATCCACTCGAGTAGCTCGTCCGGCTCTGGCCAGAGTTTCGGGGTGTTTGACATAGCTCACTGTTTCGGCATGCCTTATTTTGCTCACCGCGCTTTGGGAATGCTTGCCATACTTTGGAAATACTCGCTGCGCTTTGGAAATGCTTGCTGCGCTTTGGAAATACTCAGCGCTTCTGCCCGATGCACTTGATTTCTTCCCGAATCCACTCGATTTGCTCAAATTCTTCTCGAATCCGCTCAATGAATAGGTTCTATAGGCATTAGCTCAGCCCGCTGAACGATTAGTTGAGACTGCTGGACAGCGTGTGTGTACGGCGTGTGTATACAGTGTGTGTGTGTACAGCATGTGAAAATGGCATGTGTGTTGTGGGACTGAAGTGCCAAGAGCATTAATTGGGGAAAATGAGGGTGCCAAGGGCACAGCGAATTAGTCATTACAGGTCATTCTCTTGGGATATAAATTGCGTGTCCTGGGGACGTTCCTCTTGTACTTAGACATCTACCTACACCGCACCGAGAGATAGCCACCACTCAATTCACCACCCTCATCTCTCTCTCGTAAATATTGACCCC
>Ga0307508_10007487_pt1 | contig 10160 bp, 14 predicted proteins | sample 9_EM_MG_FD_203089 | JGI IMG/M metagenome (GOLD analysis project Ga0307508, IMG submission 203089) | Populus trichocarpa ectomycorrhiza microbial communities from riparian zone in the Pacific Northwest, United States - 9_EM | ecosystem: Host-associated > Plants > Roots > Unclassified | place...
CTCGGGGGGGGGTGTAGTAGAATTATAACATTCCTTATTTATATTCTTTATAGCAGGGTATATTAATTGAAGTTATAAAGATACTGTAACTAGGAGAAGTTTATTCTCTTACTTTTTTGTTAGCCAGCCACCCAGCAACCCGGCTTAGTCTGAATATTTCAACTTTTTTTTTATTTACCATCGCCCTACGGGCGACGTGAAGACTAATAAAAAAAAAAATCAAATCGCCGCATTGTTTATCTCCTATAAGCAGGCGTAGCTAGCGATTTGGATTAAGACGGGTACGTCTCCTCCGCTCCGCGGGGAGACTAAAAAAAAAAACAAATCTCCTCTCTCCGTCAAAATAATATAAGGAGACCCTTTGCAGGTCCAGCATGGTAGGTAAGAGGTGAGATATCACAATTAGATTGCTCGAGCCGTGTGCGGTGAAAGTATTTTTTTGTTTTCTGTTATAGATTGCTTGAGCCGTATGCCATGAAAGTGGCACGTACGGTTCTTAGAGGGGGAAAGTTTGAAAAGACCTACCTATCTCAATAAAATATAATATACGCCGCAGTTCTCAAGTATTTAATTTGTACATCATTAATTTTTATTCAAGCTGCTGCTAAATTTAGTGATTCTTCTGAGGTCAAAAAAACACTACCTACCTGCTCAAGAGATTTTGTAAATGGGAGTTTTACGGAAGATAGTGGACTTGACCCTGATTATGTAACTGGATTTATCGATGGTGAGGGTTGTTTTAGTATTTCCATAACCGAAAAAATTAATAGAAAACCGCAGGTTATTTTTAGTCTTAGAGTTACTAAAAAAAATCATTCCTCCGCCAGCAGGAATTCTTAAAGATTTACAAAAATTTTGTGGTTGTGGAGGACTAACAGTTTCAAAAAGGGATAAAACAGTAGAATTATTTATAAAAAATTTTGATGATGTTTTACTAAAAATTATTCCTCATTTTGAAGCTTACCCTCTTGTAACATCAAAACATCTTAATTTTAAATCATTTAAGGAAGCTGTTTTATTAGTAAAAGATGGAGCTCACTTAACAAAAGAGGGTATTAATAAAATAAAAGATCTAAAAGCTTTGATGAACACAAAACGTTCTTTTGAGGAAAAGTATCATTTTTGTTTTGCAACACCTATAAGTCTTAAACCTCAATGAGTTGTAGGGTTTATAGATGGTGAGGGAAATTTTTTTAATAAGCTGTCTTGAAGATGCAAAGGAGGTTATGAGTATATAGAGACTGAATCAACTCTTTCAATCGGTCAAAATTTACATGATATTGGTGTGTTATTGGCAATAAAGAGATTTTTCGGAGATTCAGGATGAATAAAACCTAAACTAGATGATTACACAAATTATGAGGAAATTAAAAAAATTAAAGTATCTGGCGCAGTGTATAGTAATTCAAAACCTTCTACTTTCGTGCCTATTTTAGATCAATATTCTTTATTTACCAGTAAGCAATTAGATTATCTCGATTTCAAAAAATTCTTGGCTTTAAAAGAAGCTAAAGCGTATAGAACTGAGGAAGGGTTAAAAGAAATGAAAAATATTGTGTTAGGGATGAATAGTGGAAGATATGGGGAATCTAAACGTCGAATTCGCACGATCCAGTAATTTAGATGTATATGTATATTGTCTTTATTTAATTAATAGTCCCCCGCGCGCGGGGCGCGCGAGAGATAATAATAATAAATAGATTGCTTGAGCCATGTGCGGTGAAAGTCGCACGCATGGTTCTAACCGGGGGAAAGTTTGTAAAGACCTACCTATCGGAATTCGGAATTTACCAAAAAAACCTGGTGAATTTATTAAAGAGGATATCCTCTAAGTTTCGTTTTATGATCCTATATTTGCTGCGTACGTGTGTTACATCGAGTTCTTATCTTAACCTGTTCAAAAATAGTAATAAAACTCCTGCCCATTGCAAAGCGATGAAAAAGCCTATTAGCAAATACTCTAGAAAATATTCTACTGCTTCGCCCCGCGAAGAAGTGCCGCGTAGCGGGGGAGAGAGTGTAGTAAAACAAGAGTCAACTTTTACTACTTCAAGTGGCCTTACACTTTCCATAGAATTTATTGAATGATTGCGAGGTTTCACTGACGGAGAGGGTTCTTTCTATATACATAATACTAAAGGTTCTCAATTTCAATTTAATTTTGAAATTACCTTACACGTAGATGATATAGAAGTTATAAATTATATTCAGAATTCTTTAGGAATAGGGAAGGTTTACATCAAAAAAAATAGGGTAACGGCGAAGCAGGTTGTAGGGCCCCCGTGGAACGGGGGGGGACCCCAACCTTTTATTGTCCGTAATCTTGATGAAATTAAGATAATTCTGGATATTTTTTCAAAAAATCCTTTAAATACAACTAAACATTTGAATTTTTTAGATTTTAAACGTGCATACTTATTATACACTAAGAAAGATAGCACTAGAGGTGAGTTAAAGGAGATATTAGCTAATATAAAGAGCCAAATGAATAGGAATAGGACTGATTATAATCTAGGTAAGGATCATGTAATCAAAATAACTTCTAATTGATTGCTTGGTTTTGTCGAGGGTGAGGGTTCATTTAGCTATAGCCCAGAAAAAAATACTTTGATTTTTATTATTGTTCAGAAAGATAATCTGCCTTTAATGGATGCGATTAAAGATTTCTTGAGTAGCAAATTAGAAGTCGATCACCCTAATCAAGTTACAGTTAAGGATGATGAAGCACCTGTTATGGTATATAGTCAAAAAGCCAAGTCTAAAGGCCATACTGTCAATTCTATAGTTGTCAGACGGTTAAATTATATACGTACAATGCTTATTCCTTTATTAGATACTCTACGTTGACAGAGTAAAAAGGTTAAGGATTATATGGATTGGAAAGCTCTAATAAATATTATAGAGCTAGGCCTTCATTATACAGATGAGGGAAAAAAACAATAAGCCGTATTTTAGCTCAAATGAACAACAATCGTTTATCTACTATTAATAAAATAACAGACGAGGATAGGACTCTTCTATTGGCAGATATAGCTCTTTTAATTAGTAAGGGATCTAACTACATGATTTTGGGTGGTAAAACATATATAAAATCCTTAAGTAGACCCCTTAGTACTACTGAAAAAGTAGCTGTTCAGGTGATAGCAGTAGATAGTGGGACTATTCTTAAGACATTTGATTCTGTAAGCGGATGTGCCAAATTTTTAGGAATTAATGTACAGACCACACATTATAGAACTAAAAATCAAAATTCTTTTTATTGCAGCATATTTAATCAAACCGTTTATATTAAGAGAATAGAAGATTAAATTCTTAATATCCTGCGCGCGGATATACCCGCTGCCTCTCCCTTCAGGCGCGAAGCCCCTGATGGGGGTGTGAATGTAAGACCAACCAGTAGTAATTAACCCGAATAGCCATCGAAAGGACTCACTATCTATTACGCAGAGTACTTTTAATAAAAATAGTAAAAGGTAGCGCCAGTAAAGTAAAAATAAATGTATATGTAAATTGCTTGAGCCGTATGCTATGAAAGTAGCACGTACGGTTCTTAGGAGGGGAAAACCCGTGAGGGTCTACCTATTCCGATTCGGAAGATCTTTATATTACGGATCTTACCAAAATCCTAGAACATTAGTATGAAGTATAGGAGTTGTAATCTTTATTTTAATGATTATAACAGCCTTCCTGGGTTACAACCGTAGCCCAAAATTATCTAAATTCAACAATTCTCACGGAGGTTTTAACAATAACAAATTAAGAGTTAATTCATCAGGGCCTAAATTAACTACACAAATATTTTATTCAACAGCGTCTCCGGCACAATGGTTAGCTGGGTTTTCTGATGCTGAAGGTTGTTTCTTCATAAGATTATGAAATTCCAAAACTAATAAAACTGGTGTAGGAATTAGATTAGCTTTTACTGTAACTCAACATGTCCGTGATGTTGAACTATTACGAAGTTTAATGAAAGAACTTTGTTGTGGTAGAATTGTCTCTCGTGCTAACGTTTCAACTGTTGAACTCGAAGTTACTAAATTGTCTGATCTTACTGAGATAATTATTCCACTATTCTCTAAATATTCTCTCCATGCCCCGTGCTCCGCGCGGGGTTACAGGGATAAAATTAAGGATTTTGAGGATTTTAAAAAAGTAGCTATTCGGGGGACGCTTGCGCTCCCACGTTTGTCAGATGCCCGATGTCATTCTCGGGCACCGCACAAAACTTATGAAAAACAAATCCCACTTAACATTAGAGGGGATAGAAGAAATAAAACTTCTAAAATCCGGAATGAATAAAGGAAGAAGTAGTGATTAACTTTTTGCATTTATTTTTGCTAAGTAAGTGAATTATAGAAAGTAAATTGTATGGATGTTACTTACAGTTGGCCGCTAGGATGGGGCGGTACTATTCACTTTTTTGTGCTCCGCCTTGTTAAATATGGTGCTACGCTTTAAAATTTGAATTTAGATTATAGTCCCACGAGTATAGATTTCTATGCAACCTCTAGAGGAAAATAGAAATAAAGTGGAATAACCCGATAGGGTTATTGAAGAAATATTACTATTATTTCTTTGGCAATATTAGTGAAAACGATCAAAGGATTTTGATTTGTTGTCTTTTATAAAAGAGTAAATAGTATAAAAGAGGAAAGAAATAATAATCAGAGATCGTCGGTCATCTAGATGGTCGCGACAGACTGGGTCACTAATGGGTAGCTGTAATGCTGCTTAATGCACAGTCGGAACTTTTAATTAAATTAATCTAATTAATAGAATATACGAAATTCAATTTATTCTAGCTTATTATGGATGTTTCTTCATTAATAATAAGTAAGTTTGTACGTATTGCCTTACGGTCAGATGAGCCATTGAGGAGCTGTTGTTATTATTAATCTTTTATCAGCTATACCCTGAATAGGTCAGGACATAGTTGACTTTATTCTTGGGGGTTACTCTGTGAATAATGCAACAATAAATCGATTTTTTGCGCTACATTTCCTTTTACCTTTCATAATAGCAGCTTTAGCTGCAGCACATTTAATTTCTTTACATGATACAGCAGGGTCTTTAATTCTTGGCCCTAAATTTTTATATATGAAACCTACATCTTTATTAAGCGAAGCCGCTGTCTTATCTTTTATAATACCTAATACTAGAGCTAATAAAAGAATTGGTCCGCATAATGAGGATATTTTATCAGTTTTAGTTGGTTCATTATTAGGTGATGGTTGCGCTGAAAGATCGCTGAGTGGTGGTGTAAGGTTTATTTTTAGACAAAGTATAAGTCATAAAGATTATCTGTTTTGGTTATATAATTTTTTTAATGATAGAGGTTATTGCTCTAATAACTTACCTCTAGGTTACGTACAAAAATCTGGTGGTGGATTGCATAAAGCATATCGTTTTAATACATACAATTATACAAGTTTTAAATGGCTATATGAATTATTTTATAATAATAATAAAAAAAAAATTATACCTAAAAATATAGCTGATTATTTAACACCTTTAGCATTAGCTATATGGATAATGGATGATGGAACTTGGAAAAGACCCGGTGTTAGAATAGCTACAAATTGTTTTACAATTGAAGAGGTAGAATTATTAAAATTAGCGTTAGAAAATATATTTAACATAAAATCTACTTTACATAAAAACAATAAAAGCTATCAATTGTATATTAAAAAAGAATCTATGGATTTATTAAAAAGTTTAGTATTACCTTATATGCATACATCTATGACCTATAAGTTGGGATTATAATTATATAAAAATAGTCGTGAGATTACATATTTAATCTCTAAGACTCCGACGGGAGTCTTAAATTAGAATGTTTATAGATATTCTGGTTTGGCAATGCTAGTGAAAACGGTTAAATTGTTGTATAAAACTAATACCTATTATACATATATAAGACCGTCGGTTATTTAATCCCTATTATCTAGAATAATCGCTACAGACTGCGTCACTGGTGGATATTAATAGCTTGAGAAGTAGATCTTCATGACCTCCAGTCAAGCGGATTTAAAAATTTTTGGTTATTAATGTTTAATGTACAGTCGATTTGATTACAGCAAGTAATCCTTTAGGTATAAGTGGTATTGCAGATAGATTAGCATTTGCTCCTTATTTCTTATTTAAAGATTTAATCACTATCTTTATGTTTGTATTTGGCTTATCTGTATTCGTGTTCTTTATGCCTAACGTTTTAGGTGATGTGGAAAATTATGTCCGTGCAAACCCAATGTCTACTCCAGCTTCGATCGTCCCCGAGTGATACAGAAAATAGATGTCACTTAATCTCGCAATATGCTGGTAAATTCTAATACCTTGGATACTAACAGTGTTTATTCCTTATTTAGTGACAAAGCTAAGGTTGGTACAATGAACTATCAGCAGGAAACCTGTAGATATTAAAATTATGTAAATCTGCAAGGTCCCACAGAGACTTTACGCGAGATATTGTTTTTAATTCATCGTCTCTTCGAAGGCGATTACAATGAAGATAAAGTCCAAAATTGTTATGCTTGATCCGGGTCTCTGTCTATCTTTTCTACCAGGGTTTATCTGAGAGATTGCTGTTTCTACAATCCTTCCTGGAAGCTTCGCTTCCAGGGCGGCCGGGTGTTAAACGTTTATCCAAAGTTGAAAGAGCAGATATATCAATACCTGAAGAAATTAAAGAGATATTAGTCGGTATTATGCTTGGCGACGGCCACATAGTGAAAAGGACACCAACTAGTAACGCTAGATTAATGTTTGCTCAAACTGCCGTAGCGCATAAAGAATATTTTTACCATGTGTACAATATATTTAAAGCGTATTGTGCAGAAGAGTTTACACCTAAATCTAAAATTTGTTTGGATAAAAGAACTAACAAAAAGTATAGTTCCATATCCTTTACTACTATGCAATTACCTTGTTTTAACTGATTTAGAGAAATTTTCTACGAACCCTTGGCCCGCCCCTGAACGGGGACGTGCAGGGGCAAGGGCTTAAATGTAAAAATAGTTCCACATGATATTTACAATATATTAACTCCAAGGGGGTTAGCTTATTGAATCATGGATGACGGGTCTAGGCAAGGATCTGGACTTCATTTAAGTGTATATGCCTTCTCTAATGAGGATGTAGACCGCCTGATGTTTACATTACAAGATAAATTGAATCTTAGATGCTCCATACATTACAATAGAAGTAATAAACCTCGAATTTATATTTTTAAAGAATCTATGGAAAATTTAATTGCCCTTACTAAACCTTTTTTTGTAAAAGAAATGTTATATAAATTAGGTTTATAGCCCCTTTGCTTAGTATAATTTGGTTGGCTTATATTAGCTGGCTGAGTTAAGAATAACTTTGTTTGATCTTCTTCCGTTCTATGCTATATTACGTTCTATACCGTCAAAAATAGGTGGAGTTATCTGCATGGGTGGTGCTCTTCTTGTTTTATTTGCTTTACCTTTATTAGATAAATCTGATATTAGAGGGCTTCAATTTAAGCCTTTAATGAAAGTTAGTTTCTGGATTTTTATCGCTAATTTCTTGTTTTTAATGAAATTAGGTAGTTTACATCCTGAAGAACCCTTTACTACTTTAGGTCTTATGAGTACTGCTTTTTATTTCTCTTGATTCCTTATAATTGTACCTGGACTTAGTGTAATCGAAACTAGCTTTTCACATATATACCCTCAGACTCTCCATGGAGAGAAAGCTGGCAAGTCTGTAGTGAAAAATAGCACATTTCGGGGCTAAATTCAATCGTAGACAATACTCTACTAGTACTGCCTCTAGTAAATACCCCGATAAATCGGGGTTACAGCCCGTAGTTAGGTATGAAAATATGCAAGCATGTAAAGAGCTATTGTACAAAGAGACTAAAGGTAAATCTGGGATTTATCGCATGATTAATAAAATAAATGGGAAAGAGTATATCGGCTCAGCCCAGATTCTTTGTGGGTTATTTATACCCTTACGATTGAGCTGTAGCACAGTTAAACATACTTTTATTAGAGGGAGCTTTATATGGTTTCTCACTTGGAATTAAAACCTTGTAGGCTAGCTTTTACAATATGTACAATGGCAAGCTTCCCTAGAATTCGTTTTGATACCCTCATGATGTTTTGTTGAACTGCGAAGCAGGTTGTAGGGCCCCCGTGGAACGGGGGGGGTGGGCGAAGCCCGCCCAACCTGTTTTACTTCCTTTAGTTTTTGCTTTTATGTTTGTTAATTTATGCATATTGGGGTCTTTGATGCTATTCCTTGCTAATATTTCCGATCTATCTATACACGGGTTTATTTTATTTAATTCCATAGGACGAGACTGGCTCTATTGTGATTAATAATAAGAAACCTTTATTCTCTTTATTTAAGGTAGCTCAATTTTACTAAAATGATTGTCCCCTTATTAGAATCCATTCACTATCAAAAGGCGGGTATAGTGACCCACTGGAGTTATTCAACTACCAGGGACCACTCCCAGTGGTTTAATGGCCCCTGGTGAAGAGTTGCTGCGCCGACCTGAGAGGTAACTGAGGCGTCCGATGATCCGAGTATATCCTAGGCTCGTGTAGGGAAGAGGCAAAATGCAAAAATGTTAACGCGAACAGGAGTTGATACGCAAAATGGCCGAAGTGCACCCCTAGACCAAAGCTATTCTTGGACCCTGTCAGGGCGGAGCACAGATAATGTAAAGTATAAATCTGTAAATGAATCTTTAGGGTTATAAGACCTTAGGTTACTGCCATAACTGATCAGGCAGAGAAAATGGGGATGCCGGCCATCATGATAATGAATTATCATGACGGACCATACAAAACCATTGCCGGGCCGGAGTCTGAGATCACGTCAAGCCCTTACCCTACCTTCCCGTGCCCTACAGACGATGATGGAAAGGAACGAGAAATTCGTCCGTGGTCCAATAACAATAAAGAAAGAGTTTATACGAGGAGTGCAATACAATTATTTTGTTGACAAGACCATCCAAGACGCGTAGTATATAGACCACCTTAGCGCAACTAAATGCTGAAGCTGTACAAAGGAGACCATAAATAAAGAATAATGCAAAATGAAAAATATGGCGGGACGCTTGCGCTCCCGATAAAATATACCATGCTGGAAGCGAAGCTTCCAGCATGGCCGGATTAAATCAAAATTTTATAACTGGTTTTGCGGACGGTGAGGCTTGCTTTTATGTGTAATTCTTGCTAAAAAACAACCAGCCTATAAGATTGGTTGAAAGGTTGAGGCTAGATTTCAAATAGGATTACATAAAAAAGATAAATCCCGGCCCTCCGGGCAGCCCCCGACGGGGTTCCCCCTCGGGGGCTGTTGGAATTAATTCAATCATCTTTAGTCTGCGGATTAGTCGTAGCCCCCGAGTCGAAGACGACGACGGGGGCTGCTTCGCTGGTAATATTACTAAACATAGTGAGGATTCTATTCAATACTGTGTGACTTCTGTGAAAGATTTACAAGTAATAATAGATCATGCTCCGCCTTGACAAATATCCATTAATTACTCAAAAATGAGCGGATTATGTGCTATTTAAACAAGCTTTTTATGTAAATTGCCATTTTTAACCTAGAGCATTTATCACAAGAAGGCTTACATAAAATTGTTGCAATTAAGCGGAGCCGCTTAAATGAATAATGGTTTATCAGCTTCATTAAAAGAAGCCTTTCCTGGTATCATTCCTGTTCCAAGACCTGTAGTAGTAGATCAAGAAATCAAAGCGGGACGCTTGCGCTCCCGACGAATTGGCTTGCTGGATTTACTAGCGCCGAGGGTTGTTTTTTAGTGGGACGTTCGTATTTTTAAAAGTACAACTAAATCTGGTTTTGCTGTGAAATTAGAATTTAAAATAAGTCAGCATTCTAGGGATGCTGACTTTCTTAAAAGCTTAGTTTCTTATTTAGGTTGTGGTAACTATCATCCTTTCTCTAATTATGCAGCATGTGAATTTGTCGTAACAGGAATCTTGGATATTAGTAATAAGATAATACCCTTCTTCAAAAATTATCAGATAATAGGTGAAAAGTCAAAATATTTTTCTGACTTTTGTAAACTAACGGATCTGATAAATAATAAGGATCATTTAACACCCGAAGGCTTAGAACATATTCGAAAGATTAAAGTTTCCCCCCCCCCCCCGACC
>Ga0307508_10007489_pt1 | contig 10157 bp, 7 predicted proteins | sample 9_EM_MG_FD_203089 | JGI IMG/M metagenome (GOLD analysis project Ga0307508, IMG submission 203089) | Populus trichocarpa ectomycorrhiza microbial communities from riparian zone in the Pacific Northwest, United States - 9_EM | ecosystem: Host-associated > Plants > Roots > Unclassified | place...
TTATTAAAAGCTCGTGCATGATTCATGAATACTAATTAGGCTGTAAATGACTTGTTTTGCTGTCATTATGGTTATTTTTTTGGGTGCATAATGACTCTAGCTGTCCATTTACATTCTGTTTATTATTGTTTTTTAAAATATTTTTCACTCAAAAATCCATCAAAATAATAATATTTTTATTTTTCAAATTTTAATTTTAACATTAGCACATCAAAATGATTTTTAATTAAAAAAACTTTTAATTTTTTTAAAAACATACAACTAGCTGCGAAAACAAACTATCTCTTAAGCAATGTTTAAAAACATAGTTGAAATAATTATTTCTTAAAAATTTAAAAATTTCTTTTTTTTTTCTTAAATTTTTTTTTTTGTTTCCGATCTTTTTAATATATTAATGTTAATTTTTTTAAAAAAATTTACTTTAGTATATTTCCAAATAAAAAAACTCTTTAAATTTTTACCCCACTCCAAAAACATCTTTTTAATAACTCTCATGCATTGTTTAAAGTTTTATTTTTTTTTGTTTTTTTTCTTTTGAGCTCATTGCATGATGTTGACCATTCATACAGGAAAAAAAAAAACAATTTTATAACCGGAAACTCAAATAATTAAGCATAGGGTCCACATAATAGTAGTAAAGAACTAAAGATTTGTACAGCTTTCCTAGATTAATTAATTTTGATGGTTGAAGATCAAATTACATGTCCAAAAATACAAAGGAGAAGGAAAAAAAAGAAGTTATGGTACTGTTCCTACCTCGTTGTAAGTGTCCACTAGAAACTTCAAAGAAGCACCCACCAGTCACCCCCACCTCTATTTTTCTTCCAAAGGATCTTCTTGCATTTCTTTACATTTGATGCTTGCAAAAGCACTTTTTATGAAAAACTATATTTTACTCCCTATACTTCAATAACGTCCTCACACTTCATTATTTTTTTCATCAATTTGTTTTTATATATCGAGGCATTTCTCCGATCTGTGCTTACATTCCTAACTATAGGGTTTAAACTATAATTTACCCAACAGGAGAAGTTGACTCACCTTGTCTTTTCTTTTCTTCTCTTCCGCCCCTAATTCTTTTGGAGAGTTCCACTTCGTGCCCTCTGCGCATTCCATCAAGGTCGTTTTTGTAAGTCTACCAAAAATGGGGCTAGCTTGGAGATTGGTATAAATATGGAGAGACCCTTCAATTTCATTCAACAATCAAATCATCTCGAGTACTTACCAAACTAAGACCCTAACCCTCCCTTCCAAGGTCACATACCCTTCAGACTACTGCCTCTTCCAAGAGAGCAAACTCCTACATCTTTGGCCAAGAAGAAACCTAAAAGATGCAGGACCAAACTTACCAGTACCATTTCTTGAGAAGGACCTTGCAGTTTCTTATCTCGGTCTCTTTATTTTCTTTGTTTCTTTGCTTCTCTTCAGGCTTTTCTTTGTTTCCCAAACCCTTGATTTTATATATTAATACTGGTGTATTCTCATTTCTTAGTCATTACCTAGAGAGGAAGTATATGTTTCTCATTTGTAATGGAATCCTTGCTATTCTTGCTAAGAGTTCAGTTTCTTCTTCAGAAACTCCTGCTTCTGATGACCAGTATAATCTTGGTGATGAAAGGCAGTTATCATCAGCACCTACCTTATCTTCTGCCAAAGCTGAGGCTACTGTTGATGATCAAGAAGTTCAGGTGGCAAGTGTTGAATCTCTAGAGGATATTGTTCTTGCAACTGAAGAGGAGGAGGAGGAGGAGGAGGAGGAGGAGACTACTTCAAGTCAAGCTTTGATTACAGAAGAAGAAGAGTACATAGAAGAAAAAAGAGAGTGCTTGGTGAAACAAGAGGAAGAAGGAAATGAGGAGTTGGCAAGTACTGAAGAATTGAACAGGAGAATTGAGGAATTTATAAGGAAAATGAAAGAAGAAATAAGGATTGAAGCTCAACAACAACTAATTGCAGAATAATATATATGCATTTTTAGTTGTTTAAAGCTTTAGTCATAGTTTTTCATGGCAAAGCTTTCATGTCCATTAGCTTTTAGTCCTTGTCAATGCTTCCCGATCTCAAATCCCTCCCTTTCACCATGTAAAAGCTGTCACTTTCCTTGTAGTGTAATAACTTGGCCTTGTACACTCAGCTGTGGTCCTAGTCTCTTCTTCTCCAAATTAGCTAATAATAATGAGTCCAATCTCTCTCTCTCTCTCTCTCTATTTTTTTTTCCCTTTCTGTCTTGCATGAATCAAGAAGAAGTTTGTTTTGCATGAATCAAGAAGATGCTACTATTCCAAAGGCTTTAGGTAGATTTCATGACTCCCAAGCACTGTGGAAAATACTAGAAAGACTAGGATGTGCATATAAAAGATGGATGTGATGTGAACAAAATAAAATATGATAACTTGCCTGAGATATTCAATATAATTATTGATGCTTGTAGAATTGTTTAAAATTGTGGTCGGTTGTCTTGGTGGTGCAAAACAAGCTAAATGGTTGTGGAATATGTGGTAAATGCTGTCTTCATTACATTCTAGATTTTCAGCAGTCCAAGCTAGAAGTATGTTGGTATAATATAATGCCATCTTTAAATCCAATCCTACAGATATTTTATTTTCTCTACGTTAAAAGGGAGTTTTAGATTCATTGTATTCTATCAAAAGTAGTTCTACTTTACTCATTGCCCTAGCTGTAATAAAAAGCTGCCACGAAAAAGCACCCTAAACACAGTAATAAATAGGCTACCAGGGAAATTTTAACCAAATACTAGAGGGACTTTCACTTTTTCGACACCAGTCATTTCTTATAACCACAATCCTTCGATGAAAATGAAAACCATATATATATAGAGAGCGCTTAATGCTTATTTTTTATCATCTGGTTAGGCTTCATTTTGAATATTAAATATTTCAAACCAAGCTTTCAAGTACATATGTTGTAAGATTGCTAGTAGAGTATGTATCTTGCACATCAAATTCCAAAGGATGTAAGAAAGGATAAGAAAAATCTCATGAGAAATGAAAAGCAAACTTTGATATTGATAGGACTTTAATTATCAAATCATATCAGGTATGACCCACAAAGATATGAATGTATCCCAAATTGTAAGAGAAAAAACCCAGATTCGAAATCCTATGCAAATGTCCAGAATGAGAAAAGAGCCTTTAATCAGCTTTTTAAGCATGTAATTATCTATACCACACCCGTTTATTTTTTCAAAAAAAATCCTCTTAAAGCACCCCCAATGAGACAAATAAATGACACCAAATGAGCCTAAGACCACTTTCCACGTGCTTCCATCTCCTCGCTGCCAAAAGTTCCCTAATTGCAGCTGCTAACTGCCACGTGCTCATGGCCCCATAACATTAACAAGACAAAAGATTAGGGTCCGTCACTTGTGTTTATGCTTATATTTCGTGAAAATAATCAGCAATCTTATCAACTTTATATGACCATGCAATAATATTATACAGTGGTAGAAGTTTGGCGAGTTGATATTTGCATTACAACAAGAAGACAATATAATGAAATTGAGAGCAGATATGTATTGCCCTTTTGTCATCTACTACATGGTACAGTACAGAAACCGACCATTCAATGAAGTTGGTATGCTTATGTGGTTAGAACTTGGCAGCTTTCATTTCTACTCCCTCTATTTAATTTTCCTGACAAATATCATGGCCACGGTTTCTAATCAAGAGGGACCCCTCCCTGAATGAAGATTTGAAATGAACGAACCATGTCAAATGCATACCTGCAACATGGGGGATAAATCTAGAAGGGCCTCAATGGGAGAATGGGTTGGAATGACTGGAACTTGGACTCCATTTCCATCTCTCTGCAAACGAAGACAAGACAGCAAGTGAGAAATTATTGCCAATAATTCTAGTGTCTAACAGTTTCAGTTTAACAATCACTCTTAAAGAAAACAATTTTTTAAATGAAAGAATGCATGATCCTGAATGTACAAAATCAGTACAATAATGTGAATGTGTGGGTCCTTGAAATCCTACCTGAGGACACTTGTATGGTAGGCAGAGTCTTAAAAATCCTTCAGGGGAAAAAATCAAACATGGACATGGCATAGATCAATAAACTAGTGAATCATGCACACACCAATCTGCTATAACTTGTGGTTCTTGGCATTTTGCGTATGAATGTTTTCAGTAAAAGGTTGAGAGGTAGCAAAAAAGTTTCACACAGGAAAAATATCATGTAAAAAAGGGCGGCAACAGTCGAAGCTTAAACCAAGAAACAATATTAGCTATCACAAAAACACACCTAATTTTCTGCATGCTTCAGTTTGTCCAGAAGCTCTGATGGGCACAAAAGTTTTAGAGCAGTGATGCAAATGGAACCACAAACAAACACAATTATACAGTTCATTATCATCTATGATGAACCAGCTTTGACAAACTTCACCTCAACAACTAAAGCATTTGGTTCAAAATTTTGTGGCATTTAGGTGGCAAAATTGTAACAAGCATATTGGAAAAATTATTTTAATTCTTCCAGGCATGAGTTTATGGGGAGCCAAGAAGATGACAAGCTGCTCTAGATGTCAATGATTTCAAAATCAACAAGGATTCTACAGCCTACATACTTGGCTACACATACTTGGCTACATAGATGCATATGTACATTTATGTGTGCGTAATCGGATACCTGATGCTAGCAGCACAAATGCATCCTCTGGAATTCCAAGTTATATCGAATCATATTCATAACTGTTTAAAAACCTATAGTAATTATCATATAGATCACCACAATTAAACTTGACTCAGATAAGCCTTGTCCATCAGATTGAATAGATTAAAACACAATCAAACAATACAGGAAATAAAACTCTGGGATTAAATGGAGCCTTCTCAAACATCAGACAGATAACACGATCCATCATGCACTTGTTAAAAAATTAGAAAAAATCCATAAAGTAATAAGATTTTGTTATTTTGGTGAACAAATCCATCAAAAAGTAACATGGCTCACATGCTCTTATGTTTGGGAATAAATAGATTAATATCATTTCAGTTGCTTGTGGAAGTCCTGACTACTCATAATCAGACACTTGTATTCATTTCTCAATTTCAGATATAAATATTGATTTATATAGAAACTGTTGGCACAACCACCAACACTCTGTCGACCTATTGTACAACAAAAGGTATCAACTGCAGAAGACAGAACAAATAAGGGTAGATGTTTATGAATAACACAACAGTCAGATCAGTCCTTTATGCTTTTTCTACGAATTAATAACATAAGCAGAAATTCAGTTATTTCAACCAGTAAACTTTAAGCATCATCATTTTTCCTATGATGTTAGTTAGGACAATTAGTAGTAGACTTTCCTAACATCAGATAGCCTATGTCTTAAAAGTGGAATATCTATTATAATATCTACACAACAACCTCTCAATGTATTATGGTGCGTGATATAAAGGAAACAATAATTGATGAAAAATAAAACTACAATCTCTTCCACATATTGGCAGATAGTTGTCGACTTCCTAACAAGCAGACTTCAAAACATTAAAAAAAGGATTGTTAAGTAATCAGCCACAAAACTATCAAATGTGATTGGGTTTACAGACAGCTAGAATTACTTAATTAATCACCACATTGAAGAGAGAATTCACAAAGAGCTACAAATGCAGCCTCTTTTTTTTTGTTTTCCCTCCCTTCTATCTTGTTCCCTTTGAGACTAAAGAAAGAAGATTGAAAACTACAACCTTTTCCATTTGTGCACAACTGGAAATGACCGCAGCAAGAGAAAGCATGGAAAATGTTTTAGCATGTGTTCATGACAAGAACAAGCAGTTAGGCAAATGACATTAAGGTTCTTAGAAAGAAATAAAAAGCCAAGAACACGATAAGAAAAATCTCTTTTACTGTCATTCTTTTGTTTAGCAAAACACATTTTTGATAATTTATGTAGTACATCACCTTGGTTGAGTTCATTTCGGTCCAATTCATATTTTTTGCAGTCTTCCATAGTTATTCACAAAGGAAACAATGTCAACTTGTTGCATCTGAGCAACACTTCATGCATCTACTTCAGGTTAGCTTTTCTTTCCAAAATTCTCTTTCTGATGAAAATGAGCAATAAAAACACCCAGACATCTTCCTGCCAATGATCATGTCGTCCCCTTGGTAAGTTACCAGACATATTTGCACCTACTGTAAATTAACTAGATGGTGAAAGTGTTAAATCCATAGCAGCTCCATCACTTTCTGGCATTTTTCTAACCTCACTAATAAGTCTTTTCAGTTCCTTTGGCAGTTCCCTATGGACATAATCAGAACGCTCCTTTGTGATTGATGACTCTGTTAATAGAGTTTCAGTCAGGGATTGAAATTCTTGAAACCATCCATCATCATTAGTTTGAGTATCTTGATTATCATAGAAAACTAGGGAGCTTTCCCTTCGCCATCTGCTAAGATAATATTTTTCAGGAAGCTGAAAGTAGTTTTTCAGGATGAACACCCGAAGAGTGTGTCTGCACAACATCCCGGAAGACTCAAATTCCTTACAGGTGCAGTGAATCTGTTCATCTTCTGGTATCCATATTACAAGCCGCTCAACATCCATCTTTTTGTAGTGGTGTACAAGATATGATCCATCCGGCATTTCAGACAGAGCACATTGCATAGAGAGCACCAATTCATGTTGGAAATCATTGAAGGCAAAAGGTGTAAGAAAATTACGTGCATGCTCTTCAATAGGCATGCATGTTTTAGTGAGCATGTACTGCATCTCTTGACGTAGCTGGTTCTGGAAATTGGAGGAACTACCAACCTACAAGAGTACCAACAACAAAAAAAAAAATCAGCAAGACAAAAATTTCAACAAAAACCTTCCCATTCAAGAGTTTCAAAAAAATATATGCCTTTGATATACCTGTTCAAAGAAGCTCCGTAAACATGTTTGTGCACAACAGATTGCTTTCAGAAATGACTCTACAGATTTCAAATATGCTGATGTCGCCATCCGAGCAAGAAAGTAACCTCTCATATAGGATGATGCCCAGGATGCACGAAGAGAATAGAGTAAAGCAATGTGTTTATCTGAACCAAATCCAAACATAGAAACCATCTGACTCCATCTATGTTCAAAATCATCTGCATTCTCAGCATGATACAAATCATCAAACATCGATTTAAATTCTGGATATCTAGCCCCAAGGGAAAGGAAAAACCAACTGGATATCTTGGGTTGAATATTCCATATAGATATAACGTGTCTAGTGCTAGGTAATTCGCTTCTAACAGCATCCTTAAGCCCCAGTTCAAGGTCAGTTAGAATTGTTTGTGGACATTTTCCTTTCATAAGATGGACAAAAGCCTGTAACAAAAACAGATAATGGTAACTGCAAGAGAAAAATACACAAAGAGAAATAAAATCAACTCATGCGATTGAATTAGTAAACCTGCAAAGCCCATGCAAAGGAACGAGCCGTCTCATCCTGCAACAGAACACAGCCAAAGAATATGGTCTTCCCATTGTTGTCAATTCCAAGCCATACCCCTAAAAGCATGCCATATGTGATAGAACGATAACTAGTGTCAAAATAAACCACATCACCAAACAAAGTGTATGCACGAACAGAGTCACCATACGACCACACAATGTTCTCAACCTTATCATTCTCATCCGTTGTGAAATCATAAACAAAATCTCCATCCATCTCTTTGGTAACTTTGCACGCCTCAAGAAGTTCCATACTATCATTCTCTCTCTTTTCAGTGAGCAAAGCATCATTCTCTTGAACAATCTTCTTGCGATTTTGAACAAAATTCCTAACATCCCTCTCTAGAAAAGGCAATTGCCCACCTTGAATACCCTTTTCCAACTCTAACACCTTCACTATTCGATGTATTGGGAACCCAGCTTTTGAAAGCAAAAGAATCCTCTCCTGATCCGCCTCTTGAATCTTCCGATAAGCTGGAAGGAGCCTCACTTGATCATCTTCCAAGAGCTCATGATTATGCACATTGCTAAATTGCACAACAAACCATTGAGAAACCCCTTCAACAACTTCCTTTGACAAATACATTTTTGCATCACATCCACACCGCACCGATTTCCTATCCCTATGGTGTTCTGCAGTCGACTTCTTCCTAGCCGGCGCAAACCCCGAACGATAACAAACAAAATCACGTTTATAAATACCCAATTGAGGGCTCAATCTTGACCTCTCTTTCCTAATAGAAAACCCATTTTTCCTAGCAAAATTCCCATAATACTCGAACGCATCATCATCACTCTTAAACACCATTCCTACATAAGGAGAAACCATTGAATCAGATTGAAAATTTTCATTTTTTTCCAACTGAGATGCTACAGATGTCTCTTCAACATCTCCTTCACAAGTAACATAACATTTCCAATCCCCACATGGGCATTGCTGCCTCTTTATCCATATATTTTTCGACGGCACAGATGTCATTAATTCCACTTCAAAAACTAAAACCTATCAGTCTTTAACTGTCTCAATTGTACATAAATACTCTCTAAACCTTTCTAAGAAAGCTGGCAGCATAAACCCTTCACTGGAAAAGAAAAACATGAATCAAAAGAAAGCACTAAATAACTACCCGTTTTATGAAATTTCCCTGACCTTAAGAAAAACAAAAGAACAATCTAAGCACGTACCCGTGGAAGACGGGAGAGACAGCCGGCGTTGAGACTTTGAGAGCTCTTTAACTTGTGTTTCTGTTTCTTCTTCTTGCAGTAGCTAAAACAAAATGGTTAGTGGTGCATTTGGTCCCTCTGTTCTTCATTGTATGTTATTCTGGTCTCATATTTTTTATTTTCTAATTGCATCCTCTTATTATTACCCTCTCTTAAGTGCAAGGCTATTCTTAGCAAAAGAAGCTAAGATAGTTTTTGTTATTTTAATAGCTGTTAATTTTTAAAATGTTTTTTTTAATTAAATATATTAAATTATTTTTTTATTTTTTTAAATTTATTTTTATATTAATATATCAAAAAAAATTTTAAAAATTAATTAATTTAAAAAGCGGCATGATTGCTTAAATAAACACATCATAATTAACCTTAATAAAATGTTCAAACAACTCTCACATGTATTACTTTTAAATTTAGATTATGCAAGAGGTTATGTTAAAAGATTTTAAAATTAACCTTAATAAAATGATCAAATAACTTTATATGGCTTGAATATTTTTTAAATTATTTTTAATCTAATTTTAGTATTGTGCTCACCTTCATGTATTAAGAATTGGACTTTAAAGACTATGTAAATTTTCAACCAACATTAATAAAAAATAAAATTGAAATTGTGAAAGCAGGAAAGAATTTATTACATTTTTAATTCTAAACGAGGCAAACTTGTCAAATAAAAGTTTTAAACTAATTCTGTCGAGCTTACGACTGACTGATTTGTAACAAATTACGAGTACCAAGGATTTGACTTGATAGAAAATCATGGCAGGTTTTGACTTCTTTTGGATTTGGTAACCGCAATCCCAAAATCAGGACTTTATTACGGGCAAGAACTTAAGCCACATGGAAACATTAGCGTGATTTTTGTGATTATCAATTTGCATTGATCTTTCAAGATTTACATGGGGTCTGAAACATCAACAATTTTTTAAGAGTTTTGTGAGGCAAATCCAAAACTTTCCCTTTTCAATAATTTCCATGGTCTTTGATATCGTTTTCCTTTCCTTTTGTTAATTTCTTTATGGAATGCAAGTTTCAAATTAAATAGAAAAAAATTCATTGGTTTTACGTTTCCATGCAGGGTATACTTTGAAGGGCTTGCATCTCTGTTCTTCTTGTTTTTGATGGCCAGTGATGATGCGACGCAGTCATTGCTTCGAGATGAAAAGAATGCTCTTCAGAGAAGAAGATTTAGGCAGCCTATGAATGTCAATGTAACAGAGATCAAACATCCTGAGCAGGATGGCAACTCATCTCTCAAATGGCTTGAATCATTTCTTGAGAATCAAGATTGTAGCTTCAAGAAAGTGTTCCTTGTCTTGGCTATCTATCTAGGTGTAGGCACTCTATGTCTCTCCCTTGTCATGAATCAGATCGAAGGCAAGAAAACAAATGGGATTGTTGATGCTGTTTACTTCTCTGTTGTGACAATGACAACAGTTGGATATGGAGATCTAGTGCCTCATACCACATTGGCCAA
>Ga0307508_10007490_pt1 | contig 10156 bp, 13 predicted proteins | sample 9_EM_MG_FD_203089 | JGI IMG/M metagenome (GOLD analysis project Ga0307508, IMG submission 203089) | Populus trichocarpa ectomycorrhiza microbial communities from riparian zone in the Pacific Northwest, United States - 9_EM | ecosystem: Host-associated > Plants > Roots > Unclassified | place...
GCCCGCGCATCGGCCTTTGCCGATTTCAGGGTGGCGGCGTTTTCGTTGCCTCCCGTGCCCGGGCACGCACGGCGGCTGCGTGGACGCCGGCACGTAGCTCATCGTCCGTCATCACCAGGTAGACCAGTGGGCAGTCCTGCGGCCCGGTGGCGCCCATCTCGCACAGCGTGCAGGGTTCCCCGGGGCGCACCGGGCACCGGGCGTCCGGGTGGCTCCGCCGGTTCATGGCCGCTCGATCCGCGCGATCATTTCGCCTCCCGGATGCCTCAGCCGACGGTGGCCTCAATCGGCAGCATTCCACCGGTTCGCCCGGCGGGACAGGGCCGATGGTCCCGCACGGGGATGGGCCAGCGGCCGGACCCGCTCGCGGACGTGAGCTCCTCCTCAAGGCCGACCGGCCCCCGCCGGCCCGGGCAGGCGGGGGCCGGAAGCCCAGCCGTGTCGGGACCGATGGGGCGTCTGGCCAGGGGAAAACCCGGGACCAACGCCTCTGCCGGCGTTAGCGCTCGACGGCTAACGTGCTAATTGTGATGGAAGGGAGGCGAGAGTCATGACGACCACGAGCATCAAGCCCGTGCGGACCACCGAACCGGCGAACCAGGTCACCCGTCCCGAGACCCGCCACGAGCACCCCCGGCGCCTCGGCCGCGAGATCGGCACGCTGGCGGTGAACATGTACGAGCGCGGCATCGCCGACATCGTGGCGTTCGAGAAGGACGCCGCGAAGATCACACCGTACCGGTGGGCCAAGAACGTGCTGACCGTGAGCGCGGGCCTGATCGAGGACGTCGGCAGCGCTTATGTCAAAACGGCGCGGCTGGTCCTGCGATAGCGCGCGCCCCAGGGCGGCCCGGGGATCAGTCCCCGGGCCGTTCGCCGTGTGGAGCGCCTTCTCCCCGCCGCCGCCGGGCGATCGTCGTTTCGGTCAGCGCGGAGTAGATCTCGGTGAGCGCTTGTCGCTGGCGCGCGGTCAGGTTGGGGTCCGCGGCGATCGCGGTGAGCACGGCCGGCGGTGGCGTCGACCCGGGCTCGGCCTGTTGCGCCAGGGCGTCGGCCGTGGTCCGCAACGAGGTGGCGATGGCGTGCAGGACCTTCTCGGAGGGCGCGCGCAGCCCGCGTTCGATCTGCGACAGATATGGGCTGGAGATGCCGACCATGGAGGCGAGCTGGCGCATCGGCAGTTCAGCGAGCTCCCGCCGGCGTCGGATGATCTCGCCGAGGTCGGCGCGACGATATCCGTGAACGCTCACGACCGCAGCGCCTCCGCCAGGGTGACCTGGGCGGTCCGCAGCACCGCGTGGCGGCGCCGGCCGTCCATCAGGTTGAGGCCGATCGCCTCGAGGTCGGCCGGTCCGGGGGTCAGCACGGTGACCTTGGCGCCGGTGCCGGCGACCTTGCGGGCCTCCCGGTCCAGCCGCGCGGCGAACGCCTGGCGCATCAGCCGCTCGGCGCGCAGGGCCGGGTGCCACGGCCGGTCGGTGTGGTGGCTGGCCATCGGGGCCAGGACGTACACCTCGTCGAACTGCTCGGTGTGCAGCAGGTCGACGGAGGTCTCCGAGCACACGCCGCCGTCGACGTACCGGCGGTCGCCGATCATCGTCGGTCGGTGCCAGCCTGGGATCGAGCAGGACGCCACGACGGCGTCGGGCAGCGACGCCGGCGGGCTGCCCGGCCGGCCGAAGACCACCCGCCGGCCGCACTCGTAGTCGACGCCCACGATCCAGGTGGTGCGCTCGGGCCACCGGCCGGGGTCGTCGCGGACCAGCGTCTGGACATAGCGGCGCAGGGTGTGGTGCTCGGAGCGGCCGCGCGGCAGCAGCGCGCTGGCCAGCGCCCGCGGGTGCACGCTGTGTGGCGCCAGCACCGCGGTCGCCAGCATCCGCGGCGATCCCAGGCGCATCTGGGGCCGCGACGGGAGCCGGCCGGAGTCGTGCTCGAACTCCGCCGCTTCCGGCAGGTGGGCGGCGCCCGTGCCGAGTTGGTGGGCGACCAGGTCGGCGGGGGTGAAGCCGTGCCGCACCGCGGCGGCCACGACGCTGCCGGCGCTGGTGCCCACGACGGTGTCCACCTCGTGCAGCGGCCGGCCGATCCGCTCCTGCAGGGCGGCCAGGCCGCCGATCATCCAGGCCGCGCCGAGAGTGCCGCCCGCGCCGAAGACGACGGCCACGCGCTTGGCGTTCGACATGTTCACCACCCGTGCGGCCACCGGATAGTGACCTCGACCACATGGTGCCACGATCATGGCGCCGGCGACCACTGCCGGACCGCGACGGCCCCCGTACGCGGCGGGGCGGGCGCGAGCCTGCTGAGCGCCCGCGGTTGTGGATTCAGGGCTTTCGACCCTGCCTAGCTGGATCCCGCCCGGTGGACGCTGGAAGGGGTAACGCCCCGCAGGGCGTCGGGAGGCATCGACATCCCGGGGTGCTTCACCGCCAGGGAGATCGACATGTCAGATCAGACGAACGACACCGTGCCGCGCATCGTCGTCGGAGTCGACGGTTCGCCGGGCTCGAAGACCGCGTTGCTGTGGGCGATGACCCAGGCGCGGCAGACCGGCGCCACCATCGAGGCCGTGACCGTCTGGCAGGACCCTGCCACGTACGGCACGGCCTACGGGTGGTTGAGCGCGACGTTCGACGGCGACACACGCGCCACGACGATCGCGAAGGTCCTCGCCGAGACGGTCGCTGAGGTGTCCGACCAGGTCGGGGCGGGCGTCACGGTCGTCGAACGGGTGGTGCAGGGCCATCCGGTCGAGGCACTTCTGGAGGCCGCTGCCGGGGCGCGGCTGCTCGTGGTCGGCAGCCGTGGACACGGGGCCTTCGCCGCGATCATGCTCGGCTCCGTCAGCCAGCACTGTGTGCAGCACGCGCCGTGTCCGGTCGTCGTCGTCCCGGCCGCCTACGCAGGGCAAGGGCAAGACCCACCCTCGGCTACGTGATCGGATTAGCGGTGGTGCACGCGCGGCCAGATCCAGTCGATGATGCCTTCGAGCGCCGGCCCGGCCACCGTCAGCACAGCCAACGGCAGAAGAATCGCGATCAGGAAAAGGGCCATGGTGTCACCTCCGGGGGAGGAATGCTGATTAATCGTCGCGCAGCTCCGACCCATCGCGGCAGGGCCGGCCGTACGGTCCGTCCGGGGTCCTTCGGCCCTGCCGGCGTCCCCTGCCGCCGCCGACACTGAAGGTGTCGAATGTCGGCAGGAGGTCGTCATGACCGTCATCTGGCTGATCGTGTGGCTGGTTCAGGGCACACCGGAGGTCTCGTCCTGGGGGCCGTGGAACAGTTGGGGAATCGCGCTGTTCATCTGTCTCGCGGTCGATCTCATCGGTGCGCTCGGCCGAGGCAGCCGGCAGGGGAACAGGCCGCGTCGCCCGCGTACGGGTTGAGTCGGCGGCCTCGGCCGCGTTCCCGCGGCGGTTACCGCGTGACGTCGCGGGCGATCAAGACCGGGCACGCCGAGTGGTGCAGCAGCTGCAGGACGGTGGACCCGAGCAGGGCCCGGCTCACGGCGCCGACCGCGCCACCGCCGACGACGACGAGCTGAGCGGAGCGGGAGGCGTCGACGAGCACGGCGGCCGCGCTGAAGTGGGTCAGTACGGTCTCGACCGGCACGTCGGGGTATTTGGCCCGCAACGGCGCCAGCCGCTCGTCGAGCCGGGCGCGGTCGGCGGCTTCCTGCTGTGGGTAGGTGATCGGGGCCGCGGGCATGCGGTCGGTCAGCCAGATCGGTACCGGCGGCAGGTAGGAGTGGACGACGGTGAGCGGCCGGCCGCGGTCGGCGGCGGCCCGGAACGCGGCCGCGAGGACCTCCCCGGCGGCGGAGGAGTCGTCCACGCCGGCGACGACGGGGCCGTCACCGACGGTGTGGCCGGGCACCACGACAACCGGGCAGGCGGCGTGGGTGGCCAATCGCCGGCTCACCGAGCCGAGCAGCAGGCCGGTGAAGCCGCCGCGGCCCCGGCTGCCCAGGACCAGCAGTTCGGCGTCGTGGGAGATCTCGAGAAGTTGCGGTGTCGCGTGCCCGACCAGGGTGTCGGTCGAGATGTTGGCGTCCGGGGCGGCCTGCCGCGCGTGGTCGTAGGCGGCCGCCACGACCGCGTCCGCCAGGTTCCGGGCCGCGTCGATGAACTCGGTGCCGACCTCGAAGCGGGACTGGCGCCAGTCCCAGTCGAAGACGTACACGATCCGCAGGGGGAGCCGCCGTCGCTGCGCCTCGCCCGCCGCCCAGGTGACGGCCGCCGCGCTGGCGTCGGTGCCGTCCGTGCCGACGATGATGACGTGCTTGTTCATGGCTGTCTCCTCTTGGGTGCGGTCGCCCTTTCGATCGACTTCGATCGTCGCCCCGTCCGCCTCGCCGGGGCAGGGCGACAGGTCCCGCCGCCGCGGGCCGGAAGTCCCGCCGGAGTCCGCCTCTCACTGCCTCCGGCGACCAGCGTCGCCGGCGCGCTCGCCAACTTCGTCGGCAGCCACGGACCGATGGTCGGCGAGGCCTGCCCGGACCGTACGCGTGACGGGTCTTTGGACTTGGCACGCAGGGCGGGCGGCCCTGTCCCGAAGCGCGTCGGGCCTCGATCATCACGGCGGGGTAGCTGGGCCTGGCGGTGGGCGTCGACTACTGCCTGTTCTACCTGCGCCGGGAGCGCGAAGAACGGGCGAACGGGAACGACGCGGCCACCTCGCTTCGGATCGCGGCGGCGACCTCCGGACGTTCGGTGCTGGTGTCCGGGTTGACCGTGGTGGTCGCCATGTCCGGCATGTTCCTGTCCGGCATGCAGTTGTTCAACGGCTTCGCGACCGGGACCATTCTGGTGGTCCTCATCGCGATGGTGGGTTCGGTGACCGTGCTGCCCGCGTTGCTGTCGCTGCTCGGCGACCGGGTGGAACTGGGCCGTATCCCAGGGCTGGGGCGGTTGCGGCGCCCGCAGGAGGGCAGCCGAGTCTGGGGCGCGATCCTGCGCCGGGTGCTCGCCCGCCCGGGCATCTCCGCAGTGGCCGCCGGAACCTTCCTGCTCGTGCTCGCTGCCCCGGTGCTCGGCATCCACACGGAGAAACTGGCCCTGGACAAGCAGTTGCCGTCTGACACGTCGATCATCACGACCTACCGCCACATCGCCGCGGCGTTCCCGGGTGGGGCCAGCCCGGCCCTGGTCGTCGTGCAGGCCGACGACGTACAGTCCGCGGCGGTGCGCGGGGCGCTCACCGACTTCACCGCAGCCGCCCTCCGCACGGGCCTGGTCAACCAGACGATTCAGGTCACCACCCACGCCGGGCAGAACGTGGTCGAGATCAGCGTGCCACTGGCCGGCAACGGATCGGACGCGACCTCCCAGCGCGCGGTACGGACGCTGCGGCACGACGTGATACCCGCCACCCTGGGAAAGGTGGCCGGCACACACGCGTACGTCACCGGAAACCTCGCGTTCTCGATGGACTTCAACGACCATCTGCGCACCGCGATCGTGCCGGTGTTCCTGTTCGTGATGGTCATCGCGTTCCTGGTCATGCTGGTCTCGTTCCGATCGGTGACCATCGCCGCGGTGTCGATCCTGCTGAACCTGCTGTCGGTGGCCGCCTCTTTCGGCGTCATGGTGGCGGTGTTCCAGCACGGCTGGGGCGCCTCGCTGGTCGGCACCCACGCCGTGGGGGCCATCGAATCCTGGCTGCCACTGTTCGCCTTCGTCGTCCTCTTCGGACTGTCGATGGACTACCACGTCTTCGTGGTGTCGCGCATGCGAGAAGCACACGATGCGGGAATGACGACCCGCGACGCCGTCGCGTACGGCATCCGCCGGACGGCCGGCGTGGTGACCAGTGCGGCGATCATCATGGTGGCGGTGTTCGCGGTGCTCGCCACCCTGTCGATGCAGGACTTCAAGCAGATGGGCGTCGGCCTGGGCGTGGCAATCCTCCTCGACGCCACGATCGTGCGGGGCGTCCTGCTGCCGTCGATACTGTCGCTACTCGGCGATCGCACGTGGTACCTGCCGCGCAGGCTGTCCTTCCTGGCCCCACGATCCCTCCTGGCCCCAGATGGACGCGTCGTCGCGTCACCGGACAGCACGGGCGAACCGGGCAGTCAGGGGGCCGAGCCCCGGGAGCCGGTCCACCCTCCGGACGGGTTGCCGGTCGAGGCGCATACCCGCGCACGCTGAGCCGATCAGGCGGAGTTTGTGGTATGAGCGGGCGTCCGTGGGCTTGTCGCGACTAGATTCTCGGCATGCTTCGGCTTCTGTCGTTTCTGTACTGGACCGTCATCGTTGTCACCTGCCCGTTCTTCTTCGTCGGCGCGTTGCTGATCTGGGCGGTGACCATGCCCTTCGACCGGCGCAAGGTGGTGTTGCATCTCTACTCGTCGGTGTGGGCCGTCTGTTACGTGCGGATGAATCCGCTGTGGCGGCTGCGAACCTCGGGGCGGGGGCTGCTGCCGTGGCGTGGCGCGGCGGTTCTGGTGGCGAACCACGCCTCGCTGATCGACATCCTGGTCCTGTTCGACCTGTTCCGGCCGTTCAAGTGGGTGTCGAAGGCAGCGATCTTCAGGTTGCCGGTGATCGGTTGGAACATGCGGCTCAACGGGTACGTACCGTTGGTGCGTGGCAGCGGTGAGTCGGTGCGCGCGATGATGACGCGCTGCGGCGAGTTGCTCGAGCAGGGCGCCGCGGTGCTGCTGTTTCCCGAGGGACGGCGCACCGACGACGGCAAACTCCAGGCATTCAAGGATGGGGCCTTCGAACTGGCCGTACGCCATCGGGCGCCGGTCATTCCGATCGCCGTGCACGGCACGGGCCGCGCGTTGCCCAAGCACGGGATGGTGTTGCGTGAGCAGGTCGATGCGCGGGTCGAGGTACTCGCGCCGCTGCAGCCGTCGGACTACGCCGATGTCCGTGCCCTGCGGGACGCGGCCTACGGCAGCATCGACGCGGCCCTCAAACGGGCGCCACACGGCCACGACACGCCGTAGTTCCCGGGCGGGTTCTGACGGTCTCTGGTGGCACACCCGGTAGGCGATCGATTCGGCTGAGCCGCCGCCGGTGCGGGTTGCGCCGAGGTTGGAGCCGTTCAAGGCGGCGATCGACGCGATGCTGAAGGCGGACCTGGAGCCCGAGAACTGCGGTGCGCCGGCGGACCACTGACATTAAGGTCGCGCCATGGAGATCCGTAATGTGATGCCGGCCGAAGAGTCGGCTGCCGAGGAGGTCGTCTCGGCGGCATTCGGCGAGCCACCGGACGGGCGCGTTGTTCAGATGATGCGAGCTCTGCAGACAAGCGGAGCAACTCGGGCGAGTTTGGTCGCTGTTGTCGACGAGGAGTTGGTCGGGCACGTTGGTCTCTCACGCGGCTGGGTGGACGCTCGACGCGAACTGGTCGAGGTGGTGGTGCTCTCCCCGCTGTCGGTACGTCCCGACCTGCAGGGCCACGGCGTCGGCACCGCGTTGCTCGCGGCGGCGCTGGAGACCGCCGGAGAAGGTGGCGCGCCAGCCGTCTTCCTCGAGGGCAGCCCGGACTACTACGGACGCCGCGGGTTCAGCTCCGCCTCCGCCCTTGGGTTCGACCGGCCCTCGACGCGCATCCCGGACCCGGGGTTCCAGGTGGCGCTTCTTTCGTCGTATCAGCCGTGGATGGTCGGCCGGCTGATCTATCCCGAGGCGTTCTGGACCACTGACACGGTCGGTCTGCGTGACCCCGAACTGGAGCGGGTGGAGGCTCAGATCGCGTCGGGGCGTACGGGCGAACGAGCGTCGGGAAGCTGATGGAATGCAAGACCTCGCCCACCGACCGCCCCACCGCAGGACAGGGAAAGCTCGGTTGGGCAAGCGCAGCCGCGCACCGGTAGGACCGGCATGGCCCGGCACAAGATCCCGGCGAGGGGTCAGTTGGGCTGAACCGCCGTCGACCCGAGTCTCCGGACGCGACGCGACGCGACGTGCATTCTGTGCGCCATGATCGACGACGAGAACGGTATCGAGGAACTGGCGCGGGACGCCGCCGGCGGCGACCGGGCGGCCCTCGAGCGCCTGCTCGCGGTCATCCGGCCCGACGTGCTGCGGATGTGTGCGCGCTTTCTGCCCGATCGTGCCGACGCCGAGGAAGCGTGCCAGGACACGCTGCTCGCGGTCGTGCAGGGCATCGGCCGGTTCGAGGGCCGGTCCGCGTTCCGCACCTGGCTGTACCGGATCGCCGCCAACCGGGCGCGGTCCACGTACCAGGTGCTTCGGGCCCGGTTTCTGGCCGAGGCGGCCGGCGACCTGCCCCCGGAGACGCCGGCCCGGCAGCGCACCAGCGTCGTGGCCGGCACCCGCATCGACCTGCTGGAGGCGCTGGCCCGGCTGGGCCCTACGCTCGCCGAGCCGGTGGTCCTGCGCGACCTGCTCGGGCTGCCGTACGCGGAAATCGCCGACGGGCTGGGGCTGCCCGAGGGAACCGTGAAATCCAGGATCCACGAGGGCCGGCGCCGGCTTCGGGACAGCCTGGACCGCGAAGCGATGTGATACACGACACACGCCGAACAAATGCGGCCGAGGCCCGGACGAACAGTGGCGAAAGGAGATTCCCATGACCCTCCGTTTTCCCGCCGCCCTCGCCGCGGCCCTGTCCATCGCGTTCGCCACCGGGTGCGCGTCCCCGCAACCAGTCTCCCCGCTGCCTGTCGACGCCGAGGTGACGACCGCCACCAGCGCACCCACCCCGGCAACCCCGACCTCGCCATCGCCCACCGGATCGTCGCAGGCCGAGCTGGCGCGGACTCCGTCCGCCTGCCTGGGTGCCGTCCGGTTCGAGATCGGCACGCAGGAGGAGCTCCAACCGTCGAGTCTCTGCTTCCACACCGGCGGGGTCCTTCGCGTGACGAACGCCGGGCCGGGTGAGGTCCACGCGACCCCGGCATCCCGGGCGAGCAGCAACTACGCCGCGGGCGTGACCGATATCCGGTTCGTCCGCACCGGCACGGTCACAGTGACCTATCCGCACGCCGGCGGGACGTGGACCGTCACCGTCCTCGTGAAACGCTGAGCCTCAGCGTATGTCGACCCCGGCGAGCAACGTGTCGACGAACGGCAAACCGTCGTTCGCCGGGGGGGCGACCTGCACGTACACGAGACCCTCGGCATGGGGCGCGAACGCGGCCGCCTCGGCGACCACCGGCTTGCCGCCGCGGCAGGCTCGATAGCCGGCGACGGTGAAGTCCATCGTGGATGTGTGGACGACCCGCACCGCAACGGCGGTACAGTCGGCGTGCCGGCGGCCGGCGACGAACTCGGCCGGGGTGGTCCGCGCGGCGATGCCGCGGGACAACCCCACGAAGGCGCCGGGCACGCCAGGATCCGACAGCCACCGGCCAGGGTCCGGGGAGACGACGTACGCGGGGTCTCGGTCGCCGCCCGCCTCCCGCTGACCCTCCCAACCTACGCCGTCGGCACGCCATCCAGCGGGCGCGACGACCCAGAGGTGTCCGGTCGCGTCCGCGAGCGGGCCGGTCGCGGCCGCGTCGGCGCAGAGCATCGCGATCAGCGCCACCGGGAGGACCGCGCGCAGGACCCGGTGTCGTCGCCGAGCCGGTGTCGCGGCGCCGCCTCGCTCGAGTGCGGCCGCGAAGGCCGCGGCGTCCGGGAAACGGTCGGCCGGCCGCGGCGCGGTCGCGGTCCGTAGCACCGCGGCCACGCCCCCGGGTACGCCCGGCCGGAGCCTGCCACCTGTGGTGAGCAGGCGTTCGGCCAGGCGGCCGAGCGCGTACACGTCGGTGCGCCGATCCACCACCGCACCGGCGCTGTCCTGCTCGGGCGCCATGTAGCCGGGGGTGCCGGCCCGGGCGGTCAGCCCGGAGGCCGCGGCCAAGGCCTTGGCCAGTCCGAGGTCGGCGATGAGCACGCGGTCACCCCGGAACAGGATGTTGCCGGGGGTGAGGTCGCGGTGCACGATGCCTTTGTCGTGCAGGACGCGTACGCCCATCGCGATCTCGCCGAGCAAGGCCAGCGCCACCGGCACCGGGATCGGTCCGGCCCCGAGCCGGTCCCGCAGGCTGCCATCCTCCGCCCAGGTCATCACCAGGTACGGTCGCCCGTCGGCTAGTTCGCCCACGGTGTGCACCCGGATGACACGCTCATGGTCGAGCCGCCAGAGCAGCCGGCCCTCGTCGCGGAAGCGTTCCCGGACGCGCA
>Ga0307508_10007491_pt1 | contig 10154 bp, 6 predicted proteins | sample 9_EM_MG_FD_203089 | JGI IMG/M metagenome (GOLD analysis project Ga0307508, IMG submission 203089) | Populus trichocarpa ectomycorrhiza microbial communities from riparian zone in the Pacific Northwest, United States - 9_EM | ecosystem: Host-associated > Plants > Roots > Unclassified | place...
GGACCGGATCTGGTCGGGCTTGCAGGCGGCGTCAACTTCGCCCGCGCGCCCGCATAGGGCACGGTCAGCGACGGGATGAGCGCGGCGATCGCCGCGTGACCGGCCGCGTTGGGGTGGTCGCCGTCGCGGGCGAGTAGGCCGGTCGGGTCCTGCGACCCGTCGGCGCCGTGGAACGCCACGTCCGTCGAGACGTAGGTCGCGCCGGTCTTCTGCGCGGCGTTCATCAGCGCGTCGTTGGCGTAGGTCGTCGCGCTGGCGGCGGCCCGCACCCCGGCCGGGCCATAGTCCTCCGCGCCGACCTTGCCGTCCTGCACCACGTTCCAGTAGCCGAGCACGATGACGTTCGTGCGGTGGATCGTCTCTATCGTGTCGATCGTCTCGGTGACGTTGGACTGCATCTGAGCGGCCGCGCCGGCGAACGACGACTCGTCGTCGAACGCCGTGGCCAGGTCGTTCGCGCCGATCATCAGAAGCACCTCGTCGGCCGCGGCGAGCGCGGTGCGGATGCCGTCGACCTGGGAGCGGACATCCGAGGAGGTGAAGCCGGGCGCGGCCAGGTTTTCCGAGACCGCGTCCTGCCCACGCGCGTACACGTCGGGGAAGGGGTCGCAGTCGCAGGCCGTGCCGGCCGGCACGGAGTCACCGAGGGTGACCACCAGCGGCACGTTGCGCTCCAGGACCGGCGCCTCGTCCCGCGGCGTCGTCCCGCAGGCGGCCAGGCAGCAGACCGCGGCGAGGGCCGCGACGGTTCTCATGACGCCGGCCGGGCGGCACTCGCCGTCACCTCAGCCACCTTGCGCCGAACCGGAAGCTTGACCGACGGCAGGAACGCCTCGGCGCTGAGCGCGGCGACCGCGATCCGGGGCAGATCGCGGGCCGTCGGGAAGCACAGGTACCGAGGCTGCCACGCCGGCTGGTACTTGGCGTTGGCGCGGTAGAGCGACTCGATCTGCCACATCCGCGAGGCTACCGTGAGAAGCCGGTGCCAGAGCCGCAACACCGGGCCCGCCCCGAGTTCCTCGGCCCGGGCGAACACCGAGCGCAGCACGGCGAAGTTCAGCGACACCCGGCGTACGCCCAGCTCGCGCGCGTGTTGCAGGGCGCTGGCCACCATCAGCTCGGTGAGGCCGTTCTCGGCCGTCCGGTCGCCGCGCATCAGATCCAGCGAAAGCCCGTCGTCGCCCCACGGCACGAACTGCAGCAGCCCGCGCAGCTGGCCCCCGGCGTCGTGGCAGAGCACGAGCAGGCAGTCCTCGTCGCGCGGGTCGCCGAGCCGGGACAGCGCCATCGAGAAGCCGCGCTCGACCGGTCCGTCCCGGAACGCGTCGGCGGCGTGGATCGCGGCGTGCAGCTGTTCGGCGGGCAGCTCCCGCTGGCGCACCACCTGGCACACGTAGCCGGCGCGGCGTACCCGGTTGACCGCCTGCCGCACGCCGCGCATCGGCCGTCCCTCCAGCGAGAACGACCCGACGTCGATGATCGCCTCGTCGCCGAGCTCGACGACGTCCAGGCCCGCCTTCCGGTACGCCTTGCCGCCCGCGTTGCCGCAGCCGAGGACCGCCGGCGTCCAGCCGTGCGCGCCGGCGTCGCGCAGCCAGGCGCAGATCGCCTCGGGCCAGGCCGACTCGGGCCCGATCGGGTCGCCCGAGGCCAGGCTCACCCCGTTCACCACCCGGTACGCGACCACGGCCATCCCGTTCGGCGCCCAGATCAGCGACTTGTCGGCCCGCAACGCGAAATAGCCGAGCGAGTCGTTGCCGCCGTACCGGTGCAGCAGCGTGCGCAGGCGCTCCTCGTCGTGATCGGTACGCTCGGGCGTGCGCGAGCCGGGCCGCAGCAGCACGACCAGGGCGACACCGGCCGCGAGCAGGCCGCAGGCGCCGGTCGTGTAGCTGACCGCGTCCGCGCCGATGCGGAACTGGTACTCCACGGGGCCGTTGAGCCCGATCAGGCCGAGTGCGGACTCCTTCGCCCAGTCGCCGACGCCCGGCCTGCCGACCAGTTTGTTGGCCCGGACCGCGATCTCGACGAAGCCCAGCACGAATCCGGCGGCCCCGAAGCCCAGCAGCGCGCCCAGGGCCCGCCACGGGTTACGGCGGTCGGCGAGCGCGGTGAACCGGTCGCGGGTGGCGATCAGCGTGATCAGCAGCGCCGCGTCGACGCCCGCGGCGTCGTAGTCGAGGCCCTTGGCCAGGTGCAGGATCACCGAGGCGGCGGAGAGGCCGACCGCGACCTGCCAGGCTCGGTGCTTGCCGCGCCGCAGGCCCGCTCCGACGTAAACCAGCAACAGCCCGACCAGCGCCGTGGCGGTGCGCGCGGAGAGGATGCCGGCGGCCGGCACCAGCTCCATCAACAGCAACATCCGCCCGTGGCGTGGCGGCACGACCGCGGTGAGAGCGTCGAAGAGCCCGGCCAACTGGACCAGACGGGCGATGCCCACCCGGGATAGCGGTGGGCGGGACAGCCAGGGTTCGTCGCCACGTGGCCGTGGCTGCGACATCATGCCGCCATCGTCTTTGCGTCGCCTTAACAATGCCGGAGAGCTTCCTGCGAAATACCTGTGCGCGAACTATGTCCGCTGATGTCCCACCGCCGGAATCGATCCGAGTCATTGCCCGGCGGACCAGCTGATTTGCGAGGCCGCGGCCACGATATCCCGCCCTCGCCACAGTGCAAGCCGCCGCCCCGACGCGCGCGCCATCCGCGCCTTCCGGGGCAGCGAACACCGCCCGGAAGGGTCGCCGACCGCCGAAAGCGGCGACCCGACCGACGGCCGAAAGCGGCGACCCGACCGTCGGGAACGGCGACCCCGCCGTCGGGAACGGCGACCCCGCCGTCGGGAACAGGGATCAGTTGCCGAACGCGATGGCGGTGCTCGGCGGGGTGAAGTCGGGATAGCTGCCGTCACCGACCGCGACCCGCAGCGTCTTGGCCACCGCGGTCACGACCTGCGTCTCGACCGAGCTGCCCACGTGGTCGGACGGGTTCTTCGGGTCGTTGGCGATGCCCGCGGCCGCCATCGTCGTGGTGAAGCCCACGAAGGTCTCGGTCGTGTTGCTCTCGGTGCTGCCGGTCTTGCCTGCCACCGGCCGGCCGCCGAGGATCGTGTCGACCTGATCGGCGGTGCCGCCGTTGCACTTGCCGAACGCGCCCTGCTGCCCCACCGGGCACCGCGCGGCGTCGGCCGCCGCGCGGGCGACGTCCGCCGGGATCGCCTGCTTGCAGTTGCCGGCGACGGGCACCGAGGCGCCGCTCGCGTCGGTGATCGACTGCACCGGCAGCGGCGCGCAGTACTTGCCGTCGGCCGCGACGGTGGCGTAGGCCGAGGCGAGCTCGAGCGGGGTGGTGTCGATCACGCCGAGGGTGAACGCGCCCCAGGTGCTGGCGCCGGTCGTGGCCAGCCGGGCGTCGCTCGGGGCGCTGAAGCTGATGCCCAGCTTCTTCGCCTCGGCGATCACCGCGGCCGGGCCGACCTGCTCCTCGAGGTGCACGAAGTAGGTGTTCACCGAGCGGCCGAACCCGTCCCACATGGTGCGGAAGCCGTCCATCCACGATGGGTTGGCGTTACCGGGGCAGTACTTGCCACCGCAGTTGTTCGGTCCGTTGTCGGGGAAGCCGGTGACCAGCGTGGCCGGCGAGTTGAAGCCGGTGTTCAGCGGCATGCCGGCCTCGAGCGCGGCGAGCATCGTGAACATCTTGAAGGTCGAGCCGGACGGGTAGCCGTACACGCCACCGCCGCCGCTGATCAGCGGGTTGACCGTCTCGGAGATCGACTTGCCGGTGCTGTACCGGCGGTTGACGGCCAGCGCCCGGACCTTGCCGGTGCCGGGCTGGACCACCGCGATCGGCAGGGTCTTCTTGCTGGTGAGCGGGTAGACCGAGCGGGACTGCTCCGAGGCCGCCTGCTGGGTCGCCGGGTCGAGCGTGGTGATCACGGTGTAGCCGCCCCGGCGCAGGGTGTCGTCGCGCTCCTCGACGGTCTTGCCGAACTGCGGCTGCGCGTCCCACCAGCGCCGCATGTAGTCGCAGAAGAAGCCCCAGCCGTCCGTCTTGCCGGCCGCGTCCACGCATCCGTTGGGCTGGGTCTTGCCGGTGTAGGTCAGCTTCTCCTTGACCGCGGCGGCCTGCTGGCTAGCGGTGATCATGCCACTCTTGACCATCGCGTTGAGCACGTAGACCTGGCGGGCGCGGGCCTTGGCCTTGTCCCCGGTGATCGGGTTGTCGCCGTCCGGGTTCTGCACGATGCCCGCGATCAGCGCGGACTGCGCCAGGTCGAGTTGCGCGGGGGTCTTGCCGAAGAAGCGCCGGGCGGCCGCCTCGATCCCGTACGCGCCGTCGCCGAAGTACACGATGTTCATGTAGTTCTGCAGGATCTGCTGCTTGGACAGGCGCTGCTCCAGCTCCACCGCGTACTCGATCTCGCGCAGCTTGCGCGCCGGGGTGTCCTGGGTGGCCGCCAGCCGCTCGGCCGGGCTGAGGCTCGGGTCCTCCTTGAGCTCGTTGCGGACCAGCTGCATGGTCAGCGTCGACGCGCCCTGCGTCGCCGTGCCGCTCTGCGTGTCGGTGACGAACGCCCGGGCCAGGCCCTTCACGTCGACGCCGCCGTGCTGGTAGTACCGGGTGTCCTCGGCCGCGACGATCGCCTTCTGCATCACCGCCGAGATCTGCGGGAGGGCGACATCGTGCCGGTCCTCGTCGTAGAACGTGGTGATCAGCGTCTTGCCGTCGCTCGCGTAGATCCGGGTGACCTGCGCGACCGGCAGGCTGACCAGATGCGGCGGCAGCTGGGTCTGCTGCTTCGCTATCCAGGAGTTACCGGCGGTGAGCACCGCGCCGACCGGTATAGCCGCCACCCCCACGAGGACGCCGACGAGCAGCACGGCGCCGCCGAGCCGGGCCACGGCGCCGCCGCGGGTGTCCTTGGGCTCTCTGGTGGACGGGTCAGTCATCCGGTTCTCCCTCGCACAGTTGTCGGTTCCAGTCGTTACCACCCAATTCTGAGAGCCCCCTGGGTTTCGTTATAGATCCGCAATCAACCGGCCCTCTTTACATGTGGTGACCATCACACCGGCCCGGGGGTTTCGATCTGTCCGGATCTGGGCGTGATTTTCGATCACGATCCGGCCCGATATTACCGTGCGTAGTCAAGATCCAGTGATCGAGGTTACTGGCTAGTAGCCGAGCCAACTTGTAACCGCGAGGCCTGACCGGCACCATTTCCCGCACGTAAACGACGGCATCGACAGACCTGGCTGCCCTCGGTGGATCGACCGGGTCGACCCGTCGATTCGCCGAGGGCGGTGAGGCCGCGAGCCGTCTCACCATCCATAGGAGGATCCGTGAAGGATGCGCAAGGCGATCCGGCGTACGGACGCACCAACTGGCGCCGTTTCGCCGTAGCGGTGGGCGTGCCCACCGTGGCAGCCGCGGGCCTCGTCCTGGCCCTGGCCAACGGCGCACTTGCCGCCAGCTTCTCGGTCTCGGGCACGCAGTTCAAGCTGTCCGCCACCGAGCTCGACGGCACGGGCTTCACCCAGTACAGCAGCGCGCTGGCCAAGGCCGACGGTTCCGTCGTCCCGGCCGCGATGTCGGGCATCCAGAGCGCCGACATCCACCACCTGTGCCAGTCGGTGGCGGCGGGTCCCGTCGTGCTGCGGATCGAGGCGGGCAACGACGACGCCAACCCCGCGCACGCCGACAACCTGCTGATCGGCATGTCCCAGCTCAGCGGCGACGCGACGTTCCAGGGCATGAACATCGGCCAGGACGCGTCCACGCTGACCGCCGACGGCGCCGCCACGCACGGCGCCGTCGGAGGCTTCGGCCAGCAGGCGACCAAGGTCGTCATCACCGGCCTGCAGCAGAAGGCGTACTCCACGCAGGCGTCGACCTTCATTCTGAAGGGCATGAGCCTCAAGCTCTACATCGGCGACAGCAGCAAGGAATGCTTCGCGGGTTGATCGTCAGGCGGGGCTCGCGGGATCATCCGCGGGCCCCGGTTCGTGTTGGACAAAAGCTGACTCTTCTGGAGGACAAGTGGCAACCGACAAATTCTGGGACAAGTTCAGCCGCTGGCGGCGACACCGCCCGTTCTGGGGTGGCCTGTTCCTGTTGCTGTCGGCGGTCGAGTTGCTCTACACGGCCAACATGAACATCGGGAACCTGCAGATCCACCTCGGTCCGCAGGGCTTCCTGTCCTACCTGTTGCCGGTGCTGCTGATCATCGCCGGCCTGCTGTGCTGGTTCACCCCCGGGCAGCGGCTCTTCTACGGCATCATCGGCCTGCTCACCGCGCTCTACTCGTTCATCGGGCTCAACCTCGGCGGCTTTGTCGGCGGCATGCTGCTCGGCATCGTCGGCGGCGCGCTGGTCATCGCCTGGGGCCCGCCGCGGATCACGCCCGGCCAGGAGGCCGGCGACCTACCGCCCGACGGCGAGCCGTACGGCAACGCCGCCGACCACCCCGGCGACCCGCGCTACTCCCCCGGGACCGCGCCGGAGGACGTCGAGGTGACCCGGCAGATCATCGCCGGCCACGACGACCGCCCGCGTGGCGAGCACCTGCGTCCGGCCTCGCAGGGCGCGATCGTGCCCGGCTTCGACGACCAGGAGTACCCCAAAAGCCGCGTCGCCAAGCTCGGGAAGAATCCCAAATCGCTGGCCGTCGGCCTGATCGTCGTCGGCGTGAGCGCGACGATCCTGGTCGCCGGCAGCCGAGCGCCGGCAAGCGCCGACGAATGCCCCGAGAGCCTGTCGTCGAGCTCCGCCACCGCCACCGCGACCACCGAGGCCGCGGCGCAGGCGGCGACCACGACGGCCACGACGAAGGCCGCGGCCTCGACGACCACCGCCACCGAGACGGCGTCCGCGACGCCGTCCGCTAGCGCGTCGACGGACTCGGGCAGCACCGTCATCGACGGCATCACCAGCATCATCGACGGCGTCGGCAACCTGCTCGGCCTGGGCGACACCCAGTCGGCCTCTCCGAGCACGTCGCCGTCCCCGTCGGAGTCCGCCACCGCCGATCCCACCGCGTCCGCCACGACCACCGAGCCGGCGGCCTCCGCAGACGCGAGTGCCTCCGCGTCGGCGTCCGCGACGGCGTCGTCCGGGACGGCCTCGGCGTCCGCCAGCGCTGACACGATCCCGTGCCTCGGCGCCCGCGTGCTCGGGCTGAAGGCCGGCAACGACGGCATCGTGCCGGTCGCGGCGAAAGCCGGCCTCTTGGAGACCGCCTCGCTCACCATGTACGACTCGACCTACGACGGCGTCGCCGAGCTGCCCACCAAGACCGGCGCCACGATCAGGTCGCTGAAGTTCAGCATGTCGAAGGCGGTGAACAAGCCGTTCAGCCTGACCGTCGACGAGCCCAACGGCGGCCAGACGGTGATCACGAGCGACGAGCTGACCGTCAGCTCGAACGTGAAGTTCTACGCCTCGCGGTTCGAGGGCAAACTCTTCGGCTTTATCCCGGTGGTCTTCACCCCCGACTCGCCGCCGCCGCTGACCCTGCCGGTCCTCTGGTTCACCGACGTGAAGATCCAGCTGAACCTGGTCCGCTGCGACACGCTGACCGGCAAGCCCCTCAAGATCCACGAGACGAGCTAGGCCGCGGCGCCCCGGCGTTCGTCTCGCCCGGGCCCGGCGTTCGTCTCGCCCGGGCGCCGGCCAGGTGTCGACCCCGGGGCCGACGCGGGATCGGCGGGGCGACCACTGTGGACCTGGCCGACGTTCGCCAAACCGGATTCCGGTGACGCGTCGGCGGACTTTGTCGGGCCCTTGGCGTAGGTTGATCGGTGCTCGCCTGCGCTCGGCACCCGGGGAGGACCGCTCATGTGCCGCAACATCCACCAGCTGCACAACTTCGACCCGCCGGCTGCGCCGGACGAGGTCCACGCGGCCGCCCTGCAGTATGTGCGCAAGGTCGCCGGCTCGACCCGCCCGTCGCAGACCAACCAGGCCGCCTTCGACCACGCGGTGGCCGCGGTCGCCGCCGCGACCGCCGAGTTGCTCGCCGAGCTGGTGACCACGGCCCCACCCAAAAACCGCGAGGTCGAGGCGGCCAAGGCCAGGGTCCGGGCCGAGCGGCGCTACGCCTCCTGAAGCGTTCCGTGACACGGCTCGACCGTCGGGCGAGGCGCTGAGCCCACCTTCGCCGCCGACGCGAGCGCCGAGGCCCGGCGCCGTCGACGCAGACGCTCAGTCCGCCTTCGCGGCCGATGCGAGCGCCGGGGCCGGGGGCCGGGGCGGGGTGAGGTGGGCGCTCCACTTCTCCTCGATTCGGCCGTAACGCCAGACCAGGAGCGCGACCAGCCAGGTCAGGACGAAGAGGCCGACGATCACGAAGCCGACGTAGTTGAGGTCGAGGCCGCCGATTGCGGCGAGCGGGCCGGTGTGGATGCCGAGCTTGTCGGTGACGATCGAGAGGAGTTCGACCGTCCCGATGATCAGGGCGACCGCGACCGACAACCCGGTGATCGTGAGGTTGTAGTAAACCTTGCGGACCGGCTTGGCGAACGCCCAGCCGTACGCGACGTTCATGAAGGCGCCGTCGATGGTGTCGAGCAGGCTCATGCCGGCGGCGAAGAGCACCGGCAGGGTGAGAATCGCATACCACGGCAGGGCGAAGGCGGCCGCGCCTCCGGCGAGCACGAGCAGCGAGATCTCGGTGGCGGTGTCGAAGCCGAGGCCGAAGAGCAGGCCGATCGGGTACATCTGCCAGGGCTTCGTGACGGCCTTGGTGGCCCGGGACAGCACCCGGTTGAGCAGGCCGCGGTTGCTCAGGTGCTGCTCGAGTTGCGCCTCGTCGAAGCTGCCCCGGCGCATCCGGCGGAAGACCTTGTAGATGCCGACGAGCAGGACCAGGTTGACGATCGCGATCAGGTAGAGGAACACGCCGGAGACGCTGACCCCGATCACCCCGGTGACGCGCTGCAGCGTGGACGAGTCGTTCTCCACCTGGCCGGCGAGCGAGCGCACGCCGAGGCCGAGCAGCAGGCAGAGCGCGAAGACGACGCTGGAGTGGCCGAGGGAGAACCAGAAGCCGACCGACAACGGCCGGCGCCGCGACCCCATCAGCTTGCGGGTGGTGTTGTCGATGGCGGCGATGTGGTCGGCGTCGAAGGCGTGCCGCATGCCCAACGTGTACGCCGTGACGCCGAGCCCGACCCCGTAGACCCCGCTCGCGCCGACCTGGTAGTGGGCCGGGACGATCACGAAGAGCAGCAGTCCCCAGCCGACGGCGTGCAGCAGCAGAACGAACGCGGTCATCCCGCCGAGTCTCGCCCACTCACCGCGGTCGAAGGCTTTGCGAATCCGTGTCGCCATGATCGCCACCTTATCGTCGGACTGCCGCTGTTGCACATAGTTTGCAACAGGCCGATCTCGAAAAGGAGTAGCGACCATCACTGACCGCGGAGATAGATCAAGAGCCCTGCCGGGTCCACTGCATCGACAATCCGGTGACCGCCCGCTCCGTGCGGATCTCCAGCGCCGTCCCGAGGATCGTCGCCCGGTCGAAGACCAGAACGGCGTCGTCCAGGCCGTACGTGACCCGGTCGGAGACGAAGACCGGCGTGCCTGCCGGCTGGCCGAGCAGCCCCGCGCCCGCCTCGTCGAGCAGCCCGGGCCGCACGGTCTCGGCAGCGCGGTGCACCACGACGCCCCGGTCGGCCAGGGCCGCGTAGAGCGAGGTGCCGCTGAGGTCAACCGCGGCCAGCTCGGTCCCGCGGATCCAGGACAGCTGGTGCACGGCCGGGCGGCCGGCCAGCAGCCGCAGCCGCTCCAGCCGCACGGCCGGGGCCGCGCCGCCGAGCCGGGCGGCGGCCCAGCCCGGCGGCCTGCGGACCTCCTGCCCGAGGATCTGCGTGCTCACGGTCTGCCCCTGAGCGCGCAGGTCCTCGGCGAAACCGCGCAGCGAATCGAGCCGGTACGCCGCCCGCGGCTCGGCCACGAACGTCCCGCGACCCGGCTGTTGGGAGAGCAACCCGTCGTCCTCGAGCCGCCGTAACGCCTGACGCAGGGTCACCAGCGTCACCCCGTACGCCTGGCTCAGCTCGCGCTGCGGCGGCAGCGCCGAGCCCGGCGGCAACTCCCCGCCGCGGATCTTGGTGGCCAGGTCAGCCGCGATGACCTGATATTTCGGCGTGCGCGGT
>Ga0307508_10007492_pt1 | contig 10153 bp, 9 predicted proteins | sample 9_EM_MG_FD_203089 | JGI IMG/M metagenome (GOLD analysis project Ga0307508, IMG submission 203089) | Populus trichocarpa ectomycorrhiza microbial communities from riparian zone in the Pacific Northwest, United States - 9_EM | ecosystem: Host-associated > Plants > Roots > Unclassified | place...
ACGCGCTTCGCTCTGCTAAGACGTTAGCGGCTGGGGGGCGACGTCCGCATCTCGAAAGCTGGGACGACCGCGCGGCGCTTGTGGTGCCTTTGATCGACACGCCTTTGATCGAAACGGGGAACTGACGTGCTCGCTGAGAAAACCCGTCACCAGAAACCTTTGCACGCGACGCTCCGGCTTTCGCCGACCTTGATGAACGGGTACGCATCGATCCGTCGTCCCCTTGACCGCATTACGCTTTCATCGAGAATTTCATGAGTTTCTCGCTAATCATATTATCGGCCGTGATCATCACCCTTGGGGTAGTGCCGTTCATCTGGCCCAAGGCCATCTTCGAATATCCGTTCGTGGTCGGCATGCTCCTTTCCGTGTGGCTGCTTCCACAGGCATGGGCGGTGGAGCAGCAAGGCCTGGCAGGTGCGTTCAATCCCACCGAGGCGTGGAATTACATGACGCTGTGCATGATCTTTCTGTGCGCCGGTTATCTCGTAGGTCGCAAGATCGGCGCGCAACGTGCCGCGAAACGGCAGGCAACGCTCGCGCTGATGTACAGTGATCGGCGCATGACGCAGGCATCGGTTGTTCTCATCCTTATCGGCGCAGTCGCCTATATATTGATGCAGCGCACTCTCGCGACCACGGTGTATGAGGCTGGCTGGACTGGTATCATCATCGTCTACGCAATGCTTTCCCTTTGCCTTGTGTTTGGCGCCGCGCTGAGCTTTCTGATCTTTCTGCGGACGAAGAGCAGGGTCGCGCTCATCCTGTTCCTGATCGCGACCGCGATCTATCTGCCAATTCTTCTGGTTTCGGTGAAGCGCGAGTATATTTTCGATTTCGCCGTTATCATCATGGGCGGCCTGTTCCTGGTAAAGAAATTCGTCCCGCCGAGAGCGCTCCTTCTCGCATGCTGTCTGATCGGCTCGTTCATCGTCAACAAGGCGGGAGACCTCCGCGGCTATGTCCATGAGAATGACTCCTCGCTGATCGGAGCGCTGACATCGACCGAGGTGCTTTCGGGCCAATATGCCGCCAAGGGCGGCAGGGCAGCGCCCGAAGTGACGGGCGCGGTCACCGATATCGCGATCGCATCCGAACTGGGCGACTATCATCCGTTCGTGGGCATCTATAATGGCATGGTGTCGCGCTATTTTCCCGCCTTTCTCTTTGGCCGGGACGCCAAGAATGCGTTGACCATCAAGACCGAGGAAGCGAACCCGCTGAGCAACAGGGCTCAGTCGAACGGCGCCACACGAACCGGCTTCTCGGACACATTCACCGATTTCTGGTATTTTGGCGTGCTCGCCTTCGTGACGCTCGGCGTGTTTTTCGGCTGGCTGTACAGCTTTGCGATCTCCGGCGGCCTTCGCGACCAGTATCTGTTCGTTTCGCTGCTGGGTGGTGGATTGCATGCCTTTACCCATGGCTATCAGGAATTCGTCTGCAGCCTGCCCTTCATGCTTCTCATCATCTGGCTGCCCTTCCGCTACGCGCGGGTCTCGAAGGCCGAACGCGCACGGCTGGACGCGTTCCGGCAGGTTCAGCCGGCATCGTGACAGGCGAGACCGGGCTCAGTCTCCACGACAATCGCAGCGACGACCAATGCGAGCATTGCTGATCCAGCCGGGCGCGCGGCACGGCTATGCATTGGCGCGATTTCTTCATCAGGCTGACGCGCTGCAGCGACTTTACACGGATTTCGCGATTGCCGGGGGCTCGGTCGAGCACAGGATTCAGCGCGCGATCGCATCGGCCGGGATCGGGCGAAACATGTCGCGGCGTGTCATCGAAGGCGTACCGGGTGAGCTGGTGCGTCGCCATGCGCTTTCGCGGATGATCGCGCGCGATCGATCCGATCGATGGGATTTCCTCGACCGCGACCTAAAGCAGGCCGACATCGTCTATTCGCAATATTTTGTGGGCGGCCAGCAGATCGACGAACTCAGAGCACATGGCGCGAAGTTCGTGTCGGACGTGTTCATCATGCCATCGGCGCATCGCATCGGCAGCCGCGAAGCCGCGCTCTTTCCCGATTGGGGAGAGCCGCCGCTGTCGGCCGAAGCAGGCGCGGCGCTCGACGCGACCAGCCTGGCAATGATCGAACAATCCGATGCTCTGTTCTGCCCCTCGCAGAGCGTGATCGACGATGTCGCGACCTACCTCCCCGCGGCGCGCGTGAAATGCCGGCTGGTCCGTTATGGATCCGGGCTCCGCTTTCCCGAGCCGGCCCGACCGACCCCGAAACGGGTGCTGTTCGCGGGTTCGATCCAGCTGCGCAAAGGGCCCCAATATCTCGCCCGCGCGGCGGCGAGGATCGCGCGGATCGACCCCGATATCCGGTTCATATTCGCCGGCGGGCTTTCCGCCCAGGCCGCCGAACAGCTTCAGGCTGCCAATATCGAGCTGCTCGGCCATGTCTCGCGCGAGCGGATGCGGCAGGAGTTCCTGCGCGCCGATATCTTTGCCTTCCCGTCGCTGGCCGAAGGCTCAGCGGGCGTGGTGCTCGAAGCGATGGCCGCCGGCCTTCCGATCGTCGCGACGCGCGAAGCTGGTGTTGACTTCAGCGACGGCGAAAGCGGCATCGCCGTGCCGCCGGCGGATGCCGATGCGCTGGAGGCCGCCATCCTGCGCATCGTCGGCGACCGGCCGCTGCGGGACGCGATGGCACTCGCCGCGCGCGCTGAATTCGCAGCGTATGACGATCAGGCCTGGGCGGCCGCCTTTGTCAGCGCGCTGCGTGAGTTCGCGCCCAATGGCTGACCTCCGCCCGGTCGTGCATCTGCTCCCGGCCGAGCCCTTTGGCGGCCTGCAGCGGATCGTCATCGAACTCGCTCGCGCCCAGCGCGCCGCCGGCAGGGTGGCGGACGTCGTGCTGCTGGGGCCGTCCGAGCGCGTCGAGGCGCATTGCCACTCGGCCGGAATCACGCCGATCGTGCTTTCCGGCGGCAGGCTTGGGCGGATGTTCGCGCTCCGGCGCATCCTCGCGGGTTTCGGGCCGGCCATTCTCCACAGCCATTGCGAGCCTGTCTGGGCGGCGATCATCCTGGCCAGCCTTGGCAATCACTGGGTGGTCCATCTTCACGTCTATGCGCGATACCTCGGCATTCGCGATCGACTTTCGAACCTTATTTATCGCCGCCGGCCGGATCGCTTCCTCGCGATCACACAGTCAGTCGCGGAATCGTTCATCGCACCCGGCCTGGCGCGCGCCGACCGGCTCGATGTGGTGCATAACGGACTGGACTATAACGCCCTTCCCTCCCCGGCACCGCGGAAAGCGCAAGGCTTCACCGTGGGTTTTGTCGGCCGGGCGGTCCGCGAAAAGGGGTTGTTCGATTTCATCTCGGCCGCCGAACTGCTCCGTAACGATGCGGAGATCGACTTCGTGATTGCAGGCGACGGTGAAGACCTGGCCGAAGCACGCGCGACGATCGACGCGCGGGGCCTTGGCGACCGTGTCCAGGCCCTCGGCTTTGTCGACGACATGGCGCCGATCTGGTCGCGGATCGATCTGCTGGCGATGCTGTCCGATCGCGAGCCCTTTGGCCTCGTGATCCTCGAAGCGATCGCATCGGGGGTTGGCGTGCTGGGCTATGACACGCCGTCCGGCGGTCGCGAGATCATGGAAACCATAACCGGCTGTCGTCTCGTCGCGCCTTCGGTTGCAGCAATCGCGGACGCGGTGCGGGCGGCGGCGCGGGATCACGGCGTGCTCCGTGACGAAGCTTTGCTGGGGCGTGCCCAGGTGCTCGAGCGGTTTTCCATGGGGCGCATGGAAAGAGGGGTTGCTCTAGGGTATTCGCGCCTCTCCGGAAATGCCCCATAGAGAAGGGAAAGTTTCGCTCGCGAGAGCGGCGAAAGGGCGATACTGGCCGGGTAATCACTCCAGGAGCGGTGAACATTCGCGTCGCGATCGCTTTCGACAATTTCGGGCCCTATCATGTCGCGCGTCTGGCTGGTGCCGCGCGGCATATGGATGTGCTTGCGGTCGAAACTGCGGCGACGAGCGGACAATATGGCTGGGACTCGCCCGACATCCCCTCCGGCCTCGATCGCGCTATCCTGTTCGACAAGGAGGCGGACATCAGCCGGGCGGGCCTTGCCGCCGCGATCGACCGTAAGCTCTCGCCATTCTCGCCCGATGCCGTCGCGATCCCAGGCTGGTCGACGGCCACCTCGCTTGCGATCGCACGCTGGGCGGCGGCGCGCGGCGTGCCAGTGATCGCGATGTCCGAGAGCAATGCCTGGGACTTCGGGCGCGATCCGGCGCGGGAGTTTCTGAAGCGCCGGATCGGCGAATATTTCACGGCCGGGCTCTGCACCAGCGATGGCCAGGCTGAGTATCTGCGGATGCTCGGCCTGGCGCCCGGGGCGATATTCCGCGGCTATAACGCCGTCGACAACAGCTATTTCACGCGGGAATCGGCTCGAGCAAAAGGTGCGCCGATGCCCGTAGGCGATCATGGCCCGCTCCCGGACGCCGCGCGCGGGCGCTATTTCCTCGCCTCCTGCCGCTTCGTCGCGAAGAAGAATCTTGCGCGGATGCTCGAGGCCTATGCCCGGTTTCGAGAGGGCCGCGGCGACGACCCGGCTGACTGGCCGCTGGTCCTGCTGGGGGATGGCGAACTGCGGCCCGCGCTCGAGGCGCAGCGGATTGCGCTCGGGCTTTCGGCGCATGTGCACATGCCGGGCTTTCGTCAATATGACGAACTGCCCGCTTATTACGGCAGCGCCGGCTGCTTCGTCCATGCCAGCACCACCGAGCAATGGGGGCTTGTGGTGAACGAGGCGATGGCCGCCGGGCTTCCCGTCATCGTATCGGATCGGTGCGGCTGTGCGCCGGTTCTGGTCCGCGAGGGCATCAATGGTCACAGCTTTGCTCCCGATAATGTCGACGCCCTTGCCGGCGCGATGCGCGCGATCGCGTCGCAAGCCGACGACACCTCCATGCGCGATGCGAGCCGGGCGCTGATCGCCGACTGGGGCCCGGACCGTTTCGGCCAGGGCATGGCCGACGCGGTCCGCTATGGGATGGCCGCGCGCCCTGCCCGCCCCTCGCTGGTGGCGCGCGTGGCGATGCGGATCGCGAGCGCGCGGCTGGCGCTGCGATGAGCGACGCGATGAACCTCGCCGTCGTGACGGGCTCGCTGAGCCGCGAGGCTGGTGGCATGTTCGAGGCGGTGCAGGCCCCGGCGAACCTGCTTCAGCAACGCGGCCACAGAGTATCGGTCTATGGGATCGACGATGCCGCATTGCCCGCCGCACGCGCTTCCTGGCAGGTCGGAACCCTGCGCAGCTTCCCGGTCAAGGGGCCGGCGCGGTTCGCCTTTGCGCCTGATATGGGAGCGACGCTGACCTCGGAACCGCATGACGTGCTTCATCTCCACGGCCTGTGGAATTATCCCTCCTATGCCGCGTCGCGCTGGAACCATAAGCGCAGCGGCAAGCTGGTGATTTCGCCGCACGGGATGCTCGATCCCTGGGCGCTCGGGAACGGCGCACTCAAGAAGCGCGTGGCGGGCTGGCTCTACGAGAATGCGAACCTCCGTTCCGCGGCGACGATCCGTGCGCTGTGCGCGGCGGAGGCCGAGGCGATCGACGCGCTGGGGCTCAAGGTGCCGATCGCGATCATTCCGAACGGCATTACGCTTCCCGAGATTGCCGAAAATCCACCCGCTCCGGGCAATAGCCGCAGAACGTTGCTGTTTCTCGGGCGGATCCACCCGAAAAAGGGCATTGCCGAACTGATCGAGGCCTGGGCGATCGCGGTGCGGCAGTCGCCGGTGCTTCGCGACGACTGGCTGCTGCAGATCGCGGGATGGGATGACGGCGATCACCTGCAACCGCTTGTCACCCTCGCCAGCGAGCGTGGCCTCACCAATATCGAATTTTCCGGCCCGCTTTACGGCGAGGAGAAGGAAGCGACGCTGGCCGGCTGCGACGCCTTCATTCTCCCCTCGCGGAGTGAGGGGATGCCGATGTCGGTTCTCGAGGCATGGGCCTATAGGAAGCCGGTGTTGATGACTGACGCCTGTAACATCCCCGAAGGCTTTGCCGCCGGCGCTGCGTTCAGGATCGAGAATGATCCAGCCGCGCTCGCTGCCAGTCTGATCGAAGTGCTGGATCGGCCCCTGGCGCTTGCGGAGGCGGGCCGGGCCGGCCGTGCGCTTGTCGAGAAAAGCTTCACCTGGGACCGGATAACCGACCAGCATGCCGCGCTTTTCGCGTGGCTCGCGGGGCGCGGTGACAAGCCGGATTTCGTCACACAGTGACGCTCGAACAGCCCCCTGCGCCGCACCTCGATATCGAGGGAAATCGCCGCATCGCCAATTACACGCCGGCCGAGCGCCGTGCCCGCCTGGCCTGGGCGCTCGGCGAGCTCGTATTCCGGGCAATCCCAAGACCCTTTTTCGGGACGCGCGCGGCGTGGCTGCGGCTGTTCGGCGCGAAGGTGGGCACGGATTGCCAGATCTACCCGACCGTTCGCATCTTCCTTCCCTCACAACTTGAGATCGGCAGCTGGTCGGCGGTCGGCGACGGCGTCAATCTCTACAATCTTGCAGGCATTCGTATCGGGGAACGCGTGACGATTTCGCAGGGCGCGCATCTCTGCGCCGGAACGCATGACTTCCGCGACCCGCGCATGCCGCTGGTGCGCGCGACGATCGTGATCGGCGATGAGGCATGGCTGTGCGCCGATTGTTTTATCGGGCCCCAAGTCACGATCGGCGCCCGCGCGGTGATCGGCGCCCGCGCGGTCGCGATGCGAGATGTCGAGGCGGGTGCGGTCATGGCCGGCAATCCGGCGCGACAGGTAAGCCAGCGATGACCGCAGCGTTGTTGCCAGTCACGGTCGTCGTGCCGACGCGGAACGAGGGGAAGAATCTCGAGGCGTGCCTTGGCCGCCTCGGTGCCTTCGCGGCGGTGTGGGTGGTCGATTCCCGCAGCACCGACGACACGCGCGAAATCGCCGAACGCAACGGCGCGCGCTGGATCGATTTCGACTGGTCGGGTGAGTTCCCGAAGAAGCGCAACTGGGTGCTGATGACCGATCCGCCGGTGACGCCCTGGGTGCTGTTCCTCGACGCTGACGAGCGAGTGACGGACGCCTTCGTCGCCGAGGTGCGGAAGACGCTGGCCGACAAGGTGGCAAGCGCGGTCGACGGCTTCTGGCTCAATTATGAGAACCACTTCATGGGGCGGATCCTTCGCCACGGTGTGCCGCAGCGCAAGCTCGCCATGCTCCGTGTCGGCGCGGGCTTTTATGAGCGCATCGAAGACAGGCGCTGGAGCAATCTCGACATGGAGGTCCATGAGCACCCCGTGCTCGAGGGCGGCGTCGGGGAAATCAGCGCGCCGATCACCCATCTCGATTATCGCGGGATCGACCATTATGTGGCGCGCCACGACGCTTATGCGAGCTGGGAGGCGAAGCGCTACGCCGACCTGCAGGAGCGCGGCGACGCGGCCTGGGCGGCGCTCACCCCGCGCCAGCGCACCAAATATCGCAACCTCGCGCGCTGGTGGTTCGCGCCGACCTATTTCCTGGGAACCTATGTTCTAAAGCTCGGCTTTCTCGATGGCGGCGCCGGCTTCCATCACGCCATTCTCAAGATGATTTATTTCTACCAGATCCGCCTGAAGATCGTCAGCGATCGCCGTTCGGAAAGGGCCGGATCGGGAGCAATCTTCCCTGTTCCTGGCGATTAACAGGGAAAGAACAGGGAAAAACTTTTTTCTTGCCTGTTTTTAGCCATCTGACGATAGAAATTATCTTTTATTTTCATGATATTATATATGGGTTTCCCTGTTATTGCGGAACAGGGAAAGTGTTGGAAATAACAGGGAACGCCTTTCGCGATAACAGGGAAAACTTTCGGCGGAACAGGGAACCGCATCCTCAATCCTTTCACCCCCGACAAGACGAACCGGACGGGGTCGAATCAACACCCCGTCCAGCGTCACCATGCGATGATCCGCTCTGGTGTTGAATCAGCGGCGTTAGATCACAAATGGCGTCAGGCCCGAGCCTGATGCTTGAGGTGCGCGAGGTCAGCCTGGACCATGATCTCGGCCAGCCCGGCCGCGCCCGTCTTCGCTTCCCAACCGATGACCGCCTTGGCGCGGGACGGGTCGCCAACAAGCAATGTGGCGTCGGCCGGCCTCTTGAAGCGATCGTCGCAATCGACATGATCCTTCCAGTCCAGGCCGACGCTAATGAAGGCATAGTCGAGAAATTCCCGGACGGTGGTCAATTTGCCGGTGGCGATGACGAGGTCCTCCGGCGTCCCGGCCTGCAGCATCCGCCACATGGCCTCGACATATTCGGGCGCATAGCCCCAATCTCGGGCGCCATCGAGATTGCCCAGGGTCAGCCGCTCGGGCTCGCCAAGCGCGATCCGTGCCGCGGCATTGGTGATTTTCCGCGTCACGAACGAAGGGCCCCGCCGCGGCGATTCATGATTGTAGCAAATCGCGTTGCAGCAAAAGAGGCCGAAGCTGTCGCGATAGACCCGCGTCATCTGCACGGCGAATGCCTTGGCCACGCCGTACGGCGTCGCTGGATCGATCGGGCTCTGCTCGTTTTGCGGGGCGGTTTTCGGGGTGCCGAAAATCTCGCTGCTGCCGGTGTTGAGGAAGCGCGGCGGCTTGTCGAGATCGCGGATCATCTCGAGAATCCTGAGCGTGCCCATCGCGGTAAAGTCGCAAGTCGATTCGGGGATTTCGAAGCTCAGCCCAACATGGCTCTGCCCGGCGAGATGATAGAATTCGTCGGGCTGGATCTTGCGCAACAGGCGGCGTAGCGTGGTGACGTCGTCGAGATCGCCATAATGGAGAAACAGGCGGCTGCCATAGATGTCGTGATCGGCGGTCAGATGGTCGAGCCGGGGACGGTCGACCAGGCTCGCGCGGCGGACGATGCCATGGACGATATAGCCCTTCGAAAGCAGCAGCTCAGTCAGATAGGAACCGTCCTGACCACTGATGCCGGTGATGAGCGCGACAGGAGCATCGGTCATGTGCGGGAACTCCCCGGCGCGCGTTCGTCGAGAAACCATGCGGCATAGGCGGCGAGTCCGTCCGCCAGCGCGCGCTCGGGGCGCCAGCCCCAGGCGAGCGCTTCCGTGATATCCGCCTCATAGCCGATCGGATCACCGCCGCGTCGCGCGCCGGAGAAGATGGGTTCAGCCGCGGTGCCGAGTTCGCGGCGCAGCCCCGAGACGATCATCCGGACATTGGCCGCCTTGCCGAAGCCGCCATTGACGATCGGACATTCAGCGCTCGCGTGCTCGGCCGCCTTTACCAGCAAGGCAGCCGCATCATCCACATCGAGCCAGTCGCGCAGCTCTTCGCCGGTGCCTGCGAAATGGGCCTCGTTTTGAGTCAATTTGGTGCACGCATCCCAGAGAAGTTGTTTGCGCAGGCCCGCGCCATAAACCGAGAAGAGCCGCACGATCGCTGCGCGCACGCCAAAGGTCCGGGCATAGGAACGGCACAAATCCTCAGCGATTGTCTTGTGCGTACCATAGGGCGATTCAGGGCGGAGCGGATCGCGGATGGTGATCGGCATCTGCTCGGCAGTTCCATAGACCGCCGCGCTGGAGGGCAGGACGATCCGGCAATCCGGCGCGTGCAGGCGCACAAAATCGAGCGCCGCCAGCGTCGAATCCACGCTGCGCCTGAAATCCTGAGCAGGATGAGTCATTGAAAAGGCGACCGAACCACTGCCCGCGCACTGGATCAGGATTTCGGGCTCGCCGGCATAGGTCAGCAGCGCTTCGATGCTGACATCGGCCATATGCCATTCGCTGAGGCCCCATTCGCGCCACTCGTCGCGCAGCCAGGTGCCATGGCCGATGCCGACAACCTCATAACCAGCCCGGGCGAGTGCCCGCGCCGCGTGGCGGCCGACAAATCCCGCTGCTCCGAGCACCGCCGCCTGTTTCAATGCTCGATCACCCCTTGGCCATGCCCGGTTCGCGCGGCATCCCTGGATGGAAGGGCGCCGATCACTGTGTTCCTTCGATCAGGCAGCCCCGGATTGCGAGCAAATAATGCGCAGATGCTCACAAGACAGGACGGCCTGCCCCTTAGGCGCCACGAGCCAGCGTGTGCAGATAGCTCTCCCACTGCCCGACCAGTACCTCATAGG
>Ga0307508_10007493_pt1 | contig 10152 bp, 10 predicted proteins | sample 9_EM_MG_FD_203089 | JGI IMG/M metagenome (GOLD analysis project Ga0307508, IMG submission 203089) | Populus trichocarpa ectomycorrhiza microbial communities from riparian zone in the Pacific Northwest, United States - 9_EM | ecosystem: Host-associated > Plants > Roots > Unclassified | place...
TTGTGTAGTTTCTTGGGCAATCAGCCCCCCCCCCCCCCCCCCCCCCCCGGTGGCGACGGCGCTCTTCTGCCGCCATCGAGGGACAAGTGATCAAAATCAGAAGTGCGACAGGCATGCAATCTGACATCCCACAGCGAAAAAGACCAGCGCTGGAAAGCATGCATGACAAATCTTTCCCCTTCCTGGCGCCTACACGAGTGAGCAGCGACGATGTGTTCCGGGAAGCTGAACGAACCCAATACATGGACCTCGAGCAACACCACTACCTCTACTCAAAGTCCGGCAGTATTAGTCTAATATGCCGAGGCGATCGTTACTCGTTTATCCAGCTGTCTTAGCTTTTGACATCGGCAATCACTCATATTCATACTTGGCCCGCCTACGTTCTGACTTCCTTGGTAGCTGCGACCATAGAATAAATACGAATACCGTCAGACTTCCTACTCATTTCCCCGTAGAGAAGCTGGCGGTTGGAGGAGAGAGAAAGCAGCAATTATTTCATACAGCCTTTACTAGACTATGGCAGGCGCACCATCAAACTACCTTTCCTGCCCGCCCTGGCAGGCCCAGGCTTAAACGGTGGGCGGGATGGCCAGGAGACTAGACATATCACCACAATCAATCGGTAGCTCTCATCGAGGTTCATAGAATGGCATAAGAGTGTCTATCGTCTGCGGGCTGATCGAGGTCGGAGTCGGACAGTGGACGGGAACTGGACTGTATGTTATCGCCATGATCTAGATAGGTCGCACGCGATTAATGAATAAATAAAAAAGAGTGGCTACTGCTGGAGATATGTACTACACCGGAGCCCGAATATGGGAGAAACGAAAGATACGCATGATGATTCCCAGTGGTATGCTATTGAGATGGGAACTTACCGGAGGTAGTAGAGGATCTTTCAAGCACCCGGAGACCAAACTGAACCCGAGGAAAGGTAATAGAGAGCGTAGTTCAAGCACCACTAGCACTACGAGAACAGTTTCTTTGGTACAAAAGGGAACAGCGGTTGCTACAGGTTTCATGCCGGTTCTATCGGATCCTTCGAGCTTGATTATGAAGGCGATTAGTGAGTCGCAGCCTATGTATCAGTCTACTGGTGCGACTTCTCATACGTGAAAAGGCTTTATGTACATACTTTCGTTTCCCACTTCGGCTATCAATCTTCGTGGTGGCCGCATACACTGATCCTAACCACGTTAAACCGCTCCCGTGGCAGCCACGTACATGCTGATGAAGGACGAAACAGCCCGAGATGTCCGCAAGCACAATATGGCCTGAACACCCTTTTCGAAATCCCTCCCGAACAGACCCCGGATTGGACGGAGACAGAGGATGAGTTTGAATGCTTGAACCTGCACATCACAGTCTCACCCGGCGTAAAGGCAGGGGGCAATTTGCCAGTCTTGATATGGCTCCATGGCGGTACATAGCTTTGTAGCAACCGTTTGCGGGGCGGATTTAGGAGTGAATGGTGAAACCGACCCACCATTTTTCTGGGAGTCAGGGTGCTAATGACAAGTAGATCCCACTAAACTGGTTGCAAGATCGATCGAAGACGGCACACCGGTTATCTTCGTCGTGATCAACTACCAGTTTTGGTTCCTCGTGTTGGCGGTGTCGAGAGGGAATGGAGTCTTTTCAAGACGGGCACCACTTCACTGTCCGATTCCTCTAGTGGATTTCCGTACCTTCCAGCGTCCGAAAAGATCCTCGGTGCTTTATGGCGATAACCACGACGGAGTACTGCAGTTCTCGGGGGATGCTAAATTCGACTACCACACGGAGATCTACCATCGCTCGTTCCTTCTCTACTCGCCAAAGACGTATCGCTACCTCTTCGATGCTCCCAACCCATTCGCCCCCGAGCTCGGTGCACATCACGCGGTAGACCACTGTACCTCTTCAGCAGCATCAAGCTGTTACCTCAGCAGGAAGCACTTGGGAACGAGATGAGGCGTATATGGGTTCGATTTGTGGCAGGTGCCGAGCCATGGAGCAAGGGCGGCCTTGAGAAAATGCTCGTCTTTGATTCGGACGGCTGTAGAGTCTCAAATGCAGAGGAAGTGATTAGGAGGAAACACGAAGCAATGGAAGATCCAGGAAGCGCTGGGATGGGAGGCTGTTGCGCCAGTTGCCGAAAAGGTAGTGAGTGGGAAGATCAGGTTCCAGCGGCCAACACTAGCTTGTCTACAGGTTGCATGCTATAATTTATTCAGGGCGGGATCGATGGGCAGTGAGCCGTGACGAGCATCATCGCCGACTATGTACATATCTAAGTATGTACCTACCAACATTGCTGCGTAATACAACTCCGGGTGTAAACCTGCATATAGCTGACGGTGCTTGCGCCCATTGGTCCGCCAGTTTAGACAGGTATCTGTTTCACGGTCGTGGTTTTCTCCTTTTCGTCATCCGTCGATCCGTGGCGAGTGTTATCACCATCGCTATTTCATTCGCACAGTCCTCGCCAGAAACGGGATTGTCGTTAGATATCTCTACGAAACGTGATCTAGTTAGACGTGAGTATGTACATAGGTAGCATTCATAAATATGTACAGTGATGTATCTAATCGTCGTTCATTTTCTTCATATGTACCCCCACTGTGCATAGTTTCCCGATGACCATTTCACATGGAGAATCGACATCCAAATACATACACCGTACAGGCACCAGCCAGAATAAAACCCTTGCTTACAGATATCGAGCCTGTAGTGGATCCATAGTACTAATACTCACCTCTATGGCGAAGCTGATGTCGGGATGACTACATAGAGATATGCCTGCCTACGCCCAGGGAACGCGTCTCCCACCTTCGCGGCTAGCTACATCAGTTTTGGAGTCGACCTAGATCTTCTCTCATCCAGTGAATATGCTCTGGTACCTTTGCTCCCTACAGACTGCGCTGCACTGCTAGCAGGCTGCATCGCCGGTAGCGGCGGCGGCGACCGCGACCACTCCTCGGTATCTACCACGATAGCTAGACACCAACCCAGCCACTCCCTCAGAACCCAAGTCTTCCCCCTGGTCATGTATACAATCAATCTCCACGCTGTAGAAGTCTCCATGTTCAAAGTCTACCGATAGGTTTTTTGTTTATTCATTCCTGCTGCATTACCTAATATAATTTACATTTATCCTGAACCCAATCAAGATCATCGCTCGCATGCGGCCTACATTCTAGGCGATACATATGTATGTAGATTTTTATCTGTTTATTCATTACTCGCATGCGACCAGTTTTGATCATGGCCAGCCTGGGAAGACAGGATTGCGGGGAGGAAAAGGATTGGATTTGCATCCACTCCAAGGCCCCCTAAAGGGAGCGAAGTACCTCAACGGGTCGGTAGATGAGCTGCCTACCTATGTTCATGAGCATCACACTCTCTTTCTAAGACTCTCGGTCTGGCACGATGTGGCAACTCCAGAAACAAAACCTCCCTGGTGGGTTTTCATCATCCCAGGACAGATGGCGAGTTTTCATCTGTCTTCCCATGACAGTGGGAGTTTTCATGTCATCCCTTGTCAAGAGGAATTTAATTCTCCCACAGTATGTTGTGAAATACGCTTTGCACATACGCTAAGGATTTACGCTCGCAAAGAACAGGCCCTAAGTAGCTATGCTCGCTTTCACATCTACTTTCCCAAAGTAGACCGAGTATGTAGGTAGAGTGTCTAGACTAGTCTAGATTGCGTGAGTGACAGCAGATCCCCAGATCTTGGCGACACGCGTGTGTGGCAATTACATACATACGACGCGACACAGACCCAGCTGCGCGTCTCTCCGACTTGCCACAACCACCTTCTTAACCCCACAATCAACACAACCATCAACCAACCGACCAAAACAAATGTCGGAATTTACTCCATCGACGCCTTTTCCGAGCATCACGGTACTGAATCACTCCAGTACTCCGAGTTCCACGCTTCCCGTCGAGCTCGGAAACCCACCGGCAGAGAGAACTACCTATCTCGTCCATCTGTTTCCACAGCTCAACGAGAATGAGGAGCCATCGCTGGTCCTGGGAAAGGGTTCTATCCCCAATCAGCTACCGGATGACCTGTTGGCTGCTCTAAGTAAGTGCTCCACCGTCACATCCCTTTGCTCTCCGTTACGCCCTACTGACGACCGGTATTACAGTTTACGAGCCTAATGGCGACATCTGGGCCGAATGCTACAATCCATCCAAATCTGTCTACATCTCGACTGCGGCACCGAGCAGCACCCGTATCGTCCGCAACAAGCTTCGTATCTCGTCTGTCGCTGGTGAACGTTACTATGCTATGCTTACCGGCGACTGTGATATCGAAGTTGACGGTGTCGGCGATAGCCAATCGAAAATCCGTTTTGTGTACAATACGAAAGAATCACAGGAGTCCATTTCTCCATCACAACCTGCTTTCGAGCCTCCTCAGATTCAAGTCATGCATAGTCTTCCTCACAACCCCGAGGGCTTCCAGGATATTTTGGCAACGACGCCCACAGTCATTCCGGAAAATCCCAACAAGATTTTTGAGACACCTGCTGTCAAATCGAGGCATATCGACCCAAATAGCTCGCCCCGTCGTTCGCCAGAGCCTTCACCCTCGAAAGTGGGAGACCGGATCCAGTATACATTAGCTGGATTGATGGCCAATTGTACTCCTAGTGACGATGAACTCGACTTGACCGCCTCGGAGAGTGAGAGTGAGCCTTTCGTGCCCACGGCTCCATTGTCAATGGATATCGATACCATCGATTCCACACCGGGATTTGGGATTGCTAATCCCCCTACCGCTCCTGGTACAGAGGAGGATAACGGAAGAACATCCGAGTCACCGGTAGATGACGTCCAGTCTTCCGCGGAAAATATGGATCTTGACGAGGGAAGTGGAGCACCGCCGGATTCACTGCCACCACTCTTCAGGGCTGAAGAAGAGAGAAAAAAGCTGGAAAAGGGAAAGAGGCTTAAGCAGCCTGCACGTCTGTACGGAAAGAAGGGAGCGAATGGAAAGCCATTGACTGTTATTGAAGAGACACCGGCGGCTAATCCGAATGGCAGCGTGGAAAGGGAGGACAGCGCCACGCCTGTACCCGTACCTGCATCAAAGAAAGAAGCGGCTAAGAAGCGGAAAATCCGGCCGAGTCACGACGAGGTTGCGCCCGGAGCCGCTGAGAGAGCTGCCAAAAAGAAGAGGAAAGGCAAAGCTGGTACGCGTGTTGCGTCGGTAGAGGAGGAAGAGGAGCTGGCTCCAAAACCAAATAAAGGAAAGCAGCCGATCGGCAGAGCACCGAAAACACCAAAGGCTAAGTCACGAGAATCCATCTCGTCGATGCAGGTCTCAGGGAACGCATACATTCTTTCTGAAGCTCAAGGCGACCAGTCGGAGGAAGATGACTCGACTGCAGTGACGAAAACTCCCAAGTCCCGTGTTAAAACAACTACTAAAAAGACGCCTTTGAAGAAGACTCCCCTCGCAGTCCGCAAGAAGCCCATCGCCCCTTCCGCTACCCCAGCCGAAGACGTTCGCCCACAAACTAGCACCCTCCGCACCACTGACCATCATGAAGGTTCCCCACCTCGTGTCTCATTCTCCAACTCCACGCTGGCGGACGACAAACAGATTTTGAAATTCCTTCGTACACACGGCGGCAAAGTCACTCCCTCCTCCGCCGACTCCACTTGTAACTACCTGGTCGTCGGCCCGGGCGAACTCAAGCGCACGCCGAAGTTTATCATCGCCGTTGTCCGTGGTATCCGCATCGTTGAGGACCAATGGGTGCGCGATTCGAACAAAGCCGGTTACTGGGTTGATTCGGATCCATACTTACCGAATGATTCCGAACGCGAGAAGGAATGGGGATGTTCGCTTGCCACTGCACTTGAACGCGGCCGGAACGGCGAATGCCAGGTGTTGGCGGGGAAAACGGTATATCTCACGCCGAGCTTACTCTCGCACCTCAAGGCAGTTGGCATGGAAGATGGATTGCTGGGGATGTTGAAGGCTGCCGGCGCTGAGCACATTCACAAGAAGGCTCCTCGTGGAGAGGTTGAGAATGATACGTTGGTGCTAGGTAAAGATGATGGAGAGAAGGATCTAGCCACGCTCGAGAAAGGCGGCTGGAAGGTATTTGGCACTGGCGTCATCGGAATGAGTGTCATGAGGGGTGTGCTTGAGACCGGCGACGAGTTCGTGGTGAAGCCTGGCTCCTCTGCGGGAGAGGGAACGCAGAAGAAGAAACGAGGAGGCAGGAAGTCAGTTGGATAAACCAAGCCATGTGCTGTCATTCTCCTGTATAATATTTCAGTTTGTTGGCTGGGTACGGCGGCTTGATCTTTCTTTTGTTATCGATTAGGCCTTTTGAGAAGTGAAAATGGGCTGTTTTGGATTACACGGGGGTTTCTTTTCGCTTCTAGGTGGCTGTACATATCTCTGATTTTGGGGTAACAATTGATGCGCATTGTCACAATTCTCCGCTCATACGTCCAGCAGTCAATAGGCAGAATTGGTACTGCACAGTGACCCCCCGCCTCGCGGCAATAGCGCTACCTGGGTATTCCTCGTGTGTATAGAGGTATCCAGCTTGGTGCAGAAATCGACCGTATTCCTAACATTATATGCGCATTCCCATCCCCGCCCCACGAACCACGACCATGATACCCACCGTGATCCCACCGCGTTAGCCCGGTCCGATCCTCGGCCTGCAAGCCCACATCAGTATCCGCGTTGTACCACATCTGCCGGAGGAAGAGTTGCACATACATATCGTGGTGCTCGCTCAGACTCGCCAAGTACTTGTTGTATTCCTCGACACGTTCCTTGTGCGATTTTATCCCTTCCTTGGCGAGGCGCTTCTCGAGCTGTTCCTGCTTCCTCTTCTCGAACCTGCGCTCGGTTTCCGTCTTTCCGGCCCACGGATCCTCGTCCTCGTCCGGCTGCTCGGATTCGGGACGCGCCTGCACGTCGGTGCTCGTTGGTGGTGGTGTTGGTTTGGCCTTCGCGACGGCGCTGGACTTCTTTTTCTTCTTCTTTTTGATGCCGCCATCTTTGACACCTTTGAGCTTGAGTGTTCCGCCTGCTTTCGAATTAGCGATTGGAGAGGACTGGAGCGGAATAGGGGCCGCAGTGCGTACCGGTGGCGGCGTAGTCGTCGGAACTCATCGATGCGTTGTTGCGATAGATAACTGGATGAGATGGAGCGAGATGGTCACATCCAGCGCGCTAGCAACCTTCTGCTGCCAAGACAAGTTACATAATCACACATGCTCACTCACTCGGACTCCAGAGCAGCAGCAGATCACGCACATCACCTTCAACTCATCACTCGAAAGACCTCCCTTAACCATCACTCAACCACCACCGATTGACCGTCTCCCTCCCTCGCTAGCAAGATCGCCATGAACTGGATGGGAGGCGCGCGGGCACGAACACGGAAGGACGGAGTCGTGAAACGGCAAAAAGCATATTTTGCGAAACAACGGGGAAACAACCTGCTACGTAAGGGCAGCAATTCCTCGCCCTCGCATGCAGACGATGGCCCAGGGGGGAGGAAACAGAGAGTTCCCCAGTTTGATATCATCGTAAATCAGCAGAATCGGAAGAAAGGAGTGTTGAGGAGGTGGTTAGAGAGTAACGAGGAGGATGAGCCCCTACAGGCACCCAATCCCAAGCGGCGGAAGGACGGGGAGGAGGGAGATGATGAGACCCACCAGACAACCAACCCGAAGCGGCGGAATCACGATGAGGGAGGAAAGGATGAGACTCACACGGCGCCGAACCCCAGACTGTGGAAGGGTGAGAAACGGAAGGGAAATAAAAGTGGAAGGACCGAGAAGGAGAAAATCAAGGCCCTAACGGAGTCACTTCTCAAGAGACGGGATTGGATACCTGCGGCAAAGCCGGCGCAGCCAAAGCCCGTAGCCAAACAGCACAGAGTACCAATTCAGCTGCCGAGGGAAACACCGGTGTCATCGTCCCGGCGCACTGCTAGCCAAGCCATCACCGAGACCGTGACTGACGCTCGCGACCACCCAGACACTGGCTTCAATGCGTATCGACCATTAAGCCGGGGCGGCTATATCCGCATCGGTCGGGGTGCTCGGGCGCAAAGCCAGGAAGAAGAGGTCTCGCAGGCTAGTACCTCTCAGAAAAGTTCGCACTTCCAAACGGCGCCGCCGTCTTCGCCTCGGAGCCTGGGATTTGGCGATCTTTTCTCCGATGACTCCCCGAGAACGAGCACACGGTTTTTCTCACAATCCGACGATGATTTGCGCACCCTGCAATTACATGAAGATTCAGACGCAGAAGAGGATTGCGGTCCCCGGCTACTCCCACAATGGCCATCGTCGCCAACTTCTCGGCTCAGCCATTTCGTATCTCGAGATCTGGAGGAGGAATATGTCGGAGAGAACGAATACGACAGTGAGGATGAGGACCAGCAGCTACCGGAGCCGAACCCTTCGATGCTGGTGCATCCCTACTCATCCGGGGACGCCCCGTCAAGCGACCAAAAAGGAGAGAATGCTGGTAGCATACCCCTTGAGGCCTCACCTCCTCAGGACATAGAAGAAGGCTGGGTGGACTTCCTCGACGCGCCGCACACCAAACTCCACCAAGTCCCATCGCAACAATCCTTTGACGGAGAGTTTTCTGAAGAGACAGCAGCGGCTGGTGGTCTGGTTGGACCGGTTCCTAAAACACCGACGCCAAAATCTTCCCCCTTCCGACTCTGTCCAACGACGGACGAAAATCGTGCCTGGCTTGCATTTGTTCTCCCAACTTACCCAAATCCGAACGACGACGATTACCTCACACTGATGTCTCTCGACGCAAGGAGATTCACGGCCTCGATACCAACCCTCAATGCCAACTCATTCTCGACGAGAACAGAGCAGATATCGTCACCACAACTTCCGTCCCGAGCACCCAGAGACTGGCCGGGTACCGGTCCCCCGACAACTTCCGTGAGTGCAGTGGGATCGGTGGTAGCCCACGCCTCTTCTTCTTCCGCGCTTGATTCTCTCCAGACCATCAGGGAATCCAGGCTGATCCATCCCTCCCCCTCCGGATTTAAATCTCCCTATTCCACCACGGAATCGATAATTGCACACCGTTCCTCCTCCTCTCAGTTGATGAGTACCCCAGAGCAAAATCCCGGCCGTCTTAGAAAGTAAAGCGTCTTGTTGAGATTGATTAGTCTGGTCTTACGGTAGTGGTGTTTTTGTAATGGCTTTCGCTCCCCGGATGTACAAATGCAGTACGAGTAGGGGCTTTTTTTTATCTATGGTTGTTATGGTGATTCAATCAGTAAAGCGTTTATTGACTACTTGTTTAAGCTACTAGGTAGGCCCTCTCTGCGGATGCTAAAAGCACGCACGTCTTTCGTCATATCGCTTGATCACTGTTGGTCGTGTTTACTTATGCATGTTTCTACTTTTCCGAATGCTTTTTCAATGCCAAGATGTACGTACTCTCTCTGTTCGTTTCTACTTCTGCACAAGCTTCTGATACAAAATAGCGAAGATTGTTCTCTGGTTGAAATTAGATAGGTAGATATCTACCGTATTATCTCACTTAAGAGGTAAACTCTAAGCGCCACTAGCCGCGCCAAGCCGCGCGCTAGGGCGTTTATGGACTAGCGCAATATCAAAAGGCGGCTATGGCCCGGGAGGGGTTTTTCCACCAATTACTTCATTATCTACACGAACTGCCCTCAACGCCCCTCTTCCTCCCAGTGAAAGCCATACTCAATACCATCATCCTCATCGTCCTCAGCATCGGTAATGGCAGGGAAAGAAACAACATAATTACGCTCAGGTTTCTTCCTTGTACTTCTCCTGAGCGCTGGTACCACAACTTCTGATCCCTAGTCAGTCTTGTTTACCTGCAGACACCGAAAGGAGAGCAATACCTGAAGGCTGTATTTCCCCACGGCCGCATTTCCCCTGCCTTCCAGCCCGCAGATGGCCTTTTCTTGTAGAATTACTTGTCCTTGGGTGTGGGGATTTATCTTCCAAGTCCGACGATATGTCGTGGTTCACGACTTCATCAGGAAAAAAGTGAAAATTTAAGCGAGCACGTCGGTAACCCCTGCCAGCGTCCGATGCTCCGGTAGCTTTCCTAGCTCCGGTAAGCTTCCCAAGCTCCGGTAAGACTGGTCATACTCCTGT
>Ga0307508_10007494_pt1 | contig 10150 bp, 7 predicted proteins | sample 9_EM_MG_FD_203089 | JGI IMG/M metagenome (GOLD analysis project Ga0307508, IMG submission 203089) | Populus trichocarpa ectomycorrhiza microbial communities from riparian zone in the Pacific Northwest, United States - 9_EM | ecosystem: Host-associated > Plants > Roots > Unclassified | place...
CTTCGGGTTTCAGCTTTTGATTCCAAAGCGCTTTCGGTTGAGGGCGGACTCCCGACGACAATCGGGAATCCACAATCCAAAATCGAAAATTATCTTACTCGTCGCCGCCGCCGTCGTCGGAAGACATCTTGCCGCCACCTTCCTCCTCAGCGCCATCGCCAAAAAGACCGCCGCGTTCGATGGAGCGGTGCGAGTGACGTTCGACTTCTTTTTTCGCCTCGGTGGAATACCGCGTGAAAGGCACGGCTGAAAGGCGTTCCTTGGAAATCGGTTTCTGGGTGGATTCACAGATGCCGTACGTACCATCGTGGACTCGCTTGATGGCGGCATCAATTTCCGCCAGCGCTTCCTGTTCGCTCGAGACGAGGCTCAGCGCGAAATCGCGATCAAACGTATCGGTACCCGCGTCGGCCATATGCTGGCCATAACCAGAAAGATCCCCCGAGTCGTCCTTGGACGATTTGAGCAATGTTTCCTCGGTGTGTTCGCCGAGTTGGGTGAGCACGTGGGTGCGGAGATCAAGCAACTGACGATAGTAGCGGCGGAATTTTTCCGGAACGTCGGCCTCGTCCACCATGGCGGTGGGCTGTTTGCTCTTGCCCGGATGGAAGCCGAGAATGTCGGCAAGGGAAGCGGCCTTCACGTGATTCGGCTTGTGAGCTTTTTCGGCTTTGGCGACAGCTTCGGCGTGCTTTGCAGCAGCGGCGGCTTTATCGCTCTTCGCCGTTTTCACGGTCGTTTCCGCCTGCTTTTCGTTCTTGATGGCGATTTCGCGAACCTCATCGAGACTGAAGGCGATGGCGGTTTTCGGAGACGATTTGCGTTCGAGTAGCATGCGCTTCAAGTCGGCGGCGCTCATGGGCGCTTTGCTGCCGGCTTTCGCGGCGACGGGGGACGCGGTGTCGCCCTTCTTGACCGCCGCAGCGGGCGCGGGCGCCGGTGCAGCGGCAGCAGTTGCTTTCGTAGGAGTGTGTTTAGCGGGAGATTTCAAAGGTTTTTTCGCAGGCGCGGGTTTGGCGGCGTGAGCGGACTTCTTGGCTGGGGATTTTTTCTTCGTGGCCATATGGGGGTAAGTTTCAGAAGTTAAGAGCGTCTTCACACCGAGGGCAAACTTCTCCGTGTGAAGTTTGGTTTAATTTAGGTACCCAGCGCCAGCAGCGCGGGCACCGGACGAAGCCGAGTTCCTTGGCGTGCTGGGCCGAGATCTCCACGGAAGAGACATTTTGAGCCTCAAGACTGACATCCGAGACAATGAAGAGTTCGGCTAGAAATGTGCGGTGTTTTTCCAACACCTTGAAGGCCTCGTCTCCGCCCCCGCCAACGAAACGGAGAGCGGCATCGAGGGACTTCCCGATGGTGCCCGCCTGACGAAGCGGCTCGAGTTTCTCGTTCGACTGGGCACGGAATTTCAGGAGCACCGCCATGTCGGCTTCGACGTCGGTGTTTCGCCAACCTGCCGGGACGACGGGCCAATCCTGCAGATGAATTGAGTCATCGCCATACTCCTTGCCGGTCGTGCTGAAACTCCAGGCCTCGTCAGCGGTAAAGGTGATTACCGGTGCGAGCAGCTTAACGAGGCTCTGAAAAATATGATGGATCGCAGTTTGCGAGGAGCGACGAAGCGGATGCGACGCCTTTAAGGTATACAGGCGGTCTTTCAGAATGTCGTGATAGATCGACGAGAGCGTGACTGAGCAGAACTGATTACAAAGCTGATAAACCCGGTGGAACTCATAGGCGTCGTACGCCTTGGTACATTCGTCGATCAAAACCGCCGTTTGATGCAGCGCCCAGCGATCAAGGACATTCAGTTTTTCGACCGGTGTCGCGTCCTGAGCCGCGTTGAAATCGAAGAGGTTGGAGAGTTGGAAACGGAACGTGTTTCGCAGCAGACGATATGCTTCGCCGACATTTTTCAGGATTTCGTCGTCAACCGGGATGTCGTCCCGGAAATCCTGGGAGGCGATCCACAGGCGGATCACATCGGCGCCGTGTTGCGCAATGTAGGCGTCGGCGGTTTGCGGTTTCTGGTAGGTGCTGCTCTTCGAGATTTTCTGGCGATCCTTGTCGACGATGAAACCGTGGGTGAGAACCGCTTTGTACGGAGCTGCTCCAAACGCGATCACGCTGGTCCAGAGCGAAGATTGAAACCAGCCGCGGTGCTGGTCGCTGCCTTCCAGATAAAGATCGGCCGGCCAATGCGTACCGCCTTGACCGCGTTTGAGGACGGCGGCGTGCGAGGAACCGGAATCAATCCACACATCGAGAGTGTCGTGACCATAATCGATCTCAGACACTGGTGGCCAATCACTGGGCAATTTTATTCCCTCTAATATTTTTTCGGTACCAGCCTCGTACCAAAAATTCGTGCCAAACTTTTCGATTTTATCTGCAACCCCCCGCGCAACGTCGGCGTTAAGGAGTGGTCTGCCTATTTTCGTATGGAAAAAAGCGGGAATGGGTACGCCCCATTTGCGTTGCCTGCTAATACACCAATCGGGACGAGCTTCCACAGCACCGCGGATGCGTCCTTCACCCCACGCTGGAATCCAACCTGAATTTTCGCTAATTTCCGTGATCTCAGACAGTGCCGTTTGGCGAACGTTTTCTCTATCGAGATATACGAACCACTGATAGGTCGCGCGGAAAATAATCGGAGTTTTAGAGCGCCAGCAATGCGGGTAGCTATGCGAGTACTTTGCTTTTGCTAGAAGAGCGTTGGCGGATGCGAGTTTTCTTAGGACAAGCAGATTGGCGGGAGACGGTCGTTTGGCGGCAAGATCTTCGACTGTTTCCAGTGTGGTTACACCTAACAAGTCACTGGGAACCTTTAGCACGGGGTAATCAATGTCATCTTCGTAGATTCCTTGGCCATTTACCGGACAGTATACAGGCAATCCATATTTCCTGCCTGTGACATAGTCGTCTGCGCCATGACCCGGTGCAGTGTGAACTGCACCTGTTCCGCTGTCAGTTGTGACATAATCTGCAAGCACTACTTGGGAAGCTCGGTCAATGAATGGATGGCGCGCTTGTAGGCCCTCAAGTTCTCCTCCTGCCCAACCCAGATTATCTTTTAGCTCAATTGTGTACTCTCCTGATTTCAAGCCCGCGGCTTTAGCCACGGGCTCCGTGAGAGCTTCAGCGATCAAGAGCCGCTCTTTGCCTGTGTTCAGTAGACAATAAATTGTGAGCGGATGAAGCGCGATCGCGAGATTGGCGGGAATCGTCCACGGGGTGGTCGTCCAGATGACAATATAAAGTGGTTTGTCGGTCGGCAGGCCAAATTTTTTCGCCTCTGCCTCGGGCACGAGAAACTTCACCCAGATTGCGATCGAAGTGTGGTCCTTGTACTCAATCTCCGCTTCCGCGAGCGCGGTTTCAAAAGGGATGGACCAGTAAACGGGCTTCTTACTGCGATAGACCAAGCCCTTTTCCACAAATGCCGCGAACGTGCGCAAGATATCCGCTTCGAACGCGGGCGCTTTCGTTTTGTATTCGTTTTTCCAGTCGGCCAGCACCCCGATGCGCTTGAACTGCGTCGTTTGCTTGGCGATCCAGCTTTCGGAAAACTCATCGCACTTCGCGCGCATTTCGGCCGTGGTGAGCGTCAGGTTCTTTTCCTTGATTTCGCGCGATACCTTTTGCTCGATCGGCAGGCCGTGGCAGTCCCAGCCCGGTACGTACGGCGTGCGAAATCCGCGCATCGACTTGTAACGATTGATGATGTCCTTGAGCGTTTTGTTCAACGCGGTGCCGATATGCACGTCGCCGTTGGTGAAAGGGGGACCATCGTGCAGGACGAAGGCGGGAGCGTCAGCACGCTTAAGTTGGATAGCGCTATAAAGGTCGGCCTTGTCCCAATGCGCGACGCGTGCGGGCTCGCGTTGGACCAGATTTGCCCGCATGGGGAAATCGGTTTTGGGAAGCAGCAGGGTGTCTTTCAATTCTTGCGCCATCTGGATTTAAGGCGCGGGAGGCTACCCATCCAAAGAGGGTAGTCAAGTGGCGTCACGCAGCCTTTCCTTTTGCTCTTTGGCATGGGATCTGCGCGGCTGTTTCAATGCGTAAAATCATTCTAGGAGCATGGTTGGGACTGGGGTTTTTTTCCGGACGGGCGGCGGAGCCCATGGCCAAACCAATCGAAGTCAAGGTAGTGGTCGTTTCCACCTTCGAAACCGGCGCGGACACCGGGGATAAACCCGGCGAGTTTCAGTTTTGGGTGGAACGCGAGAAACTCGACCAGGCGATCAAGGTTCCGGGCGTCACGCACCCAGTGCTCACGAATGGAAAGGGACTGCTTGGCGTCGTTTCGGGCACGACGGTACGCTCATCGAACCAAATCATGGCCCTTTGTTTGGATCCACGCTTCGATTTTTCGAAAGCTTATTGGCTGATCAACGGTATCGCAGGCGTGGACCCGGCGGATGCGTCGCTCGGGAGCGCGGCTTGGTCGCGGTTCGTGATCGATGGCGACATTGCCTACGAAATCGACAGCCGCGAAGCCGATCCGAAGTGGCCGTACGCGATTATTCCCATCGGCGCCAAAAAGCCGAATGAGATTCCGAAAAACGAAGGCTGGGAACCAGAAGCGATGAGCTACGAACTCAACCCGGCGCTGGTGGCCCGGGCGTTCGCGCTCAGCAAGGACGTTGCCCTCGTCGATACGCCCGAAATGAAGGCCTATCGTGATACCTACGTGGGTTTCCCGAATGCGCAAAAACCGCCATTCGTGCTGATTGGCGATAGCTTCGGTTCCTGCCGTTACTGGCACGGCGTCGCACTCACGCAATGGGCTAACGATTGGTCGAAGCTGTGGACGAAGGGACAGGGAAATTTTGTGATGAGCGACATGGAGGACCAGGGAATTCTCACCGCGCTCACGACCTTGAGCAAAATGGGCGGTCGGGTTGACGTGCAGCGCGTGCTCGTGCTGCGAACTGGCAGCAATTATTGCATGCCTGCACCGCAGCAAGGTGTCGTGAACAGCTTGCAAGCCGAGTACGCCGGGTGGTTGCCATCACTGGAATCCGCGTATCGCGCCGGCAGCGTGGTCGTCCATGACATCCTGAAGAATTGGGAGAAGGATTACGCTGCGGGGGTGAAGTAGCGCTGATTGATCCGGCGGTTTGGATTTAAGGTAGGGCGGATTATCCCTAATCCGCCGAGAATATACGCGTACCTTTTCCGTATGCGGAACTCCTGACGGCGCGTTAGCACCGTTGATGCGCGCTCGCATCCCAGTGCTTGTCCCCTCGCCTACGCGAGAGGCAAGGGATAACGCGCCCTACCAAAACGTCGGCAACGACTGACCTATCCCGCCGACTCGCGCCTCAGACTTTGCGCGCGTCCAAAAACGCGCTGACTTTCGCGGCCAGTGCCCGACCTGACTTGATGCAGTCGGGGACGGAAATTCCATCGCGTGCATTTCCGCCGATGAAAAGACCGGGGTGGTCGATTTCGCACCGGGCCATCGGTTCGAGGAAACGTTCGTGTCCCACGTTATACTGCGGAATCGCCTTCGGCCAAAACGTGTGATGGGTGAACACCGGATCACCGGTGATGCCGAGCAATTCGCGCAGATCCGGCATCACTCGTCCGGTTAGCGCGTCCGTCGAAAGCCGGCCGGTTTCGGGCTGGCGCGTTCCGCCGGCGAAAACCGTAAGCGCGACATGGCCGTCCGGAGCGCGGCCGGCAAAAAGCGACGAAGAGAACAGCACGCCAAGAAGGTTCCGGCGTTCGAGGGCAGGGACGAGAGCGCCGAACCCATCGAGAGGATGCGCCACTTGCTCACGTTTGAAACCGAGGAACAGCGTGCTGACCGGCGGATGTGGTTGATTCTCGAGCGACGCCAGCGGGCGTTCTCCGAGGGTGCTGAACGTGAGTTGGGCGAGTCCGCTCGCGGGTAGGGCCAAAACGATCGCATCAAATTCGTCCGTGGCCACCGAGCCACCGCCGCTCGAAATAATCTTCCACGGCCGCCCAGGAATGATCGCTGTGACGGCGGTTTCGGTCCTGACCACGCCCGAAGGCAAAGAGGCAGCGAGAGAATCGGGCAATACCTGCAGTCCCCGCGTGAAGGAAATAATTGGAGTCGCGCCTGCTTTTTCGTCGCGGGCCCGCCGCGCTTGTGCCTCCGCACGAAATCCGCGCAACAGCGAGCCGTGGGTTCGTTCGAGCTGCCACAATCGGGGAAACGCATGGCGCGCAGAAAGTTTATCGGGATCGCCGGCGTAAATTCCCGCGACCAAAGGATTGAGCCCGTAGTCGACAACCTCCCTGCCAAAATGAGCGCCGATGAAACTCGCGAGACTGGTGTCGGTCGTTCGCACCCGCGGTCGCGTCAGCAGTTCGGTGAAGACGCGCGCGCGCGCTCCGAGGGAAAAAAGCGGTGAGCTAAGCAGTTCCGGAGGCGAGAGCGGCACCGGAATCAGTTTTCCTCCGCGAACCACGAAACGTTTTTTGGCGGTCGGAGCGGTCGTGATCAGCTGATTTTCCAGATGAAGCTCGGCGATGAGCGATGAAATCTCCGCGGTTTGCTGGAGGGAGTTTGGTCCGCTTTCGATCAGCCAGCCGTCTTTTTCGGTCGTAGCGATCGCTCCACCAATGCGGGGATTTCTTTCGAAAACAGTTACTGCGAAACCCGCCTGATGCAGCGCTCGTGCCGCGGTCAGGCCGGTGATGCCGCCACCGACCACTGCGATGGATTTCGCGCCACGCGCTGACATTTCAGGAGGATTTCCAGCTGGTGACGGTCTTCACGAGTTCTTCCACGCATTCCAATTTGGCTTCGGGCATAATCCCGTGACCCAGATTGAAAATGTGTCCCTTGGCGCCGTTCATGGTTTCAAGAAGTCGTTTGGCTTCGCGATGCACGATTTCCGGGGTGGTGTTCATCAGCACCGGATCGAGATTGCCCTGGAGAGCAATATTTCCCGGCACCATTTTCCGGACGATGCCGAGATCGACGGTCCAGTCGACACCCAGAACCGTCGCGCCGCTAAACGCCTGGTCGGTGAATTGGGACGGCGTTCCCTTTGCGTAGAGGATGATTGGGAAATTTTTCGGCAGTGCCGCGATGATTTCCCGAATCCAGTGAAGGGAGGCGGCTTCATAATCCTGACCCGCGAGCAGGCCACCCCAGGAATCGAAAATCTGGATCGCGTCGGCTCCCGCGCGAATCTGCATCTGAAAATAGTCGATCAGTGCCGCCGTCAATTTCGACAACAGTGCGTTAAAAAATGGGCGATCGGAATAGAAGATTGATTTGCTGCGTTCGAAATCGTCTGCGCTGCCGCCTTCCAGCATGTAGGTCGCAAGCGTCCAGGGCGAACCGCCGAAACCGAGCAGGGCTTTTTCGTTTTTAAGTTCGGTTTTTACCCGCGTGAGCGCGTCGCCGACGTAGGAAAGGCGTTCCGCGATCCCTTCGGTGGTGAGACGGTCGAGCTGGGCCTGGTTTTCCAGCCGGTAGCTCATTTCGATTCCGCCGGTGTCGCGAAATTTGTAGCCTTGGCCCATGGCTTCGGGGATCACCAGAATGTCGGAAAAAATGATCGCTGCATCGAACGCGTAGCGACGCAGCGGTTGAAGCGTCACTTCTGCAGCCAGCTCGGGAGTTTTAACCATCTCGAGAAACGAGCTCTTCGACTTCAATTCGCGGTACTCTGGCAGATAGCGGCCGGCTTGTCGCATGATCCAGATGGGGGGACGGTCGAGTGGCTGGCAGGCAATGGCGGCGAGAAAACGTTCGCGGGATGTCATGAAAATAGATGAGCGGAAGAGGGTGGTGGAGAACTGCCCCCGATCAGGCCTGAGCCCAATCGCGAGGTTTGAGGAATATCTCGTATAGACGTGCTTCCGGCGTACCCGGTTCCGGTTTCCAATCGTAACGCCAGGCCGCGAGCGGCGGGAGCGACATTAAAATCGATTCGGTGCGGCCGCCGCTTTGCAGGCCAAAATGGGTGCCACGGTCCCAGACAAGATTGAATTCCACATAGCGCCCCCGACGGTAAAGTTGAAAATCCCGCTCGCGGGAACTGTAGGCTGTGGTCTTTCGTTTTTGCACGACGGGAAGATACGCGGGCAGAAACGCGTCGCCGACTGAACGCATAAACGCAAAGCTGCGGTCGAAGCCGCCTTCATTAAAATCGTCGAAAAAGAGGCCACCCACGCCGCGGGCTTCGTTGCGATGTTTCAGAAAAAAGTAATCGTCGCACCACTTTTTAAATTTCGGAAACAGCGCCGGACTGTGTGGATCGCAGGCGGCTTTAGCCGTGCGATGCCAATGGGCGGCGTCCTCCTCGAAACCATAGTAAGGTGTGAGGTCGAAACCGCCCCCGAACCACCAGACGGCGGACTCTCCTTCGCCGGCCACGAAAAACCGGACGTTGGCATGGCTCGTCGGCACATAAGGATTGAGCGGATGGATCACCAGCGAAACGCCCAGCGCCTGGAACGGCTTGCCAGCGAGTTCGGGTCGTGAAGCGGTGGCGGAAGCGGGCAGGTTGGCGCCGCTGACATGCGAAAAACCCACGCCGGCTTTTTCGAATACTGCGCCTTCGCTCAGCACCCGCGAACGACCGCCGCCCCCTTCCGCCCGGGTCCACGCATCTTCCTGAAATTTCTGTTTTCCGTCTTCGTTTTCGAGCGCGGCGCAGATGGAATCCTGCAAACCGAGGAGGTAGGCACGAACCGCGTTGAGATCGGGAGCCATGAAGGTGGGCATTATTTCAATGGGTCTCGCCTTCCGCCTGAGCGATGGGGCGGCGACAATTCGCCCTGCTGGGTGCAGATTGGAAGGAGTTTGCCGGCACGTTTTCACTTGTACCCGCGTTAGGCGGGTGAAGTCGAGGATGAGAAGGCCGGTGGACGAACGATTAACCGCGAAGCGGCGGTCATTAGCACCGGAAATTCATGCGTTCCGATGGTAGGGGCCGTTGCCCTCAACGGCCCGTGGGTTATGATACTGAGACCGGAAGGCCGTTGAGGGCAACGGCCCCTACCATCACACAAAGACACCGGTGGGCCAGCCGCCGTTTTCACGATGAAGGACCCGCGTTACCGGGGCTTGACGAGTTTGCTATGTTGGGAGTCGACAGGCCGCGTCCTGCGACCTTTTCTTGCCACCCGCGAATGAATTCCGCCGTTCTCACGACCATCGCTGCCACCGGTTTTACCGTGGCGTTTTTTCATGCGGCGATTCCTACGCATTGGCTGCCCTTCGTTCTCGTGTCGCGCGCCCGGGGTTGGAAGCGGGGAAAGACCCTCGCTGTATCCGCTTTGGCAGGTTTGGGGCATGTGGCGCTGACGAGTTTGTTGGGCCTGGTGATCGCGTGGTTTGGGTTTCAGCTCGATGAACACGCGGAAAATCTTTTCCCGAAAATCGCCGGATGCGTGTTGCTGATCATCGGTGCGATCTATTTCTGGCGGCAGTGGCGCGGACGGGGCGTATTGCATCACCATCCACCTGGCGGGCACCATCAAGCGAGCAGTGAATGCGGACATTCGCACACCCACAGCCACTGGGATGATGAACTCAAGGAGAGCGAACTCGTCTCGGAAAAGTCCGGCGATTGGGCCGCGATCGGCGGGCTCTTTATGATGCTCACGCTTTCACCGTGCGAAGGATTTTTGCCCGTTTATCTTTCCGGGGTTCAGTTTGGCTGGCGCGGTTTTGTGGTGCTGAGCGCGATTTTGGCGATCGGCACGCTGGCGGGCATGCTGTTGTTCACCTGGTTAACGCTCATCGGTCTCGAGCGCGTTCAGGTGCAAAAATTCGAACGCTATGAAGCCGCCATGCTCGGCAGTATTTTCACAGTGCTGGGGGTGTTGATGTTGATTTTTGAGCACGGAGGGTGAGGTCACTGCGTAATTGAACCACAAGACGCGGAGACACGAAGGAGGGTGGGAGATTAGAGCGTTTTCATAAAAACTGTAGCCGTGTACCGAACGGTTCCCCCGCAGGACGGGTCTCCGCCTGTAACCGACAGCGACGAGGTAGGGCGGATTATCCCTAATCCGCCGTGGAATGCGCGAGTACTCCCTCGCAATCGGTGATCCTGACGGCGGATTAGGGATAATCCGCCACTGCTGTCCGGTTATATATCTTTGAAAACGAGTTGATTGGAGAAAGCAGATGTTGCGGCGTCGG
>Ga0307508_10007496_pt1 | contig 10147 bp, 14 predicted proteins | sample 9_EM_MG_FD_203089 | JGI IMG/M metagenome (GOLD analysis project Ga0307508, IMG submission 203089) | Populus trichocarpa ectomycorrhiza microbial communities from riparian zone in the Pacific Northwest, United States - 9_EM | ecosystem: Host-associated > Plants > Roots > Unclassified | place...
TTCTAACAGATGAAAAGAGTACAATAAATGTGAGACACACCTCTTCAGCATCAAGTACCAAAGCAACCACTTGAGCCCTCATCAAATTCTTTCTTGATTGCATCACACTCAGTGATGATGGTCCTTTATCTAGACCTGTTCTTTGCAACCAACCTGCAGTGTCAACCTGAATAACCAAACCCAAAACATTATGTAACAAGTATAATAATAAGTTAATCTAAGAACCAAGGCTCGCAAAAATCAATTACATTTTATCCAGAATATTACTTCATGGAGTCTTATTGGACTAGATCCAAGTGTCCAATGTATTTCAGTTGATGGCAATAGGATCATTATGTGCCAAAATAAAAGATAGGTTAACTACAAATGACAATTCTTGATCTCGCTCAAGTAGGGAACAAAATCATCATTTACAGGTTGCATCATTATTGACCCTGTAGTTTTTAAATTGTTGTATCAATGTAGCTATAGCATTTTATTCTCAGTTCAATCCAGCAGAACTTGGGAATGCATACCCATTTGATAAGTCCATACAAATTTTCGAAGTTAGATCCAACTTTCATGTCTACATATGCACTAAGGAATAAACCCCAATGGGAGTAAGAATGTTAGATGAATTCATCATATCAAAACCCTAAATTAATTGAAAATTTCAATAATAAAATTCAAAACCAAACCTTAATCAAGATTGCATTGGAAAAATTACAGAGTTAAGGCAAACTACAATCCACCAACCCCTAAGTCAAATTAGAAATGTAAATTATATGAGAGACCACCTTATTCAAGAATTTCCAACACCAAAACAAACTCTTCCTCTTGTCACAATCCCAACTATCCCAAACTGTAAGCACCTGTGCCCAACACAACAACCTGAATGTTGGCTGCACAGACAAACTACAATTATAGTTGTTCTTGGACTAAGCCAAGCATCAGTAGTCTCCTTGTTACACCAAACAATAATTATTCACTCTGCACCTGTCCCAGTTGAGAGAGCAACCAACAATTAACTCTCTGTGCATCTTCTTTTTATTTATATTTCCTGATTTACTGTTTTTTCATTAGATATCCATTCTCTTCCAAAACAAAAAAGCTGAGTGAGGTACATAAACCCTTGAAGATGCATCTATGCAACTAATAGCATCCTGATTTACTGTTTTTTCAATAGAGATCCATTCTCTTCCAAAACAAAAAAGCTGAGTGAGGTACATAAACCCTTGAAGATGCATCTACGCAACTAATAGCATCCACGAGCACAGGAAGGGACACAGGCTAATTTGAACCTTGAAAAACTGGTATGCTGTGAATTTGCAGCAGTGATGCATTAGATCTAAAATACAATAAGAAACACAAAATACGGATTATTACCAGATATATAGTTCTTCCCTCATATTGGAACTGGGTTCTGACAGAATCTCTCGTCAGACCAACCTCTGGACCCACCAGCACACGTTCTTCTTGTAACAAAGTATTCAACAAGGTTGACTTTCCAACATTTGGTCTTCCTATGATTGCTAACTGTAATGGTAACTTGGACTCATCAACTTCACCAGCAACATCATCAACATGACTGGGGCCATACCCATTGTCTTGGTCACAATTATCTTGGATTAATCAAAAAGCATAGTAGGATTAAAAAATTATGATAATGGCATAAGCAAACAATCCATCACAAAGCAACACCCTATGATTAAGATGTAATGTTCTTATTTTAGGAGCAATAATGTTCTTATTTTATATAAAAGCTTGACCCAAACAAACAAGGTGCATGTTGCCTAAATTTGTAGAACTTTTAAGAATTTAATTTCTTTGCCTTTTCATTTTGTATTCTTGTGCATAGTCATCTTTAAAGAATATCAAAATAAAAGTCATGTCCACAAAATGACTCGACAATTTAACACTCTCTTTCCAGATGCCTACTCACAGACTTTGATCATTTTCCAGAGACAATGCTAGATTTGTGCTCCAAAGTCCTGGATCAAGATGAATTGAGGACCTCATTCAATCAAGCCATCAAGATGACCCAGACTACCTCTATGGAAGGACATTTAGCTTGTGCAACTAACAAGTAAGCTCAGAATAAAACAAAATAAAAAATCTGAAAATCTTGCAATACCAAATCCTATAAAGCAAAGGTAATCTTACTGTTTAAAACTTGGAGCATGTAATCCTCAATCAAAGGCTGAAGAGCATCGTGGAGAGCTGCCATACCCAGCCCCGTCTCAGCAGATATTGCAATCGGATCCCCAAATCCTAGCATTCGGGCTTCATCAGCAGCATCAGAAATAGAGCCAACACCATCACAAAGTGATTCAGATTTATTCATTGCTACTATAGGCTTGATTCCAGGTGCATGTTTGCGAAACCACTTCCCAACATCCAAATCCAATGGATGCAATCCAGCTCTGATCACAATATAACACCAAGAAATGGTAAAAAATTTACACCAATGGATATTTTGTTAACCTACAATGGTCAATACTAAGTTCTAAGAAGGAATCAAGCAATATAGGTAAAAGTTGGTAGCATGTTTCAGCTTCCATAAAATAATTCTACTGTCTATTTCTGTAGCATATAGGGGTACAAACTTGCTTGTCAGACACTAGCATCTCACATAATGCAAAAAAAAAAAAAAAAAACCAAGGTCATATGCAACTTGGCAATATATGCCTCATTTTTTCTTTTCTTTTTTTTGTCATATGTGACATGAACTCTTTCAATTTTTTCTACTTGGGACATATGCCATATTCACAATTTTCCCAACTTATTTACCATCTTGTGATTTTGAAGTGAATTCAGACTTAAGATACAGACTGACCTCACATCTATCAAGAATACTGCAAATTGAGTTCTTGCGAGCACATTTGCAGTCATGCTAGTTGTTCTCTGAAGAATAGACCCTGAAGCTGCTTCTGTTTCTAAGCCAGCTGAGTCCAACACTTTAAACCGCAAATCACCCAATTTGGCAATGCCTTCTCTTATATCTCGAGTAACATGATCATCTGGCGTGTTATACACAAGAGCTTCCCTCCTCCGAATCAGCCTATAGATAGCCACAAATAGATTAATAAACTAATAAATCTCATAAAAACATCATGGAGTTGCATCAAAAAGATGTTGGCCCTTTACATGTACACCCAATGAAACTAACCGGTTGTATAAAGCCGATTTCCCCACATTTGGACGTCCAACAATAATGACAGTTGGAAGCAGGTTCGTGTCAATTTTGGTAAAGTCAATTGGTTTTTCATACACAACCTTGACTTTCTTGTCAGTACCACCATCGTCAGAACAAAAATCAAGCTGCTCCAAATCACTGCTTGTTACATCTTCACCTGAACCAGAAACCAACTCTGGCATCTTCTGTTGAACCACGGAGACATACCCCCGATAAAGGTGCCATCTTGGGGCTAACGGACAACACTTTAAATCAGGAGGTATTAAAGTATTTCCATTTATAATGTTGGCATTATTAAACAATGATCCTGTACATCAATAACAAGTTTGATGAGTCCAAAATATGTTTCACATGTCTACAAGAAGCAAAATCTAATTAGTAATTTGTGAAGAACACTTACTGAATGAAACTGTAAATAGGGGGTTATTCTCATTGTTCACTTTGGAAAAATGTGAGCAGCAGGAGCCGCTGCTGCTGCTAATGCTTCTATGTAGGATTCCTACACCATAATGCCTCTTTCGTGATGAAAGAGCCCGAACCCATGAATGAGACATACAGTTTCAGTACCAACGCAATCAGAACTTGCCACTTAAAAAGGTATAAAAAAAATCGACTCTTCAAATCTGCTATATGCCTTGTAACTGCAATAGAAATGAAATGCCTTGTAACTGCAATAGAAATGAAACAATAATCAAAACACTTAAAAATAAACAATAAACACCATAAAGCATGAACAAAATAACTCATTGATGGGCTTGAGATACAGAAAAAAAACAAAAAAAACAAAAAAGGGCATGGAAAGCCCTTGAACTATGTTGGGTCGGTTTCTTTTCATGTGGTTGGGGAATTTTATCGAACACTTGGTGACATAGTGAAAGAAAGGGTGAATGAACAGATTAACACATCAACATAAAAGGGTTACTTCGTTTTTAAAGCATTGAATCAAGCAAGAAAAGCAAAGTACGGTACCTGCTGCTCTGCTCAAAACGGGCTCCTACTCCTGTCTTCCCTTTTCTTTTTCTATGCTTACAAAGTATTGCTTACATGCATTTGTTTTCGCGGCAATGCTTCGATCCCACGTATTGCGGTAGTTTTTAAACCCGAACCGGACCAACAGCGAAGCACATGATTACAAGTCAGATAGATAAAGATTGCCTAGCTAAATAGAGTTAATTTATTTTTTTATTTTATAAAAACTAAAAAAAATATCATTTAAAAAAAATAAAAAAAAATCAATTGGTATTGATTGAGTGTTCTCATGCTATCCGATCACGAGTTAACTGAGTTTTTAATTGGGTTATATCATAATAATTTTTTATTATTTTTATTAAGATTTTGCCTCGATTTAGATCCTGAACAATGAATTAATCTACCGAATCAAATTAAATTTTAAAACAGTGGATATTGCCGTAACTAACAAATATGAACTTTTATAAATGGAATCATAAAATATGTAATTTTTTTTTATTTGTCTTGCAGTGTTATTAAACTCTAAGATTTTCTATTTAAGACTTGTTTAGAGTAAGTTTTATATTAAATTTAATTAGAGTTGACTTGATCTATCCAGTAAATCAATATGTGATCATATTAATATAATTGAAATTTAAATAAAATTTTGTTTGATTTTAAAAAAAAAAAAAAACTTGAAATATGTTGTTTGAGATTCACCTGAAATTGACCCTGGTTTTAAATCGGTTCATTGATATATCGGGTTTAATAACTTAAGGACAAAGTATTTTATTGCCGGACCAACCCCTTATTGGTGGTGTTTATACATTAGATGACAAATAACATGGAATTCATCTGGCAACGGACCAAACCTTCAACCTAAGGCGAAGTGTGACCAAAAAAAAATTAACTAGGGTTAAAACAATGTTAATTTAAATTAACCTATTGACTCGGGTTTATCTCGTAATTTTAGTTTTAAAATGCATGTCATAAAATAAAAAATTATTTTTATAAAAGTAATGTTCTCTTTTGTATATTTTTATATTATATAGTTTGATATATATATATATATGGGAATTAAATAATAAATTCAACTCTCTAATTCTAAATAGACGACATGGACATAGATATAGATAAAAGGAAGTTTCTGTTTACCCACAAATCAAATCGGAAAAAAAAATTGAAAAACAAGAGAGGAGAGCAGAGCAGAGCAGCAAACCCTAGGCTAGGAGGAGGGCCTTATTTCATCTATGAACAACAAAAACCCTAATTAATTCCTTCAATTAAGGCCACAAACTGCATTATTATCTCGTTTTCTTGAGAGATATAGACAGAGAGAGAGAGAGATTGTAAATGGAGGGAACACCGCATCCTATACCGCGTACCGTTGAAGAAGTTTTTAGTGATTTCAAAGGCAGACGCTCTGGTTTAATCAAGGCTCTTACTTCCGGTTTGTTCTTAATTTTTATTTTCTTGGCTAAATTTACCTTTTTATGCTTTATTTCTGTGTTTTCTTTATTGGTTTTTGTTTGTTTTTTAAATTAGTTGATGGGTTTGTTTCTTTTTTGCTTGCAGATGTTGAGAAGTTTTACCAGCAGTGTGACCCTGGTGGGTTTTTCTCTCTCTAATTTTCTTTCGTTGTTTTTGTTATTTTGTTTTAAATTTGTGTATGTTTTTACGTAAATTTTGATGTATTATGTGTGAAGTCTATGATCTTGTTTTTTTAAGGTTTTTTTTTTACTGTTTGAGGTATGAATTTTACGTTTTCTTTTGTTTTCAAATATGGGTATGTTTGAGTGGAGGATGTCTTGAGCTTTGTCTTTCTGTTTCTGTGTTTTCGTTGTTTTTATACACCAAGAGCCGCTGAGTGATTTTGTGAGGAGTGAAAGTACTGTAATATGCTAACAGTGGTTTTGATTTTAACAAAATACAGCTGTGTTTTTCAGTATATAACTTTTTCTGTTCTGAATCCCCAGTTGTTTCTCTTCCGCAACGAGTGTTTCATGCACGGTTTCAATATCCATTCACCTAAGGCTTGCTGTGACTGCAAACCTCATTGCTGATGGTTGCATAATCGGATAAAATCCCCAATATCTAACGGTTTAAGGTGGCCCATAATATTTTGAGTTTGATAGTTGCTGTCAATTGACATTTTTTGTCCACTCATTCTCAAGTGCAAGCCTCATGTGGGAGTACTTCCTTTACCAAATTCATTATTGGCCATGTTATGTTTTCAATATTTGAAATAATCACCTGGAATACAGATTGCAGATCTTTAACATTCAGTTTAAAATCACAGTGAGCAATGTGCAATTCATTACACACCATTTTGAGAAATCTTACCACTAAGGAATTTAGGACATCCATGTGCATGGGTAACTATTCTTGGGGTTTAGCTTCCTCCTCTTGTGGACTGAATTAAAGAAAATATGTGTACATAGACTCGGGAAATGAGTATTATAGCATGTGCATATAGTATCTCTAGTATGGAAGTGCTGGGAAACAAAGATTTCGTTTGTATCATTGTCACAAAACAAGGAAAAAGCAAAATCATTAGTGATGTGGTGATTTCCTGCTTATCTTATGGTGAAGGAATTTCAATTATTATAATTTATTTTGTCTTCCGTGTGCTTTGCAAAATGAAATGCTTTCTTGAGTAGCGATCTTATTCCATTTCATTTATATCTATTTGATCATTTTGAGGTAGATTATGGAGGATAACTCGAACCTGAGCTTTAAAAGAAGGTTGGAGGTCAATGATTTTGTGGAAATTATAGCATGTGCTCCTAGTCCACCTATTACATATATGCGTGTGGAAATCTACATGATTGATTGTATTTATTTTGAATGAATAGGCACATCATGATATCAAATTTGAGTTTGCAGATAAGGAGAACTTGTGTCTCTATGGACTTCCAAATGAGACATGGGAAGTTAACCTGCCTGTGGAGGAGGTGCCCCCTGAACTTCCTGAGCCTGCACTAGGTATAAATTTTGCCAGGGATGGGATGCAAGAGAAGGACTGGTTATCCCTTGTTGCAGTTCACAGTGATTCATGGTTGCTTGCTGTTGCATTTTATTTTGGTGCACGTTTTGGGTTTGGTAAGAATGAAAGGTATGATTGAGTTTTCTTCTTGCCAATATGGCCTTAAGATGCTGTTTTAATTTACAACTGGTTTTGCCAAGTTTAAATTTGAAATATACAAGTGCAAACCACTTCATTCTCTTTTCCCTGAAATGTATAATTTTGCACCTGGTCTTAAACTTATTTTGGACATTTCTAGTTTGGTTCTTTTTATCAACCGAGTGAACTGCCCGGTATCTGGCTTCTTGATGGTGTCTAATCTGTGCATTTTCTTTGGATCAACTTGTTTTTGCATTTCAATTTAGCATCACCTTGCATGTGATCTTATAACTCAGTTATGACCACATACATAATCGATGATTGACGTGAACCATGAAACATCTGGAACAGACATCTATAAGGAAAAAAATCCAAAACCATGTTCATTAATTTGAGGAATTAAATTGTTTCAATGCTATTTGGAATGGAATCGTTTTCCTTCCATATGCAGTTTGAGTTGTTTTTATGGGCTCAAATCACTCTGGTGCTTCCTTTCTCTTTGGCTTCTTTCTATTTCTTAGTCGTTAGCTTAGACTATTTCTTAAAAAGTGCTTTATTAGTAAAGGGCGCTGATGAAATCTGGTGCACTTTGTAGTTACCTTTCATTATCCTTTACAAATTTAAACATGTCATAAATTTAGCATAAGGCAATGACTCTTTATTTTCATCTTTTTGAGTGTATTAATTCCAAAACATGGTGTTCAATATAGCAGATGTGGAATGATTTTGTCCGCTGTTGATTTAGATGTCTTAAAAATTTGATATTATTGTGGTTTACTCATCTACAAGGACCTCATTTTTTAGATGACATATATAGGGAGTCTTGTTTCTTTATACAATATTCCACACACTAGCGAGCAACTTGGGATACAAAACACAAATAAGAACATCAATCTAATTGTGATTGAACTTTTGACTTAACAGGAAGAGGCTTTTCCAGATGATAAATGAGCTCCCCACAATATTCGAGGCCGTGTCTGGAAATGTTAAGCAACCTAAGGACCAAACTGCCACTCACAACAACAGTGGCAAAAGCAAATCAAGTGGGAAGATGGTAAGAAGTTACGAGTCACATTAAAAACTATATGTTACTCCTTTCTCATTACTGTTCTGATTACAATTTCTTTTGCTGTTTGGATGTGGCCTTTAAGCAATCCCGGCAACCTGAGTCCCAGACTAAGGCTATAAAGGTATCTGCACCACCCAAGGAAGACTATGAGAGTGGGGAAGAGGAAGAAGAAGACGATGAACAGGGTGCTACTTGTGGAGCATGTGGTGAAAGCTATGGAACTGATGAGTTCTGGATTTGCTGTGATATGTGTGAGAAATGGTTCCATGGAAAATGCGTCAAGATTACACCTGCCAAAGCTGAGCACATCAAGCAGTACAAGTGCCCAAGTTGCAGTGGCAAGAGAGCTAGGGTTTAAAGTTAGATGCTGGAAGTCAAAGATGAACATCATTTAAACAAAGCAGACAAGGGGTAGAAGTTTTTCTTTAACGTTTTTAAAGTTGATCAGAACCAGTTGTCCACTTTAGTCAATGAATTTGAATAACTGCAGATTGGATTTCTAAGTTTGGCTACTCATTGTTCCTTCTGTCTAATTTTCTTCGGAATTGTGCTGTTAAATAGTTGGTGGCAATTGTAGCTATTTTCTTCATATATCGTTGGTGCATTTTTTCAGTTTGTGGATGCAATGTTTTTTTCTACAGCCTCCTCTCAAATGACTCCCCTCCCCTTCCACCAGATCGAAGCGTGGAAAAGGATTTGTTGTCTTTTGTGTTTCTTGATTCCCAAGAGGGGATTTGATTTGAGGAACCCCAGAGTGTGGGAACGTAGTGTAGGATCGAGAAAGAGAATTTTTTTTTTTTTTTTCTTAAGATGCTAGTTGTACATTTTTGTACTATTTTTGCATGAAATATTTTGACCTATCAATTAGTTGGAATTGGAGAGAATTAGTAACCCTGCAAATAGTTTAAAGGAATTCCAATGTATTTTTCTTCTCTGTTGTTTTCCGTAGTTTGATGCAAGCCAGGCTGTGCTTTGGTTTGTGGTTTCAAAAGGTTATAAATTATACATTATTTTTTAATGAGATTTATATAAAATTATAGTGCGTAAGGTATATAGATATCGAATCATAGAAATAAACAGAGCATCCATTTCATAAACAAACAGGACAGCCAAAATGGGAATCTATTATTTATTTTTTTAATTACATATATAGCACAAAAAATCACTAAATTTTTATTTCGAATAAAAATGATGACTTGTCATCTTTTTTTAAGAAAAAATAAAAACCCAAGCTAGCATGAAGATGCACAGACTAGTCGAATCAAAGTCCAGAAATCCCTTGTATATAAATTAAATGTCATTAGCTTGGGACTGACTCAATGTCACGCAATTGGGACTTGGAGATGGAGCATTTACAACCTATGGAGAAGTTGTATTTGTTCATCAACACATACAGCATCCAGCAGACAAAGAGAACGGAAACAGTGGCCCCGCCTCCTCCGATCAAGTAGCTCAGATGTCCTCTTGGCACCTCTTTCAAGTTGAACTCTGAGCTGGGGTATAATGCCTCCATTGTCACTAGCTTTGTAGATACCAGGCTTTGGTTGGTCTGGTGGAGAGGTGAAGAGGAAAAGGGCTATTTATAGTGCAAAATCCAATCACAAGCTTTGTGTACCAGGCTTTGGTTGGTTTAGTGGAGAGGTGAAGAGGAATAGGTATTTATAGACAGCAAACAATTCAGGATATTGTAAGGTGCTATCTCTTATTTTAATACTTGAACCTAGGTGCTTCAATGGAATGATGGAACCAACGGACTCACCACTGCTAGTCCAAGCTATAAAACCATGTGCTTTGATGTTGACGTGCACGGTTAGGGTTAGGGTTAGGGTTA